>Ga0302228_10000438_pt1 | contig 34976 bp, 28 predicted proteins | sample II_Palsa_N1_2_FD_193519 | JGI IMG/M metagenome (GOLD analysis project Ga0302228, IMG submission 193519) | Peat permafrost microbial communities from Stordalen Mire near Abisko, Sweden - II_Palsa_N1_2 | ecosystem: Environmental > Terrestrial > Soil > Palsa > Peat permafrost | place: Sweden... | reverse complement strand
ACTCATCAGCTATCTTCTTGCCCAACTCTGTTTGCGTGTCGTGAAACGCGGGCAGACAATGCATGAACTTGACGCGCGGATTGCCGGTAGCGGCAAGCAGCGCAGCATTGACCTGATACGGCAGCAATTCCTTGATGCGTTCACCCCATTTCTCGAACGGCTCGCCCATTGAGACCCAGACGTCGGTGTAAATGAAATCGACACCCTTGACCGCGTCATAAGGCCGATCGGTCAACATCAGGCGCGCGCCGGTTGTGGCCGCGATGGCGCGGCATTGCGTAACCAGTTCATCCTGAGGCCATAGGTGACGCGGCGCACAGAGCCGCACGTCCATACCAAGCTTCGTGCCGACGATCATCAGCGAGTTGCCGGTGTTGTTGTGCGCGTCGCCGACGTAAGCGTAGGCCACCTCATGCAAAGGTTTATCGCTGAACTCATGCATCGTGAGCATGTCGGCGAGCATCTGGGTTGGATGAAACTCGTCCGTCAAACCGTTGTAGACCGGCACGCCGGCGAACTTCGCGAGTTCTTCGACGACATCCTGACCGAAGCCGCGGTATTCGATTGCGTCGAACATTCGGCCGAGCACGCGCGCGGTGTCCTTGATCGACTCCTTATGACCGATCTGGGAGCCGCTTGAATCCAGGTACGTCACGTGCGCGCCCTGATCGTGCGCGGCCACCTCAAACGCACAGCGGGTACGCGTCGACGTCTTCTCGAAGATCAGCGCGATGTTCTTGCCGCTCAGACGCTGGCTTTCATTTCCCGCATACTTCGCCCGTTTCAGATCGCGCGACAGATCCAGCAGAAAGTGGATCTGTCGCGGCGTATATTCCATCAGCGTCAGGTAGCTTCGATTATGTACGTTGAACATGATTGAGTCCGTAGTTGGGCAGGCGGCCCAAGGCTTAAAGTTCGACGGGATCGCGTGCGACCGGGCAACTCAGACAATGCGTACCGCCGCGGCCTCGCCCAAGTTCGCCGCCCGGGACTTCGATCACGTTGACGCCAGCATCCCGCATTTTCTGATTGGTGTAGGTATTGCGGTCGTAGGCAAGGACGACCCGGCGGTCGAGCGCGAGTACGTTGTTGCCGTCGTCCCATTGCTCACGCTCGGCTGCGTAAGTGTCCCCGCCGGTCGTCAGGACTCGCAGCGTGTGCACGCCGAGCGCGCCGGCCACCACTTGCAGGAAGGTCTGTTCATGACGTTCATAGCGAACTTCGCCCGGCACATCGCCCGGATAGAGACTGGTGCAACGAATGCGGTCTGCTATCTCCGGATAGATGCTGACAAGATCGATATCCAGAAACGAAAATATCGTGTCCAGATGCATCGACGTCCGCATCTTTGCCAGTTGACATGCAATCACCCGCCGCGCGCCGTTAGCTGCGAACAGCCGGCGCGCCAACTGGGTCACTGCCTGAGGGCTGGAACGCTCGCCCATTCCCATGAGCACGACGCCCTGTCCTATCGACATGACATCGCCGCCCTCGAGCGTTTCGGCGCCGAAATGCTGTTCCGGGTCGTCTCCCCACCACATGTTGGCCGCGCCTGAGAAACGCGGGTGAAAATGGTATATCGCATCGAGCAGCAAGCCCTCTTTTCTACGTGCGGGCCAGAACATCGGGGACAGCACGACCCCGTCGTAGATCCACGCGCTGGGATCTCGCTGAAAGATCAGATTGACGAGCGGTTGGATGACGAAATCGGAATTTTCCAGATATCCGCCGAACAGACCGCGCGCATCGAACGGCAATTCGGCCTTCGCCACACCGCCTACAAGCAACTCGGCCAGCCCTTCCGGACGCATCTCCGCGAGCCACATACGCAGCTCCCGCAACATGCCGGTCCCAACCTCTTCCTCGACGATGCGGCGGTCCAGAATCCAGTCGCGCGCAACGCGACTGGCGCACACATCGGTCAGTAAATCCCCGAATTCCAGCACCTCGATGGCTCGCTCACGCATCGCCGCCGTGAAGTACGCGTGATCTTCGATCGCCCGATCCACCCAGATCACGTCGTCGAACAGCAATGACCCGCAATTGGCAGGCGTAAGCCGTCGGTGAGCCAGTCCGGGACGGCACACCATCACCGTGCGAAGCTTGCCGACTTCAGAATGAACGCCTAAGGTCATGGGTGCTTCTCCTCGCGATCGATACGCCTGGCGCCGTCACGGCGACCCCGCGCTGCGAATATTTCGCCGGGTTTCTTCACAAGCACGATGCGACCTTAAGCAAAGGGAGTCGGTACGGTGCCGTACCGGGACAGGTGTCCAGCCAAACTGTAGCGGACGCGGACCGTCAAAATCTGCGCGCGCATGGCACGCCTTACCCCACGTAGCCTGCGGATCAAACTGGGGCCCGGAATCAACGCTGCTCATGTTCGCGTTCGTCAGGTCTCAGAACGTAGGTATAGAGCCCCACGCTGCCATCCGATTCAGTCTTCCGGTAAATACCCTGCAGTTCATTCTCGAAGCCTGGGAAGCGGTTTCCGCCCTCCTCGAAAGTTTTGAAGTAATCGAGCATGGGTTGCGCACGATCGCTATAACGCTCGCCGCATACCACGACCGCGATCCCTGGCGGATAGACAAGGCCGAGCGTCGCGGCGATCCGACCTCCAATTTCAGTAATCGGCAACAACTCCACGTTGTTACGGACGAGTTCATACGTCGCTGCCTGTGGCGTCATGGCTGGCTCCGGGAAATGCGACGACCGGAATTGCTCGCGCTGCAAGAGACTGACGTTATGCTCGCGGTAAAACCGATGCATCTCGCCGCACAGGTCGCGTAGACCGACGCCCTCATAACGGACCCGGTGTGCGGCGACAAAATCGGGCATAACCTCGTCGAGGGGCGCGTTATCGTCGTGCAACGACTTGAAGCGAACGAGCGCCGACAGCAGCGTGCCTGCCTTGCTGGCCTCCAGGCCCGGCGTCAACAGGAACAGGATGCTGTTGAGATCGTTTTTCTCCGGCACGATGCGGCGCTCGCGCAGAAATTGCGCAAGCACGGGTGCTGGAACGCCATGCTCCGCGTAAGCGCCGGTGCGCCGGTCGAATCCCGGTGTCATCAGCGTCAACTTGTTCGGATCGGTCATCGCATAGCCGGGGGCAAGTTGCGCGAAGCCATGCCAGGTCTGATCTGGAGCAAGTTCCCAGTACCGCGCATGACTCGCAAGCTCGTCGGTAGACACGTCCTCCCAGCGGACGTTGCGCCCACCCGCCTCGACCACGTCGGGCACGAACGGCTCGAAGAACCACTGCCTTTCGGATTGCGGCTCGGTTGCCTCGTATTCGTGCCGCAGCGCGCGAATTTTTTTGCGTAATTCGATGCCGAGCTTGATCGTGTCGTCCCATAGCACCTCGCCCGAACGGCCCTTCATCATCTGTGCCCCAACGTCGAGCGACGCGAACAGCGGGTAGAACGGCGAAGTCGAGGAATGCTGCATGAAGCTTTCATTAAACCGGCGGTGACTGACCTGCCGTCGTTGGCCGTCCAGGTGCGCATCCTTCACGTGGATTTGCGAAGCCTGTGAAAATCCAGCCAGCTGCTTGTGGGTCGATTGCGTCGCGATGATGCCGGGCGAGTTGCCGTCAAGTCCGTCGACTCCCATCGCAAATCGCCCTTTGAAGAGCGGGTGGAATTTCATAAAACCGGCCCACGCCTCATCGAACAGGATGTAATCGCATAGCGAGCCCAATTTCTTGACGAGTAGCTGAGCGTCGTAGATGGTGCCATCGTAGGTACATTGTTCGATTACGGCGACCCGGAACGGCCGCTTGCGCTTCCACGCCTCGCGATCGCCGATGAGTGGATGATCGCGAATGCAGGTTCGGATCCGCTCTTCATCCAGTGCATCGAAATCGATCGGCCCGATCATGCCGTGCGCATTGCGCTGCGTCTGCAAATAGACCGGAATGCCGCCCCCCAGCAGCAAAGCGCCATGATGCGCGGCTTTGTGATTGTTGCGATCGAAAAGCACCAGATCGCCCGGCGCGACCAGCGCTGTCAGCGCAATCTTGTTCGACGTCGAGGTGCCGTTCAGCACGAAGTAGGTTCTGTCGGCGCCGAAGATCCGGGCAGCGGCTTTTTCTGCCGCGAGCGCCGGTCCCTCGTGGACGAGGAGATCACCCAGTTCGGTCACGGAGTTGTCGAGATCGTTGCGAAACACCGCTTCGCCCATGTGCTGGACGAACGCGCGGCCAATCGGACTCTTCTGGTAAAAGATCCCGCCATTGTGGCCGGGACACGTCCACATCTGGTTCGCCTGCTCGGCGTAGTCGACCATGGCACCGAAGAACGGCGTCTTCAGCGATTGCACATACATGTGAAGGTGACTCACCAGATTGCGAGCGACGAATTCCGGTGTGTCCTCTTCGGTAAAGATGTAGCCGGTGACCTGTCCCAATACGGTGACCGGTATTTCCTGAAGCAGATGCCGCTCGACCAGGACGAAGATGGGGACATCGAGGCCACGCCCACGAACAAAACGTATGAAACCTTCGACGTCGCTTTCCGATTCGTTCAATGACCATTCGATCGCGACCAATCCTATCCCCGCGTCGCTGCGCATCGCGGAACTGGCTTCCGGGATCGCATCGGTAAGCGTGGTCTGATACCCGAGCCTCACCACTTCCGCGAGAATGCGCTGTAACCGCGATGAGCGATGCAATGCGCCACCCGACAACGGACAGCAGAACAGAAAGCCGAACATCTGATCGTATAGCATCGTTGCCGCTCCGTATTGATTCCGTCCGCCCGAGTCTTCGACTGGCGGAGCTACCTCTATGACCTTCTCAAGTGATCTTCACGAGACCTCGCGCAAACAGGACGACGGCGACAATGGCGACTAGCACGAGCACGCCCGCCACGACAATCTCCCTGCGCTCAAACACCGCCTCGTCAGGGGCATGTTCATGCCGTGCCCACCAGAACACCGGAAATCCGAGCGCGAACAGAATGGTCGACATGAGCAGGAACTGAAGACCGGCGGCATACATCAGCCATAGCGAATAGACCGTGCCGAGGACGCCTGTCAATATGGATTCCCGCGACGTCTCTCCCGCGCTCGCCGCATACTTCGATTGGGACGCATATCGCCACAGGAATGCGGTACTGGCCAGATACGGCGGCAAGATCATCACGCCCGTAATCGAGATCAGCCAGGTCCAGGCATCCTGCGCGAACAGCACGACGAACACCGCCAGCTGCATGGTCGCGCTGGAGATCCACAGCGATGGCGCCGCTGCGTGACGGCTGTTTTCGCGTGCGAGAAATTTAGGGAATACACCATCTTTGGCGCCTTCGAAAGGCAACTCGGCGACAAGGATAGTCCACGCCAGCCAGCAACTCAGCAGCGAAAGCAGCAACGATACGATGATGAAGACGGCGCCCCATTCGCCTACGGCAGCCTGCAGGACATACGCCGCAGATGGCGTCGCGAGGCCCGCGATCTGAGCCTGATGCATCAGGCCGAAAGGCAGTGCCGACAGCAGGAAGTAGAGTACCGTGCACACGGTGAGTCCCAGAAAGGTCGCGACGCCGACCTGCGAGGTCTTGCTCGCGCGATCCGATACCACCACTGCCCCCTCGATGCCGATGAAGACCCACAGCGTCACCAGCATCGTGCTCTTCACCTGGCTCAACATGCTGCCCAGATGCTGCTGCGTACCCCAGAAGTCGAACGAAAACATTCCGGCCTTGACCGCCACGGCCATTGCACAGAGCGCGACCGATATCGTGCCGACATTGAGAACACTCGAGATCACGTTCAGGATAGCGGCCCGTTTGACGCCGGACAGCACCACGAAATTCATGATCCAGATCAGCGCAGATGCGCCTAGCAGCGAAGGCCAGTTGTTACCGCCTTTGAAGATCGGAAAAAAATACCCGATCGTCTGCATGATCAACACCGCGAACGCAACGTTGCCGAACGCCGCGGACAGCCAGTAACCCCACGCCATTTCAAATCCGGCGAGCGAGCCGAAACCTTCTTTTGCGTACGAGTAGATTCCCGCCTTTAGCTCAGGTCGCTTGTCTGCCAGAGTGCGAAAGGTATTCGACAGAAAGAACATGCCGCATAGCGTGATGATCCACGCGATGATGACGGCGGCGAGCCCGGCACCATGCGCCATATTCTGAGGCAGACTGAATGCGCCACCGCCAATCATGGAGGCGATCACGACACCCGTTAAAAGCGGCAGGCCCAGTTTCCGGCTACCGGTTTGCGTCGACAATGCAGGTTTGGGCGCAGATTCAATCGCAACGCTGTGTGTCCGGTCCATGAGAGCTCTCCTCGGATAGAGTTACCGCAAGTATGTTGAGAGAACACGGTCAGCACGCGTCCATTAGGCAACGTGAAGAAGCTGTAGGGATGGGGTAATTTTCTCTAGCCGCGCAGCCTGAATCAGTTTGGCGTGTGCCGCTCACCAAGTCGGTACGCTAGCGGGCAATCGCATGCGAGTTAGCGGTGGCCCGGAACGTCAGGCTTGCTGATGATTCTGATGAGCTATGCCGTGCCGGCGCATCTGGAAAAGATGTGGTTCGTGCGCCGATTTTGACTAGATCGAATCGCTTTTCGAGGACGATAACGACGCATTGATCGCGGCGACACGCTACACGTCGCTGCGCTTGAGAAGATAGTCAAGGCCGCCCTGCCGATACCAGCGATAGCCAAATGGTTCGAGCACGACCGTATGCCGGCCGGTGGGGTCGGCTTCACTATGTTCGTCGGAAAGCAGGTTGACGAGCAATGTGCCGGCTGAATCGCCGGACTCTGTTTTGAACTTGACCGTGCACGCCACAGCGCTGAAGTTATGCAGGCAAACAACCGAATTATTCCGCCAGTCGTAGCGCAATGCGAGCACCTCTCTGCGCGATGCCCGCAAAACGGCAAAGTCTCCCCAACTGATTTCCGGAATCTCACGGCGCATGCGAATCATGCGTTCAGTCCAGTTCAAAAATGAGTCTGGATCGCGCCGCTGGTTCGCAACATTGATCCGTTCAAACCCATAAGGACCGCCTGAAATCACGGGCGAAACCGGCTTGGCGTGCTTCGTGAAGCCGCCATGCGGCTCGGTGGACCATTGCATCGGCGTCCGGCAGCATTCGCGTTCCGGCAGGCGCAGATCATCGCCCATGCCTATCTCGTCGCCATAACGAAACACCGGCGTGCCCGGCAAGGTCAGCATCATGCTATAGGCCAGTTCGAGCCGGCGGCGATCACCGTCGAGCATCGGCGCCAGCCTTCTGCGGATTCCCCGCCCGTAGAGCTGCATGTCGGGGGCGGGTCCAAAGGCGGCGAAGACGACTGAGCGCTGATCGCTTGTCAGGCGGCCAAGATCCAGTTCGTCATGGTTACGCAGGAACACGCCCCATTGCGCAGTTGCAGGACGCTGCTTCGTGACCAGCAGCGCCTTCTTTAGCGGCGCCGTATCCGCGCTTGCCATCGTGTAGAACGCGGCCTGATTGACCTGGAAGTTGAACATCATCTGCAGCCGCTCGCCCTCGTCGCCGAAATATTGCATGTCAGTATTGGGTAGGACGTTCGCTTCGGCAAGGATGATTGCGTCGCCTTTGCGCCATTGCAGGAACTCGCGAAAAGTACGCAGCATGTTGTACTGCTCGACCGGGACTTTGACCTTCGCGCCTTTTGTCGCGATAACGAAAGGCACCGCATCCATCCGGAAACCCGACACGCCGAGCTGAATCCAGAAGCCCATGATTTTCAACAGTTCCGCTTGCACATGAGGGTTGGCGGTGTTCAGATCGGGCTGAAACGAGTAGAAGCGATGAAAGTACCAGAGCGCTGCCTGCTTGTCGTACGTCCAGGTTGATTTTTGAACGCCTGGAAAAACGATGCCTTCCTTCGCATTCAGCGGTTTCTTTTTTGACCAGACGTACCAGTCGCGGTACTTCGACGAAGGGTCGCGGCGCGCGTCCTGGAACCACGCGTGTTGATCGGACGTGTGATTGACGACCAGGTCGATCATCACCCGCAGGCCACGCTGCCGGCAGGCGTTGGTGAAATCGGCGAAATCGCCGAGCGTGCCATAGCGGGGATCGACGTTGTAATAGTCGGATATGTCGTACCCGTTGTCGCGACACGGAGACGGCTGGAACGGCATCAGCCAGAGCGTCGTGATGCCGAGCCCCTGCAAATAGTCGAGCCGGCGGTTCAACCCTTCGAAGTCGCCGATGCCATCGCCGTTTGCATCCATATAGGTGCCAACCGACAGGCAGTACACGATTGCGTTCTTGTACCAGAGATCGTTTAACATCGGCCTTGAACCTTGTGGTCTGACTGGAGCGACGATCGGAGATGCAATGACTGCACTAGCCTGATGGCAGAAAGGCGTGATCTATCAAGTGTATCCGCGATCGTTCCAGGACGAAAACGGCGATGGAGTCAGGGATCTCGCGGGAATCACTGCGCGGCTCGAGTATCTTGCTACGCTCGGGATCGATGCAATATGGCTCTCTCCATTCTATCCGTCGCCCATGGCGGATTTCGGCTACGACATTGCCGATTATTGTGCGGTCGACCCCGTATTCGGCACGCTTTCTGACTTTGATCGACTGGTCGAGCCTGCCCATGTGCTGGGGCTCAAGATACTGGTCGACTTCGTGCCAAATCACTCCTCTGACCAGCATCCCTGGTTTCTCGAAAGCCGTGCTTCGCGTGCCAGTGCGAAGCGCGACTGGTATTTGTGGCGGGACCCCGCGTCCGACGGCGGACCACCTAACAACTGCCTGAGCCGCATGGTGGGTAGGCCTGGCAGTGGGATCATTCGAGTGGCCAGTACTATTACCATTCATTCCTGCCGCAACAACCTGACCTCAACTGGCGAAACCCTGAAGTATGTGAAGCGATGGACGTCGTGCTGCGATTCTGGCTCGATCGAGGCGTGGATGGCTTTCGGGTAGACGTACTCTGGTTGCCAATCAAGGATGCCCTGTTCCGCAACAACCCACCGAATCCTCAGTTCAGTCCGGACCAGCCCCGGCATCACGCACAGTTGCCGACCTATACCGAAGATCAGCCGGAGGTGCACAACATCCTGCGCTCGATGCGAAGAACGCTCGACAGCTATGGCGAACGCGTATTGATCGGAGAGATTTATCTGCCCGTCCCGCAACTCGTGCGCTATTACGGCAGTGCTGGCGACGGCGTCAACATGCCCTTCAATTTCCAACTGATTACTGCCCAGTGGACGGCAACCAATATTGCGCAACTGATCACGACGTACGAGCGTGCGTTGCCGGTCCATGCGTGGCCGAACTGGGTGCTCGGCAATCACGACAATCCGCGCGTAGCATCCAGAATCAGCGCCTCGCAGGCGCGCATCGCGGCCATGCTTCTGCTGACGCTGCGCGGTACCCCGACGTTGTATTACGGCGACGAGATCGGCATGACCGACGTCAATATTCCGCCCGAACAAGTGCGAGATCCCGCCGAGCTGCGCCAACCGGGTATCGGGCAGGGACGCGACCCGGAAAGAACACCGATGCAGTGGGACTCATCCGGCAAAGCCGGATTCACGCTCGGCGAGCCCTGGCTGCCGATCGTTAACGCGGCCACAGCGAATGTTGCTTCGCAGGACGGTGAGCCGTGGTCGATCCTGGCGCTCTATCGGCGATTGTTGTCGCTGCGCCGAAGCGAGCCCGCGCTCGTCGCGGGGTCGATCTGGAACGTCTCCGCGCAAGGTCGTGTACTGACGTTCGAGCGATGTTTGGGCAGTGTAAGACTGGTCGTCGCTCTGAGCATGGAAGAGAGGCCGGACGTCATCACATCGCCCGCCGGGCGCGTGGTCTTGTCGGCGCGTGAAGGACGAGACGGACACCGCATCGCGGGCGAATTGATCCTCGACAGCGACGAAGGCATTGTTGTGGCGTGTGATTGACACCTTGCAGACGGGCGTCAATATACTTTGCTATCAGCGATGGCGAGCGAGGCGCCGCGATGAACCCAGGCATTCTCGGGCACGGGCTCGGGGTGTGCCATGGACCCGCTACGAATCCAGCATTGCACCCAACTGCGCGTAGTGTTTTCTTTCCTTCAATATGCTTGCGTCATCGTCCGCGCGCAAGGCCGCGTTGGCTGCGACGAGCAGGGCCGCCTCCTGTTGCCGCAACGCTTTATCGACCGCCTCAAATGTCTTCAGCAAGCTCTTGCGCCCTGCCTTCGTCCCACCGCCGCCTTTCGCCACAGCATCACTTTCTTTCCTGAGGCGCCTGACGAGTTTCGCGGCACAGCGGCTGTCCAGCAGATGGTCGATCACCAGTGTCTTGATGTGACTCGCCATCTCGGACAGCGCCGACTCGCTGGTTTGCGTCGTACCGTTCGATGCGTCTGACTTCACCCTGGCCATCATCATTCTCCAACGTCGATCCAGTCGTTGGATCATAGGCCGCAGGCACGTTCCGGAAAAGGCTCGGAAACTACCTGGGTTGGGGGACGGCCAGAGCTTCCAATCGTTTACGACGCGACAGCAACTGCTTGCGCGTTGCTGCACTGCTTCGCATAGCCTTTCGCTGCTTCGTTACTGTGAAAAGCAGCACGTACCGCGAGATCGAGCGCCAGCTTCGCCTCGCAGGCCGCCTCACCGATCTTGCTCTTCTGGAAATGTCCCGCGATCCGGCTCAAATGCCGGCAAGCCTCTTCGTGTAGGTCGGCCGCTGCGGTGTGATGTTCCGCGCAGCTCAAACTAATGTTCGTGCTTCCCTCCGACTCGGTAGCGGCATGGTGCAGGTGTGATGAGGGCGTATCCGGTGCATCCTTGCGCACAGCAAGACCCACGTAGTAAACGTTCGCGGCGAGCTCAAATTCGAGCGCCTGCAACGCATGTCCATGTGCGATCAGCGCCTGGTGCGCCGCGTGCGCAAAGTCTTTGCCTGATTCGAAATGTCTCGACGCCTCGCGGTGAAATCGTGCTGCCTGTTCGTGGTGCGGTTGCGCGGACAGATGATGAGAGCCGTCTTGTGAATTCGCGGTCATGATGCTTACCCCCGGGATTGTTTGCGTTCCCTATAAGGATGATTCATAGCGCGGCGTCGCGCTAGCGTCGGAAACTACTCACAGGCGTAGCGTCAATACCCGCCTCAGTTGACGCCCTGACGCCCGTTTCGAGGCCGCAGACGCAATCATGCAACTCGCGGTACGGGACCGTACCGACATCCACAGGTAACACCTTCATCATGGCACTCGGAAAGTCATCCATACCCTGCTGGAGAGGCGCAGCGCCGTCGTACCGGGAATTGCTTCCACGATCCTCACCGTAGCCGGAATCCGCGTTCGTCGATCAGTACAAGGATAAAAAAATGAACCCGCTCACCGTGTTTCTCCTTAGCGCGTTGCTTCTCGCACTTCACGACGGATGGCAATGCGTCCGCCGTGGAGCCATCGCACTAGTCCAGGTGAGTGTGATTCATCAAGTGTAATGAACGTAAGGTAAAGACGGCATTGATCATGAGTACACCAGTTCCGTCTCACGCAGGATCCCCTCAGACAACGAAACATGAGGCCATTGCCGCTAAAGGACTCACGAAATGGTTCGGAGAAGGCGATACGCGTACGACTGCGGTAAACGGTGTGGATTTTGTGGCCCACTTCGGTGAAATGCTTTTCATCGTCGGACCGTCCGGCAGCGGCAAGACCACGCTGCTAAGCATGGTTTCCGGTATCTTGCGCCCCAACGCGGGAACGGTGAGCGTAAGTGGAGACGACATCTGGACGCTGACCAATGACCAACTCGCGGATTTCCGTTTGAACAGAATTGGCTTCGTCTTCCAGGACTACCACCTCTTTCCCAGACTGACGAGCGCCGAGAATGTCGCGATTCCTTTGATCCTAAAACATCTCGACTGGAACGAGTCGATTGTCGCGGCGAAAAAATACCTCGAGATTGTCGGCCTAAAAGATCGCAGCGAGATCTTACCGGTCAAGCTCTCAGGCGGCGAGCAGCAACGCGTTGCCATCGCACGCGCCATCGTGAGCGGGCCGCAAATCCTGATACTTGACGAGCCGACCGCGTCGCTCGACGGCGACACCGGAAAAATGATCATTGCCTTCGTCAAGGAGAAAGTGCTCAACAAGGATCGCTGCATCGTCATCGTCACCCACGACGCGCGTATCAACGAATACGCCGATCGGATCATTCATATGGAAGACGGGCGAATAACCGGCCTCGACAAGGGAACGGAATGAGAAACCGGATCATCTTCGGTCTATCCATTCTCGGTATTCTGGCCGGACTGGTTGGCGCCTACATCTTCGGCATGCAGCGTCACGCCGAGCCGCCGGTATTCAAGCCCGTCAGCAACCCTTATGTGACAGCGATCTACGCGGACGGCATCGTCGAGAGTGAGCAACAGGGTGGGCAGAACGTCAATATCTATCCCGAGGTTGCGGGGCCGATTACCCAGGTTTTCGTGCGGGAGGGCGAGCAGGTCTCGGCCGGCACTCCGTTGCTGAGCATCGACGATTCGGTTCAAGCCGCCACGACCGAGCAACTCCGCGCGCAGTCTGAAGCCGCACTGGTGCTGTTGCAGGAACTCAAGGCACAGCCGCGAAAGGAGACACTCGCGGTCGCGAAAGCGCAGGTCGATCAGGCGCAAGCGAACTTGAAGGCAGCCCGCGACCAGTACGACAAGCGCCGCGCGTCCTATGACTTCGACAAGCGGTCGATCAGCAAAGACGTCGTCGATACCGCGCAGGATGCGGTGGACCAGGCCACCGGCGCACTGGAAGTCGCCGACCGGCAATACGAACTGACCCGAGCGGGCGCGTGGAGCTACGACGTCAGCAACCAGCAGAAACAGTATGAGGCGCTGAGGCAAGCATATCGTGCTGCTGTTGCGTTGCTGCAGAAATACACGCTCAAAACACAGGCTGACGGAGTCGTACTGGCCATGAATGGAACGCCAGGGAGCTACGCTTCTTCGCTAGGCATCTATGATGCCTACACGCAGGGATCAGACCCGCTCGTCGTCATGGGCGCGCCGCAGGAGTATTTGTCGGTGCGTTGTTACGTGGACGAAATCCTGGTCGCGCGCCTGCCCTTGCCCGCCCATATGCAGGCACAGCTCTCCGTGCGCGGCACCGACGTCAAGGTGCCACTCGAGTTTGTCCGGGTTCAGCCTTATGTCTCCCCAAAGATCGAATTGTCCAATCAACGCCAGGAAAAGGTCGACCTGAGAGTGTTGCCAGTCATCTTCCGTTTCAGGACGAAGGACCTGCCGATGATCTATCCGGGCCTGCTGGTGGATGTCTTCATCGGGTCGAAATAATGATTGCGCGCAATCATCCGACTTCGGGCAACGCAGTGGCGAACCGCGCTACGCGGCCCGCGGCCGCTGCATTGTTGAGCGTCGTCACAACGACCCTCCTCGGCGCCTGCGCCGTAGGCCCCGATTTCGTCCGTCCCGCTCCGCCCGATGTCACCAGCTACACGAACGAGCCCCTACCGGAATCAACCGTCATGGCCGATAGTGCGGCACAGCACTTCACGCCCGGCGCGGCGGTCCCGGCCGACTGGTGGCGGCTGTTCAAGTCCGCCCCGCTGGATAGCCTGGTTGAACAGGCAATTGCGAATAGTCCCACCCTAGCCGCGTCGGAGGCCACATTGAGGGAAAGCCAGAACAATCTTCGTGCGGGATATGGCGTGTTCTTTCCGCAGATCGGCGCGGACTTCGACGCGACTCGCGAACGCACCGCACCCTTGACCAACGGTTTGCAGACGCCCGGGACAATCTTCAACCTCATCACGGCTAGCGGCAGCGTCAGTTACGTGCTCGATGTGTTCGGCGGCAAGCGGCGCACGGTAGAGGGACTGCGAGCCCAAGCTGACTTCCAGCAATATCTGAGCAAAGCCGCATATCTGACCCTATCCGCGAATGTCGTGAATACCAGCGTAGCTCGGGCCGCGTATGCCGCCGAAATTCGCGCGACCGGGCAATTGATCGAACTCGAGAAGCAGCAACTCGAGGCAACCGAAGCGCAAATCCGCGCCGGCACGGCCTCTTATGCGAACGTGCTGAGCGTTCGCAGCCTGATTGCGACGAACGAGGCGGCGCTCGCGCCCCTTGCGCAAAAAAGCAGCGAGGCCGCTAACCTGCTCGCGACGCTGGAAGGTACGCTGCCGTCGCAAGCGACCTTACCCGACATCGATCTGGACTCGCTGTCGCTTCCCGACAACCTGCCGGTGAGCCTGCCGTCCGACCTCGTGCGGCAGCGTCCGGACATTCTGTCTGCGGAAGCGGAGTTGCATGTTGCCAGCGCCAACGTCGGCGTGGCGACAGCGGCGATGTTCCCCAGCATCAGTCTGAACGGAACCTACGGTGCAGGCGGCACGAGCTTTGGCAGCCTTTCCGCGGACAGTTTCAGATTCTGGAGCATCGGCCCCTCCATCACGGTGCCGCTATTTCAAGGCGGCAGCCTGTGGTATGGCCGGAAGGCCGCGATCGCTGCGTACCAGCAGCAGCTCGCTACTTACCGGCAAACGGTGCTGTCGGCATTCGAGCAGGTCGCCGACGCGCTAAAAGCTTTGGAACACGATGCGCAGGCTTTGCAAGCTCAGGCTGAAGCGCAACGTGACGCGAGTGGAGCATTATCTCTCTTGCAGACCAGCTACAAGGCCGGGATGGTCAGCTATCTGGAGGTCCTCAGCGCCGACGTGCAGTTCCATCAGGCCACCATCGCTTATGTCCAGGCCGTCGCGCAGCGGCATCAGGACACCGTGGCGCTATTCGTCGCGTTAGGCGGCGGATGGTGGAATGAACCAGTCCGGGCCGCCAGGGAGCAATCGCCATGAAATACACCGGCATCATGCGCATCGGCTTCAAACTGCTGGTCAATGACAAGGCGAAGTTCTCCGCGTTGCTAATCGGTATTACGTTCGCGGTATTCCTGATGACGCAAATGACATCTATGTTTGCCGGCATCCTGAACCGCGCCTATTCGACGGTCACCAATATCGGCGCAACGATGTGGATCATGGACCCCGCCGTGAATACGCCGGCCACCGCTTTTCCTTTACCGGACTACCTGCTTGACGCCATGCTGAGCATGAACGGCGTCAGTTACGCGGTGCCTCTTTTTATCGGCGGCGCGCAGGTCAAGCTAGCCGACGGCACTTATCAATCCGTCAACGTCGTGGGGCTGGACGACGCCAGCCTGTTCGGCCGCCCGGAGATGCAGCAGGGCAACATTCTCGATATCTATGCCGACGACGCCTTCGTGGTCGTCAACGATTCCGAATTCGCGAAGCTGGAGAATCCGAGAGTGGGCACGACGTTCGAACTCAATGATCATCGAGGTGTCATCGTGGGTGTCGCCAACGTGGCGGCAAACGGGCTCAACGGCGTGCCGACTCTTTATACCACCTACAATCGCGCGATCGAGTACATACCCGGTACGCGCTTCACAATTTCATACATTCTGGTGCAGGCGAAGAGCGACGCGGCGGTCGCCGGCATCAAGCAACAGGTGGCGAAGCTGGGATATCTGGCGCTGACAAAGGATGAGTTCAACTCGCGCATCGCCGACTACTACACCTACCAGACGGGCATCGGCACCAACATCCTGCTGATGACGGTGATCAGCTTCATCGTCGGACTATCGATTTCCGGGCAGACCTTTTACACCTTTATCCTTGAGAATCTGGATAAATTCGGTGCACTGAAGGCGATCGGCGCAAAGGGCCGTGAGTTGGTCTATATGATCCTGTTCATGGCGACCTTTACGGCACTGACCGGCTACGGGCTGGGCATCGGGCTGGTCACACTGGTGATCTCGATCGCCAAGGCTTTGCTGCCTAACTACGCGGCGATTACGACATTCTGGAACCTGGCGTTGTCGTTCGGCATGGTCGTGCTGATCGCGGGCGTGTCGAGTTACATTGGTGTGCGCAAGGTCCTGAAGATCGAGCCATTCGATATTTTCAGAGGCTAGTAACCGAACGGGGCCAGCCGCCGTCGCGCACAGAATCCTGGTCAGTGACGTGGGTCACTGTTCCGTATCCCTATCCAGCGTGCAATCCAATCACATCGTTCGCTAAGCGGTCGCACCGGCGAGCGGTTTGATCTTTACCTGAAGAGGCTCCACGCGACTAAGCGTGAACATCTCTCCATTGACCAAAATCTTCATTGGGTCACCCGCTTCCATTGCTATGAGAACAATCGTAGTCGGTTCCGATATCCTGATCTTCAGATAACGACTGCGCCATTGCACCGTAAAGGAAAGGCTCTTCCACGCCGCAGGCAACGTCGGGGCCAGAGCTAGATGGTCGCTACCAAACGATAGGCCTGCGAAACCAAGGACGGCCATCATCCAGATGCCACCGAGACTTGCAATGTGCACGCCGCCTTCAATGGCCGCGTGCCTGTCGTCGAGATCGATGGCCGAGGTCTTGCGAAAGAAGTCGACCGCGGTCTCAGCGTCACCGAGTCTGGCCGCGACTATGCCGTGCATGGCGCGGCTCAGAGAGCTGCCATGGCCGCACCGCGACGCGTAGTATTCGAAGTTCCTCGCAGCAGCGTCGCCAGGAAATTCTGCCGGAAGCAGCGCCAGCAGCGCTACAACATCTGCCTGCTTGACCACCTGGGATTTCTGGGTGCGCTCGCGGCCAAGCACCACGTCGATTGGGACTGAACGCCCGGCATAGGCGGCCACATCAATGTCTTCGAGGGTAAAGAATCCCGCAAACTGCTCGAACAGACCGGATTCTGAATCGAAGCCTGTGGCTATCGCCTCTGCAACCACGCCCCAACGCTTTAGCTCGGCCTCGTCCAGCTTCAGTTGACCAGACAAACGTCGCCAACTCTCCGGCCAGCGTGCACTCACCAATGCAGCAGTTTCAATCGCGCGCCGGATATTCCAGCGTGCCATCACGTTCGTAAAGGCATTGTCGTCAATCGATTCATGATATTCATCGGGTCCAATCACGCCACGAATATGGCAATGACCATCGGGTTCCATCTTCGCACGGCTTGCCCAGAAGCGAGCGGTCTCCAGAAGAATCTCAGCGCCTGCCTCGCGGAGGAACCCATCATCTCCGGTGATCTGCCAGTATTGCCAGACGGCGTATGCAATGTCCGCGCTGATGTGTTGTTCCTGCTTGCCGCAGTTGACGTCCACTAGCTTTCGATCAGGGCCGACGACTTGAGAGGGGCACGTCTCCGCACCGGTATCGGCCGATTCCCAGGCATACAAGGCGCCCTGCCAGCCCATTGCCGTGGCTTTCTCCCGTGCGCCGCCGAGCGTATGGAAGCGATACATCAACAGTGCGCGTGCTGCCTGGGGCCACGTCAACGTGTAGAACGGCAGGAGATATATCTCCGTGTCCCAGAAGACGTGTCCGTGATAGTCATCGCCCGTAAGTGCCCTCGCAGCGATTGAAACGTGTTCGTCGGCTGGGTTGGCCGCGCCGTTCAGATGATAGAGCGCGAATCGCAAAGCCTGCTGTGCGACCGGATCGCCCTCAACCTCGACGTCGCTGCATGCCCAGCGGTGCTCCCATGCCCTCTCGTGCGCCGCTACCACTGCTGGCCAACCCTGGATCTGCGCAGACTCCAAGGCATCCTGCGCGCTACGAGCAGGATCGATATCGTCCTTGCTTGCGCGTGTCACGGCCACTGTCCGCGCGAGACATATAACCTGCCCCGGGATGGACGTCCACTTCCACGACCATTGCGAGAGACCACATACGGCAGAAGGGACGAGGCGCCGGTCAATCTGCAGGGATACCGTGGTGGCGATAGCGAGGCGTGTACCAGAAGATTCTGCGCGCCATACGCTGAGACCGTGCTCTACCCGGTCGGATAACAGACCAAGATCCACCGCGTCGATCGACGCTTCAAGCGTGACCTCGATCCCACCCTGATCCATCTCCAGCAGAATGATTTGCATTCCAATCGCGCGCTGGCTGAGAGAAGTCATATGAAAACTTCGCAGTCTAACGCCGGACGCAGACGCGTTCGACAGGCACCCCTTGCCGAGCACCGCGCCACGTCGCATGTCGAGAATCCTCTCCTGACCCGTTGCGTCGTCAACGTGATGTATCAGAGGTTCCCCTTGCAGCAGGATCCGAACCTTCATCCAGTCGGGCGCCACGGCGAGCCTTGGGATACCCGGTTCTTCACCGGCTGTATCGAACAGTCCCGCAACGAGTGTGCGCGAGGTGCCAACCCAACGGCCGCCACGGTGTATCGCGCGCGCGCCGCGCACACCTAAAAAGCCGTTACTGATTGCGAAGCGCGTGGCGCGGCTCCGTTCAAGCAAAGCGTCGTAGCCTTCTTCCAGCACGATCCAGCTTGAATCGGTGGTCGGGCGCATCACGTGCTCTAACTGTTCAGGACTTTTCATAAATCCGCCGGCAAAGTCTTCCGCGAGACAGTTGATCGAGGTCGATCTCATCCAGACTGGTCACGACCAAATTGGCCCCCGCCGCCAAGAGCGACTTCGCGTCACCCAGCCTGGCGACCCCAAGCGCGGCCATTCCACCCGCGCAAGCGGCCTCGATACCAGCCGGCGCATCCTCGACCACGAAGCAGTTCTCAGGCGCCGCAGGCAGTTCCCTTGCCGCGAGCAGGAATATTGCCGGGTCCGGCTTGCCGGCAGGCAGATCCCGGCCGCAGACATTTGCACCAAATACGTCGAAGAGGCTGTGGTGGTCATCAAGTTGGATGCGCCGCATCATGTCGTTAGCGTTTTTCGACGATGAGGCCACGGCAATCGGAAACCCAAGCGCCCTCACGGCATTAACGAAGCGAAGCGCGTCTGCAAAAGCCGACACGGCTCCCGCACCAATGAGCACCTCCAACCGCCGCTGCTTGCTCTCCGCATAGGCTTCAGCACGTTGCGCGGCGTTTGGCACCCCCAGCGACTGCAGCGCTGCAAGCGCGCCACTCAGTCGCGGCTTTCCGGCCACCTGAGATTGGTACATCGCCGTGGTGAATCTCGCCTCATCGGCGAAACCCTTGAGCGCTTCGCGCCAGGCACGTTCGTGAGGAGACGCTAGCAGCACGCCGTCGACATCAAAAATGCCGGCGGAAAGCGTGGTGTGAAGGGCCGGCGTGGGGGCCTGAACTGGGCGACCTGTCATGCGTGGTATCTGTCCAGAATGATGGCGGGCGGTCGCAGTCAACCGGGTGTGGCTACGTCTAATTGACTCGACGAGTCGAGTCACGTCTACACGCACAGTACCTGACATACACCTGACACAACAGCGTCGGAAAACACTCAAGCCACCCTGTTCACGGCTTACTTAAGACCAGCCGATTCGCAGTGGTCCATTCTGCGTGAATCGGAAGCACCCTATCCACGTCAATGGGCCCCTCTTCCTAAACGCGGAGATCTGAGTAGTTTCCGACACTATCGCGCTAACGTTAGCCGCCCTACCATCATGAAAATGGATACGGCTACTTCTTCAGAGTCAACGACCGCTCGCGCGGAGTACGCGCGGAGGGTGACCTCTTCGGGCGCTGGGCGCGCTTAACGCTCTCAGTTCATCGTTCATTCATCAATTTTTTCGGAGACATCATGGCAGTCATCTACGACGACACCAAGTTGCAACAAGCCGTCCTTGCGGAACTTGAATGGGAGCCGAGTGTAACGGCTGCTCATATTGGGGTGACCGCGATCTCAGGCGTCGTGACGCTAACCGGTCACGTCGAGAGCTACGCGGAGAAACACGCGGCCGAGACGGCCGCCGCGCGAGTGAAGGGCGTCGAGGCGGTAGCCGAGGAGATCGAGGTTCGTCTCGGTTCCGACGCACAGCGCAGCGATAACGATATCGCGGCAGCAGTTCTCAATCGACTCGACTGGGACGTTGCTGTGCCAAGCGCTGCAGTCAAGGTTAAGGTCGAAAGCGGGTGGATTACCCTGAGCGGCGAGGTGGAATGGAATTTCCAGAGAGAGGCAGCCGTCCAGGACGTACGCAGACTACTCGGGGTCGTCGGCGTGTCAAATCAGATTGCGATCAAAGCTGGAGTTGATGTTTTGCAGGTGCGCGGAAACCTTATGCACGCCCTTTATCGTTCCTGGTCCGACCCACAGAACATCACGGCAACCGCGCATGGTGGAACGGTGCGGCTGACCGGCACTGCCCGAACGCCGCATGATCGTGACCTTGCCGCGATGACCGCGTGGTCCACACCAGGGGCAACCGCGGTGGTGAATGACATCACGATCGGGTAGCAAACGACCCGCTTGCCTCCCTCAAGTATCAATTCCAAAGACGCCCGGTTGCACTTCAACCTGCAACGGCGCGTTGTAGTGAAGTCTGCTTCGCGGCCTGAACGAACGATACACATATCGACGTAGTTGCGCTCCATCGTACCCGTGATTCGACGTTCGAACTGGGTCCGGATTTCGCAGCTCGACACAGTTCACCAAGTCGCCCCAACGAAGTGATAGCGTCTCCGACGCCCTCGCGAATCAAGCCAGTGACACCATGGCCTATCGAGCTTCGCTGCAGCGCTGGCTTGGTGCTGCTGCCGCAGACATGTATCACGCGAAGATCGTCCTCGCCTCCCTGAGGGCTGTGCTGATGTTTGATTAATCTGTTCTGCCGCTTTCAATCCACGAAAACCCAGGAATTTCAGTCAGCGGTATTCCCGTGGGCGGGAAATTGCGAGCGAGCCTTTCCGTCCGGCAGCGGCGACCACGATGGGCGCACACTCTGCGCTGAATCGATGATCACCAGATAGCGTCCGGCCCATGGCGTCGGAGCACGTCTGGGCTTCAATATCCACAGCGATTGGCCGCCTGCCACCCGCGCTTCATAGTCCGCGTCGAGAATTCCGTGGTTATCGAAGAAGACATTCAGCGCGGCGGGAATACGCACACACCCTTTCGAATGGCGAACGCCGAGGACTGGCTCCAGCTTGTCTGGATCAGTCGCATGCATCTGGAACCGCATCTGAGACATCCCTCCCTTTCCCCACCCGCGTTCGCCCTGAGCCCAGCCGAAATCGTAGATGCGCATATCACGAGCACCATAGCCTCGAATCCTGAATTCGTTGAGCGTCCCTTCCGACCGAAAGTCCATGTTGCTCGGCGTATGCTGGAAGACACCAAGCGGCGTGACGAAATGGTCGTAACTTCCCGGAAGACCTGTTGAAACAGGCGCCGCTCCGAGCATTTGCCAGATGCCGTCCGGCTTTGCCCGAAAGTAGATGAATAGCGCCTGCACGTTCTTGCTGCGATCAACAAGCACCACATACTCGTTTGCGATCGAGCCAACGGAGTTTTCCTGCAGCGCCCGCTGCAATTTTTCGCCATAGAGCAATTGCGCGGCCGGCGGCACGTTTAACTGCCTTTCAACTTCCTTCGAAAAAGTCTTGGCCATTTCAAGGGCGCCGGCGGGGTCCAGCGCTGTCGCCTGTGCAACATTCGGCGCGATCAGGCCAGGCGAAGCGTCGATACGCGGTTGGCCAGCTTTGATCTTTCCTGGGTCCGACGCGCCAGTAGATGACGGGATATCTGAAGGAGTGCCTGCCTCAATATTGTCGTTCGCCGAGTAGATAACGTCTGACGGTAACGGTCCGCGGGAATCGCGTAAGACCCATGGCGCTCGTGTTGCGTCGACCTTAAGAATCCATTTACCCTCGTCACGCCTATTTTCGAAGCTCTTTGTGGTGTGTTGTTGCTCCCCGATCGCCGCCACTCGACGCGCATCGGGAGATTGCACAGGATCAACACCTCTACTTCCGTGGTTCAAAAGGCGTGTTGCGACCAGAACCGCAACTAATGCCAACGCTGCGGCGCCAATCCAATTGCTCACTATTCCGTTTTTCACGTCAAATTTTCGCCATGTCGCGTGCCAGCACTCAAGTCACCTCATGAAGGGCATGGCCGGTTTTTCCAAACGATGCGATGTTGGCCATCGTGGTTTCGGCGATTGCCGCCAGTGCGTCGCTCGTAAAGAAACCCTGATGGCCCGTGACCAGAACGTTCGGAAAAGTCAAGAGGCGCTCGAAGACATCGTCGCCGATCACTTCGTCCGATTTATCCTCGAAGAACAGCGTGGTCTCCTCCTCGTAGACGTCGAGCCCCACGTGGCCGATCGCCCCGCTTTTGACGCCATTGACGACCGCCTGTGTATTGACGATCGCGCCACGGCTCGTATTGATCAGCATCGCCCCATGCTTCATCTCCCCGATGGCCGAATCGTCGATCAGGTGTCGCGTTTGCGGCGTCAATGGGCAATGAAGTGACACGATATCGGATGCGCCGAGCAGCTCAACAAGCGCCACATATTTCACGCCAAAGCTGACGCAGGCAGGGTTAGGGGCAATGTCATACGCCAGCACACGACAGCCGAACCCGGACATGATCCTGGCCAGGCACGTGCCGATGCGACCGGTCCCCACGATACCCACGGTGCGTCCCTGCAAATTGAAGCCGAGCAAGCCTTCGAGAGCAAAATTCCCCTCGCGCACGCGCGCATAGGCTCGATGGATATTTCGATTCAACGAAAGGATCAATGCCGCCGCGTGCTCCGCCACGGCTTCCGGTGAATAGGCCGGCACACGGGCAATAGCAATCTCCTGCCGCTTTGCGGCGACAAGATCTACATTGTTGTAGCCCGCCGCTCTGAGCGCGACCAGTCGTATGCCAAGACTCTTGAATTCTTTTAGGACTGGCTCATTGACCTGGTCGTTAACGAAGACACATACCGCATCGGAGCCACGCGCCAGCATCGCAGTGTCGGGCGTGAGACGTGCCTCAAGGTAGTGAAGTTTATGATCTTCTGCTACTGCTGCATCCATAAACTGGCGATCGTAAGACTTGGTGCTGTAAACGGCGATATCCATACTGTTTTTCTCCGCCATGCTTTCTACATTGATGAGTGAACGACCGGGCTCTCAGCACGCGCGGCAACACGTCTAGGCGCTCGACGCATCGCTCCGGACGCGCCGGTTTCCCGCAGGAATAGACTCAGGACGATTGCAATCACGACCCCACCCACCAGTGGCAGAAGAGCCATCTGAAATTCATGCAAGCTCATAGGCGAGGCCTGGTCGGGGATCATCAGACGGGAGATGAAAGGCGATACGATTCCGGTGGTCACGAACACGAGGAAGTTCATGACACCCGCGGCTGTGCCTTTGACCTCTGAAGGGTTCACCTCCTTCATCATCGAGAACGGAATCATCGCGGCACCGGATGCGATGCCGAGCAGCAACGCCACTGAAAAACGCGGCATGACGCCCACCGGTACATAGATCGCGCTCAAACCCGCGGCGAGCATGACCAGCGCACCGACAATCAACACTGGCTTGCGGCGGCCGATCTTGTCCGAGATATACCCGAGCAGTGGGCAGCCGATCACCCAGCCAATCGGCACCATGGCGGCGTCAGATGCTGCCGCTGCCATAGTCATCTTCTCGCCTCCGTGCAGAAATGAGGTCGCCCAAACCAATGCGCCGATAGTGGTCGGCAGAAACAGCAAACCTCCCACGACCCCGGCCAGCCAGCTCTGCACATTGCCGAACACCGTTCCGAACGGCTTGATCACGCTGGCGAAAGAAAGCGGCCCATGGTGAGTGGGACTGTCGCCTTTCTCGTGCGGCATGATGAACCAGGTCGCAATTGCCAGCACAAAACCCATGGACGCGAACGCGATCCATACATATTGCCAGCCGACGTGGAAGCTGCCGGCCGGATCTATCGCCATGTGGACCGGCTTGGAGCCAAATGCGGCGCCTGCCATCCCAAGGCACTGAGTGAAGCCGATAAACATCGCTAACATGCGGGCGGGCAAATACCGGGCAGCAACGTAAGACGATCCAATAAAGGCAAATATCGCGCCGATCGCCTGAAGTACAAAGCCCACCATGCCGGCCAGTTCGCTGCCCTGTGCGAATATCAGGCAACCGATACCGACTACAGCGATACCGAACGGAATTGTCAGTCGCGGGCCGTAGCGGTCGAGTAAAACACCCGCGGCGAGCGCCATCAGCGCATAGGCCACGTAGTAAGCCGAAATCATCGCGCCGATATGGTTACCGCCCCACGAAGCGGTTAGCTCGCTCTGCATGACACCGGGCGCTGACCTTACCGCGTACTGAAAGAAGTAGAAAACTGCACACAACAGCCACGCGACAAAAAAGAGGGGCTTCAGGTCGTTGGGCGCCGCCTGGCTGGTGGACTGCTGCGCGGAGTTGCTGACTGGCTTCGCACTTTCGATGTTTGTCGGCATGGTATTCAGGTCACTTGATTGCAAGCCGCATCACCTACGTGCGACAGATCCTATCGATATAGCCAATGAGATGGCGACCCTCGCATTCGGAAGAGGACCGGCGTGCCTAAAGTCTCGCGTCTCGACTGCACGATTTCGGCCGCACCGGAGCGAGTAACAGCATGCTCGGCCCGCTCGAACCCGAGGACTGTCTCCTGAGAGTGATAGTCCCGACCCTACGGGACATCATCCATTTAATCAGTGACGTGCGCACACGCGTCGACATCGTTAAATAATTGCGCTTCATCACGACTCCCTTGAAATAATCTCAATCTAGCTGCGCGGACATACCAACTGAATGCCCGCGTGAAGCCGCTCGCTAGACGGCGTCAAGGAGGACCTGCAGAGACGCGTATATTGGGGGCTTCCCGGAAGGCCGGGTGGCTTCCGTGTGGGCTCACCCGATTTATGCGGCAGTCTTAAGCGGCGTGACAGGTGCACCCACCAGGTCATGTCCGGCGATCCCAAGCGCTAGCGCCGGATTCAGGCTATCAACCATCGACGTTGGCATCAGAATTGTCGCGCCCCGTTCTTTGGTCGTTTCGTAGATAATGTTCATGGCCCGCAACTGGAGCGCACCCGGTTGCTTTTCATAAACTCTCGCAGCCTCCACGAAGTTCGCGGCGATTGCGGCTTCCGCAGACCCAAGAATGACGCGTGCCTGCTTCTCCCGCTCGGCTTGTGCCTGACGCGACATCGCGTCTTGCAAAGCAACCGGGATCGCCACGTCGCGGATTTCTACTGAGCCCACGGCGATACCCCATTGCGCTGTCTTGCCGCCGATCTCATCTCTCAGATGAGTATCCGCAACGACTCGGTCTGACAGGAGCGTTGCCAGCATCGAAGAGCCGATCAGTTCGCGTAGCGTCGTCTGGGCGACACGGTCGATTGCCTGACGGTAGTCAGTGATGGCAAGGGCGGCTTTTTGTGCATCACAAACGTGCCAGAAAATGATCGCGTCGACGTTGACAGGCACCGTGTCCTTCGTCAGGGCCTGCTCGGCATTGAACGCGGTCGTCTGGATGCGTTCGTCGATGACGGCGACCACGCTGTCCAGAACAGGAATGATCATGAAGAGGCCGGCGCCTCTTACGCTCTGCAATTTCCCGACGCGCAAGATCACAAACTTTTCCCAAACGTTCGCCACCTTGAGGGACATGCCGACAAGCAAGCCAATGATAATAAGCGGAGGCCCATAATAGATATTGACCAGGCCGCCAGCCGCAAGCCCCGCGAGCAGAAAGAATGTTGAAATCACCAACGTGATTGGATTCATGGCGCTCTTCTTCGAAACAGACAGCGCGCCCAGGTGGGCACACTTGCCAGATACAACCAACTCAACCGGCGGTTTTCCCTACCGCTCACTCACCGGCTCGATCACAGCGCTATCTTCGCTACCGTCCGGCAACCAATACTCATGTTGACCGTAGTGCTTGTGTAGTCGCTCCTCGAACGATCTATCGATCGGAAGCGTGCCGCTGAACGGCGGGCTGGTTCTGACTTCATCGCGCGTCAACGCTGTCGACACCGTCGATCCTATCCAATCGATATGGTTCAGCCAGCGCGTGGCGATCAGCACTTCCCTGCCGCCCGGCCACCAGTTTCTCGTATCCACGATCAGGTACCGGATTACCCAGGCAGCGTCGTCGAAAACAAAGCCGTGAACATGGCCAATGCCGCCGTCCGCCGCCTCGATGCCATAGCCCTTGATTGCGCGGGCGCTGCGCAAATGGGTGTCTCCGGCGCACTCTTCATACTCCTCTTCATCCTCCAGTCCTCGCATACTCTCATCGCGTTCGACGTCGGGCGCCGCGTCCATTGACCCGAACGTCGGAAAGGCACCCATGCCCCACGCGTAGGCGCCACCCCAATACGCCGGATAGCCGTAGTAGCCGAGGTAGTCGATTTCATGTTGGCGCGACACGGGCTTATGCGTATCAATGCCCGGACTGTCTTTGACCTGCTTACGTGTAAGACCGAGCTTGATCGTCCCTGAATCCGGGCTGGCCGGCTCAAATGAGTAGGGGGAGATCAGGACCGGCTTTCTGCCGAACCATTTCCCTGTTTCGACAATAAGATAACGGACTCCCCACGCCTCGTCGTCAAAATAGACATCGGCGACGCGGCCGATTTCGCCGTCACGCGCGATTACCGGGTTTCTGTAAAGGTTCTCAATGCTTCGCAACATAGTCGATACTCCCTGCTCTGCTTCAACTCAAGCCTTTCCTCAATTGAAGACGGGCTCGAATCCCCGGCAATCCGAAGCGGACGGATGCTGCGAATGCGATCGCCAGTCTGGCTTTTTTCATTTCGCGTTCCTTGGGGTTAGCCGATTTGCCGTGGCGTCGAGGTGAATACACTACGGCTTCCAATAACCTGATAGTAGAGATGTGGTGTTCATATGGATAGCGTCGGAAACTACTCAGCGGCCGGATACCTGGCTTCGCGCTTTTCTTCAGATCTCCATCATGGAACGTGGGTCGTGGGTGCTCACCAAGCCGAATTCCTCGACATAACCCTCGCTCGGAGTCGCTTCTCCCGCGCTTCGACCCGATCCGGCAGCACTTCGCGTTGCCTAGGCATAAGATGAACGCGGCATGTCGTCGTTCGGCTCAGCGGAAGCGGAACAGTGCTCGCTCGTGTGAAGCACGTTTTCGTAAAAGCGGCGCACGCGTGAATGACCGTACGGAAAACGGCCACTAGCCGGCTCGGGCGCGAGCGCCAGATGTCCGGCTTTCGCCCCTCCAAGAACGCTTCGCGACATGGCCTGATTGGACTGTTATTGACACACGGCAAATTTATCCACTCAGGATAACTACTATTTTGTCGAAAATGTGGTCTACGGACCTCAACTTGGCAGAGCCATTTTGTATCACCCCCGCCGATGGCTTTCACCTACGGCATCTCCATGACCGTCACCTATCTTGCGCCCGTCGAAGTCGCGAAGGCTCTCCTCTGCCGCCTTGAGACAAGACGCGCCAACTCGGTCCAGTAAGTTGGCGACCACTGGCTTCTTCAGCCGACGGTAATGTCGTTATTGACGGAAGTGGTGCCAGGCGCGGCCCAAGCGGCGGCGCTTGCCTCCTCCCTCTCGTACCACGATTTGACGCTACCGGTAAGCTTCACTTTGCCATCGTGCGCAGTCACGTTGATTGACGCAGGATCGAACCACGACCGGTCCAATGCAACCATGATGTTGTTTCTAATCTCTGCGGTGTTGGGCCTCGGTTTGATGCTAATGTCGTTGGCCACGCCGACGACACCCAGAATTCCGCGAACATCATCCGCCGCAGCTTGTTGCTGGTAATGCCAATCGACTTCTCCGGTGAGGGTGACCCACCCTTTTTCGACTTTCGCCTTGACGGCGTCGACTGGAACAGCCGAGTCCCATTTCAGACGGTTGAGCGCCGCCGAAGCGATTTCTTCGTCGCCGTGCCTTACGCTAAAGGGCAACTGAACCTCAAGCTCCTCGGCGACCGCCTTGACGTCCTTAACCCGCCGAGTAGCCTTCTCCGCCGCAAACTTTTCCGAAAAGGTCCCGACATGACCCAGGAGCGTCACGACGCCAGATTTTGCGGTTACGCCGATATGCGCGGCATTGACACTCGGCTCCCACTGCAGTTCGTCAAGGACGGCTTGTTGCAACTGTTTATCGTCAGACATGGCAATTTCCCTGGTTTGATGTGCAACTTAAACGCTCTCACTCAGAGGGTTTTTCGCCCATGCGAGAGCATGACTCGGAATCTACTTCAACCGGCCAGACCTTTCCGAAGCAAGGTACAGCGCCGCGACCGGTGGCGGTTGTTGTTATCGTTGCGTCGGCGCTAAGTCTGGGCTTCTCATGGTGGTTCTATCGCGGCACAGCTCTGTTCGAGGGTGGGGTAATCGCTGTAGCCGTGGGCGCTGCCTCCATAGAACGTCTCCTGCCCCATGAGGCTGTTGAGCGGTGCGTTCAACTCCAGGCGCTCAACCAGGTCCGGATTGGCCATGAACAGTCGTCCAAAAGAGACCAGGTCCGCGCGGCCGCTGGCCACTGCTTCCATCGCCATCTTCCGGTCATAGCCGTTGTTGACCATCCAGACGCCGTCGAAACAGTCATGCAAGGCGGCGTAGTCGAAAGCAATACTGTCCCTCGCCCCGCCGGTCTCGCCTTCCACGATATGCATATAGGCCAAACCAAAGTGATTGAGGGCTGCGACGACTTGATTGAAGAGCCTCTGCGGATGGCTGTCCCGTGAATCACCGGCAGTCGAGACCGGGGATAGTCGAACGCCCAGTCGATCGGCGCCGATGGCATCCGCGCAAGCCTTGGTAACATCGAGGAGCAGTCTTGAGCGGTTCTCTATGGAGCCGCCATATGCGTCAGTACGATGATTGGATCCGTCGCGTAGAAAGGCATCGAGCAGGTAGCCGTGGGCACCATGTAGTTCGACGCCATCGAAACCGGCCTCGATGGCGCGGGTGGAGGCGTAGCGGAAGTCCTCGATAATACCAGGGATCTCGTCTACGCTTAGCGCCCGCGGCAGCGATACGTCGACGAAGCCCTGCCCAGCCAGGAAGGTGTTCGTGTTGGCGCGGATTGCGGAAGGGGCAACGGGGGCCTGGCCGTCTTTCTGGAAGCTTGTATGTGATACTCGGCCGGTATGCCACAACTGAACCACCATGGCTCCGCCCGCGGCGTGCACGGCGTCAGTAATCTTTCTCCAACCTCGGACCTGATCATCTGTGAAGCAACCCGGCGTACCTGCATAGCCTTGCGCCTGATCGGATATCTGTGTGGCTTCTGCGATGATCAGACCGGCCGTGGCGCGTTGGACGTAATACTCGAGAGCAAACGGCCCCGGCACCAAGCCCGGCCCGGCGCGATTTCGGGTTAGCGGGGCCATGACGATACGATTGGCGAGTTCGAAGGCACCAGCGCGCGTGGGTTCGAATAGAGCTCGAACCGAGCGTGTCTGATAAGACTTTTTCATACTTAAGCTCCTGGATGGTCGACCACGAATCGCACTGCGAAAAAGCGCTATCTCAGATCGGTACGAAAGGTGAGTTGTCGTGGGCATGCAAACACAGACGACGTACGCCGACGAAGCCGCGCACGGTTCACCCATGCTTGACGAAAACTACATCCTTATCGACCGCGACATCTTGAGATCTACCCAAGTCATACCTTCACGCAGTCCATAAAGAACGGCGTCCTGCTCAGTGTCGAACGTTCTCTCACCCTTATATTCGTGGGAGAATTCACCCTCTTCGCTGTGAATCGCCATATGAATTTCGCACGTAAAGCCACTAGCCGACCAATGTGTCTCAGCGGCCACCGCCCAATTCCCTTTCTCATCAGTGACCTTTCCGGAAAGATTCATGAAGTGCACCTCATAGGTTTGTCGCTCTGCCGGTTAGCCGGGACGGATCACATGGGGCGCGTGGAAGTGGTGAACAACATGCCCACCTCGCTGGACTGCTCTTGCCAATATCGAATCGAGCAAGTCACAGCACCTTCAGATCCGGCAACAGCCGGCCGAACTTGCGCGTGACGACGGCATAACATTCGCACACCCGCTACTCCGACTCCGGCCGGTCGAGTACTTCGATATAGCCATGCCTGTAGCGAATCCGCCCTGCATCCTGAAGTTTCATCGCCGCCTCCGTGACTCCTGCTCGCCTCACATCGAGCATATTGGCAATCAGTTCCTGAGTCATTTTCAGTTCGTTTGACGGCAGGCGATCCATGCTCAGCAATGACCAACGTACAGTTGCCGATCGATCGAATGGTGGGGGAATCGGTAACGATCGCTGCAGCTTCCACGGAAGTCTCTATCTATGGGATCGAAACTCAACCAAACCGGCTGGTGCACTGCACGGGTATCAGCTATGCGCAAACGAGTCTCCGAGTATCTCGTCCCGATCAGCCGCATCCGATAGAAAGAACTCCCTTCTCGCCTCGTCAACGACCTTCCGGACGTATACGCCATACCCTGTGCCGCCAAATTCCTCCATATCCCAATTGCGCGCATGCACATCAAGCGAATGAGATTTGGGCATCGGAATGGCGATCGCGGCCAAACCCGTCAGCGCGGACGCGCCTGGCTGCAGCCGTTGCTGAACTTCCTGCCGGATCTGTTCGCGGCTAAGGACTTTCTTCGACATGATGGGACTCCGGACAGGCGAACGACCGCTGGATGCGAACGTGGATTAAAAATCGGTCAAAAAGGGAGTTTCAGCGGACGCCGTGGCCGCTTCCGCCTTAATGACCCTAAATAGCTCAGTGAACTGCTTGTCCGGCTCTCTATCGAAAAGCGGATCGGGCCGCGCTTGCGAATTCGCTCCCTCAACGGTGCGCCAATCTTCCTCGCTAAGGCTCTTCTCCGCTGCCGGAAATAACGTCAACTCCTCAACGACCATGTTGTGCCGTAGCCGCTCTGCATAGAGTCGAATTCGGATATCTACTAACTCCTGCGACATGTTTTCTCCCCGAACCGCCGACTCCAGGTCGCGCAACAGGTCGCGACCGTCTCGGATCAAAGTCGCATGCTGTGATTCGATCTCTCGACCGACGTCAACCGATAACGCTTTTTTTGCCAAAAGCACGTCGACCATTCGGTCTTCAATCACGTGGTGATCCACGTCAGGAAAGCGTGTCAGGTAACACAACGCATCCACCAATAGCGCGATATCGGGGGCGCTCGCGTCCGTACGAAGGCATGACTGATGGTTCAACAAGCGCACCAATCGCCCAAGCCTGACGTGCTCAGTGTGTAGCTTCGTGATGACGGTGCTCATGGCATCCCTCCGAACCTCATTTGCCTTCATCATAATGCCGGGTTGAATGCAGAGGCAGAGTCGGAAACTACTCAGATCGGCATACTCACCACGGGGCGGGAGCATTTGATGCGACCAGTACACGAAAGGAAACTCGTGTACCATCAAACTGATGTCTTCCCCTGGAAGGCAACCCCTCAAGGCAATCTCCCATGCCTGAAAGTCTTTCCCATCGCGCTGAAAAGCTCCCCGCCCACACCAGTGCGCGGCGCCTTCCCAGCAACGTTGCGAAGCTGAAATCCGAGGACTTTCCCGTCGTCGGAATAGGCGCATCTGCAGGCGGTCTCGACGCCTGCAGGAAGTTGCTCGGTGCACTCCCCGTCAATGCCGGCATGGCGTTTGTTCTGGTTCAGCATCTCGATCCGAATCATAAAAGCATGATGGTCGACCTGCTGGGAGGCCACGCGTCTGTAAGCGTGCAGCAGGCGGAAGATGGGATGCAGATCGAGCGCGAACATTTGTACGTTATTCCGCCCGGAGTTTCGCTTTCGGTCCGGAACGGGACGCTCCGCCTGTCGAAGCCGCTGGCTCGCCACGGCGCGCGCCTGCCGTTCGATTTTTTGTTGCACTCGATGGCTGACGAGTACGGAGCGCGCGCCGTCTGCGTCATTCTCTCCGGCATGGGTGCCGACGGCAGCGTCGGCTTGACAGCCATGAGGGAAGCAGGTGGTCTCGTGATCGCCCAAGACCCGGACGAGGCGGCCTACGATTCCATGCCGCGAAGTGCGATCGCCACGGGTGGAGTGGACCTTGTCCTCTCTGCAAATGCGATACCTGCCGCGCTGGCTGAATTCCAGCGGCGCATGGCGTTACCTGATAAAAACTCCTTGGCTGGCGGGGAAGAGGCAAAGCCGGAGGGATTATCGAAGATCGTTGAATTGCTGCGCGTCAAAACCACCCACGACTTCACGTTTTACAAGCCCGGCACCCTGCTGCGCAGGGTCCGGCGGCGCATGGCGCTGGTAGCGCTTGACACTGGTGAAATCGGCCAATATCTCGAGGTTCTGCAGCGCGACAGCGAGGAATTGGACCGGCTGGCGGCGGACCTGGTCATCAATGTCACACGTTTCTTTCGGGATCCTTCGGTGTTCGAGTTTCTCGAGAAAACCGTCGTTCCGGAACTGGTTCGAAACCGCGCGGCCGGTCAGGCTCTGCGCATCTGGATAGCCGGTTGCAGCAGCGGCGAAGAAGCCTATTCGTTGGCGATAGTGTTTCGCGAGCAGATCGCTTTGGCCGGAATCGATATCAAGCTGCAGGTGTTTGCATCCGACATTGACCCCGATGCGGTTTCCAAGGCGCGCGAGGGACTCTACCCGAAGACCATTGAGGCCGACGTGTCTCCGGCGCGACTGGCGCGGTTCTTTGCCAAAGAGGAACATCAGTACCGGGTCTTGCCTGAACTCCGGTCAGTCGTGGTATTTACGGTCCAGGACGTGCTGGCCGATCCGCCTTTTTCGCGTCTCGATCTTGTTTCATGCCGCAATCTGCTGATATATCTTATGCCCGAGGCGCAGGCGAAGGTCATATCGCTGTTTCATTTCGCATTGCGCGAAGGCGGCATCCTGCTTCTGGGCAGCGCCGAGACGGCCGGCAACACTGCGGGGCGTTTCGAGCTTGTTTCGAAAGCAGAGCGTGTGTATAGGCATATCGGCCGTTCCCGGCCGGGAGACCTTGGATTTCTGGTCGGCAACGGCGAACTTTCCCGCGCACCACTTCGCGAAGGGCAAGTGGCGCTTGTTCGCCAGCGCCAGACCGGGATAGCTGATCTGTGCCGGCAGCTCGTACTTGAGGCCTATGCACCGGCCGCGGTGCTGACCGACCGCAATCATGATTGCCTCTTCTTCCTTGGAGCTACGGATCGCTATCTACATGTGCCACGCGGCGCGCCTACGCACGACGTGCTCTCCCTGGTGCCCAACGGCATACGCACGAGGTTAAGACTTGCTATAGAACAGGCTAGCCAGGAGGGTGCGCGCGTCGTCGTCAGCGGCGGCAGCATATCGCGCGATGGCAAGCCGGCTTCTTTCAATATCGACGTCCTGCCCGTATTGAACGAAGGCGAGACGCTGTTGCTTATCTGTTTTATCGACCTGCCTGAACACGCGCAGTCGCGCACCGATCCGGCTCCTCCAGCAGACGTTTCCCGACTTGCGGAACTTGGACGCGAGCTTGAAACAACCCGCGACGAGTTGCAGCGCGCCATCCGTAGTCTTGAACTCGCTGGTGAAGAACAGAAAACGGTCAATGAGGAAGCGCTTTCGGTCAATGAGGAATACCAGTCGACCAATGAGGAGTTGGTCACCTCGAAGGAAGAACTGCAGTCGCTTAACGAGGAGCTCACCGCACTAAACAGTCAGCTGCAGGAAACGCTGGAGCGTCAGCGAACAACCTATAACGATCTGCAGAACGTCCTGTACAGCACTGATGTTGCAACGCTCTTTCTCGACACTGACCTGAACATCCGGTTCTTCACGCCAGCCACAAAACTGGTTTTCAGCGTAATTCCCGGCGACGTCGGCCGTCCCCTTGCGGATCTGCGCTCGCTCGCGACTGACGGTGATTTGCTCACGGATGCACAGACCGTATTACAGGCCGGTGCCCCAATCGAACGGGAAATCGAAGCGCGCAGCGGCGTGTGGTTCATCCGCCGTATCCTGCCCTACCGCACCAACGGCAATGGCATCGAGGGCGTTGTCATCACGTTCACCGACATCACGGATAGAAAGCACACTGCGAAAGCGCTCGAAGCAGCACGCCAGCAAGCCGACTTCGCCAACGTTGCCAAGTCCCGGTTTCTGGCGGCTGCAAGTCACGATCTGCGGCAACCGCTGCAGACACTGACACTACTTCATTCGTTGCTCGTGAAGTACGTGGAGGGCGATACGGCCGGGAAAATTGTCACCCGCTTTGAGCAGACGCTGGACGCGATGTCCGGCATGCTGAACACGTTGCTCGACATCAATCAGATTGAGGCTGGAACAGTCCATTCTGAAATCTCCTGTTTCCGTGTCAATGCGCTGTTTGACCGACTTAGAGACGAGTTTGCCTACCACGCGCACGCGCAAGGACTTTCCTTGCATGTGGTGCCTTGCCATCTATCGATACGAAGCGACCCGCGCCTGCTTGATCAGATCATCCGCAACCTGCTTTCGAACGCACTGAAATATACGCAACGCGGTAAGGTGTTGCTAGGCTGCCGGCGACGGAACGGCGTGGTTAGCATAGAGATATGGGACACTGGAATTGGCATTCCTGATACAGAGATAAAATCGATCTTCGACGAATACCATCAGATCAACAATGCTGCGCGCGAGCGCCGGCTAGGCCTTGGACTCGGGCTGTCCATCTCACAACGCCTGGCGCGCTTGTTGAAGCATCGGATTCGGGTGCGCTCCGAGCAAGGCAAGGGTTCGGTATTTTCCATCGAAATTGGGCCTGCTGTTGATGAATCCACGAACACGTCTACGCAGCAGCCGGCAGTGGTCAACGACCATATCGTCGACGGCGTCCATCGGACCGGCGCCATTCTGGTCATCGAGGATGATCCTGAAGTGCGCAGCTTACTGGAACTTGTTCTGACCGAAGAAGGCCATCGCGCAGCAGCCGCACGGGATGGAACCGCAGCGCTTGAGTGGGTGACTCGCGATACGTTCCGCCCAGATCTGATCCTTGCGGACTACAACCTGCCCAACGGGATGAACGGTCTGCAGGCTGCAACGAAGTTACGGGAAACACTGCGCCGGCAAATCCCGACCATTATCCTGACAGGCGACATATCGACGGAGACGCTGAGGGCGATCGCGCTTCAGCAGTGTGCGCAACTTAACAAGCCGGTGCAGGTGAACACGCTCTCGCAGATGATCCAGCGTCTCTTACCGGAGTTGCCTCCAGTTGCGCCAGCGTCGCTACCGCATCA
>Ga0302228_10000436_pt1 | contig 35075 bp, 37 predicted proteins | sample II_Palsa_N1_2_FD_193519 | JGI IMG/M metagenome (GOLD analysis project Ga0302228, IMG submission 193519) | Peat permafrost microbial communities from Stordalen Mire near Abisko, Sweden - II_Palsa_N1_2 | ecosystem: Environmental > Terrestrial > Soil > Palsa > Peat permafrost | place: Sweden... | reverse complement strand
CATGCGCCTGTGGCTCCAGCTAAGGTTGACCGCCGTGGGCCGCGCGCTGTCGAGATACGCCGCCTGCGTCGCCAGTTGAGCGCGAAACCCGGCTATCGTTAGATGCGCGCTCGCACGCATCGCCACACACAACCCATACGCCGCCGCTACGCCGATGGCCGGCGCACCGCGCACCCGAAGCTCGTGAATGGCGCGCCAGACTTCCTCGGCTGTCGTTAGCTTTTCAACGACGGTTTCGCGCGGCAGACGCGTTTGATCGAGGATCGACAAGCCGTCGTTTTCCCATGCAATGGTCGCTGGAAGGCTCGGAATAGACGGCGTGGAAACCATGCGTGCTCCAGAGGCATCACGGGTTGAAATGGAATGGGCGCAGGTCATGAGGCAGATCCAATCTCCCGCGCGAGACCAATGACGTCTTCTATGCTCGTCAGCGAGGCGCGCTCCATTAGCAGCGTTTCCGCACACTGCAGGCAGCGCACTTCGATCGCGGCGCGCACGGCGTCGTCGGTAATACGTGTGATGTCTGCTACTTTTGCCATGCCGACGATCCGCCGGATCATCTTGCACCCTGCAAAGCCGAGCGTGTCCGCGAACAGTTGTTGCATGAAGTGCGCCCTGAACGCATCGGCACATACGCGACTCGGGTCGTTGCCGATGAAATGCGTCTTGCTGCGCCCTTCGTGATCGCGCCAAAGCGCCTGGAATTTTGCCGAGAAGCCAGACCAGATGTCGCGCACCTGATCGAGCAACCACGCCTGATACGGTTCCGGCGAAGCGCCGTTGACGCGGCCATGCCAGTCGCGCGAGAAATAGGCGAGCAGCAGATTGGCGATGATCGCGCCAACGTCGAACGCCATAGGTCCGTAGAAAGCGAACTCGGGATCGATCACGTAGGTCTCGTCTTCATTGACCATGATCGAACCTGTATGCAGGTCGCCGTGAATCAGCGTCTCGGCACGGTTCATGAATGCCCACTTCATCTCGCCAACCGCGGTACGCAATTCGGGCGTGTACCGCAACCGGTCAATGGCCGCGCGTGGCAACGCCGCGCTATAGACATTCGAAGAATGGTCCTCGAACGGATACGTAAATACGAGGTCTTCAGTGATCCTGCATAGTTCGCCGTTGACCGAAGCGGCCACGGCCTGCTTCTTGATGTCGGGTGCGAGAAAGAGATCTGAGCCGAAAAACAACGTATTGGCGAGAAACGTGGAGAGATGATCGGCGAGCTTCGGATACACCACACCATTCATGAGCCCCTGTCGCAGAATGCAATGCGATGACAGCCGCTGCATCACCATCAGGAAGAGTTCGCTATCGGCATGGTAGACCTTCGGCACGTGCTCCGGGCATAGCGCCCCGAAGCGCCTGAGGGCTGCGACCTCGCGCTCGAGCCGCTCGCGCGTGAGCGGCCAGGCCTTGCCTACAAGCCGCAGAAACGGCGGCGCCTGCTTGACCACCACGCTCTTTGCCGGCGTCCTCGCATTGCTCGCGAAGTAGACGTAGTTCAGATTGCCGTCACCGACTTCGGCAATATCCAGTTCGGCCGGCTCGCCGAGCAGCTTGTGTACAACAGGAATGCCTCGCAAATACGCCGATAGCTCGGACGCATTCAACGCCTCAAATTCCATGGTGCCTCCTCCGCGATCGACCCAACCGCGCGCCCGCTATCAGTGGCGCTTGCGTACCAGGTCGAACTTGAAGATGCTCGTGTTGTAATAGTCGTTGCTATAGCAAAGCGGCTCGCCGCTTTGATCAAAATCCACTTCGTCCAGCAACAGGAACAACCCAAATCCTTCGCCCAGTTCGGGCAGATCACGCGGCGTCAGGATGGTCGGCTGGATCGATGAATGCGTATGCGAGAGTCGCCTCCCGGTGCGGTAGAACATGGCGAACAGCGATTCGCCTAGCTCGCCGTTCGCGGCATCGAACACCTGCTTCGGGACAATGTCGATGCAATACGCCGCAACGGCATCATCAGCCCTTCTGACCCGCTCGATCCGCACACACGGATCGCCCGCCTTCAGCCCCAGCTTTTCCGCCAGACTTTCCGATGCCTCGATATGCTCAATCTGCAGACGACTGGTTGACGGCACGGCGCCGACGCTCTTGATCATATCGGTCACAGACATCAGATCATCGAGACCGCCTTGCAATTTCAACGAAACTTGTCTGATGAAGGTACCGCGCCCCTGCACGCGCGACAGCAGCCCGTGCGAGATCATCTGCGCCACGGCTTCACGCAAGCTCGAGCGTCCCACGCCCAGCAATTCGCAAAGCTCGATCTCCGTAGGGATCTGATCGCCGGGTTTCAGGCCCTTCTCGCGAATCATCGCAAGAAGCGAATCCTGAATCTTGTCGCTCATCGACCGTTCTACGCTCAGGCGCATACGCAGGCCCATCCGTTGTTCTTTTTTAAAGAATACATCAGACGTCTGATGTTTTTCTCAGGATTTACCCTGACCGATGCAGCCATGGCGCGTCGGAGAGCCGGCCCTCAATAAACTCCTTGAGCAGTCTGACCCGTTCCGGCAAATGCGCCCGGTACGGCGCAATCCACTGAACGTCAGAGTCCAGTTTCGCGTAGTCACACAACACGTGAGTCAGGCTCCCGCTCTGAATGTGCGCGTAGACATCCCAGTACGGACGAAGCGCAATCCCCGCTCCACTCAGTGCCCAGTCGCGCAGCGCCTCGCCGTTGTTGCTGGAAAGCGGGCCCGAAACGCGCACGTCGATGGTCGACTCCTCGGCACCCTGCGGCGATACACGATTCAGGCGCCACACGTACGATGGCATGTCGCGTTCGAGCATCAACAGGCAAGTATGGCGCGAAAGATCAGCGGGCGTCTGCGGCACGCCCGCACGCTGCAGATAGTCGGGCGCCGCCACCATCACGCGGTTGTTCCGCGCAAGGGTATGGATGATCCATTGTGTGGACAGCGGGCGCCACAGCCACACAGCAGCGTCGAAACCCTCCGCCTGGAGATCGGGCAGCGTGTTCCGAAGATGCAGTTCGATCCGAACGGATGGATACAGACGCGAGAATGCGTCGATGACAGGCGCCATCCACTGTCGACCAAAGCCGACGTTACACGCCAGCTTGATCAGACCTACCGGCGTGGTACTGAAGTCTGCGATGCGGGCCTCAAGGCTTTCAAACCCCGCAACCAGTTGCATGGCCTGCTCACAATACAGATCGCCTTCAGGCGTGGGCACGACGCTGCGGGTTGTCCTCCTGAAGAGACGCACTGCCAGTTGAGCCTCGATCTGCGCAAGCCGCTTGGTGATGGCTGCGCCGCTCACCCCCAAACGCCGCGCCGCACCGATCAGACTGCCCGTTTCCCGTACCGCCAGCACCAGCGCCAGGTCCGCTCGCTCCAGCATTCCTAACCTCAGGTTAATAAAGAAGTGAGCCATTATGGTATTGCAAGATCGCAATCAGGCGCCAAGAATGTATTGATGCAGCGGCGATGAATGCGGCGTCGCAACAAGATGCTGCACGGCGCGCTTGAATGATGCGCAACGCCACTATAAAGACGGAGACAAACATGGAACTCAGCTTGCCGTCAGCGCTGCGAAGTAATTACGCGATCATGGCGAGAATCGACCGGTTGCCCAGGTCGCGTCATCTGATGAAGATCGTCGCGCGAATTGCTGCGGGCGGCTGGTTCGAATTCTTCGAGCTATTTATGCCGGGCTTTATTTCGTTGGGTCTGATGCGCTCCGGCATCTATACGATCGCCAACAAGGGCTTGCTGGATGTTCATAGCTTTGCCAGCTTTCTCGCTTCGTTCTTTATCGGCATGTTTCTTAGTACTGCTGCTTTCGGCGCGGTGTCCGACCGCTTTGGACGGCGCGCGGTGTTCGTATATTCGATGATGGTCTACTCGGCATCGCAGTTTGCGGTGGCTGTTCTTGGCGATCCGTTGTTGATCGATCTGGCGCGCTTCATCGCCGGCTTTGCCGTCGGCATGCAACTCGTGAACAACGATTGCTACGTCACCGAGCTGACTCCCCGGGCGAGCCGCGGCCGCTACATGACGACTTCGTACATCTTCGTGCTGTCGGCCATTCCAGTGGCGGCCTTGCTTGCTGCGATCCTCGTGCCGCTCGATCCGTTCGGAATCGCTGGCTGGAGGATCGTCGTGATGATCGGCTCGGCTAGCGGCCTGATTGTTTTCCTGCTGCAGCGCGGTTTGCCCGAATCGCCGCGCTGGCTCGAAGTCCACGGCCGGGTGGAGGAAGCCGATCGTGTGGTACGTGAGATCGAACAGGCTGTGGAAAACGAGCGTGGCGAGCCTTTATCCGCGCCTGATCTGAGCGTGCCGGATCCGATCATCGAAAAAGGGCGATGGAGAGAAATCTTCAGTCGCTTCTATCTGTCACGCACGATCATCGTGTCGCTGTTCCAGTTCTCGCAGACCATCGCGGTGTTTGGCTTTACCGCATTCGTGCCAGTGCTGCTTATCCAGCACGGCTTCTCGATCGTCCACTCGCTCAACTATTCGCTCGCGATCGTGCTGATGGCACCGGTCGGCGCCGCCGTAGGCAGCTATTTTTCCGAACGTATCGAGCGCAAATGGCAGCTCGTTTTATGTGCCTGTCTGATCGGAGCGGCGGGAACGCTGTTTGCCACGGGCCACAATGTGCCGCTGATTGTTTGCACAGGTGGACTGATCGCGCTTGGCAACAACTGGATGATTGCCATCTTTCATCCCTATGCGGCGGAACTCTTCCCTACGCGCATTCGTGCCCGCGCCATTGGATTCACCTTTTGCTGGAGCCGCGTGAGTTCTGTTTTTGTGGGCTACTGGGTGGGCGATCTGATGGCCAGTTATGGTCAGCGTGGCGTGTTCCTCATGATTGGCGTTGCCATGGCCGCAATCATCGTTGGTATTGGCGCGTTCGGTCCGCCGACTAACGGCCGCAGCCTTGAAGAGCTTTCGCCATGAATCGCATCAATCATTAGACATCCTCATTTTAACGGAGAAAGACGCATGAAAATAGGTATTCTGGAAGGCGACGATATTGGCCATGAGGTCGTGCCCGAGACAGTGAAAGTGATGCGAGCGGCTGCTGAAGTGGCCGGTCTCGAGATCGACTGGCATCCCGTTCCAATTGGCCGCAAAGCGTACGACACGCTCGGCTATACGTTGCCTCCCGGTACATTGGAAAGGCTTGAGGCGCTCGACGGATGGGTGCTCGGACCGATCGGACATATGGCTTATCCGAAAGTGCCTGAGGCAGTCAATCCGCATCCGATCTTGCGCAAACACTTCGATCTGTTTGCGAATATCCGCCCTTCCCTCTCGTATGCCGGCATTGAGTCGTTGCATCAGAATGTCGATCTTGTCATCGTGCGGGAGAACAATGAGGGGTTTCAGCCAGACCGCAATGTTGTGGCCGGGTGTGGAGAATTTCGGCCTACTCATGATGTGACCATTTCGGTGCGCGTGATCACCCGCGCTGGGTCATCGAAAGTGTTGCACGAGGCGTTCAAGCTGGCACGATCGAGACGCAAGCAGGTGACCGTGGTTCATAAGGATACGGTGTTCAAACTCGGGTGCGGCATGTTCGTTGAGGAGGCCAAACGCATTGCGGCAGAATATCCCGATGTGGTCATGAACGAAGCGATTGTCGATACGTTCGCGATGCGTCTCGTGATGACGCCGCAGAAGTACGATGTAGTCGTCACCACCAATATGTTTGGCGACATTCTTAGCGATGAGGCCGCGGGACTTGTTGGAGGTCTCGGTTTGGCGCCGGGGCTCTCAGCTGGACCGCGACATGCGATGGCTCAGGCCACGCATGGGTCGGCCCCCGACATTGCGGGTCGCGGCATTGCGAATCCGTACGCGATGGTTATGTCTGGGCAGATGCTGCTTGATTGGCTCGGACGTAAGCATGACGTCGCCAAAGCAAGCGAAGCCGCTGTGCTGATTGAGAAAGCTGTGAGCACCGTTATGCGTGAGAAGCGTTCGCTTACGGCCGATCTGGGTGGGACCAGTAAGACTCATGAGATGGGTGACGCTATCGTGCAGGCCATTGGGCAAAACTAGTCGGTGCAGAAGGGGCTTCGAGGTTTGGACGCAGGGACCCGTCGATTCACTCAGGACGGTTGCGGCCAAGCCGGTGGTGCTTCGCACCTGATCATCGTCGCGTTGGCCTTTTCAACCGTGAGGTTAACTGAGCGTGCGCCGTGCGGTCGCGTGCGATGACGCGTACCTGCTGGCACGGTAAGCAGCTGACCGGAGCGCAGGTCGACCGATCCATCGTCGAAGTCGATGATGAGCACGCCTTTGATGACCAGGAATGTTTCGTCGGAATCGGGGTGCAGGTGCCAGAAATAGGGTCCGTCCATGACGCTCAAATGAACATCATGGTCGTTCACGCGAGTTAGAACCTGATTTGAATAGCCTTCAAGTGTGCCACCCGCGAGCGCACCCATGTTGATCGGTTGGATCATGTCGTCTCCCGTGAAGCTCGGTTGGACCAACACTGCACGGCGCAGGCGCACCGCGTGTTCCATACTCCCAGCATAGCCCGCGGTTGAAGCGCTCACCAAGCCAAAAATTCTCGTGAGTATGTGAGCGGAATTGACCGGTCACGGCAGATCGAAACTGCTTGGGTTGGGTTCGATGATGGCGGAATGGTCAGGCAGTCCGAGCAGCGTCGTTTATCAGGGCGTTGCTTCGCATCCACTGCTCGAGCCCGCAGACCGCGATACCCCGTTGCGCGTTGAATGTGCTTTGCTGATTCCAAGCAACACCGCGCCCTTCCGCAAAAACGACGCGGTACTTCCGCAGAGAATCATGGGGTTCCTGGGCCAGTTTCAGCTTCAATTCATCTACGCTCCAATCATTGCGAAGGACATCTTTGCCCATCAATCTGTCGACCGTGTCCGCCAGTTGACGATAAGTCACCGTGTCACCCGCGATATGCACGATCTGATTGGTAATTCTCGGCTCCGAGAACACAATCTCCGTCGTCAGGGCGCCGATGTCCTCCGACGTCGTCACCGTCACCGCGTTGTCCCAACTGCCTAATGCGTTCACGGTGTTCTGGGCCAGATCCACAACGCCGAAGGATGGTTCGAACAGGAAGCTCGTAAACATGCCGGTCGAGACAATGACCCATTCGGTCTGCACTTGCGAGCGGAGAAGATCGCGCACGTCGAGTTGTTCGTCGAACAGATCCTGCGCGCTTCCTCTACCGATCACGTCATAGTCGACGCCGAATTGCCAAGGGAAATACCGTTTGACTCCGGCATCCAGCGCGGCTCGGGCGAGTTTGAGTTGTACGCCCGGACCGCCGACAAACCCGGTGCACGAAATGACGGTATCGAACCGTCGAAAAATGTCGGCGATTGCAGCGCCCGATTGGTCTGCAAGATCTCCTGGAACGATTTGGATGCCTAATGAGCGAAGCTCTGCCACGTCCTTCTGTTTGACTGGGTCCGTGGATTCAATCGTCGCCGGGCGGAGTAGCACTGCCACGGGGATGGCGGCGGGCGCTGTTCGGCGCACAAGCGTGCGCAGTACAGCCATGCCGAGTTCGCCTGCGCCTAGAACGAGAATGCCGTTGTCATGCAACATATGCGTTACCTCTTTAGAGAAGCGGAGTTGGGTAGAAGCGGAGTTCGCGACCGGACTACGCAGCACACGCTTTGTGCTGACCGGAGAGTCGGGTCGTCGAATGATCAGGAGTGTAGGGGCGCACAGGCGTCGCATTGTTCGCCGTGGCGGAATACAGAAAGCATCGAGGTCAAATCAACCGGCTCTGCTCGCAAGCCGGACAGGCTCGTTGAGCTGGAACGTCCGGCGGTGACGGTATGATGGGTCTCCTTCAAGCTGCCGGCCGTGCTCTGCTGACGACCAGACCAAGGCGATCGCGCATGGACAAACTTCTGGCAATGACCACCTTTGTACGTGTCGTCGAGGCACAAAGCTTCAGCAAGGCAGCGGAGACGTTGTCGATGCCTCGATCGTCCGTCACGACAGTCATCAAGAATCTGGAGGCCCATCTTGGCACGCCACTGCTCAGGCGGAGTACCCGAACGCTAAGCCTGACCGATGCGGGCGCGCGTTACTTCGCATCGTGCCAGGCCATTCTGTCCGACATTGCGAAAGCGGAGATCGACCTCTCTTCTGACGCAACGACCCCACGCGGGCGTGTGCGAGCAGGTATGCCCGGCCTGATCGCCCGGGCGATCGTCTTGCCGAGGCTGCTCGATTTCGAGAAGCGTTTTCCGGACATCGAACTAGTGCTTGGGCTCAGTGACCGACCCGCCGACCTGATCTACGACGGCATTGATTGCGTCATCCGCACTGGCGAACTGACGGATTCGACACTGGTTGCGCGTCGGCTTGGGCAACTTGGTTGGCTAACCTGCGCGTCGCCCGGCTATCTCAGGGAGCATGGCGAGCCCGATTCGGTGAGCGCGCTGGGCGCTCACCGCGTAGTCAACTACATATCGAATGCGACCGGCCGGCCGCTTGACTGGCGCTTCAAGGTTGACGGTGAAGATCTTGCGATCGCGATGCAAAGCCGCTTTTCCATCAACGAGACGGAAGCCTATTTGCAATGCGGTCTGGAAGGGCTGGGGCTGATTCAGATATCACGATTCGCAGCATTTCCATACCTGCAAACCGGACGGCTCAAGGAAGTGCTCGCTGACGCTCGATGCTCGCCGGTGCCGATTTCCATCGTCTATCCACTCGGCCGAAATGCAACTGCCGCGATCAAGGCATTTGTCGATTGGATCGTCGAGATCTCGACGACTGCTTCATTTCAATGACATGTAGTCCGAAGCACTATCAAGAAACAGGCGCGCGCACGGAAAGTCGATGAACGCGCGCAACCTCTGGGCGTCCGCGCTCGCCCGCCCGGTGACAACGAAGCCTCAACCGCGGACCGCCACAGTAACCACAACGAGAGCCGAGAAGATCAGCGCCGGAGCGAGATGCCGGAACGGCTCCCGATTTCGTAGCAGTGTGAAAAGAGCGCCAATCATGATCGCACCGGCCAGCGTTAAGCCCAAAACTCGGGTTTGTTGTCCAAGCAGAAGTGCTGCACTGAGCAGCTCGAGAGCGCCACAGAGCAAACGAAACCATGCCGGGTAACCCCAGCGTGCGAAGTCGCGCTTCACCGCGCCGCGTCCTGCGAGATTGACCACCCCCGCAACGGCGAACAGAACCGCTACGATCGTCGCGAGAATCGATCCAAAAGATGCAATGTTTAACGCCATCGTCATGCTCCGTTGCTTTGCTGAAAATGCTTCTGTACAGAGAGGTCCGCAATCAGGCCAGGGCCGTGGGGTTCCCACGCAAGCACTTGCCGGGCATGCTGGCCGCTTACCGTCTGGTCGAGCGCCAGCGCGTCAGCGAACGGTCCAAGCGATTTGCGAGCATCGTCAAGCGGCCAAAGTTCGACGCGGTCGGCGCCGACCGAGGCCCGAATCGCTTCACCTATTTGGGCAACGGCAACGGCATCTTCCGTGACCACGTTGAAGATCTGTCCCGCGACTCGAGCGTCCCCGCCTGCCGCCTGCTCCACCGCGCTCAGATAAGCTGTGGCGAGATCATCGACGTGAACGGCAGGCCAGTGGTTGCGACCATCGCCGACGATTCTCACACTGCCAGTCTGATGGACCATGCCGGCAAGCATGCCGAAAACGCCACCGCCGTAGCCATGCACCATCGCCGGCCTGAGGATCACTGCGGCAATCGAGCGGCTTGCTGCTAGCGCCTGCACATGTTGCTCCACTGCGGGCCGCCAGGCGATGAGCGGCGTCGGGTTCAGCGCCGATCCTTCAGTAGCGGGCTCCCCCTCCGTATTGCCGTAGACCCAGGTACCCGACGTATAGACAAACGCCGCGCCCGGATGCAAATGCGAAAGCATCGCGACAGCCGCGGCCTCATCAGCAGCGCCGGCGGAAGCATCGTTGGTCGACGCGGTGTGCACCACTCCATCGGCGGCGCCGGCAGCCGCAGCGAAAGATTGCGGCTCACGCAGGTCGCCGGAATGCAGTTTCACTCCGAGACGCACCAGCGCGCTGGCGGCCGCAGAGTTGTCCTGGCGCACCAACGCCGTCACCTGATGACCGAGACTGATCGCCTTGCGCGCGACCGATTGCCCGATGAAGCCCGTACCACCTGTAATGAACAGTTCCAAAGCGTTCTCCAATAATTAGCTGCAAAGTTGAATGGGCATCCAAACGAGACTCATGAGTCTCGTTTTGGCGAATGTAAACGAGACTGGCCAGTCTTGTCAACTACTCAACGATCTGCTATTAATCGGGCATGAACACGTCCTCTCTCCCAAACCTGAGCCCGTTGCAACACCGTAAGCGGTCCGCCATCCTCGACGGCGCGAAAACCGTTTTTTTAAGTCAGGGTTTCGGCCTGGCAACGATGGACGATGTCGCCGCGGCCGCTGGCGTCGGCAAACAGACGGTCTACCGCCACTTCAAGTCGAAGGAAGCGCTCTTCGTTGGTCTGGTGAGCTCGATGTGCGCTCAAGTGGGGAGAGTTCTTGCCCGCGCTCAGGACGAGCAATCCGATGGATCACCCGAAGACGAGTTGCGCGAGTTGGGATGGGTGTTGGCACAAATCCTTATCGCACCGGATAATCTGCGGCTTTACCGGGCCATCGTTGCTGAGGCCGAGCGTCTTCCGGAACTCGGCCGGGTGTTTTACGAAAATGGTGCAAAGGGCGTGCGTGCCTTCGCCGCAAAAATTCTGCGAAAGCGATTTGACGAATCGACTGCTGCATTGCGGGCAGCGACATTCGTTCAGTTGGTGCTAGGCGACGCGTATCTGGAACTGTCAATTGGCTACGCGGTGCCCGATGTTGAAGGGCGCTTTGCGCTGCAGATTGACGAGGCGGTGGCAGCTGCACTTCGCTAAGGAGCGCCGCATAAGATGTCGAGCTACTGCATGTAGCGCGATACGTTGCCCGTGGGTTATCGGCAGCGACCGGGTAGCCGATGGGTTTGGTTAGACGCCGTACCCCCGTTGCGGACGGCTCGTGTTTACCGTATCTCTAGGTCAGCGCTGCTGGCGCGGGGCGTGGAACGGCATTCTTTCTGCCGAGCCTGCCGCGCGTGAAGGCTATCACCGGCTTCTCTATGAACCGCCACGAGAGGGATGCGAGGATTACAGTCACTACGACTGACATCAGCAAACCTACATAAACGTTTTGGGCAGGAAATAGCGCTGCGAAACATTGTTGAACGAAGAAACCGTAAATATAGATTCCATACGATATGTCCCAGGCTGGCTCAAAATTTCGCAAATATCGTGACGCAGCGATGACAAGAACCAGGTAGATAAACGCGAAGTAAAAAATAACATTCCCGGTTGCGGTCGAACGAATAAGCAGGTACACGACGCAAAGAACCACGGCGACGTCGAACCGAATAACCACGAGGCTGCGGAACTGATAAGCGATAAAACCGCAAAGGAAGAAAACTACTGGGTACGCGGTAAAATCCGTCGGTTTGGAGATAAGACCATTTAGCATCGCACCGGGAGGATGCACACGGAAAAGCGCAAGCCAACCCGCGAAGGTCAATACAACGCCGATCAACGCTCCAAGGCGCGTTCTGGAAAACCTCAACACCCCAAGGCACAGCACGATGCAATAGCACCCAACCTCTACCGGCAACGTCCATAAGGCGGCGTTCGCCGCTTTGATCGCATTGTGCTCAAAGACACCAGGAAGACTGTAACGCATACCGGTGAAAAGGGTTACGTTCCTCAAAATAAAACCAACCGTCTCTTTGTCCGAAATGAATTGCGAGTACGGAAGATTTGAAAAAAGCGGAGCCCCGACAAACACAATGAAAATCACGCAAGCAAATAAAGCGGGCCAAATTCTCGAAAATCTCAACGCTACGAAATTTTTCACATTATTTTGCTTTTCCCAGCTTTGAGTGACAAGAATGCCACTCAAAAAGAAAAAGGCGAATACCGCCAGACTTCCTCCGTACTCGATTTTGGTGAAGGACCGGATCGCGTCCGTCCCACCGGAGCTCGGCCAAAAGATGAAGGAGTGCCCATAGAGGACCAACAGAGCTGCAAGGTGCCGGATCAGGCCAAAATTGTTGTTTCGCCCCAAAAGTAGAGCTTCCAGATTGCGCGAATTCGGTTGGCTACGCATGCAGGTGGTCCTTAATCGGCATGGGATGGATCTTGCAATGTTCGACAAACGTCATTGTCGCAACCCTGGTCGGTGGCTGATACCACCAGCGCGACGTTGAGGCTATGGCTCACCTTGAGGCCGCAACACGTGACTATTTAACCACCCATTGACCGGCTTCGAGCCTCCTCAAAAAAGTATCACAACTCTCGAATGGGAGCGAGCGGCACAAATAGTAGCTCTAATACGCCTGACATCCCGTCGCAGAAAGGAAATCACGCCGTGACCCGGTCTGCCACCCTCCGCGATCACCCCAATGGTGATCAACACATTGTCCACGCAGTCAGGTTCACGAAACTGCTCGACGCTGATGCCGGTGGGTATTTCGTCGGAGTTGTTGGCGCTCTGTAAACCCGAGACAACCGAAACTTTTGCCATACGATGTAGATTGTCGACAGTCTAGACGCTAATGTCGAATGGCTGAAACTGGCCGAAGCTGGTCCGCTGCAATCAGCATACGTCGCCTGAAACATACGGGCCGGTGATCGACGGCACACGGACCTGCAGCAGACCTTCGCAGCGTTCGGAAAGAGACATTCGCAAGCTACATGTCGCGACCAAATACCCAGGTCGACAATTCGATTTCGTCCGAACAAAAAAATCGACCCAAAACATAACAGTCATCGCCTCAACGGGGAATAAATGAAGAACGACTGTGGTTCAACCGACTTCGGTGACGGCAAGTGCCCGCTGTCTTCAATCGCCACGATCGCCATTCTTGTGGTAATTCTGCTTTTAACCGGTAGGTACGCAATAGCCGAAGACACAGTCCAGTCGTTACAGCCGATAGAAAGGAAATGGATTAGCCCCTCGTCGTCCGGGCCATCTCAGACAGCGAAGGCTCCAGAGCCGATCACCATTTCAGTCGAAAAGCCCTCCTTTGTGGGTCTTTTCTTTGCCGTGCGATACAGAGTGAGAAACCTGGACTGCAAGGGGTTCAACCCAGTGTTATTCCTTGAAACCGGACACGGGCGGGTTCCACTTGAGTTCATCGAAATTTATCGACTGCCGGATGGAGTAATGTCCAAGACGTTCACGATTTCTGTCGACAAGTATGAACCGGGGAGTTGTCTGTGGGAACCGGTCAGTATCGATGAGGGTGAATACGACACTCGGCACCAATCGTTCGACATCGAGAACTTCGGCTACCATGGCGGATTTTTCCTCGACGGCACGGGTCCCAAATCCGCCGAATTCGATTTCCAATGCCGCGATTTCACGTCCGACGTTAGACGCAAACCGGAAACGATACTTTCCTGTGGCTGGCCCATCGGGGAAGTCCAACCCAGCAAGGCTCACCTTATAAACACGGTAGCCACAAAACTGACGCTGCGCTTTTCGATGGGGCCACCCATGCAATCGCATCCCCAGTGAGTATTGTCGCCAATTCATGCCTACGCGTTGAACATCCCAAAGTGGCCGAGTGCCGTCTCATGCACCGTGGGAGCGCGCATTTAGATAGTCATCGCCGATGCGAAGCCCATTCCAGAAGTGCACGTCTAGTGTTTTCCCGGTCCAGACCTTCCCTTTAATGATTTCGGTTTCGGGGTAGTAGTGCTGCACCGCCCGGGACGTAGGGTAGCACTGGCCCAAGGCAGGATTTCCCGTTTGCTCAACCGCTAAATAAGCGGTTCGTTTGTCCCAGGAGGCGGCTAGCGCTTCACGAAGGCGGAGCATCAAATCCGGGGCGCGCGCCATAGTCGGGGCCGACCTATCGTGTTGCGCCAAGGCGCTTATAGGAGATTGGGTTGTCGCCAATCGTCCAGTGGATGGTTGTCAGATTGTCAGCGATTCAGGTTTTCGTGTCGAGCGGCTGCTTCTGGCCGATTCAAACGCCTTCCTCGGACTCCACTGCTATGACGCTCGATGTAGGGAATACATGCGAGCATCTCCCGTGTCTTAACGCACCGGTTCAATCTTGAAAGCATCGACCGCTACACCAAGGTTCAAGCCTTCACCGCTGCCGCTCAACGCCATCGACGTCGTTCCCTTGGTCAGCACCTGGGCAGTACCGCTATTCCCCACGCCGGCCGAAGCACCGGCCTGCGCATAACTGCCGTATACATCCCTGATGCTGTAGACATTGCTGATATCGCCGTGGCCGGTGACGTGGAACTTGCCGGCCGTCAGGCCACCGCCGTGCACGCTGATCGTGACAGCGGCCCTTTGCCCGTTATCGCAAGTTACCCTGCCGCGTCCTTCGGCATGTTGATAAATCGCCGACCATCCGGACATGCTGAAGGTCAGATGGCATTTCACCGGCGCGCCGGCTGCCTGAGCCGGGATGGCGGTCAAACCCGTCAGGGCACCTACGCACAGCAACGTGGCGGCAGTCGATACAAAGGTACGCTTGCTCATAGAAGTCTCCTGGCACTTGAAGATGGGGCATCCAGTGTAACCGCCATTCGCAGTGGGTCGGCTGAAGGCCAACCAAATGTCCATGCGGCGATGCCGGAGAGCGCCGGTTTACGGTCAATCCGGTCCCGTGCCGAATTTCCGTGAACGACCCCAGCGAGCCATTCACTAGCGCCGAGCCGTGCCCCTTTGCACGCGAATGCAGACACCTATCACGCTATGCCGCTTAACGTTTCGCCTAACTGCGATAAGCACGCATATCGTCGACGATTGGGACAACGGCGAGGGCAAGAAGCACGATCGCAAGAGGAACGGTCGACACAAACCCCAAGTGTCTAAAGCCCATTGCGCCCGTCAGTCCGCCCACCAGGAACGACAGTAACAGCGACCCGAGCAGCACTAGTTTCTGTCGATCTCCGCGGACCAGGTTGGCGGGCGTTGCCCCGACATTCCAATAAAACAGCTTGCCAAGCTCGATGCCAATATCTGTCACAAGACCGGTGACGTGCGTCGTCCGAATCTCCGCCTTCGAAATCTTTGTGATCATAGCGTTCTGCAGTCCCATCACGTAGCAGAGAAGACAGACGGTAGCCGGCACGAACAGCACGCGGTGCGTTTCCAGATTCGAGCCGAGAAAGCCGAAAAGGAGAAGGAGCGACGCCTCGAGCATCAACGGCATCGCGTATTGGCTATGCAGATGCCTACGGCGCCCCCAGTTGATCAGGATCGCCGACGTGGCCGCCCCGACAAGGAATGACAGCAACGAACTCAATCCCGCCACGACCACATTGATATCGCCAAGCGCGAGGTTATCGCCAAGCGACGACACAATGCCAGACATGTGGGATGTGTACTGACCGACAGCAAGGAATCCGCCAGCGTTGGCGGCCCCGGCGACGAAGGCGAGCGATCGCCCGAGGCGACCATTCGTGACGTCGCTGCGCTCAGGCTTCGTGAGACCGCGAAGATAATTGATGGGCATGCAAATTACCCTCGGTATCCCCGACGTAAGCCAGAAAGGTTGCGCACGAGTTAATCGATCCTAACATGAGACGAAGCTAATTCGCTCGGGTCTGGCTCCCTGCACCGGCTCGATCCAACTGGCGGCCGCCGCAACCAATGGCATTTCGGCAAGACCGCCCTGTCAGAAGTGCTGACCGTTCGGACATCATCTAACCCCCGACGCAGCGCTTCACGAGTCGCATTCAAAAAACCTTGCGCACAATCCAAAAACAATTTATATGCTTATTGCGGCTCGATATGTCGCTCTGAAAGAAGACCGATTAACAACTCAGGGCTGGGGAGAATCTGATGGGAAATACGTTCGATTTACTTAGAAACAAGCGGGAGAAAGCCTATCAATGGATCATGATCGTGATTGGCGTTCTTCTGTGGATTGCCATTGCACGGGCACTCTACAACCATTGGAATGACCCCAAGGCGGGGCACATTATCCGCCTCTACGCGGGATATGGTGTCGCGTTCGCGATCTTCTACTGGCTGGCATCCGCAGCTTATCGCGCGTCCGCATTCGGCAACATGGTGCTGTTGGGCACCGAGCAGTTTCCCGAGTTCCACGCGATGGTCGTCGAAGCGTCGCGGTAGATCGGCCTGTCCGAGCCGCCGAAGACCTTCATCTACAACTCGAACGGCATTTTAAACGCCTTCGCGCGTCGCCTGCTCGGTGGCCGCTATGTCTTCCTGACCGGCGCACTCGTCGAAGCGAATAGTGATGCCCAGGTGCGTTTCGTGATCGGTCACGAGCTGGGCCATCATGCGGCCGGCCACCTGAATCCGTGGATCAACGCGCTCAAGCTGCCGGCGCACGCCGTCCCATTTCTCGGCAAGGCTTACTCCCGCTCGCGTGAATACACATGCGACAGCATTGGCGCCTATCTGTCAAAAGACACCCACGCGTCGCGCAGCGCATTGCAGATGCTGGGTTGCGGCTGGCGACGCCTGAATACATCGATGGATTCCAACGCGTTCATGGCTCAGGAAAAATTAGTGCCGCCCATATTCGGTTTCCTCACCGAAATCTGCCGTACCCACCCGCGGTTGACTCGGCGAGTCGCTGCAATCAATAGCAGCGTGGCAAGCCATACACACAGTGGCTACGACAGCGCCCCGCGGGAGCCGCAATTCAATGGTGGCAGTCACACGCTCGAGCCGAAATGAAGAAACTGGCGGATCTTTCGCCATCGGCGGCCAGTGGGATTGGCCCGAAGGCGAATACGCCGCCATCCTTTGCGTCGGATCTACGCAAGCATTCGGTTCATTCGAAGCATGCCTGCGGGTCGCCTTCGACTGGCTGAAGCCAAATGGCCGTTTACTCGTCGCTGAAGGGTATTGGAAGCAAGCACCGGCTCAAGGCTACGATCCTGACCGAAGACTGCCACATGCGCTGCGCATTCAGGACCGCCGCGCTTACCACGAGGCCGGGGTTGCGACAATGTCGGGTTTCAGGCAAAGTAATATTCACCGAGAAGAGGACGCCAACCGGCGCCCCACCTCCGCGTATCAACGCGATCAATCCTCGGTTTTTGGACAGCAACAAGACGTCATGGAATTTTTGAGGAACCTCTCGCAACGACCTCCGGTGCCCGCAGTGGCGGCCGGAGTTTGCTCGCGACCTCAAAATGCGCACAAGAAAGGCTAGTCGCCTGCGCCTTGCGTGAGACTGAACGATCCGGACGCCCCCTGTGGGCGTTTTTTATTTTCAGGCCAATTTTTTCGCTGAATTTAAATCCGGAGCACATCACGAAGTTCTCACAGCAATTTTTCTCGAACAGCTTTTTTGAGCAGGACAACGCCAAGCTTGAACTCACGGACCTCGCTCGCAAGTCCTGCCTTATCCACCAGGACGCCGCAGGGCTTTACTCCTGGATGTCACTGGGATTAAGGACCCAGCGCCGCGTCGAAAGCATCGTGCGCGAGGAAATGGACCGAGCCGGCTTTTGCGAAATGCAGATGAGCCTGCTGCAGGATGCCGACCTGTGGCGTCAAAGTGGGCGGATAGATGTCTATGGCGACGAGCTGATGAGGTTAACCAACCGGGCCGGCCGTCTATTTTGCCTGGGTGCGACGTGCGAGGAACTGGCCACCAACATGGTCAAGACTCACTACAACAAGACAGACATGAGCCTGGGCCTCTATCAGTTCGGCAACAAGTACCGTGACGAGTTAAGGACGCGAGGCGGATTGGCGCGGGCCAAAGAATTCATCATGAAAGACGCCTACACATTCAACGCCACGGAAGGAGGCGCACGAAAAGCGTATGAGGCGGTTCGCGAGGCCTATATCCGCATCTTCCACCGCCTGCAGTTGGACGTCATCGTAAAGTCCTCCGATAACGGGGAAATCGGCGGTCGAAGTTCGGAGGAGTTTCACGTTCTGAGCGAGCTGGGTGAGGACGAAACCGACGGCCACAAATCGCTTGAGTGTGCTCACATTTTCGACCTTGGCGACCGCTACTCGAAGGCGATGGGGTTAGTCAACGCCAAAGGCGAGTTCGTCAAAATGGGCTGCTTCGGAGTGGGTATCTCGCGTCTGGCAATGCTCCTGCTCAACCGTCAGCGCGACGAGCGAGGATTCTGGGGCAGTGAGTCGTTCAATACGTTCGATGTCGTGCTTACGGTCATCGATTGGGAACGCCAGGCGCACCAGGAAGCAGCCGAGGCAATGCGACGCGACCTGCAGGTGAGAGGACTGAGCGTGCTCGTGGACGACCGCCTGGCGCAAGCTGGTAAAAAGCTCGCGGACGCTGAGCTGATCGCGTGCCGGCAACGCATAGTAATTGGCAAAAACGCAATCACGTCAGGTCGCTTCGAGTGGATGAACCGACGAACGATGGCGCGCGAAACCGCGACGGCTCAAGAGGTCGTGGATCGTTGCGCGAGACAGATCTAGCAACACGAGCAGTGAATCGCTAACAACGTCGCTTCCATGAACTGGCGGAAGTCCTCATGGACGAATCGGGAAATAAACAAGCCGTCGGGCAAACCCCGCGGGCGAAACGAATATTCCCAACGTACGTGCGTGCCGCGGTCGCTTCCTGAGAAGCGAAAATCGGAAAGCGCGTACGTGATGTATCGACCCGTATCGTTCGTGAGATTCCATATCTCGAACTGGAAACGCTGTGGCAATTGATCGCTTGTAATCTCTTCAAGCGCGCTGGAACCATCGGCAAAGACGACTCGTCGACGATCGCCAACGTTTCTCCACGAGCCGATCAGCGCATCACTGTGCAGCTCGCCTGGCACTGCAGAGGATGAAGAGCGAAGAGAAGGAAGCGGAAACAGAGACGAGGTGCCGTTCGTGAACACCGAAAATTCGGGAGCGCCCTTCTCCGCAAACCATTTGGCAAATTGGTCAAGCGGAACTGGAAGATCGGATTCAACGATCACAGTCTCGTAAGACTCATCCAACCTTGCAGGTGGGCGCGTGGCTTCTCGTTGTGCCTGGTCACGTTGCTCGGTCGTGAGCGATGGATTACTGCCAACCGGTGCTGAACTGCAGCCCCCTAGTGCCATCACAAGACCGGTCAGCGCAGCGGCAAGCAAGCGCCGCTGAACACCCTGTCCACGGAGAGCTCCCATGTTTTTTTGCTGGGCCATGTATTGGTTTCGCCATCCTGAAGGTTTCATGCCGGCCTCGAAAGACCTACCATGCGTGCGCTGTCGCACCAGAGGCCGTTCATCGCATCATCCTGGCGCGCAAGCTCCGATGGCTCTGGCCACGTGAGCCGGCGGTTAACAAGCGAGGCATACAGACGTCCGGCGGGTGGCGTAATCCGGCCGAGCGCCAGGTCCGCGAGGTTTTGCCCAGCCTGGTCCACGGTAGCGAGACGTGTTATCGGACGGATCAACCCGACGGTACCCATTGCAAATCGGGCCCAGAGCGGCCATGCGCGAAACAGAGATGTCCCGACGGTGAGACTTGGATTATAGGCAACCACGGTGAAGCGTTTCGCCTTCGCCTCGTCAGATGTGGCCAACCCGCGGGCCATGAGCAGATCGCACAGCTTCGATGCTGCATAGGCGCGAAATCCCGTCGAGAATCCCGTTGGACGGCTCCGGGCTTGAGGATAAGCAAGCAATTCCGGATCGAGTTCCTTCGGCCCCATTGGATTGGCCTTCGGGTCATGTGTATCGCTGGTCGTGATAACGACCGTCGCACCTTGATCCAGCCTGGGCAGCAGCAACTGAAGCAACAGGTAGTGCGCCAGATGGTTGACGGCGAACGTGGTCTCAAACCCATCCTCCGTCCGCTGGTCGATATTCGGAAACTGTATCCCCGCATTCAGCACCAGCCCATTGATCAACCTGTCCCCAAGTTCCTGCATGACGCCTTGCGCAAACTCGCGGACGCTGGCAAGACGGGTAAGGTCGAGCGGCAATGTCTCGATTGTTGACGGCCTCCCTCGACGGGCTCCAAGCACAAGACGTGTGTCCGGATTCCTGGCGATCTGTCGTGCGGCCACTTCGCCCAGGCCCGACGTACCGCCGGTCATTACTATGGTTTTCAATGGATCACCCTCGTCCGTGTGTTTGAAATACATGCCAAGAATTATGGGCTGAAGGGACTGCGGCCCGCACGCCGGAATCCTCAAATATTTTGCACAATCCTCCAAATTCAATTTCTGTCTCGAGATGTAGGGCTAAAATTGCCCACAACGCTATGGACCGCATTGAACTCCTCTCATCCGCTCTGGAGGCCTCGCATGTCGCCGACCCTGATAGCCGCCCTGAATCGATACATGGACAGCAACGGCGGGGACGACGGAGCGCTTGTCACTCCGATCGAAGGATTGTTTCTGATGCGTTCGACGTGCGAGAGGCTCCCACACCATGTCATGTACAAGCCCGCGCTCTGCATCACTGTGCAGGGAGCCAAACAGGTACTGTTCGGCGACAAGCTGTTTGACTATGGCGAGATGCAAGCCCTCGCGGTCGGCGTAGAGCTACCTGGCGTCGGTAGAGTGACCCGAGCGAGCAAACACGAGCCCTATCTGGGCATCGTCCTGCAACTCGACCTCGGCATCTTGCGGGAAGTCACTGCACAACTCTCCCCACCTCCCAAACCGAATGGCAGTGCCCGCATGGGAGTCTTCTCGATGAATGTCGACGGACCGCTGGCCGAATGCATCGGCCGGATGATCCAGGTGCTTGAGACGCCCCAGGCTTTGCCGATTCTTTTCCCGGCAATCATGCGGGAAATATCGTATTGGCTGCTGACCGGCGAGAGTGCCGGCGAAATCTGCAAGCTCGCGGCCCCTAACGGCCGCACGCAACGCATTGCCGAAGCGATCTGCCTTTTGCGCGGGGACATCGCTCGCCCTGTCCGAATCGGGCAACTTGCTGATACGGCTCAGATGAGCCCATCGTCCTTTTATCAGCACTTCAAATTGCTCACGTCCATGACTCCAATCCAGTATCAAAAGCAACTGCGTCTGCTCGAGGCACGCCGCCTGATGATAGAAAACGGAGTCAACGTAACGGGCGCCGCTTATCGAGTGGGATATGAGAGCATCTCGCAGTTCAGTCGCGAATACGCGAGGATGTTCGGAACACCGCCCAAACGCGACATCGCCGTCTTGCAGGCAGTCTAGACATAGCAACGGCTGCCGGAAGCGGCCGGCGAGTACAGCGGGCGATGAGCCCCCAGTGCCGAACGCCACTGTCACGGGACACGCGTTGCTCCATGAAGGCCATCTGCCGATTGCATTGTCGAAACAACAAATGACAACCGCTATCTCAATCGCAAATCCCACAACACATCAAGTACGTGCTGCGTGGAACGCTCGACATACCCCGCACGATGTGCAATGCCGAGCCGGCGCCACAACGCAGGGCGCAGAGGACGCATGACGACGCGCACGTCGGGCAATGGGGTAGTAGCCTCATGGGGCAACAGCGCTGCGCCGTAACCCGCTGCGACCAGACTCTTGATTGCGTCGTTGTAGTTAAGCTGAATGCGCGGCGCAGGATGGTGACCGGCGCTCGCGAACCACTCGGCACTCAGCCGCGAGAGACGCGTGGTGCTGTCATTGAGAATGAGCGGCTGAGCGGCAAGCCATTCAGGCGTGACGCGAGCCGGACAGCGCCAATGCGCCGGCATGAACGCCATGACAGGGTCGCGGCGCCAAGGCTTTATCACGAGTCCAGCCATCGGGGGCTGAGGCAGTGCGACCAGTCCAACATCCAGTGTTCCTCCCGCCAATCGGGTTAGCGTTTCATGCGAAGTGAGGACTGCGACCTGAATGTCGATAGCGGGATGGTCCTGCCGCAGCACATCCAGGGCTTGCGGCAACAGATGCGCGATCGCGCCAGTCGACGCACCGAGTCGCACGCGTCCGGCGAGCCCCTGCACCTGACGTTGAACATCGTCCAATGCCTGCTCCGTATCGGCGAGCAGTCGACGCGCGCGCTCTACCAGCACCTCGCCGATCGCCGACGGCCTTATGTTTCCGCGCTTGCGTGACAGGAGCGGCGCCCCAATGCGGTCTTCGAGCTCCGCGATGTGCAGGCTGACGGTCGGCGGTGCCAGGTGCAACGCGCGCGCCGCATCGGCAAATGAGCCGCGGTCGGCAATGGCAACCAAGGTGCGCAAACGGTCCAGACTGATCTCTCGCATAGCGGCGTCCTGATTCAGAAAATCTGAATGTGTACGTTATGAAATTCAACTTTTGCTATTGTAGCGGCGCGTAGAAAATGATGGCTCGCTCTACTTGTTACGGCCCAGCCACCGGAGTATTTCACGCATGAGCTCTCCCCTTGTTTTCATCGACGGCGACCAAGGCACTACCGGGTTGCAAATTCACGAACGGCTGCGCGACCGGACCGACCTGAGACTCTTTACGCTTCCCGCCGCGGAGCGCAAGGATCCTCGGCGCCGCGCCGAGGCCATCAATGCCTGTGACATTGCCATTCTTTGCCTGCCCGACGACGCCGCGCGCAAGGCAGTAGACGCCATCGTCAATCCCGCCGTCAAAGTAGTCGACGCAAGTTCCGCCCACCGCACGCACCCGGACTGGACATACGGCTTTCCAGAAATGACTCCGGGACAGCCGGAGCGGATCGCGAGCGCACGTCGGGTCACCAATCCCGGTTGCTATCCGACCGGTGCAATAGGTCTGCTGCGCCCCCTGGTGCAAGCCGGGCTCATACCCAGCAGTTATCCGGTCAGCATTCATGCGGTGTCCGGCTACTCGGGACGCGGGCGCGCCGGCGTGGAAGAACATGAGGGGCCGGGCGCCGTCAAAGCGCCCTCCTACCTGGTGTATGGTCTGGAACTCGCGCACAAGCACACCCCGGAGATCCAGCGACACGCGGAGCTCACGCAGCGTCCCTTCTTCGTCCCTGCGTATGGTGCGTTTCGCCAGGGCATCGTGCTGACGGTGCCCCTGGAACTGCGGCTGCTGGCGCCCGGCGTGGACGGCGCCGCGTTACACGCATGCCTCGCGCGCCACTATGACGGCATGGCGCACGTGCGCGTCTCGCCGCTGGAGGAATCGCGCACCTTAAAGCACCTCGATCCGCAAGTGCTGAACGGTACGAACGACATGAACTTGAGTGTATTTCCCAACCTGGAACACGGACACGTGCTGCTATCCGCCGTTTTCGATAATCTCGGCAAAGGGGCATCCGGTGCTGCGGTTCAGAACCTGAACCTGATGCTCAAACATCGATAGAAGCTTGTGGATATCGGCTGCTGACCCAACGTCTCTCAGACGCTGGACAGCTTCGGACGGCCGAGTTTTACCATTTGCCGGAACATGAAGTGCGGTGCAACGCGGCTGGCGATTTTCAATATATTGCTCACGCCTGGGCGAATTTCGAGTTTTCCCGCTTCGATACCTGCAATGGCACGCTTCGCGAGCACGCTCACATTCATGCCTTTTTCGCCTTTCATCTCCTCGGCAAACTCGCCCCGAAATAGCGGTGTTTCGGTGCCCGGAGGCGCCAATTCGACTACGGACACGCAGGTGTCGGCCAGCTGCGCCCTCAGGCACTGCGTGTAGGCATGAAGCGCGGCTTTTGACGCGCTGTATATCGGAGCCGCAGGAAAAGGAATAAACGCCAAACCTGATGACACGTTCACAATCAGGCTGTCGTTCTGCCTCAACAGCAGAGGCAGAAAAGCCTGAGTCATCCACATGGGTCCCTTCAGATTTCCGTCGACTTCAGCGGTCAGGTCGCTCAACTGACGCTGGTGCCCCAGTTTGATATTGCGCATCGTTCCCGCGTTGTTCATCAGTGTGTTGAACGCTGGAAACCGGCCAGACACGGTTTTGTACAACGACTCGATACTCGTCGGATCGCTAACGTCACTTTGAAAAGCATGGAGTCCCGGCACGGCTCGCCGTGCGACCTCCAGCCTGTCGAGATCCCGTCCGGTGACTATCACCGTATTACCGCGAGCAATCAACTGCGTTGCCAACTCCAGACCAATCCCGCTGGTCCCTCCCGTAATCAATATGGTTCTTCCGGTCATCTTCATCATCTCACCCTCTGTTTTGTTGAGCACGAACGTAGTTTGACCGGCATACTCTCCAAAGGGAAGAAGGCACCTGAAGGTTCTATACGCACCAAAAGGAGAGCGTGAAAATGAAGCGAGTCCCAGATTTCACCAAGGAACAGATCGCCGCCGCGCAGTACTACGCGAGCCTGACACCGCCGATCGATCTTGATCCTCGAATTGCCTCGTTAGTCACAGATCTCATCGGCCGCGTTGCAGACAAATGGACGATGTTGATTCTCGACGTACTTGCGGAGAAGTCACCGCTGCGGTTCAGCCGGCTTGCCGAACTGGTTGAGGGAATCAGTCAGAAAATGCTCACCCAGACCTTGCGCGCGATGGAGCGCGATGGTCTGGTGACACGCACGGTGTATCCGGTCGTCCCGCCGAAGGTCGAATACAAACTCACGGACCTCGGGATCACCTTGGGCGCTGCGTTCTGTGGAGTCTGGGTCTGGGCGGCCAACAATCTGGATGCAGTAGAGAAGGCACGTGGAGATTTTGACCAACGCCCCGCGTGATAGCAGCGATTCGCCACACGGCTCACCTTGCTGCGGACTTTCGCGCATTCAGCGTGAGAGGTCCAATGGGTCGAGCGCTCAAATCCAGCTGATCGTTTAGTCTGCTATCGAGCAAAGGCATGTCATGGCAATTTTGTATTGCCATTAATTTGACTCGCTATTTAATCAGTTGAAAAAAGGCATTCCATAGACTAGAGTGATCGGTAACTTCTATCTGCACATATCTCGAATTTCTATCGCTCTGCGCTTACCTCGACACGCAAGGTTTACCCCGTTGCGCTGCACATGAATCGAGCCGTTCCGACGTTGATATCGGTGTTGATGTATACGTCCCCTAATGCTTAGGATTGCTTTGCGTGGTCGCACGGTAGTGCATGTCGCGACGCTCCTGTCCATAATTCTCATGGATTCCGAAATAGCACTGCATTCCTAGTATCGGCTGCGTTTTTGTGAAAATGCATTCGGCGCGCTCACGGCCAGGCGGCCGATCGCGATCCAGGTTACGGCTCAGGAAAAGGGGTTTACCATGCGATCCGCATTCAAGGTAGTTAGCAGTGTGAACTATGTTCGCCGCGCCCTGATTGTTTTCACCACCGTGCTCGCGGTCGCCCCATTCCAGCTTGCCTCAGCGCAAAGTCTCGTCATCAGGGATCTCGGCGCGCTCCCCGGTAGCTTTAACTCCAGCAGCGCTCTCGGGATCAACGAGCGCGCCCAGGTGGTCGGCTACTCGATCACCGCGAGCGGGAGCACGCATGCCTGCCTGTTTGAAAAAGGGGTGGTGACCGACCTGGGCACGTTCCCCGGTGGCAGCATCAGCACGGCTACCGCGATCAACAATCGTGGCCAGGTGGTCGGTTCCTCGAGCACCGCACGCGGGAACGACCACGCCTTTCTGTTTGAACACGGCGCGATGACCGACCTGGGTACGCTCCCTGGTAGCGACTTCAGCTCAGCTGCCGCGATCAACGAGCGGGGCCAGGTCGTCGGCTCCGCGTCCAACCTACGCGGATATGTGCACGCTGCCCTGTTTGAAAACGGCGTGGTGACCGACCTGGGCACACTCCCCGGGGGCACGGATAGCGGAGCTTTAGGGATCAACAATCGCGGCCAGGTGGTCGGCTATTCTTCCATCGCAGGCGGGTTTGCACACGCCTTTCTGTATGAACACGGCGTGATGACGGACCTGGGCACACTCCAGGGTAGCGGCCTCAGCCACGCTCAGGGGATCAACGATCGCGGCCAGGTGATCGGCATATCGTCTACCGCAAGCGGGGACGTGCACGGCTTTCTGTATGAACACGGGGTGATGACTGACCTGGGCACGCTCCCCGGTCGCAGCGACAGTAACGCTTTTGGGATCAACAATCGCGGCCAGGTGGTCGGCGAGTCGGATACCGGAACCAGTCCGTACTTGCCGAACGCCTTCCTGTTTGAACATGGGGTAATGACCGACCTGGGCACGCTCCCCGGCGACAACTTCAGCGAAGCTGTCGGAATCAACGAGAGCGGCCAGATCGCGGGTAACTCCACGTTGCACGCTATCCTTTGGACACGAGAAAAATGATTGATGATCTCCAAGTCGCAGGTTCAAATGCGCGCGCGTGCCCGCCGAACTTGTTGACTGAAATTGCCGCGACCGTATTACCAAAGAGATTCGTCGCAGTCCTTCCCATATCTAAAAATATATCTATACCTGCGATGATCGCGGTGGCCTAAACTGGCAGGCCGGTCACTGCCAGTACACTGGCCAATGCCACAATTTTTCCCTTCAATCTCTGAATCGCGTCGCCAGTCGCTGTTATTCGGTCATCCCAAGGGCATGCAACCAGTCGGTGTACCACAAGCCTCTTCCAGAAAGAGGCCACGGAAAAAGCAAAAGACCGCTATCCGTAAGGACAGCGGTCTTTCTTAGGACAGCAGGTGAATGACCGAGCTTAAACTGCTCACGCCCCCGTCGTCATTTGCGCGCCCATGACGCAGCTTGAAACGCTTAGTCATCTTACGCTTATTTGCGCCTGGTCACCAACCTCAACTACTACTATTGGCCAGCCGGCGACACTGTGCTCGGGGTCGCCAGCGTGTTGTGACTACCGGGAGCATTGATGAGGGACGTCGAGCTATTGTTCATGCTATTCGGCAGGCTCGAATTCGCCGACCCGGAGCCCATGCCGCTATCCGAGTTAGTCACACCAGAAGTGCCGTAGCCGCTAGTTGCAGCGGCCGGCGAAACAGTGCTCGGGGTCGCCAGCGTGTTGTTCTGTGCATAAGCGCCGGCCGACAGCGTGAGTGCGGCGACGGCCGCGATTAATGCGCAGGTTGTCTTGTTCATGACTCGTCCCTCCTTGATTGGACTGGAATGTCGACGCAAACGATCCATTCGTATTTTCCACGGCGATCGTTGTACGCTTGTCTCGTGGCGATCAAACAAACTCGCGCGACCCTCGCAGTGGCATAAGTGACGCACACCACAGATCACCGCTCAGGGCTGGCACGAGACACGTTTCATTCCTGGCAAGAATCTACGCCTGCGAAAGGCCTAGACCCTCAGTGTAGGTAGTTGGTCGCTGATAATTAAGCGCGTTGTCCGCAAGGGTGAATTTCGATTTCCGGAATTACCCCTAATGGGTTCGGGTCCCCATACCCGCAAACCTTCCGCATATGTTGGTGCTTACGTCTGCGGCACAAGCCGGAACGAGGAGACGGCGTTTTCCAGCTGACGCGCCTGCGCCTCGAGCGAGCCCGCCGCTGCAGCGGCCTGTTCGACGAGCGCTGCGTTCTGTTGCGTCACCTGCTCCATCTGTGCGACTGCCTGGCCGATCTGCACGATACCGGTTGCCTGTTCGCCCGACTCTGCCGAAATCTCCTGCACGATTCCCGCAACACGCCGCACCGCCACGACGGTTTCGTCGATCGCGGCGCCAGCCTGCGCAACCTGCGCGTTCCCAGACTGCACCCTTGTCAGCGAGTCGTTGATCAGCGTCCTGATTTCCCGTGCAGCGCCCGCGCTGCGCTGCGCCAGCGTGCGCACCTCGCCCGCAACCACGGCGAAACCCCTTCCCTGTTCGCCTGCCCGGGCCGCTTCCACCGCCGCGTTCAACGCGAGGATGTTGGTCTGGAACGCGATGCCGTCGATGGTGCCAATGATGTCGGCCATACGTGTCGCGCTTTGGTTGATATCGTTCATCGTCGACACCACGCTACGCACTACTTCGCCACTACGGGTCGCCAGTTGCGCGGCATCGTCGGCGAGCGAGCTCGCCGCGCGCGCATTCTCCGCGTTGTTGGTCACGGTGGAGGTCAGTTCCTTCATGCTCGCAGCCGTCTCTTCGAGTGCCGCCGACTGCTGCTCGGTACGCGAGGACAGATCCAGATTCCCCGCGGCAATCTCCTGCGCGCCGACGTTCACCGAATCGGAGCTGGTCAGCACCTGCCGCACGGTGCGCGTCAGCCCTTCCTTCATCCGCGCGATCGCGACCAGCAGGCGCCCCACTTCGTTGCCGCCCGTCGCCGCGATCGATATTGTCAGGTCGCCGTCGGCGATCTTGTCGAGCAGGCTGACCGCTTCGGTCAGCGGCCTGACAACCAGCGCCCGCAGCGCGAAATGCACTGCGATGATGAGAGCCAATGCAACCAGCACGCCGAACACGACGAGCTTGACGATCAATTGATAGCGGGCGTCGCCGAGATCCGTCTCCGCCTGCGCGAGCTCATTCGCCTGCTTCTGAAACTTCTCCACCGCCACCGAGTAAGCCGTGCCCGTCGCGGTGATGTCTTTCGTGTTGATCGCCGCGTACTTGCCGGGATCGTTCGCGCGTAACGCTTCGAGCGCGCGCTGTACCGCATCGGTGTGATCCCGCGCCAACTGCACGATGCTTTGCCGGAGCGCGTCGTCCTGACCTTCGAAGCCCGGCGCGTCGGCGAATGCCTGTAGCTGCGCCATCGACTTGTTGATGCTGGTCTGCGCGGAGCCAATCGCGCTCGTGTTCGGAGTGGCGCCCGCCACTTCGCGCGCCGAGCTGTAAGCGCGGACCAGCGCGCTGCGCGCGCGTGTCATGTCCTTGTAGGCGTCGTTGAGCAGAATGCAGCGCGCCGAGATCGTGTGGACGCGATCGGTCGAACGGTTCGCCGCGCGCAGCGAGGCAACGCCCGCCATCCCGCCAGCGACGATCATCACGCCGAAAATCGCAAGGATGACGAGCAACCCCGTGCGTATGCTGACGTTTTTCATGTTGTGATCCCCTGGGACGAGCGGCGCGATGCTGCCGCCCGCCACCGCAATACCGGTTTAATTGACGTCGACGATCTCGACCCAAGACGGGTTCTTGCCGACAAGGTATGACCCCTGCAGCTTGAGCGCGCCCGTGTCCGGATCGATGCGATGCACGCTCACCGCATTCGACAGCTGTCCCGCGGACAGCAGATACCGTCCCGACGAATCGATCGCGAATGCACGTGGCTGCGTTTCGGTCGAATACTGACCGATCGTTGTCAGATTGCCATCCTGCCCGTCGATCCGGTACGCGATCACCGTGCTCGAGGTGCGCTCCGAGGCGTAGAGATAGCGGCCATCGGGCGTGGTGTGAACGTCTGCCGCCCACGGTGTGCCGGTAAAACCAGCGGGAACCGCAGAGACAACCTGGCGAATCGCGAGCGTGCCACGGTCGGGATCGAAGGCCGCGCGTTCGAGCTTGCCGTCGAGCTCGTCGACGATATAGACGACGCGGCCGTTCGGCGCGAACGTGAAATGCCGTGGGCCGGCCTGATTGGCGAAATTCAGCGTGGGTGGATCATTCGGCGTGATCGCGCCGGTCGTCGCATCGAAGCGGAGCTGCATGACGATGTCGCCGCCGAGATTGGTCGCGAAGAGCCAGCGGTTCGACGGATCGGTCTTGATGGCATGCGCCTTCGGCTTCGTGGGGATCACAATATTGGCGGGCGCCACGACGCCGTCGTCGCCAATCCAGCTCTCGCTGATCAGATTGCCGCCATAGGACGCGGCAAACAGGAAGCGTCCGGTCTTGTCGGTCGACAGATTGGCCATGCTCTCCGGCAACGGCGAGGTTGCGACCGGCGTCAGCATGCCGTCACCCGCGCCGATGCGAAAGCTCGCGACCGAATACGGCTTTGAGCGCAGTGCCGCGAACAGATAGCGGCGATCCGGGCTCACTGTGAGCGGCATCACCATGCCCGACACCGGCACGTCCTGAATCGACGACAGCTTGCCGGTCTCTTCATTCAGGCGCATTACCGAGATCGTTCTGCTGTCAGCGTTCGACACGTAGACGACGGTTGTCGCATTGGCCGCCCCGGACAACGCACCCAGGGTTGCCGCAGCCGCGGCCGTCCACTTCATCATTGCATGCACCAAAGAATCTCCATTCCTTTTGGCGCAAGGGACGTGGCCTTGGCCGCTGATTGATTTGTTCACTGCCGGCCACCCGACTAGAAAGGGCCGGCAGACATTGGCAATTACGGCAAGCGGCCAAACAACTTTAATTAGGGGTAGGGATTGTCTGACATCGATTCAGCATGCGAGAGGTTTCACGAACGCAGTTCGATGCGCTTGAGATCCGGCACGATGACGAGATAGCAGAACACAGTGAGCAGTGCGTTGGCGCCAACGAACACGAGCGCGCCGTTGAAGGAGCCTGTCGCCCCGAGCACATAGCCGATGACGATGGGCGTGACGATGCCGGCGGTATTGCCGAACAGATTGAAGAGTGCGCCGGACAGGCCGACCGCCTCGGGCGGCGCCGTATCGGCGATGACGGCCCAGCCTAGCGCGCCGAGGCCCTTACCGAAGAACGCAAGCGCCATCAGGCTGACGACAAGCCAGTTCGCGTTGACGTAGTTGCAACCGACCATCACCACCGACAGCAGCATCCCTCCCACGATCGGTACCTTACGCGCAACGGTCAGCGAATGGCCGCGCCGGACCATACCGTCCGACAGCACGCCGCCGAGCATGCCACCCGCGAAGCCGCAGATCGCCGGCACCGATGCGGCGAAACCCGCCTGCAGGATCGTCATGCCACGCGCCTGCACGAGGTAGAGCGGAAACCACGTCAGGAAAAAGTAGGTCAGCACGTTGATGCAGTACTGGCCGAGATACACGCCGAGCAGCATCCGGTTAGACAGCAACTGGCGTATCGTCGCGAAGCTCGAGGCCGCCCCGCCCATGCCGGCTGGCTGCGTTTTGCCGCGCGCCTGAATCGTGCCGCCACCCTGTTCGATGTAGTCGAGTTCGGCACGGTTGACGCGGGGATGCTCGGACGGACTGCGCATCAGCTTGAGCCACAGCAGCACCAGCACAAAGCCCGCGACGCCCATCGCGAGGTAGACGTGGCGCCAGCCGAACGCATGGGTGAGCCACGCCATCAACGGTGTGAAGACGGCGGCCGCGCAGTATTGCGCCGCATTGAAGAATGCAGATGCGGTTCCGCGTTCCGCCGTTGGGAACCAGCTTGCGACGATCTTGCCGTTGGCAGGAAAGGCGGGGGCTTCGGCGATACCCATCGCGAAGCGCAGCGCGAACAGCGTGGCAATGGCCGCGCCGCCCGCCACGATGCCGACACTGCCTTGCAGCAGCGTGAACAGTGACCAGAAGAAAATGCTGGCGGCATAGACGCGACGTGCACCGAAGCGATCGAGCAGCCAGCCGCTCGGCAACTGCGCCAGCACATAGGCCCAGCTGAATGAAGAGAAGATGTAGCCCATCTGCACCGCATCGATGCCGAACTCCTGGCGCATCGCTGTGCCGGTAACCGACAGCGTTGCGCGGTCCGCGTAATTGAACGTCGTGATGATGAAGATCATCAGCAGGATGCCGTAGCGGACGTTCGTGCGTTGAGCGACGCTCACGGCGCGGCTGATTTCCATCGTGTCTCCAGAAGCCTGCGAAGGCAGCAGGCGTGATGCATGGCGTAGCGCGGAGATGTTCGAGAAAATCTCTTGGCCACTTGTTAGACAAATATAACCATCAAACAATGTTGTCTGTCAACATTGGATTTGTCTGCCACGCGGCTGAACCGGTTTTTGTCGACTTCGTAAGACATCGATAAGGAGACCCCTTCGCGTGATGAAATCACACCATCGGTCGGCCTCCCTGCTTGGGAGAACGAAGGATCGAGCAGGCGCTGTACTTCCCCGATTGCCTCGGCCGGATCGGGGACACGACCCATGACAAAAAGATTCGTGGTCAGAGGCTATCGAGCTACGTTCAGGTAACGGTTGACCTCGGACAGGAACGCAGACCGATAAGATTCTGGTACGGTGCGGTCGTCCCAGTGCGACAGCGAAGCTTCAATCCTGTCGCGGAACGACGCGACAATGTCAGCGCGCAGTCCGTACGGCAAGTGTGTCAGTACCGAAACCAGCAGTTCGCCAACGATCGCAAGACGCGCGCCGTGCTCCACCACACTAAGACCGTTCATCTTCGACAGGGCCACGAGCGAATCAAGAAATAACTGGCTGCTGACCTGCTCATCTTCGGCGTTCCGGACTGGCGACGGTTCCGTCAGCGAAACCGCTTGGGCACGAACACCTGCATCGTTGCTAAACATTTTGAAAATCCTGGCCAAGAGCCATTAAGTGATCGGAAATTTTGCCAGTTGGAGGCCGCCGTATCGGCAGCGCTACTGGCGGGTTTGGGGGCGATGCGGGTCGGGGCAACGTTCAGCTTCGGAGACTGCGCACGACGCGCCGCTGGAGTACCGGTGCTGGCAGCGCTGGCCTCGCTCGCAGAATCGCGATGCTTGCCACACATGGCTCCATATCGGCGAGCGTGAACACTGAAGCGGCTTTCTGGAGATGCGTGGCCTGTTCTTCAAGTGACTGCGCTGCGGCGGCCGCCTCTTCGACCAGCGCGGCTCGCGACATCATTGAGCATGATGAGATTGCGCATCGTGGAGCGAACATCCCGTACGTTGTCCTGCGCCAAGGAAATCAGAAGAGACATTCTGGGAACATCACGGCCCAGCGACTTCCGAAACGGATGACTATTTAACCTTACCAATTGAAATATAAGGAGTCGGTCCGCGCTGGAAGTGACGTAAGGTAATCCTTCCGCTAACTGAGACGGAGCACATCCGATGACAACAACTGCAATTCCCATCGATCCGATCAACGGCATTCTTGAAGCCTTCAAAACACATAGCGTCGTGGCACTCTGCGACGGCGGCCACGGCTGCGAACAAGCCTATGCTTTAAGAGTCGCGCTGATCCGGGACCCGCGGACATTATCCAACGTGAAGTGCTAGCCAGGCAGCGCCGCACTTTGGTCGTCTATGGCGCTATGCACTTTTTGCGTAAGAGCCCCTACTGGCAAATGAAAGACCACGATGAAGCAGAGCGGCGATTCAGCGCGCCGGCGGATTCCATCGTTTCGTTGCTGGAAGGTCAGGGTGTCAAAGTCTATTCAGTCTGGTCCACGGTGCTTATCGATCTGGCAGCTTTATATCCCGACGTCACTTCCTGGAAGGTTCCAGGTCTCGTGCCGATTCATGACACTCCGCTTGGGGGAATGAGCTTTCGATCATATTATCCGCACGCCATGATAAGGATGCGTGACGGCGTCGGAGAAGAAATTTCTGTTGATCCGATTCGCTCTCCTGTCATGCAGGAGCAGTTCGACGCCATTCTTTACTATGGGCGACTGTCGGAATTGACCTGGAGTCAAGTCTCTCCCGAGTTGGCCTCCGATCCAGAGTACGTCAAGATGCGGTCGAACAGAATCGCATGGGTGGGGCTACCTTAAGTAAGCGCCAAGTACCCCGAGGAGGCAATCCACAGCTACTGCCAAAGCCTTGGACCTCAAGGCCCGGAGTCTGTAATCGCGCTGTAGACCATCGTCCGCAACTGACGACGCACCGGGTGCGCGGACGATGGCAGGAGTTGAGTCAGAAACAGCACGATCAGATCCTCGCGTGGATCGACCCAGAAGAACGTACTGGCCGCGCCGCACCAGAAAAAGTCACCCGCACTGCCCGGAATCAGGGTGGCCGCAGGTGTAACGGTGGTGGCAAAGCCAAGTCCAAAACCGACCCCTTCGTAGATTGCCTCGCTGAACATCGAGCGCGACAGGCGAGGCAGATCAACACCGCCCGGCAGATGGTTGGCGGTCATCAGTGCCAGTGTCCTGGGGCCAAGCAAACGCACGCCATCCAGTTCGCCACCCTGGAGCAGCATGCGCGCAAAGCGCATGTAGTCGGTCGCCGTGGATACGAGGCCACCGCCGCCGGAAACAAAAGTGGGCGGATTAAGATAAGGGCTGATGCGGGGATCATCCTGCAGCGTCGGTGCTTGCGCGGATGTGATCTTCGAGCCGAGTGCACCGATGGCGTAGCACGCGCAGAAACGGGACACCTTCTCTTGCGGCACGTAGAAGGCCGTGTCGACCATGCCCAACGGATCGAAGATCCGTTCTTTCAGAAAGACCTCGAACGAAGTTCCGCTGACCTTGCCCACGATATAGCCGAGCACGTCAGTGGCAACGGAATAGTTCCACGCTTCGCCCGGCGAAAATTCGAGCGGCAACGTGGCCAGCTTCTCGATCATCTCCTCCAGCGTGCCCTCGGTCGCAAGCTCGCCGATCTTCAGCTTGCGATAGGCTGCATCGACATTGGTATTCTGTTGAAAACCGTAAGTCAAACCGGAGGTGTGGCGCAACAGGTCAACCACGAGCATCGGGCGCGCGAGCGGACGCGTCTGGAAGCTTTCCATGAAGCCCCCCGCGTGAACGCCGAGCTTTTCCCATGCCGGGATGTACTTGCTGACGGGATCGTCCAGAGCGATCTTGCACTCCTCGACCAGCATCATGACCGCCACCGACGTAATCGGCTTGGTCATCGAGTAGATACGGAAGATCGAATCCTCAGCCAGCGGCACCTGCCGCTCGCGGTCGGCGAGACCTAGTACCGAGTTCAACGCGAGTCCGCCACGCCGCCACACCTGGACCAGGGCACCGGCCAACTTGCCGGTGGCAATATAGTTGTCGTCGACGAAACGCTCGATCCGTTCCAGCCGTTCACACGACATCCCTTGCTTTTCCTTGTCTCCCACACCCATGCCGCCTCCTTTGTTGAACGTGCCTTCCCTGACCGGGCCCGACAAAAAGGCATCTTACTCGCCACTCGCCATGAACGTGATGAACTACATGCTCGCATCGGGCGACCGAGGATCGGTCGCTTGATATTGCGCCGGTCTTGATGCGATCATGCAGAGACGCAACCCATCGCCGACCTCAACTGCGCGAGTCCTCCTTGTCGACGCCCTCGAATCCGCGCCGCAAAACCAGCATGGCGGATGTCGCCAAGGCAGCCGGCGTCAGCGAGGCCACCGTCGATCGCGTCCTCGACGGCCGCGGCGTCGACGCAGCCAAACGCATGGCGAATGGTCTTGCGGATTTCGGCGACGCCGCCGAGGTTCGCTGTATAGCTTGGGGCGGTTGCCCAAATGCGCGGAGAAACGCCTGACGCATGC
>Ga0302228_10000433_pt1 | contig 35189 bp, 33 predicted proteins | sample II_Palsa_N1_2_FD_193519 | JGI IMG/M metagenome (GOLD analysis project Ga0302228, IMG submission 193519) | Peat permafrost microbial communities from Stordalen Mire near Abisko, Sweden - II_Palsa_N1_2 | ecosystem: Environmental > Terrestrial > Soil > Palsa > Peat permafrost | place: Sweden... | reverse complement strand
TGGCGCCGTCGTAGCCGTAGCGCACTTCGCGCAGGCCGACCACACCGGCCATGTCCTGCAGCTCGCAGTGGCCGTTCGCGGGGCAGGTGAGGCAGTCCAGCGGATGATCGGAGATGTACAGCTCCATCACACCGCGGCGGATCTCGGCCAGCTTCGGCGTCTGCGTGCTCACCTTCATGCCGGCAGTGACCGGTGTGGTGCACGAAGCCGGATAACCCTTGCGTCCCTCGATCTCGACCAGGCACAGCCGGCATGAACCAAACGCTTCGAGCATGTCGGTTGCGCACAGCTTGGGGATGCTGATGCCGGCTTGAGCGGCGGCGCGCATCAGCGACGTGCCTTCGGGCACATTCAATGTTCTGCCGTCGATCTGCAGCTCGACCTTCTTTTCGGACGTAGCCCTGGGTGTGCCGTAATCGATATCGACGATGGACAACATGATGCATGTCTCTCCTCGGAAGCAGTCTTCAGGTCGCGGCTTTCTCGGCAGCGCCTGAAAAATCTTCGTGAAAATGATCCAGTGCGCTGAGCACCGGGAACGGTGCCATGCTGCCGAGCGCGCATAGCGAACCGCACAGCATGGTCTGGCACAGGTCGCGCAGCAGAACCTCGTTGCGTTCGCGCTCGGCCGCATCGCCAGCAACCATGCGATCGATCACCTCGACTCCACGCACCGAACCGATACGGCACGGCGTGCATTTGCCGCAGGATTCGATCGCGCAGAATTCCATCGCATAGCGCGCCTGCGCTGCCATGTCGACGCTGTCGTCGAACACCACGATGCCGCCGTGGCCGAGCATGCCGCCGATCGCGATGAACGCCTCATAGTCGATCGGTGTATCCAGTTGCGATATCGGGATGTATGCGCCGAGCGGCCCTCCCACCTGTATCGCGCGTACCGGTCGACCACTCGCGGTGCCGTCGGCGTAACCCTCGATCAGCTCGCGCAACGTGACGCCGAAAGCGCGCTCGACCAGGCCTGGCCGCTTGAGGTTGCCGGCCAGCTGGATCGGCAGCGTGCCGCGCGACTTGCCCATGCCGAAGTCCCGGTAAAACGCGGCGCCCTTGTCCAGCACGATCGGCACGCTGGCGAGCGTCACCACGTTGTTGATCACCGTGGGTTTGCCGAACAGGCCCTGGATCGCGGGAAGTGGTGGCTTGAAGCGAACCTGCCCGCGCTTGCCTTCGAGACTTTCCAGCAGCGACGTCTCTTCGCCGCAGATATAGGCGCCGGCCGCCATGCGCACTTCCAGATGAAATGCCTTGCCGCTGCCGCGGACGTCGTCGCCGAGATAGCCTTCGGTTTCCGCTGCTGCGATCGCCGCCTCCAGTGAGCGCTGGGAATGCGGATATTCCACACGCAGATAGATGTAGCCATGCGTCGCGCCGACGGCCAGGCCGGCGATGGTCATGCCTTCGATGAGTACGAACGGATCGCCTTCCATGATCATGCGATCGGCATAGGTTCCCGAATCGCCCTCGTCGGCATTGCAGACGATGTACTTCTGATCGGCGTTGGCGTCGAGACAAGTCTTCCACTTGATGCCTGCAGGAAACGCGGCGCCACCGCGACCACGCAGGCCGGCATCAGTCACGACGTTGACGATGTCGGCACTGCTCATGCGCAGCGCGGCTTCCAATCCTCGGTAGCCGTCGTGCGCACGATAGTCGTCCAGACTGCGCGGATCGACGATGCCGGTACGGGCGAAGGTCAGCCGCTGCTGACTCTTCAGATAGGCGATGTCCTCCGTTGGCCCGAGACCCAGCGCATGCTTGCCTGCGTGCAGGAAATCTGCCTCGAACAGGGCAGGGACGTCCTCGCGCTGGACCGGTCCGTAGGCGTAGCGACCCGCTGGGGTCTCCACTTCCACCATCGGCTCCAGCCAGTACAGGCCGCGCGACCCGTTGCGCACGATATGCACATCGGCGCCACACTGTTTAGCCTCGGCGCTGATCGCTTCGGCGACAGCTTCGGCACCCAGTGATAGTGCGCTTGCATCGCGCGGCACATAAACCGTGATGCTCATCCTTTCTCCGCGGCCAGCCATGCATCGAAACGTTCGGGCGTCAGCCGGCCTTTCAATTCATCGTCGACCATGATCGCCGGCGAACACGCGCAGTTGCCCAGGCAATAGACCGGTTCGAGCGAGTACGCGCCATCGGTGGTGATCTCGTGAAAGTCTACGCCGAGGCGCTGCTTGATGTGTTTTTCCAGTGTGACGGCGCCCATCGCCTGGCACGATTCCGCGCGGCAGACATAGATCACCCGCCGTCCCGGCGCCTTGCTGCGAAAGAAGTGATAGAAGCTGATGACACCATGGACATCGGCACGTGAAAGATTCAACTCGCGCGCAATCAGCGGCACCGAGATTTCCGGCACGTAACCGAGCGCTTGCTGAATGCCGTGCAATACCGGCAGCAGTGCGCCCGGCAGGTCCTTGAGCCGAGTCGTGACGTCCAGCACCGCTGCGCGGACATCCTCGGGGATGTCCGGCAGCAAGGTGATATTCGGAGCGCGTTTCACTCGTGTCACCTTCAGAACAAGGCAGCGGCTTTCGCCAACGCAATATATAGACCAATCAGGAACGGGACGCCAACCGCCAGCCAGGCGAGCACACCCACCGCGCCAAAGCTTCCGCGGGCCGCCGTTTCGGCGGTGATGGTCACGCGATCCTCGTGCTGCAGCGAGCGTTCGCGGGCAAGCTCCTCGTCACTCATGAACACCGATGCTTTCACCGGCTTCACCAGCAAGTTGCAGATCAGGCCCAGCAGCAGCAGGAACGCCATGATGTAGAGCGTGCGGTCGTACACCAGGGTTTTGGCGACGCCTGCATCGATCTGCGTCTGGCGGATGGCGGCGATCAGAAACGGGCCGATCACGCCGGCCGCCGACCATGCCGTCAACAAACGGCCATGGATGGCGCCGACCATTTGTGTACCGAAAAGATCCGCCAGGTAAGCAGGGATGGTCGCAAAGCCGCCGCCATACATGCTCAGGATGACGCAGACGGTAGCCACGAACAGCCCGGCCAGCGCCAGATGTCCCCAGGTCGGCAACAGGCAGTACGAGACAATGCCGAGCGCGAAGAACGTGTAATAGGTGTTCTTGCGGCCAATCTTGTCCGATAGCGACGCCCAGAAGATGCGCCCGAGGCTGTTGAACAGGCTGATCAAGCCGACCAGACCCGCTGCTGCCGCGACCACGGCAGCCTTCTGTGCAGCGCTGAGTTCGGCGGCGGTGTTCGCCAGTCCGACCAGCTTGCCGCCGAACACGTCCTGGAGCATCGGGCTGGCCATCGAGATCACCGAGATGCCGGCTGTCACATTCAGAAACAGCACGCCCCAGAGCAGCCAGAACTGCGGGGTTTTCCACGCGCGGTTCAGATGCACATGGCGGTGGGTGATCATCGACTTGCCATCATCGGCGATCGGCGCTGTCCAGCCGGCCGGTTTCCAGCCGTTGGGGGCTACGCGGAAACCCAGTGCGCCGCAGGCCATCACGATGAAGTAGATGGCGCCCATCGCCATCAGCGTCGACGCCACGCCTTGTGCGCTGACATCGGAAAAGTGCTTCATCAGCGCCACTGCGAGCGGTGCGCCGATCATCGCGCCGCCGCCATAGCCCATGATGGCAAAGCCGGTCGCCATGCCGCGCCGATCCGGGAACCATTTGATCAGCGAAGATACGGGCGAGATGTAACCCAGGCCCTGGCCGACGCCGCCAAGTACGCCACAGCCCAGAAACACCAGCCACAGCTGGTGCATCGACACACCGATACCGCCGATCACCAGGCCACCACCCCAGCACAGGGCGGCGATGAAGCCGGCCTTGCGTGGGCCGGCATGTTCCAGCCAGCCACCCCACAATGCGGCTGAGATGCCGAGCATCGCAATGAAAGTTTCGAAGATGTGAGTGACCTGCGGTACCGTCCAGTTGCAACTGGTCGCGGTGAGCGCAGCGAAGAAACCCAGGTTCGCGCAAACAGTGGGGTCGGTGTTGCCCAGCAACTTGCTCATCGGCAGCCAGAACACCGAAAAGCCGTAAGCCATGCCGATGCAAAGGTGGATCGCCAGCGCCGCGGGCGGTACCAGCCAGCGGTTGAAACGTGGTCCGGCGATGGTGCGTTCCCTGGAGAAGAATCCGGCTGATCCATCCACCGCATCTGTTCCCAATTCCCGAGCCATACATACCCCCTTATAGTGGCCGGCGCTGCGCCGGATGTCAGGTTTCGATCTTGGTAATGATGACCATGTTTCAATTGCGTGCCAGTCGATCAAAGTCTAATGACAGTTGGATGACGTGCGCCTCGGCGGCGAGAATGCCATGATGCGGCGAACCCTCTGCTTTCCTTTAATGCGGCGCAGCATGGTGCGCTAGGAATCCCGATATGCGCATTCGTTTCCGTTGGTTGTTTGCTCTGGGCATGACGGTCGCGGCACTGTATGCGCACGCTGCTGCAGATCAGCCTGTCGGGCAGCGAGCTGCCGAAAGCCGGCACATTACACTGGCCGCTGCCGCCGATCTGCATTACGCGATGGACCACGTCATCGCCGCCTATCGGCATGATCATCCCACCGATAGCATCGACGCCGTGTACGGATCGTCCGGCCAGCTGCTGACGCAGATCGAGCAGGGCGCGCCGTTCGAGCTGTTCTTTTCGGCCGACAGTGATTACCCGAAACAACTGGTTGCGCATGGCGATGCCGGCGGACAACCGGTGCCCTACGCGGTGGGTCGCATCGTGTTGTGGAGCGCAAGTATCGACATGCACGGTGTGCAGGTAGCCGACTTGCTGCAGTCGCGCTTCGGCCGCATCGCAATCGCCAATCCGCAACACGCTCCTTATGGAAAACGGGCCGAGCAGGCGCTGCGTAGCGCCGGTATCTGGGATCAGTTGCAGTCGAGGCTGGTCTACGGCGAGAACATCGCGCAGACGGCGCAGTTCGCGCAAAGCGGCAACGCCCAGGTCGGCATCATTGCGCAATCGCTGGCGCTGGACCCGGCCATGGCCAAGGGCAGCTATGCGCCAGTGCCGCCCACGGTGTACGAGCCGCTGCAGCAGAGTTTCGTGCTGACCAAACGCGGTGCCGACAATGCGCTGGCGCGGGATTTCGCAGGCTACATGCAGAGTGCGGCGGCTCGCGTCATTCTCGCGCGCTACGGCTTCACCCTGCCAGGTGCCGCGGATCACTGAGTGACGATGATGCCGCTACTGTCGACGCAGGATCTGCAGGCGTTTGGGCTGACCTTGCGGCTGGCTGCGACGGTCACCGCCGTGTTGCTCCTTCTTGGCACACCACTGGCGTGGTGGCTCGCACAGACTCGTTCGCGCTGGCAACGCCCCGTCGCCGCGATGATTGCCTTGCCGCTGGTGCTGCCACCGACCGTGCTGGGTTTCTATCTGCTGCTGCTGCTCGGTCCACAGGGAGCCGTTGGGCGGCTGATCGCGGCGATGGGCTTGTCCGCACTACCGTTTACCTTCGGTGGATTGGTGGTCGGCTCGGTGCTGTACTCGCTGCCGTTCGTGGTGCAGCCGTTGCACAACGCGTTTGAGGCGATCGGGGCGCGGCCACTGGAGGTCGCCGCCTGCCTGCGGGCGAGTCCATTCGATCGTTTCTTCTCCGTCGCGTGCCCGATGGCGCTGCCCGGTTTCATCACGGCGGCAGTGCTTGGCTTTGCACACACCATGGGCGAGTTCGGTGTCGTGCTGATGATTGGCGGCAATATTCCGGGCCAGACACGGGTGTTGTCGATGCGTATTTTTGATCACGTCGAGGCGGGCGAATACTCGCAAGCGCACACATTGTCATTATGTCTGCTGGTGTTCTCGTTCGCCGCGTTGCTGGCGATGTCGTTGTTGCGTCCGCGCAGGGTCGAACGTGACTGAGCCGTGGGCGCCAAACCTTTCGGAACGGGAGGATCCTCGTGGCCTGAAGGCCACGCTGGCGTGGCGCCGTGGCGAGCTCGCGATCGAGTTGGATATCGCACTGCCACCACGCGGGATCACCGCGTTGTTCGGCCCTTCCGGTGCCGGCAAGACCAGCTGCCTGCGTGCGATTGCCGGGCTCGATCGCGGCAGCGCGGGCACGGTAAGCCTTGGCGACGAGGTGTGGCAGGACAACGCGCGGCACGTGTTCGTGCCACCGCACCGGCGCCGGCTCGGCTATGTCACGCAGGAGGCCAGCCTGTTCGTGCATCGCTCGGTGGCAGGCAACCTGGACTATGGCTATCGCCGCGCCGGTCGGCCGAAACATATCGATCGTGACGCGCTGATCGAGCAGTTCGGCTTGCGCGCCATGCTTGGGCGACGCGTGGATGCGCTCTCCGGTGGCGAACGCCAGCGCGTTGCCATCGTGCGCGCGCTGCTGTCCGATCCGTCCTTGCTGCTGTTTGATGAGCCGCTGTCAGCACTCGATACCACTGCGCGCAACGACCTGCTCGGTCGGCTGGAAACCCTGCATTCGACCTTGGCAGTGCCGATGATCTACGTCAGCCATGCGATCGACGAAGTCGCCCGGTTGGCTGATCACCTGGTCTTGCTTGACGCGGGCCATGTCGTGGCGCAGGGAGCCCTGCAGGCAACACTTACGCGCTTAGACCTATCTGCGGCGCTGGGCGAAGCCGTCGGCGCTGTGATCGAAGGCACTGTCGTCGGCCATGACGCGCACGACCATCTCACCGAGCTGGCGTTCGCCGGCGGTACGCTATTTGTGCCGCGCCGTGGTGACATTGTGGGCCAGCGACTGCGTTGCCGCGTCGGCGCGCGCGACGTGGTGCTGACGCTTGAACGCCAGACCGGCAGTAGCGCGCTGAATCAGGTTCGTGCACGCGTGGTTGCGTTGGCGGATGCGGACCATCCATCGCAATGCCTGGTGCAGCTCGATGCGGGCGGCTGTGTGTTGTTGGCGCGCATCACCCGACGCTCCTGGCATGCGCTTGCGCTGATGCCGGGCAGAGAGGTGTGGGCACAGGTCAAGGCGGTGGCGCTGGGTGCGTGATACGACGTCGGTACCCGCCGCAGCGGTTGTCAAAGGTCGCTCATACCACCATGATTTCCTTTCACGGCGCCCTGGCGCCCTGCCGCAGCCTTGCAGGTCATCGCGTCGATGAATGAGTTGATCAGCGTTGCCGAAGCCGAAGCCCTGATCGCCCGGCATATGCCGTCGTTTGGAAGCGAGCGGGTGGGGCTGGACGACGCGGCTGGCCGCATCCTGCGCGGGCCGATCCACGCCGAGCGCGATCAACCGCCGTTCGATCGCGTGATGATGGACGGTATCGCGCTGCGCCGGAGCGGTTCGTTGCCGCGCAGTTTCAAGTTGAGTGGTGTGCAGCTGGCCGGCATGGCGGCGCAGACGCTTCTTGACGAGGATTCCTGCATCGAAGTGACCACCGGCGCGATGCTGCCGGATGGCTGCGACTGCATCGTTCCGGTCGAGCAGACGCGACGCGATGGCGATCGCTATGTACTGGCTGAGGATTATCAGCCGGCGCATCGCCAGTTTATCCACGCCCGCGGCTCCGACTGCGTGATCGATGCGTTGTTGCTGGATGCCGGCACATGCATCGGTGCCCCGGAAATGGCGGTGCTTGCGGCGAACGGCGTTACCGACGTCGAGGTCGCCATCGTGCCATCAGTCGCCATTATTGCGACCGGCGATGAGCTGGTAGACGTGGGGGCAGTACTCGGCGAAGGGCAGATCCGACGTTCCAACGATCGCGCGCTGGCCGCCGCGCTGCGTACCCGTGGTTTCCATCGCGTGGCACTGAGCCAGGTCGCCGACGATCTTGGCGCGACGATTGCCACACTCGACGCGCTACTGGCGACGCATGAGGTGCTGATACTGTCCGGCGGCGTCTCGATGGGGCAGCGTGATCATGTGCCGGCCGCGCTCCACGCACTCGGCGTACGTCGCGTGTTTCATCGCATCGCGCAACGGCCGGGCAAGCCGATGTGGTTCGGCATCGGGCCGCAAGGGCAGGCGGTATTCGCGTTGCCTGGCAATCCGGTATCAGCCCTGGTCTGTGCGATTCGCTATGTGATGCCGGCGTTGCTGGCGTCCATGGGTACCGTCACCGAGCCGCCGGAACACGTCTGCCTGGATGGGGCGGTCGACACCAACGCAAACTTGACGTGTTTTGTACCTGCGCACGTGCAGCATGATTCATCCGGCAGGGCGTTGGCGCATCCGGTGCCGTCGCGGACTTCAGGCGATTTCTCCTCGCTGCCGCGCACCCACGGTTTCGTGCAGTTGCCGCCGGGCCAGAACATCGTTGTAGCCGGCACGGCTGCAGCGTTCTATCGTTGGTGACATGACCTCTTCCAACACCAGCGCGAATTCACCGATTGCCGCCGAAATGCCGCGTGATCGTCTCGGCCGGGCGCTGCACGACCTGCGCATCTCGGTGATGGACCGCTGCAACTTTCGTTGCCCGTATTGCATGCCCGAGGCGACCTACGGCGAGCATTTCGAATTCCTGCGCAACGACGAGCGCCTGAGTTTCGACGAGATCGAGCGGTTGTGCAGGGTGGCCGCGCAGCTGGGTGTGAGCAAGCTGCGCCTCACGGGCGGCGAGCCGCTGCTGCGTCCCAAATTGGCCACGCTGGTGGCGCGCCTGCGGCGGATCGAAGGCATCGAGGATCTGGCGATGACCACCAATGGCGTGCTGCTGCCGCGCCATGCCGCTGAACTTCGCGATGCCGGTCTCGATCGCATGACGGTGAGTCTGGATACGCTCGATCCCGCGCTGTTCCATCGCATGAGTGGTGGGCGCGGCGCGCTCGACGACGTGCTGGCCGGCATCGACGCGGCGCAGGCGGCCGGCTATCCGCACGGGGTCAAGCTCAACGCAGTGGTGCAGCGTGGCGTCAACGACCATGCCGTGACCGATCTGGTCGAGCGCTTCCGTGGTAGCAACATCGTGGTACGGCTCATCGAATATATGGACGTCGGCAATCGCAACGACTGGGCACCCGACGACGTGGTGCCCTCGCGGGAGCTGATCGAACGCATCGACGCCCGCTGGCCGCTGGAAGCGCTGCCGGCGCGTTACCCGGGCGAGGTCGCCACGCGTTACCGCTACCGTGATGGAGCTGGTGAGATCGGCGTGATCTCCTCGGTCAGCGAACCGTTCTGCGGTAGCTGCACGCGTGCCCGGCTATCCTCCGAAGGCATGCTCTACACCTGCCTGTTCGCCACCCAGGGCACCGACCTGCGTGGCCCGCTGCGCGCAGGAGACAGTGACGAACAACTACTCGATCGCCTGCGTGACGTTTGGCTGCGTCGTGCCGACCGTTACAGCGAGGAGCGCGCGGAACGACGTAACAGCGCACGCCGTAAAATTGAAATGAATTACATCGGAGGATAGATGAAGCTTTCGCACGTCGACGATTCGCAGCAGCCACGCATGGTGGATGTCGGCGCCAAGCCCGTCACCCATCGCACGGCGCAGGCGCGTGCGCGCGTGACGTTCCCGGCGGACGTGGCCGACGCGCTGCATGCGGCCGGCTACGTCACCCCGAAGGGTGCGGTTTTCAGCGTGGCGCAAATCGCCGGCGTGATGGGCGCGAAGGTGACCTCGCAGCTGATTCCGCTGTGCCATCCACTGAGCCTGGACAAGTGCGATATCGCGATCGACATGGACGGCTGGGATGCGCTGATCGTTTGCACGGTATCGTGCCGCGGCAGCACCGGCGTGGAGATGGAGGCGCTCACCGGCGCCAGCATTGCCGCGCTCACTATTTACGATATGTGCAAGGCGATGTCGCACGATATCGTCATCGGTGAGATTCGCCTGTTGAAGAAGACCGGTGGCAAGCACGATATCGATCATGTTGGCGGTGGGGCCGTCGCATGAACAGAAGGGCTACGCCACCGATCTACGGCCTGCTGCTCTCTGGGGGCGCTAGCCGGCGCATGCAGCGCGACAAGGCGCAGCTCGCCTATGCTGGCGAGCCGCAACTGCTTCGTACGTGGCGTCTGCTCGAAGCGGTGCTTCAACGCGCCTTTGTCTCCGTGCGCGACGAGCAACGCGGCGATCCGCTGCGCGCGGGTTTGCCGCAGATCGTCGATCGTTACGACGCCATCGGTCCTGCCGCTGGCATCCTCTCCGCGCAGGAGACGTACCCGGACGTCGCGTGGCTCATCATTGCCTGCGATTTACCCTTGCTGGATGAGGCCACGCTGCAGGCCCTGATCGACGCGCGTGATGCAACCGGCGACGCCACTGCCTTCACCAGTCGCTTCGATGGCTTGCCCGAGCCGCTTTGCGCACTGTGGGAGCCCTCCAGCCATGGACTGCTGAAACAACGCGTCGATGGTGGCAGCTACTGCCCACGCAAGACTTTGATCCTGTCGCGCACGAAACTTCTCCCGGCACCGGGTAACGCCCTGGACAACATCAATACCCCGGAAGAATTCGAACAGATGCAACGCCAGATCGAGATGCCTTCATGACGACCGTCACCTTGCAGTACTACGCACAGCTGCGCGAACAGGCGCGCATCAGCGGTGAGCAAGTCAGCACGTCGGCAGCCTCGCTGCGTGATTTGTATGAAGAACTGCGTGTCCGCCACGGTTTCAGCTTGTCGTCCGATGCGCTCAAGGTGGCAGTGAATGCCCAGTTCAGTGACTGGAACCGGACGCTGCGTGATGGCGACACCATCGTATTCATTCCACCGGTGGCCGGTGGATGAAGCACTTCAGTCTCGCCAGCGATGCCATCGATCTCGCCCGGTTGCACGCATCACTGCAACATCCGGGCAGCGGCGGCTTCTGTGCGTTCGAGGGTTGGGTGCGCAACAGCAACGAAGGGCGCGCGGTCAATGGCCTTGAGTACGAGGCATATGCCGAGCTGGCACTGGCTGAAGGCGAACGCGTCGTCGAGGAAGCCATTGCACGTTACGGCGTGAACGCCGCGCATTGCATGCATCGTACCGGGAATCTGGCGATTGGCGACCTTGCAGTGTGGATAGGTGTGTCGTCCGCGCATCGCGACGAAGCCTTCCGCGCCTGTCGCTACATCATCGACGAAATCAAGCACCGCCTCCCGATCTGGAAGAAGGAGCACTACATCGATGGCGATACCGCCTGGGTCGCCTGCGCGCACACGTATCGCGAGCATGAGCACGAACATAAGCATGGGCATGATCACGCGCACGAACCAGCCGCAGCATTCGTGCCGGACTATTCGCGCCAGACACGCCTGCGCGAAGTCGGTGAAGTGGGGCAGGCGAAGCTGGCCGCAGCATGCGTGCTGGTAATCGGCGCCGGCGGTCTCGGCTGCCCGGTGCTGACTTATCTCGCCGGGGCAGGTGTTGGAACGCTGGGCATCGTCGACGGCGATCGCCTCGATGCGAGCAACCTGCACCGACAGACGCTTTACGACGCGCGTGACATTGGTGAACCCAAGGTGGATCTGGCCGCACGGCGTATCGCTGCGCTCAATCCCACCGTGACCGTACGGACCTATGCGGACCCCTTGCACGCCGGGAACATCGTCGACGTGTTCGAGCAATACGACCTGGTGGTGGAATGCACCGATGATCTGGGCAGCCGCTATCTCAGCAATGATGCAACGATCCTTACCGGCACCCCGCTTATCCTCGCCAGCGTCTATCAGTATGAAGGCCAGTTGCAGGTGGTCACGGCCAAGCCGGGGGATCCGTGCCTGCGTTGCCTCTGGCCACAGGAACCGGCCGCCGGCGTAGCCGGCAGTTGCATCGAGTCCGGCGTGCTCGGCCCGGTGCCGGGGGTACTTGGCAGCATGCAGGCCATCGAGGCACTGAAATTATTGCTCGACCTGCCACGCCAGGCCGACCATGCCTTACTGCTTATCAATCTGCTCGATGGCACCAGCCAGCGCTTGCCCATTGATGCTGCCCAGGGGTGCATCTTGCATGACGGTTGCATCGAGGCGGCGCGCCGTGGTCTGGCTACGGCGCAGGCCACGCACGATGTGGATATCGTGTTTGGCGATCTCGATGCTGCCATCGCGGCCGGTTACACGCTGGTCGACCTGCGCGAAGCCAAGGAGGTCGCTGCACAACCCCTGCATGCACCATCGCAATGGATACCTTCTGAGCTGATTGGCGAACGTGCCACCGAGCTGGTCAAGGGACCGATGTTGCTGATCTGTGCGTCCGGCCGCCGCAGTGGTGTAGCCGCACGCATGTTGTGCGGGCAGGGCATGCTCAACATCCATTCGCTGGCTGGGGGTATGGCTGCCCTGGCACCGCCGCACGATCGCGTTGTCGGTTGATCCACGACATGCCCATGATCGAGTACACAGACGCCCTGCAACGCGTGCTCGCACAAGCTTTGCGATTGCCGCCCGAAAGCTGTCCGCTGGAGCAGGCGTTGGGACGGGTTACCGCCGCCGTAATCCACAGTCCGTTGGCATTGCCAACGTTCGACCATGCGGCCATGGATGGGTATGCCTTGCAGGTGCGTGAACCGCTGGCACCCGGTTCCGAACATGCGGTGCATGGTTCGCAGGCTGCCGGTGATCGTGCCTGTGCAGCCACCGGTGATGCCTGCGAGATCATGACCGGCGCGCGACTGCCCGAGGGCCTTAACAGCGTAGTCGCCGTGGAAGACACGCAGCTTCTGGCCACGCACGCCGATGGCACGCCGGCACGCATCCGTCTGTTGCAGTCACTCGACGCCGGACAAAACGTTCGCCATGCCGGCTCCGATGTGGCGATGGGAAGCGAAGCCCTCCGCCCTGGCATACGCATCGACGCCGCGCATGTGATGCTGCTGGCGGCGCTGGGCATCGGATCGATCGATGTTGTGCGTCGCCCGCGCGTTGCGATCATCTGCACCGGCAAGGAACTGCAAGCTGACCGTTCGCAGCCGCTGCTCGCCGAGTGCATTCACAATTCCAATGGTCCATACCTTGCTGCGGCGCTGGGCGAGGCCGGGGCGCACGTGCACTCGTGCGTGACCCTGGACGATACCGCAGTGACCTATGCCGACGCCCTCGCGCGGGCAGTCGATACCGGCGTGGATCTGGTACTCAGCACCGGCGCCGTATCGATGGGGCGGCATGACTTCGTACCCGAAGCGCTTCGTGGCCTGGGAGCTGAGCTGTTGTTCCACGGCGTGGCGATTCGCCCCGGCAAGCCGCTGTTATGCGCACGGCTGGTGCATGGCCCCCTGTTGCTGGCATTGCCCGGCACGCCGATGGCAGTCGCGGCAGCCATGCGCTTCTTTGTTGCGCCTGTGCTGCGCACGATGGCGGGGCAGGGCACGGAGCCAGTACTACATGCCGTACTGGACACCTCACAACACCCCAAGCCTGGCCTGCGCCATTTCCTGCGCGCCACCTTGCATCTGGCTGACGATGGCCGGCTTCACACCCGTGTACTGCCGCAGCAGCAACCATTTCGCATCTATCCCTATGCGGAAAGCGGCGCCTGGGTGGTGTTGCCTGAAAATGCCGGGGTCTGCAATGAAGGCTCGATCGTGGAGATCGCAAGCCTGATGCATGGCGAATCGCCACGTATCGATCGCGCACCACCCTGAGCCAGACTACGGAGCGTTTGCACATGAAACTGCAGATCGAAGCCCAGCATTTGCGGATCCGCATTGACGAAGACGAGCTGGCGCAGCTGCTGGCCGGCAACGTCGTTGCAGGGCATACGCAATTCGCCAAGGCTTTCATGATGCACTTCACGCTGCGATTGCAGCACGAGGGCGAACCTGTGCTCACCGGTTATACCGATGCCTGGCAGATCGGACTACCCGAAGCCGCGGTTCGCGAGCATGCGGCGCGTCTGCCAACGCGCGAAGGACTGCGTTACCTGTTGCCATGCGAGCAGGGCGTCGACGCGTTGGAGTTGCTGTTCGATGTGGATGTTCGCGACAGCGTGCGTCGGCGGTACGGGGCGAAGTCCTGACGGGTAGTTTTACCTACCAGGCGCATCATGGCCAGACTCATCAAGGCGTGACCGGCTGCGCCGCCAGAATCCGCACGGGCACCGATTTGTAGGATGGCGTCCCCGAGCGGGCATCGTAGTTATCGAGCGCAACCAGCGCATTGCCCTCCGGGTAATACATCGCGACCGAACCCTCGGCGATGGGATAGGCCACGGCGGTATAACCGCGAACGACGCGTGGTGCGGAGCCTGGTTTGCCTACGGCTTCGACATCGATGCAGTCGCCATGCTGCAGCCCGCGGGCGGCAAGATCGTCCGGGTGGATGAAGATGACGTCGCGCCGCCCGGTGATGCCGCGGTAACGGTCGTCCATGCCGTAAATGGTGGTGTTGTACTGGTCGTGCGAGCGCAAGGTGGCAAGGGTGAGCGTGTCCTCGGGACCTTGCACATCCTCGTCCAGACCCTTGGCAAGCAGGAAGTGCGCGCGTTGATCGGGTGTGTCCCACACACCCTCGGATGCGGCGATGTACAGGCGGAAGCCGCCCGGTTCGCGCACCCGATCGTTGAAACGCTCGAAGATCGGGAACACAGCCTCGATCGCATCGCGAATGTGGTCGTAATCCGCAACCATGGCGTTCCAGTCCACCTTGGAGTCGGGCAGCGTCGCCTTGGCCATCGCAGCGACGATGGCAGGCTCGGATTTCAGCAGTGGACTGGCTGGTTTCAGCCGACCGGCAGAGGCGTGCACCATCGACATGGAGTCTTCCACCGTGACCGACTGCGGGCCGCCTGCCTGCATGTCCAGTTCGGTGCGGCCAAGGCAGGGCAGCAGGATCGATTCGCGTGCCATGATCAGATGCGAACGGTTGAGTTTGGTCGCGATATGCACCACCAGGTCGAGCTTGGCCATGGCGGCGAACGTGACTTCGGGATCGGACATGGCTACCGCCAGATTTCCGCCGAGACAGATCAGCGCATGTGAGCGCCCATCGCGGATCGCCTTCACTGCCTCCACTGCATCGTGGCCGTGTGCAGTCGGAGGGTCGAAGCCGAAGCGTTTTCGGATACCTTCGTTCAGCGCCTTGTTCGGTTTTTCCGTGATGCCGACCGTGCGGTCGCCCTGGACGTTGGAATGTCCGCGCACCGGACAGATACCCGCGCCTTCGCGCCCGATATTGCCGCGCATCAGCAACAGGTTGGCAATCTGCTGCACGTTCTCGGTACCGTGGTTGTGCTGGGTGATGCCCATGCCGTAGCAGACGATCACGCGCTCGGCGTTCGCATACACCGCGGCGGCAGCCTCGAGGTCGGCACGGGAGAGGCCGGATTTTCGTTCGATCGCCTCCCACGTGGTGGCTTGCAGATCCGCGACGAGTGCCTCGAAACCGGTGGTGTTGGCGGCAATGAAATCATGGTCGATCGTACCGGGGCGGCCGGCGGCGCGTTCGGCTGTATCGGTATCGAGCAGATATTTCATCATGCCCTTGAGCGCGGCAACGTCGCCGCCGACCTTTACCCTGTAATACGTCGAGGCAATCGGCGTGGATTTGCCGGAGAGCATCTCTGCCGGGTTTTGCGGTGCCATGAAGCGTTCCAGGCCGCGTTCGGGCAGAGGGTTGAACACGATGATCGGCTTGCCGCGCAGCGATATCTCGCGCAACGTGGAGAGCATGCGCGGATGGTTGGTGCCTGGATTGTGGCCGAACGAGAACAGCGCATCGCAGTGGTCGAAATCCTCCAGCGTCACCGTGCCCTTGCCGACGCCGATGGATTCGGGCAGGCCGACGCTGGTCGCTTCATGGCACATGTTCGAGCAGTCGGGAAAGTTGTTGGTGCCGTACTCCCGTGCGAACAGCTGGTACAAGAACGCGGCTTCGTTCGAGGCACGGCCCGAGGTGTAGAACTCCGCCATATTCGGATCGGGCAGGGCACGCAGACCCGCACCGATGCGTTGCATGGCTTCGTCCCAGCTCACCACGACATAGCTGTCAGTAGCTTTGTCGTAGGCCATCGGATGAGTCAGTCGGCCTTCGTTTTCGAGTGCGTGGTCGTGCCAGGTCCAAAGCTCGCTGACCGTGTGCTGGGCAAAGAACTCGGGCGTGGTGCGCTTGGAGGTGGCCTCCCAGGTTACCGCCTTGGCGCCGTTTTCGCAGAATTCGAACGAGGAGGTATGTTTCGGATCGGGCCATGCGCAACCGGGGCAGTCGAAGCCGTTGGGCTGGTTCATGCGGCGCAGCGCTTCCATTTCGCGTATTGGCGCCATCTGCTGCCGCACAGCACGTGCTACTGCTCCTAGCGCGCCCCATCCGCCTGCGGGATCGTGATAGTCGCTGACTCCTGGAACCTTTTTCTCGCTCATGACCGTAACCACGCTGACCGACTTGGTCGAAGATATTACGCTGACGATTTAGATGATGTGATTGCCGATTAAGTACTAACGAGAACTATCGGTTGCCAGCCAGTCACGTACGTGCTGAAGATCTTGCGGTGTATCGACGTCGATACCGTTGCTCGAAGCAAATCGCTCTACGCGTGCAGCTTCCCGCTCAATCAATGCATATGCGCCGTGCGGACCCGACAACGCCGTCAATGCTGCAAAGCAGTCGCGCGGAAACAACACCGGTGGACCAGATATACTGTCCTGCTCGGTGACGAGTACACGTTCAGGCGCCTCTGCATGTCGCTGGAGCATTTGCTGGACAAGCACCTTGCCCAAGAGCGGCTGATCGGCCAGGCACAGGAGTGCCGCAGAAGCTTGTGGAAAGGACGCATCCACGCCACGAATGCCAGCAGCGAGCGAGCTACCCATGCCGTCCTGCCAGCCAGCGTGGCGAATGATCTGGAGCGGCAAGTCGTCAAGCACCGCCTCGACCCGTTCGGCATTGGCACCAGTCACCATGATGACCGGTACGCCGTGCTCCAACGCGGCACACGCGACGCGGCGCACCATCGGTTGACCGTCGATCTCGGCCAATTGCTTGATGCCGCCATAACGCCGGCCTTCACCTGCCGCCAGCAGCACGATGACCGGCGAGGTCGGGTTTTGGAGGGGCACGATCGTCAATGGATGGCGCCTTCGTTGTCACGCAGTGGACCACCGCTGCGGGTGTTAATCACAGCCATGATTTCAGCGGCGATGGCCAGGGCGATTTCTTCGGGTGTTTCCGAACCGATATCCAGGCCCGCGGGAGCATGAACGTGCAGGCCGGCAAGCGCAGCGTTGTTGCGCATGCGTGCAACGCGTTCACGTGATCCGAGCGCACCGATATAAGCCACGGGTGCGTCGCGTAGTGATCCCAGATAGGCGATATCCTGTTCAAGGTTGTGCGTCATCACCACGACCGAACTCTGCGCATCGAGCGGCAGGGCACCGCGCAAGCTGGCAGGCGTTGCACAAACCGCATGCAATCCAGCCGGCAGATGTGTTGCCTGCAGGCGCACCGGGTCGTGATCGACCAAGGTGGTCTGCCAGCCCAAGGCCTTGGCCAGCGGCAACAACGCACGCGCGGCGGCACTGCTGCCGATCACGACCAGCGCGTGAGGCGGGACAATGGGTTCCACCAGGACATCGACCAGGCCTCGCGCAGATGGCAGGCGCAACGTGATAGGACGTTTCCCTGTTTCAAACGCGGTGGCGTCGACGATGGACCGAGTCAACGCGGGGGCAGCGATATCGTCGTGCAACACGTCGTGTCCGTCCCACAACACCCGCTGTGGCATCACCACCATCCCATCGACGGCGAACAACGTGGCCATGTGGGCACAACGCCGTTCATCGAGGCATTGGGCTATCGCATCAACAAAGTCCGTGGCATGCGCTGCCACCAGCGGCTCGATCAATACCTCAAGCTCGCCACCACAGCCCATCTCCATCAATACATCGAGGCCTGAATCCGCGTTGTAACAAACCAGGCGGGGAAGGGCACTGGCGATGACTTCGTGCGCGCGCGCCACGATGTCACGTTGCGGGCATCCCCCGGAGAGTTCGCAGACCACATGCCCATCGCCCAGCACGAGCATGCGCGTGCCGGGGCGGCGAAAGGTGGAGCCGCGGGTGCGGGTCAGTGTTGCCAGTGCAGCCTTCGGTGATGTTTCGCCGCGCAGGGTGCGCAATGCCTCAATCAGCGTGTTCAGCTCGTGCGCCGAATTCATCAGTCATGTCATCCAGCTATGGATTGGGGAACAGCAGTGGGCGAAACACAAGACCTTTCAAATCAAGGTTTCAGTCTAGCGCTACATTTGTTCATGGATGCCCTCATTCGGGTATCGCGTGCTGGTGCCTTTGGGTATACGGTACTTTTACGGATGTGCTGCTGAAATGGCGATTCAAGGGCGCATATTATGGGGACGGGCTTTGGGATGGGCGCCAAAGTGGCTCGATGGTTTGCGGTCTTTGTTGCCAAGCTGCCAAGTATCGTTTTCCCGGATTCTCTACGCTGAGTGGAGGTACCTATGTTGTCCTTGTCTGTTAACGGCGAGTCGCATTCGGTCGATGTTCCCGCTGACATGCCCCTGCTTTGGGTTTTGCGGGACGTCATAGGGATGACCGGTACCAAGTTTGGATGCGGTATCGCTCAATGCGGAGCCTGCACGGTGCACCTGGATGGCCAGCCGGTCCGTTCATGCGTGCTTCCCGTAGGGTCGATTGGCAGCAAGGCCATCACCACCATCGAAGCCATCGGCGATACGCCGAGTGGGCAGAGGATCCAGCAGGCGTGGCTGGATGTAGATGTCGTGCAGTGCGGTTACTGCCAGTCGGGGCAGATCATGTCGGCGGCGGCCCTGCTCAAACGGTCACCGAATCCCAGCGATGCAGACATCGACGCGGCCATGTCCGGCAACATCTGCCGTTGTGGTACTTACGTGCGTATCCGGGCGGCCATCAAGCAGGCGGCGACGGGCAAGCTCGAAATCCTGCAGACGATCGTCACCTCACCTGAGGGGGCCGCGTCATGAAGCCGAAAACAGGTAAGCCTCAAACAGTTGAACAGATCGACCTGAATCGCCGGCACGCCATCCAGTCGGGTGGTCTGGCAATCGCCTTTCTATGGCTGGGCGGCAGCGGCATAGCATCCGCCGCCATCAATGCGCGTAAGCAACCGGGCGATGCCGCCGCCGCCCTGGCGGACGGCAACCCGGCCTTCGCGCCGAATGCCTTCATCCGCATTGGCATCGACGGCACCGTGCGGCTGGTCATGCCGACGGTGGAAATGGGGCAGGCGATCTATACCGGTTCAAGCATGTTGCTTGCCGAGGAGCTGGGCGTCGGCATGGATCAGATCACTGTCGAGCATTCGCCGCCCAGCGATGACTTGTACGGCATGCCGCTCCTGGGCGGCCAGATTACCGGCGGCTCCACTAGCACGCGCGGCACCTGGCAGGTGCTGCGCGAAGCCGGCGCCGTAGCGCGGACATTGCTGGTGGCTGCCGCAGCGGCACAGTGGCATGTCGACCCGTCGACATGCACGGTGGACCGGGGCATGGTTCACCACACCCCATCGGGCCGCAGCGTTGGCTTCGGCGCGGTGGCCTCGGCGGCAGGCCAGCTGCCGATGCCGGACAAGGTGCAGCTGAAGGATCCGAAGGATTTCCAGCTGATCGGCAAACCGCTGCGGCGCGTGGACTCCGCCGACAAGGTCAAGGGTGCCACCCAGTTCGGTCTGGACGTGCGTGTGCCTGGCATGAAGATCGCCGTCGTCAAGGCATGCCCTACCTTTGGCGGCAAGCTCGCTTCGGTCGACGACAAGGCCGCACGCGCACTGCCGGGCGTCGTCGACGTGATCCGCATCGGCGATGCGGTCGCCGTGGTCGGTGAACATTTCTGGGCCGCGAAGCAGGGACTCGAGGCACTGGGTATCACGTGGGACCGCGGCGAGAACGCCAACCTCACCACCCAGCAACTTCGCGACGCACTCGCGGAGAGTGCGCTTAACGGCAAGTCGATCGTTGCGCGCGAGGTCGGTAGCCGACCGGCCGATGGGAAAGCAGTCGAGTCGGTCTATCAACTGCCCATGCTCGCCCACGCCACCATGGAGCCGCTCAACGCCACCGTCTTCGTGACTTCAGACAAGTGCGAAATCTGGCTGGGCACCCAGGTGCCTGCGCGTGTTCTCGACGCGGCGGCAAAGATCACTGGCCTGTCCAAAGACAAGATCATCGTGCACAACCAGTATCTCGGCGGTGGCTTCGGGCGACGCCTGGAAACGGATTCGGTCGAGCAGGCTCTGGCCCTGGCCAAGCAGGTGTCGTATCCGCTCAAGGTTGTCTGGACGCGTGAGGAAGACATCCGCCACGACCGTGTGCGACCGATGTACCACGACCGCATTTCGGCTGTGCTCGATGCGAATGGCCGACCGGCCTGGTATGGCTATCGCACCAGCGGTGGCACCGTACTGGGGCGCTGGGCGCCGATGGCCATGGGCAAGGATGGCCTCGACAGCGATGCAGTGGAATGCGTTGTGGAAGTGCCTTACGAAATCCCGAACCTCAAAGTCGAATGGATCCGCCACGACATGCCTCCGGGGCTGATCGTCGGCTGGTGGCGGGGCGTGGGATCGACGCATAACCTGTTCGTCGTCGAAAGCTTCATGGACGAGCTCGCACATCACGCCGGAAAGGACCCGCTGGAATACCGACGTGCCTTGTTGCAGAAGAACCCGCGCTCACTGGCCTTGCTCAATCTTGCCGCGGAGAAAATCGGATGGGGCGGTCAGCCGTTGCCCGAGCGGGTAGGGCGGGGCATCGCGCTGGGCGAACCCTTCGGCAGCCGGGTTTGCGCCATCGTCGAAACCGAAGTCACCGCGCAAGGCGAAATCCGGCTGCGCCGTGCCGTCGTGACCCTGGATTGCGGCATTGCGGTCAATCCCAGCTCCATCGAGGCACAGATCCAGGGTGGACTTCTGTTTGGGCTCAGCGCGGCGCTCTATAGCGAGATCACGATCAAGGATGGCGCCATCGAGCAGGGCAATTTCAACGACTATCGAAACCTGCGCATCAACGAGACTCCGTTGATTGAAGTCCATCGCATCGAAAATAACGAGGCGCCCGGTGGCCTGGGCGAAGTCGGTACCGCGATCGCGGCGCCGGCCCTGGCTAATGCGATCTTTGCCGCGACAGGCGTGCGTCTCTACAAGCTTCCAGTGGACCGAGATCTTCTCGTGCAGAACGCCAACGCACTCAAGAGCGTGGTATCTGCAACAGTCGCCAGCCAGGGGAGGGATGACGCGTGAAACGCTTCCTCATCATCGTGGCCTTCGTGCTGATTCTCGGCAGCGTGGCGTATTTCGCACTGAATCGCACCGACAGCTCCAATGGCACCGCACCAGCCATTGCCGGTGCTCCCGCCACCGCCGATGTACTCGCGCGCGGCGAATATCTCGCCAAGGCGGCTGACTGCACCGCCTGTCACACCGCGCCTGGTTCGGGCAAGCCGTTTGCCGGTGGCGTCGCATTCCGCCTGCCTTTCGGCACGATTTATTCGTCGAACATCACGGCCGATATGCAAACCGGCATCGGTAACTGGAGCGATAGTGATTTCGTTCGCGCGGTACGCGAAGGCGTACGCAAGGATGGCAAGCGGCTTTACCCGGCATTCCCCTATACCTCGTACACTCAGTTGAGCCGCAGCGATGTCCTCGCGATCAAGGCCTATCTCTTCAGCCTGCCGAAGATTTCGCAGCCTGACCAGCCCAATGCTCTCGGTTTTCCCTTCAACCAGCGCTGGGCGATGGGCTTCTGGAATGCGGCGTTCTTCAAGAGCCAGCGCTTCGTCGCCGATGCATCGAAATCCCCCCAATGGAACAGCGGCGCCTATCTTGCTGGCGCGCTGGGGCATTGCGCGGAATGCCACACGCCGCGCAATGTGGGCTTCGGGCTGGAGCACGGTAACGAACTGGCTGGTGAGGTATTACAGGGCTGGCGCGCCTACAACATCACCTCGGATACGGCGCACGGCATAGGTGCATGGAGTGATGGCGAGATCGCCAGCTATCTGTCCACCGGACACGCGGATGGGCGTGGCTCCGCCGCCGGACCGATGGGCGAGGCTGTTGATAACAGCCTTCAGTACCTGAAGCCCGAAGACACGGCAGCCCTGGTGACCTATCTGCGCAGCGTTCCTGCACGGGGAGGGAAGGACCCGATCACGATCGATGCGAAAGCGGCACCCGCGTTGGCCTCCAGTGACACAGCCCCAGGCGGAGACAGCGTAGACGCAGACAGTGCTGGGCTAAAACTCTTCGAAAGCGCCTGCGCAAGCTGCCACCAATGGAACGGCCAAGGCCAGGAGACACCGTACGCCTCATTGCTAGGTACGCGTGGCGTGAATGACATCAGCGCTGCCAATGTCACCCAGGTCATTTTGCATGGTTCCAGGATGCGCCTCGATGGGCACGATGTCTTCATGCCTGCATTCGGTCGCGCATACTCGGACACGGAGATAGCAGCTCTGGCGAACTATGTCATCGCGCACTTCGGCAATAAGCAGGGAACGGTCACGCCCGACACTGTCGCGCAAAGCCGTAAACTCTAGATTGCGTATGCCGTTTTGGCGTCGATCGAATCAGGAGGCGGCATGAAGCATCAGGGCAGGCGCGTTGTGAAGACCTTCATGATGAAGTTCGTTGTCTGTGCATGCCTGGCGTCGACTCTCATGATTCCCGTCAGGGGAGCGGAGTTACCCTCAGGCACATCGAACACTGGATCTGTCCGGGTTCGGGTGGCTGGCAAGGAAACCCGCACGTTCAACGAAAGCGATCTGGCGAGTCTTCCCCGCAGCAGCATCACGGCCGGTGCGCATGACGAGAAGCCGAGCCTTTGGGAAGGCGTGGCACTGGTCGAGCTTCTGCGGCGCGCCGGCGCACCGCTGGACAAGCAGTTGCGTGGGCGCGAAATGGCCAAGTTCGTTCGCGTCACTGCCGCCGATGGCTACCAGGTGGTTTTCAGTCTGGCCGAGCTGGATGCGGCCTTCGGCGATCGCAACGTACTCGTGGTCGACCGGCAGGATGGCCACCTGCTGTCAGGCAAGGACGGTCCCTTGCGGCTTGTCGTGGCAGCGGACAAGCGGCCGGCCCGATGGGTACGTGAAGTGGAGACCATCGAGGTGGTCGATGGCTCCGCGCCGGGTCATTCGTCATTGCACGGCGACGCCACTCCCGACAAATAGGCACGCGTTGGCATGCGGCTCGCGCCGTGTAGCACATGCCCGATCAGATGCCCGCGTACCACTCGTAGCCCTGGTCTTCCCAGTAGCCACCCTTGCCGCCACCGATCGCGTTGAAGGATTTGACTACCTCGATGCGGCTCAGGTATTTCGCCTGCTTGTAGCCAAGTTGCCGACCCACGCGCAAGCGCAAGGGCGCACCGTTTGGTACTGGCAACGGTTTGTCGTTCAAGGCAAAGGCCAGCAGCGTTTGTGGGTGTCTCGCCTCGCCGATGTCCACGCTCTCGTAGTAAGGCGTGTTCACATCCATGTCATCGAAGCAGTGGAAAACGACGAAGCACGCCTGCGGATCGGCCCCGACATGATCGAGTACGGCGGAGAGCAGAGTGCCTTGCCACTTGCCGATAGCGCTCCAGCCCTCTACGCAATCGTGCCGGGTGATCTGCGTGCGCGTGTCGATTTTCTTCAGGTCGTCGATTGACAGCAGAGCGGGTCGGCTGACCATGCCGTCCACCTGCAGCTTGTAGTCGCGGAACTGGTTCGCCAGGAGTGCCTGGTACGCCGGCGTGCCGGGCATCGTGGTGCCGTTGGGATGAAATATCGAGGAGATATCGGCCTCGGTGTATTCCTTCGCCATGGCGCTGGAGGGTGCCAACAAAGCCTGCACTCGGCGGTTCAGCCCTTCGGCCTTGTCCAGCACCTTCGGGCCCCAACTGCTTTGCGAAATGCGATCGCAGCCGGCAACGATCAGGCTCGCAGTGCCCATGATGGCCATGCGCAGGAACGATCGGCGGTCAGTCATGGGAACACTCCTCGGCAGAGATCGTCTCGTCGGGTTTGGCAGCATCGGTCCCGCCAGGATCAGCCCCACCAGTATCGACTTTGTAATAGCCGGTGATCATGCCGCGCAGCTGATTGAATACGCCGCTGATAAGCACCTCGAACACATGGATCAGCACGAAGGCCACGAAGGCCCAGGCGATGATGAAATGGATGGTCCGCGCCGACTGCCGGCCGCCAACGGCCTCGACCAAGGGTGAGAGCACCGCATCCATGCGCGGCGACATTGCCAGGCCCATCAGCACGATACCTACACCGAACACGAAGATCACGGTCAGGTAGGCAAGTCGTTGCAGGATGTTGTAGCGCAGCGCATCTTCGCCATGCGGATGCCTGAAGCGAATGTGCTCGAGCATCGAATGGCCGATACCGCGCCAGTCGCCACGCGTAGGCCACAGGTCGCGCTGCAGGTGCCGTCGGGCGAGAGAGTAACCAACGTAGCAAAGCCCGTTGAGTACGAACACCCAGGCAAAAAAGAAGTGCCAGCGCCTTCCCATTGCCAGCCAGCCGGGGCCTGGCACGGTGAGCCAGGATGGAAAACCGCGTACTTCGGGCGTGCCATCACTGCCCTTGGATACGCCCAGAACCCCGGTTGTAGTGAATTCGTGGCCGCCAATCCGGGTGGTACCGACAAGGTTTCCTGCCGAATCCCGATGGGCGCCCAAGGTCAGGAGCTCCTTGCCCTTGTCGGATCGGTTGCCCCAGTAAAGGCTTGGATGCGCATTGAATATCTGCAAACCGCTGAACAGCATCAGCGACAGTGCGATGACATTGATCCAGTGCATGATCCGGATCGGCAATGTATGCCGATAAACAAGCCGCATGGAAGGCTCCGGCAACACATGTATTGGCGTGTCCATCTCGGCAACAGCAACACTTTCCGTATTCACGTTGAGCACCCCGGCAAAACATGGTGAACTGAGCAACCTAATCTGGCAGCGACAGTAGTGGATGTTTCACGACCCAAATCGATCCTATCCTGCCTTACTTCGCTGCCATGCTGCGTGAGGTTACTTGAGGCTCCGGCGACGGCTTGCGCGATCCTGGTGGCAGTCAGGCATCGTCAGCTTGACCAGATCGTGGGTGACGCTACGCAGGAGGCTCTCAGAATCCGTCGGGGAACAGGTGCCAGCCCCCCGCAGGCTGGTGCTTGGCCGGCTCGGGTGGGTCATCCTTAATTTCGCAATCTTGGTACTTTCGGGGGCCCTTTGCGCGGTAAATCACTTTTCCCGCAAGGCCCCAACAGACCTTAGTCCATAGCATGGCGTTGCGTTGGTGTGATTACTCTGCATGCTGCGCACCGATTACCGGAGTGCCGGTGCAATTTCGGCGTGGTGATCAAGGCATGCCGAGGCTGGCAGCGACGGCACTGGTGGTGGCTACGCCTTGCAGGAAGCGGCGTCGATCCACAGTCAAACGCTTGCGACGGCAAATAGCAGGCCTGCGGAGGCCTGGAACAACAGGCCGGGAGAGTTTTCGCGTATCCGGCCGACGTGGTGTGCTGCCTCAGTCCTCATCGGCCGAGCCCAGGGCGAGTCGGGATGCCGGCACGCCGGTACGCGCACCCAGTAATAGACGGCCACGGCGACGGCGATAACCAGCAGCGAATCCCAGGGTTGACTGATGATGCCGCGGCCTCCGAATGTCCCCAGGCACGACACCAGCATGATCAGCGCATAGAAGCCGATCAGCCACAGGGAAGAGTACACGTCCTGCCGCAGTTTCAGGCGGTCGTTGCCCGTGCCCCGTTTCCAAAGCACATAGATGGCGAACATGCCGATCTGCAGACCCAGCAGCCACGACACGGTGTCCCATCATGACCCGTCAAATGCATGCCGCCGTCGTCGAAGCCTTCGGCAAACCCCTGGTTCTGCGCGAGTGGGATATTCCCACGCCGGGCCCGGGCCAGATCCTGGTCAAGACCGAAGCCTGCGGCGTCTGCCATACCGACCTGCACGCCGCGCGCGGTGACTGGCCGCTGAAGCCGTCCCTGCCTTTCATTCCCGGCCACGAGGGCATTGGCATCGTGGTTGCGCTGGGTGCTGGCGTTGTCAGCGTGAAGGAAGGGGAGCGTGTCGGCGTGCCGTGGCTCTACTCGGCCTGTGGCCACTGCGAATACTGCCTCACCGCATGGGAGACTGTTTGTGCGAAGGCCGAATTCGGCGGCTATACCAAGAATGGCGGTTTTGCCGAATACATCTTGGCCGACCCGGATTATGTCGCGCACATACCATACGATCTGGCCGCAAAGGAGGCCGCGCCGATCATCTGCGCCGGAGTCACAACCTACAAAGGCATCAAGGTGGCCGAGGTCCGGCCCGGGCAGTGGATTGCCATTTCCGGCATCGGCGGACTAGGTCACCTGGCCGTCCAATATGCGAAGGCTATGGGATTGAAGGTCTGTGGCGTCGATATTGATGACGGCAAGCTGGCGCATGCTATCCGGTTGGGCGCTGATGCCGTGGTCAATGCGAAGAATGGCGATCCGATCGAAGCGGTGCGGGCAGCCACTGACGGCGGCGCGCATGGCGTATTGATTACCGCGCCGTCGCTGGGTGCGTTCAAGCAGGGCGTTGGCATGACGCGCAAGCATGGAACTTGTGTTTTGGTCGGGCTGCCGCCGGGCGAATTTCCCGTGCCGCTGTTCGACGTGGTGGCCAACTGCATCACCGTGCGCGGCTCGTTCGTCGGCAATCGCGCGGACATGGCCGAATGCGTGGCCTTCGCGGCGCAGGGCAAGGTCAAAGCGGAGATCGAGCTGCAGCCGTTGACAGCCATCAACGACATTTTTGATCGGCTGCAAAAGGGCGACGTGCCGTCGCGTGTAGTGCTCGATTTTGGCCCGCTTTGATCGGGTTTCGCCTCAATTCTTGTCACCGATCGGAGCATGGCCATGAAAAACATGAATGGATACGCGATCACCTTTTCCGCGGTTCCAGCAAAAGGTTTTGATGGTGAAAAAATCTATCGGTCCAGTTACATCATCACCGGTCCCGGAAAAGAGCTGGTCGAGTCGATTCAGGGCGGCATCGAACACGAGATGAAGAGCGATGCGCTGGATGAGGCGCAGATGATGGGTGAACGACGTCTCACCAGCCTCGCGACGTATGGCGTGCACCACTCGTATCACCAGTCATGGACCACTTCATGAAAGCCTCGCACATGGAAAAACGCGACAAATCGCTGCCAGCTGAATCACCGCTCCCCGCTACATCGCAGCGACGCACGCTGGAAACCCTGTTTCGCCACCCCTCGGCGAAAAATATCGAGTGGGGCGATGCACTCGCGTTATTCGAGGTTCTTGGTGAGGTAGAGCACAAGGACAACGACAAGTGGATGCTGCAAGTCGGTGGCGAATGCCAGTTGATGCATCAGCCACACGGCAAGGATTTGACCGGGTTGGAAGTGGTCCGGCTGCGGAAATTTCTGCAACGGGCAGGTTGGTCTGCGAAAGGTGAAGTGGGAACACCTTGCGAAGCCACTCAAAAACCAACGAACCTCTTGGTGGTCGTGAATCACCACGAGGCGAAAATTTATCATTTCGGCGCGGATCCGCACGACGTTACCCGACAGGAAATCAAACCTTGCGACCCTCATCACTTCCTGCATCACCTCGCGCATAAGGATCAGGACCGTGAGCGTGGCCAGCGCGCACCGGAAGAACCTGGCTTCTATGCATGCATTGCAGCGGCGCTTGCGACCGGTGGAAGCATCGTCGTGGTTGGCCATGGCACCGGCCACAGCAACGCGGCGCACCACTTGGTCGAGCATCTGCGCGCGTGCGATCCAGATACCTATGCACGCGTCGTCCGCGAAGTGGTTGCCGATTTATCCAGCATCACCCCAGCTAAACTCCTTGAAATCGCCGAGCAGGCGGCATGATGATGCGCTGTCATACCGATACTTGCCCAGCGTCGGTTGAATCTTCTTGCGTGCAAAAGTCGAGCGGTTCGTTGCTTGGGTTAGAAGTAAAGCGAACCTTGCTTAACGGGAAAACTGCCTTGCTGGATCTCCGTCAGATGCGCGAAGCAGACCTGCTGTCGGTCAACGCGGGCATTTCGTCGTTCGACCTGATGACCAATGCGGGCACTGCCGTGGCCGGCGTCATCACTTCGCGCTGGACCTCGCGTCCGCTGCTGGTGCTGTGCGGGCCAGGTAATAACGGCGGTGATGGTTTTGCGGTGGCACAGCAGCTTGTCGAAGCAGGCTGGCCGGTTCGGATCGCGATGCTCGGCTCACGCGATGATTTGAAAGGTGAAGCACGTCGCCACGCGGAGCGCTGGCAGGGCAAAGTCGAGGCGCTAGATCCGAACGTACTGAAAGGTGCCGAGTTGATCGTTGACGCGCTATTTGGTGCGGGGTTGAGTCGCGCGCTCACCGGCGCTGCACTGGAGACGCTGGCTGCGGCGGCCCATCATGGAGCGCCGATCATTGCCATCGACGTACCCAGCGGCGTGATGGGGAATACGGGTGAAGTCATGGGAGCCGTGCGCGCCACGCTGACAGTGACGTTTTTCCGCAAGAAGCCAGGTCATCTGTTACTACCCGCGCGCAACTTATGTGGCGAGGTGATCGTGACTGATATCGGTACGCCGTTGTCGGCGCTGGAAGCGATTGTCCCCACGACATTCGAGAATGATCCGTGTCTTTGGCGCGCCGACTTGCCCATGATCTCGGACGATGCCAACAAGCACACCCGTGGTCACGCGCTGATCTTTGGTGGTTACCCAATGACCGGTGCAGCGCGAATGGCCGCCCGTGCCGCCGCGCGAGCTGGCGCAGGGCTGACCACTATTGCAGTGCCCGAAGTGGCACTCCGCATCTACTCGGCGTCGCTGGTCAGCATCATGGTCCGGCCTATAGTGACGCCGGACGATTTCTTGCACCTTCTCAATCGCAGCCGGTTTTCAGCGTGGTTGATCGGTCCGGGCGCAGGGGTGGACAAGGAAACGCTTGGGCGCACCTTGGCCATGCTTGCCACGGGTTGCCCCACGGTCATCGATGCCGATGCCATCACCGTATTCCAGGACAATCCCAGCGCGCTTGATCGGGCAATCAAAGGCCCCTGTGTGCTGACACCGCACGACGGCGAATTCCGACGGGTGTTCGATCCTGCGGGCGACAAGCTTGCGCGCACACGTGCGGCCGCCAGGCGCAGCGGTGCTGTCGTCGTGTTGAAGGGCAGCGACACCGTGATTGCCGCACCGGATGGCAACGCGATCATCAATACCAACGCACCGGCAACGCTAGCGACGGCCGGCTCAGGCGACGTACTCGGCGGCATTATTCTCGGCCTGATGGCGCAGGGCATGACAGCATTTCTTGCCGCCGCCGCAGGTGTGTGGTTGCACGGCGCCGCCGCAGCCGAATTCGGACCAGGTCTGCTAGCGGAAGATTTGCCAGATATGCTTCCGCGTGTATTCCAACGGCTGGCTTCAAACGCGAACTGATAATTGCTCAGCGAGCATTGAGCAACTAGTCGATTTATCGCTGCATGGACTTCATACCGTTCAATCTCGGTAAGCTTCGGGTCACGCAAACTCGTAAAGCGATTTTTGGAACTGTACGTTCCTTGGCCATGACATACCGGTGCTTAGAAAGTGACGGTTGCCGTAAGCGTATCGGTATAAGCACCCGCGCTCACATTTTGACTGGCGGGCAAAAGACCATAAACCGGAAAGGACTGCGATTGACTATTTGCGCCGGCTGGACTGCCTGTGTAAGTAGCGCCACTGCAACTGGCAATGTTAACGCCAGTAAAGCAGTAAGTGACGTCGCTCGTACCGGAGCTTCCATTGCCAAAAATCATGGTGTGATTTACATCCAGGTAGAGATTGTAGGCGAGTATTTGGCCGCCACCACTAAGCATCTGCCGGGGCGCGAACAAGCCATTGCTGCTGCTGGGTGACAGGCTGATGGTGGCATTCACTCCTTCATACCCGCTCAAACAAACAAGGACATATAAAACGCAACCTGGCGTACATGTGACAGTGATGCTTCCGTTGGCTGCAGTGGCGGTTCCAATCGTCGGATCGTAGCTGCCGAAAGCAACGCCCATGTCGCTTATCGTGCAAGTAGTGGTAGCACTTGCCCAGAGTGGTGAACTGAAACTGCTCGCGGTCAACAGCAGCATACAGAGCAGTAGGTGGCGCAGCCCCGGTCTCATGGTGTCACTCCGGTAATGCGAGTGCAGGCGATTTTTCCCAGATTAGTCAAAGGATGCGTGTTGTTCGGCATAGTGAAGGCACAACGCATATCGCCATCTGCCGTCTCGGCTTGTAATGCGTAATTGCCAGCGGGCAGATCGGAGAAGTAGAAGCTGCCATCCAGACCGATCAGGGTCTTCATGGTGGTGTCCTTTGTCTTGAGCGTGGCGTTGCCATATTGTGCGACCTTGCCATCAAGTAGCAGCACGCCTCGTGCAGCGTGCAGCGCGTGTATACCGAAACGCACAATCGTTCCGCCCAGACGCGGCACACTGATGATCTGGTCGGTGGTGTCGATCTGGTCCTGCAGTGGCACGCTGTTCTGGTCGATGCCGACCTTGTTCGCCTGGTAAGGAAGCAAGTTGGTGACCAGCAGATTGCCATCGGCATCGGTTTTGCCGATGGGTTGGTTTTCGCGGGTGATTTCGACATCGGGTGTGCCGGGCGTCTCGATCAATGCGTAACCGCTCTGCAGCACGCGGCCCGCGTAGACATGGTCGTCCAGCGCGACCAGGCTGCCGGAAACCAGCATGCTGCCGTTGCTTTGGCCGCCAAAGCGCTGGTCCGTTAGCTGCACGAGTCCATACTGCCCCTGGTAATCCAGTTGGCCGATTCCGGAAGCGCCTTCATCTCCGTTCTGTGCATTGACGGAGTAACCCCAACCATTATCGGATGGGACGGAGCGTTGCGCGGATAACCCGTAACTGTTGCCATTGATGCCATCGTGGGTGGCATTGAAACCGATGCTGCTGTGGCCGAACGAGATCACCAAATCGAGCATTATCTGACTGTCGTTGGCGCCAGGGTGATTGAGCTGCCGGTTGAGGCCGAGCGTCAACGACATGCCGCCAGCCAGGTTAAGCGCACTGTTGAGACCCATGTTGCGTTGCTGTGTGCCACCGTTGTAGAGGGTATTTCCGGCACTGATCTGCAGGCTCAGACGCGATACGGGATTCCAAGTAGCGTCGACATAGCTCACGCGGCGCGACAGGAAGGATGTCGGCAACAATTCGTCGCCGATTCGGCGATAGGCGCTGGAGTACACCTGCATCCCCGCCCCGAAACTGAAATAGCGGTCGTTGAACTGATAGGCCACTGAACTGCCATGACCACTGGATCCGTCAGCATCGCTGGCAGCAAGACCGGTGCTCAGAACGCCCAAGGGTAGACGCAGACTCACGGACGTGCCCGCATTGACCAAACCATTCTCGGCCTCGACCCGATAACCGGCAGTCACATCATCGGTGAAGCCATAGTTTTCACGCGCCAACAGCACGCCTCGACCGGCTTCATAGCCATTGGCCAGTGTGGAAGTACGCTCTATGCCAACCTCGTAGGCGTAATCGCTGAGGCCCTGTGCCAGCATCTGGCTGGCGCCGTAGAAGTTCTGCTGCAGTACGGTGGTGCCGCCAAATGGATCCTGCACCACGACACGCACGTTGTTGGCGCCAGCGCCCAGTCCAAGACTGGCCAGATTGAATGGACCTGCAGGAACCTGACGCTGTCCCACCAGAACGCCGTTCTCATAGACGTCGAGCGTACCTGGCGCTTGTAGCAGCCCGCTGATGGTTGGCTGTGGAAAGGTAATCAGATACGGGTTGAGATCAAAGGCGCGTGCAACACCGATACCGCCCAGCAGAGCCGTGCCACCGAGGCCATCGCTGGAATAGGCGTACTGATCACCGATGGTCCAGCGTTGCATATTATCGGTGTCATCGTATTCGAACCGGGTCAGGCCTCGGGAGAATCCCTCGGTCGGATTCCAGGAAGGGTTGTCGCGCAACAGCCCCTGCCCATAAGCGAGGCCGGCATCGAGATACACATAGGAGTCACTGCGTTGTGTACCGACGTTAAGCGCATAGTTGACGAAGGCGCTGGGCACCGCTGTTGGCGTAAGTTTTGAAGGGCGCGGATTCAGATCGACTATGTGATTTCCGAACGCACTGGCGGGTAAGGTCACCGACAACCGGCCACTAGCCTCATCCAATTGAATTTGGCCGCCGCGATCGTAGGCGCTCATGTCGACGAAGTGCCTGGATCCGATGGTCTGTTCCTGTGTGTTTTGCAAGGGCAGATGGGCGCGCTGGAGTGCGTCTTCGTCTACCAGGATGTGCTGGTTGCGCACGACTACGAAAGCGGTGCCATAGCAACTGCCATTGATACAAAGTTCCAGCAACATTTTGTCTGGCTGCGCCATGAGTGGAGTGGCTGCGAGCAGTGCGAGGCAGATCAGAGAGAACTTATGCCCTCGCATGCCTCGGCGCCTGTACTGATGGGGTGAGTGAGCGATATGTTTGCCATGCCTGGCCAGGACACCGACACCGATGCTATGCGCGAACAAATATTAGCCGGCCATTTCATGCGCAAGAACCATGTGCTGCCTGGCAGGACATAGTTCGCGATCTGGTCGTGCTGGCCGAGTACATGGCCCATGCGATCGGTCACGGTTACCTTGACACTCTGCGGGTCCAGCCGCTGGGTACCTTTGTCACTTATGCCAACCACCATGACGCCATGTTCGATAGTTGCCGCACTCAACACTGGCGAACGTGTGACCTGCGCAGGCTCGACAAAGACCGGCAGACTCACCTGGGTCAGCACCTTGATCTCCGGGCTGTGCACCGATTTGTTGTCGGAGAGATTGGGAAGCTCATCGATCAGCAAGCGATAACTTGCTTCGCTGGCACCGGCATCAAGCAAGCTGCCGATACGCAGTTGCACGCTATGTCCCGGAGCGATCTCGAGCAACTCAGGGGTGGCGATCAGATCATCGCTGGGAATCAGTTGCCATTGGCCATCGGCTGCCACGCTCCAGCGCATCGTGCGAACCTGCATGCGCAACGGCTCGTCACCGCTATTGCTGAAGGTGAGGATGGCAGCACGGTTACGAGCATCCAGCTCGACCCGGGTCGGGCTTACGGAAAACGTGGCGGCGCTCGCCACCGACAGCACCATGACAAACAGAAATCCGATCAGGGTTTGGGCGCCGGCGATAGTGTGGTGACGAATCATGGCAGAAGCTTCCAGGGCGGAAGTGGCATACGGTCAATGACGAAAACACCATTCCGCCCATGAAGCTGCCTCAGTACGTCACCGTGGCAACGACCGTGTCGCTGTAACTGCCAGCCGGTACATTTGCGTGGGCCGGCAGCGAGCCATAGGTCACGAAACTGAGTGGGATGAGGACGCTGGCCGAGGTCTGCGCTGCCGGTTCGTTGGTACCTACCGTTCCGGTGCCCCATTCCGTGGTGCCGCTACTGGCGATATAGATGTGATAGGGCAGATCGTTGGTGCCGTTGACCATCTGGCGGACGGGCACCGCTGCAGTTGAACCGGTACCCGGGGTAAGGCCTTGGTTGAGGCCTACCGAGACAACGTCACCCATGGTGCACAAGGCGGTGACCGCACCCTGCGCCGTGATAACGGTGGCGACGGTCGGATCATAGTTACCAAACGCAATATTGGTACTGCTGATGACGCAGTCATTGATGACGGTTGCAGTGACTGCAAAGGAAGTTGGTTGCGTTGCGGCTGAGGCATTGATGGCAAAACCACCGAAAACGAGTACGGCGGTGGCAAGCAGGGTTTTTTTGAACATCATGGCGATTCTCTTTGGTTAGGTTTAAATGCTTTGCATGGAAACCGTACGCAAGCTACGTGCCATGCCCCCTTTGAAACGGTTAAAGCAGGCACTGGGCCGGTTTGCGACGCGATGGTTCCGGCCCGCAGGAATCAAAGCAATATTCGTTGTGGATCATCAGTGACACATCCTGCCATTAAAAAGTACGAGCCCCGTCACCTTCACTACGCTTCTCGCATTGACGTGCCAAAGTGGGTGTTGCCATTCGGGTAATGCTCAAGAGATACCGTATCCATCGCAGTTAGAAGCTCAACGATGGCGCGTCGGTCTATGCGCTGGCACTTATCGTAGACGCCCAGAAAGTAAGCTTGAATGCTTCTTCGATCTTTCATGCCTCACACAGCACGTTCTCGCTGCAACAGACTCTCCATAGAAACTGACTAGTGAGCGTTCTTTATGCCCGATATTCCAGTCGCGCCTCTTGCGATCCAGTGATTGAAGGCTCCTTCGGGCGACCAATCTTGTCGATTCACATCACAAAACAAGGGTATGCATGACTTGGGTGGCATCTTCCGAATCGCGCGTGCATCGAAAGCCAAGGTACTTAGCCAGCTCACGCATCGGTTCGTTGGCTGCAGAGTCCATCGAGAACATCTGACGAAAGCCATTTTGGCGCGCCAAGTCGATTAGATGTCGCATCAATGCAACGCCTAGACCCCGACGTTGCCAGTCGTCGGCGACCGTCACTGCACACTCGCAATGTTTGTCGTCGCCCGAAGCACTGTAACGGCTCACCCCGACCTCGCGCAGGGTGCCGTTGTCGTGCACCAGAGCGACGAAGGCCATGCTGTTGTGGTAGTCGATGTTTACAAGTTGGTCAAGCAGCGATGGGCTCGCCTCACGAATCTCGCCGAGAAAGCGAAAATGGCGCGATTCAGACGACAACCGATCGATGAATTTTCTTTCGCGCTCACGATCTTCGGGACGAATCGGCCTTAGCAATACACGACTTCCGTCGCTCAACTTTTCGAGCCAATGATCGCCTTCAAGTTCAGCAATGCTTGGTGGCTGCCCGGTTGGAATGGCTGACATTGTGCGATCTCCTTCAGTAGCTAAACGCGGCTCGGTCGGCAATCACCAGAGCACCCAAGATCATCGTTCGCCAACACCCGCAACACCAAAGTCCAATCGAGATCGATAGAAACCAATACCGCAAACGGTTTACGGGGTAGCTTGGCAAGCAAAAATCGAATAGCGTCGGATTCAAGCCGACAACCATGTCAATACGATGCGCGTGTGGGAGCTTGTACGTCTGTGCGCTATCGCACTGAGCGCAAAATGAGGTCGCAGATGAGACAAAACTGCTGAACGCTAGCTCAGTTCGTCCGGCAATTCCGCATCATTGCGCTCGCGGTTCGCTATATCGGTGGCGTGCACCTCGTACCACATCGCATTGAGGATGGCGAAGGCACAGGCCAGTCCCAGTCCGAGTATCCATGAGAAATACCACATCAGCTTGCGCT
>Ga0302228_10000432_pt1 | contig 35234 bp, 27 predicted proteins | sample II_Palsa_N1_2_FD_193519 | JGI IMG/M metagenome (GOLD analysis project Ga0302228, IMG submission 193519) | Peat permafrost microbial communities from Stordalen Mire near Abisko, Sweden - II_Palsa_N1_2 | ecosystem: Environmental > Terrestrial > Soil > Palsa > Peat permafrost | place: Sweden... | reverse complement strand
CGCGCTCAGTTCGTGGCGGACGAATTGAGCGCGGGCACACTTAAGCGCATATTGCAAAGCCATCAAATCGATGACCCCGAGGAAAACGTATCGATCATCTATCCGCGGCGCCAATATCTGCCGGCCAAAACGAGTGCGTTCATCGACTACACCCTCGAATATTTCAATCGCGGTAAGCCGCCAGTCCCAGTATCGGCGGCAGGCGGTTATTTTTCGCCGTACCAGTACGGCCAGTCGGACGATTAGATTAAATAGATGCTCAGTTAGCAACCCGACAGCAACCCCACCGCCGACGTTTGTGCCGGCGGTTTTCCCCGTCTGCAGCAAACCCAGGGAACCTGCACCGATACGACTCGCGTCGCCACACGCAATCTCATCCCCGCAAACCTATACGTGTACGTTCACGTTGCACTATACTACCCACTCCCTTTCACTGCTTCACGTCCCATGTCAAAGGACCGCCCCACCCTGCTCACCGTACGCGACGCCGCCGATCGTCTAAACGTCACGCCGCGCACGCTCAAGTACTACGAGGAACGCGGCCTCGTCTCGCCCACGCGCAGCGAAGGCCGCTACCGGCTCTACGACGAAGACGACCTGGAGCGTTTCGCCCGCATTCTGCGACTGCGTTCGCTCGGCTTTTCGCTGCAAGGCATCACCGAGATGCTGAAGCGCCCGCTAGAGTCCACTGAAACCGGCAGCAACCGCTTTTCCACCGAGTCGCTGCAGGCGATCCGCGACGGGCTCTCGCAACAGGTCGACGCACTCGACGCGCGCATCGAAGCGATGCGTCGCGAACTGAAGGAAGCGCAAACGCTGAAGGCCGAACTCAGTCACGACCTCGACTACGTCGTGCGCCGTCTCGCCGGCGAAAACGCCGATACGCTCCTCAAGCAACGCCGCGAAGCACAAGCCGCACGCAAGTCGAAGAAGTCCAGGGCGCGGGACGAATCCGCATGAGCGCCGCCACATCCCGCGTGCCGCTCTTCAGCGTCGAAAAACTGCGCGGCGACTTCTTCCCGTGGGTGCTGGCGGTCGTCACCGGCCTCGACTATTTCGACAACGCCATCTTCTCGTTCTTCACGAGCTACATCGCCGGCGGGGTCAACGCGTCGCCCGACGAACTGGTGTGGTCGTCGAGCGCCTACGCCGTCGCGGCCGTACTCGGCATCCTGCAACAGCAGTGGTGGGTGGAGCGCTTCGGTTACCGGCGCTACGTCGCCGGCTGCATGCTGCTTTATTCAGTGGGCGCACTCGCGGCGGCGCTATGCGAAACCTCGTTCGAACTGGCGTTCGCGCGCGGCTTTCAGGGTTACTTCATCGGCCCGATGATGGGCACCTGCCGCATCCTGATCCAGATCAGCTTCACCACGCAACAGCGCCCAGTCGCGACGCGCGCGTTTCTGCTTCTGATCGTGCTCAGCAGCGCGCTGGCGCCGCTGGTCGGCGGTCAGCTCGTAGCGCATTTCGACTGGCGCGCGCTGTTCGCCTGCACCGCGCCGGTGGGTGTCCTGTTCGCCGTATTGGCCTTGCTCGCCCTGCCGAATTCCGGCGATCGCCAGCCGGAAGAACGCGGCTCCGCACACTTCTGGCCCTACGTGATTTTCGCGTTTGCGCAAGGCGCGTTGCAGATCGTGATGCAGCAACTGCGCTTCCAGTTGTTCACGGGATCCCCCGGACTGATCCTGCTGACCCTGCTGGGCATCGGCGCACTGGCCTGGTTTGCCTACCAGCAATGGCATCACCCGAATCCGCTGGTGCGGCTGCACGCCCTGCGCGAGAAGACGTTCCAGGTGGGCCTCGTGCTCTACATGTTCTACTACTACCAGTCCACCGCTTTCAGTTATCTGATCTCGCGTTTCCTCGAAAGCGGTCTCGGTTATCCGGTGGAGAACGCCGGCAGGCTCGTCGGCGTGACCTCGCTTATCTCCGCCAGCGCGTTGTTCGTCTACCTGCGCTATTCGAAGCTGCTGCCGCGCAAGAAGTGGATCATCGTGCCGGGCTTTGCGCTCGCCGCGTTCGCCGCGGCGTGGATGACGCGCATGGAACCCGGCGTCGGCGAGGAGGCGCTACTCGTGCCGTTGCTGCTGCGCGGTCTGCTGTTACTGTTTATCGTGCTGCCAGTCGCCAATCTGACGTTTAGAATCTTCGCTATCGAGGAATTCACGCACGGCTACCGGTTGAAGAACATCGTGCGGCAATTGACGATCTCGTTCGCCACCGCGTCCATGATCATCATCGAGCAGCATCGCGAGGCGCTGCATCAGGCGCGTCTTGCCGAGTTCGTGAATCCGTTCAATCCGGTGTTCCAGAACACGCTTGCCACGCTGACGCGAGGCTTCGCCGCAACCGGCCGTTCGCTCACCGAGGCGCACGGCCTGGCCATGGCGCAGATCGCGCGGATGGTCGCGCAACAGGCGAGCTTTTTGACTTCGCTCGATGGGTTCTACTACCTCGTTGGGGTAGCAGTGTGTGGCGGCCTTTTCGCCGCGTGGCAAAAACAGATCGACTGAGCGATGCTAGCGAAACTCACCCACTGGTTCGATGCGCGCCGCCGCGAGCGGGCACTGCGCAACCATCCAATTGACGACGCGCTCTGGCAGGCAACGCTTGCCGGTCTGCCGTTCCTCAACCATCTCGAAGCGGCGGACCTCGCGCGGCTGCGCGAACTGAGCAGCCTCTTTATCGCGCAGAAGGAGTTCTCCACCGCGCACGAACTCGAGCTGACCGATGCGATGACCGTGGCGATCGCCGCCCAGGCTTGCTTGCCGGTGCTGAACCTTGGGTTGGATCTCTATCGCGGCTGGGTCGGCGTGATTGTCTATCCGGGCGAATTCGTGATCCGCAAAACCGTCGAGGATGAAGACGGCGTGGTCCATGAAGTCGAGCACGACGCCAGCGGCGAGGCCTGGGAAGGCGGTCCGGTGGTGCTGTCGTGGGAAGACGCGCAGATGACGGACGGCACGGACGCCTATAACGTGGTGATTCACGAATTCGCGCACAAGATCGACATGCTGAGCGGCGAGGCCGATGGCCACCCGCCGCTGTTTCGCCGCTGGCACGCGCCACTCGATGCAATCGCCTGGGGCCAGGTATTCGACCACGCCTACGACCACTTCTGCGCCAGGGTGGATGCGGTACCGGACCGCCGCTGGACGCGTTTCGAGCGGGAATCGCTGATCGATCCCTACGCGGCGGACCATCCGTCGGAATTTTTTGCCGTTTGCAGCGAGGCGCTGTTCGTCCAGCCGCACGCGTTCGAAGCCGAATACCCAGAGCTCTACCGCCTGCTGGCCCGCTACTACCGGCAGGATCCGGCGCGGGTGGGCGCGCTGCAGGCCTAAGAAGCGGCATGGAACCCGGCGGCATAGAGGTCACGGGCATGAGACCCGGCCTGGAACCGCAACCGGCGGCCAGCCAACCAACCAGTCAACCCGCCAACCCGCCGGCCGCGAAAAAACCTCCGCAAAGTTCGTCAACCGCCTGATTTTCTGGCATAATCGCCGTTTTTCGACCTTAGGCAAGTGGCTCGCGCCAAGATGCTTCCGCATAAGCGGCTGCACGCGGGTTGGCTACCGCCAGACTAAAGGAAAGACCATGAAAGAAGGCATTCACCCGAATTACCGCGAAGTTCTGTTCGTCGATATGTCGATCGACTTCAAGTTTGTGACCCGTTCGACCATCCAGACGCGCGAAACCGGCGAATTCGAAGGCAAGACCTACCCGCTCGCCAAGATCGAAGTGTCGTCGGAATCGCATCCGTTCTACACCGGTCAACAAAAGATCATGGACACGGCAGGCCGCGTCGAGAAGTTCAACAAGAAGTTCGGCTCGCGCGCTACCGGCAAGGCAGCGAAGTAATAGCCAGGGTGTATCCGCCCCGTCACTGGCTGCAGGCCGGACGGGGCGCTCAAGCACCAGCACAGGAGGGCAGCGTAAGCTGCCCTTTTTTGTCGCCTGGCGCCGCTGCTTTCCCTGCGCCGTATCGCGCCGCTCAACGCCCCGTTACGGGCCGGTGCGCCACGTTGCCGCCTGTTACTGACCGTGACGCGCGCAGTGCGCCACGTCTACAATGCCGGATGCTGCGAATCGGCCATGCTGCCGGGCACCCTGCCCGGCGCCGGTCGAAGCGTTTATCCGAGATCAACATATCCGCATGAGATCCGTCGTTCGCCTCACTGCCTCCGCCACGAGCGCCCTGCCGCGCTGGCTGTTGCTGGCCATCAGTATTGTCTACGCGTCGTTCGGCCTGTTCGGCCGCGACCCGTGGAAGAACGAAGATGCGGCCGGCTTCGGCGTCATGTGGACCATGGCCAAGGGCAACGCGCACGACTGGCTGTTGCCGAACCTGGTCGGCAAATATCTGACCGACAACGGTCCGCTCGGCTACTGGCTCGGCGCCAGTTCGATCCGTGCGCTGGCGCCCTGGGTCGACGCGAGCAATGCCTCGCGCGTCTTCACCGGTCTGCTGTTTTGCGGCGCCTGCGCCTTCGTCTGGTACACCGCCTATCTGCTCGGCCGGCGCCCTGAAGTCCAACCGTTCAAATACGCCTTCGGCGGCGAGCCGGAACCGCGCGATTACGGCCGCACGCTCGCGGACGGCGCACTGCTGATTCTGCTCGCCTGCTTCGGCCTCGCCGAGCGCGGCCACGAAACCACGCCGCAACTCGCGCAGTTCGTCTGCGTTGCGATGCTCCTGTACGGCCTTGTGCGGATGATCGACAAGCCGGTGCAAGGCGCACTCGTCTGGGGCTTCGCGCTCGGCCTCGTGGCCTTGGCGAGCAACCCCGTGCTGGTGGCCGCGCTGCTGGTCGGCACGCTCGCCATGACGATCATCGTGCCCGCGGCGCGCACGCGCTGGCTGCTGCTGGCCGGCTTGCCGGTCGCGCTGGTGGTGTCGCTGTCCTGGCCGATCGCCGCGCTCTCCGCCTACCCCGACGACGCCGTCTGGTACCTCAATCAGTGGGTGAGCACCAGCATCAACACGTTTGCCGGACCGCCCGGCTCGGTGGCCCGCTATGCGCTGAAAAACCTGCCGCTCTTCACGTGGCCCGCCTGGCCGCTGGCCATCTGGTCGTGGTTCAGCTGGTCCGGCTTGCGGCGCGCGCCGCACGTGGCGATTCCATTGTCGGTGATCACGCCGTTGCTGATCCTCGTCGTGCTGCAGAGCCATCAGACCAACCTGCTCTTCATGCTGCTGCTGCCGGCGCTCGCGGTGCTCGCCACCTTCGCGCTGCCCACGCTCAATCGCGGCACCATCAACGCCATCGACTGGTTCGCCCTCCTCAGCTTTACGATACTCGGCAGTACCGTCTGGCTGTTCTGGATCGCGGGCCTCACCGGTTTCCCGGCGCCGCTCGCGCGCAACATGGCCCGGTATGCGCCGGGCTTCGTGCCGCAGTTCAAGATGCTGTCGTTCATCTGCGCGGTCGCCGTGACGGTATGCTGGTTCGTGCTGGTCCGCTGGCGCCTCGCGCGCCATCCGAAAGTGTTGTGGCGCAGCGTGGTGCTCTCCAGCGCCGGCACGACGCTGATGTGGGTGCTGGTGATGACGCTGTGGCTGCCCATCATCAACTACAGCCGGACTTATAAGGACGTGGCCGAACAGATCGCGACCCATCTGCCGGACGACTACAGCTGCATTTCGCCGGTGCGCCTCGGCAATGCGCAGATTGCGACGTTTGCCTACTTCGGCCACATGCATTTTGCTTTCGATCAAGACTGCGACGTGATCCTGCGCCAGGACACGCAAGACTACGGCGAACCGAGTTCGATGTCGGACTTCGTCTGGAAGATGGTGTGGGAAGGCCGCCGGGTCGCCGACCGCGACGAGCGCTTCCGCCTGTACGTGCGCATCGACCGTCCGAAGCCGCCCGCCAGACACCGCGCCTGGCGTCCGAGGCAAGCCGCGCCGGCCAGCACGGACTGATCATGCTCGCTGACGTACGGAAGATCGCCGCGCTTGCCTGGCCGGTATTGATCGGCCAGTTGGCGATCATCGCGTTCGGCGTGATCGACACGGCGATGGTCGGGCGTTATTCGGCCGTCGACCTCGCGGCGCTTGGCCTCGGCTCGTCGATCTATATCTCGGTCTATATCGGCCTGACCGGCATTCTCACCGCCCTGCAGCCGATTGCCGGCCAGCTCTACGGCGGGCGTCACTACAGCCAGATCGGCGAGGAAGTCCGCCAGTCGTTCTGGCTCGCGCTGGCGCTGATGACGATCGGCTTCCTGATCCTGTACTTCCCCGAGCCGATCCTGCGCGTGGCCCGCGTGCCGGCGGCGCTGCACGAACGCACGGTCGCTTACCTGCAGATCCTGGCGTTTGGCCTGCCGGCCGGCCTGACCTTTCGTATCTACAGTTCGCTGACTAACGCGGTCGGCCAGCCGCGGCTCGTGATGATCCTGCAGGTCGGCGCGCTGCTGATGAAATTTCCGCTCAATCGCTGGTTTGTCTTCGGCGGCTTTGGCATGCCAGCGCTCGGCGGCCCGGGCTGCGCGCTCGCCAGCACGACGATCAACTGGACGCTGGCCGTCGTCGGCATTCTGTTGATGACGCGCCTCGACGTGTTCCGGCCGTTCGCGATCTTCTCGCACTTCTGCTGGCCGGTCTGGCGCCGTCAGGTTGCCCAGTTACGCCTCGGTATTCCGATGGGGCTCTCGTATCTGATCGAGGTCACCTCGTACACCTTCATGGCGCTGTTCATCGCCCGCTTCGGCACCACGACGCTCGCCGGACACCAGATTGCCGGCAACGTCGGCGCGGTGCTCTACATGACGCCGCTGTCGATCGGCATTGCCACCTCCACGCTGGTGGCCCAGGCGCTCGGCGCGCATCGCCACGAAGCGGCGCGCACGCTGTCGCGGCATGGCATCCTGATGGCCGTGACGATCGCCTGCTGCTATGGAGCCATTGCGCTCGCGCTGCGGCCGCTGATCATCGAAGGCTATACGCCGAACCCGCTGGTCGCGGCGGCCGCGATGCCGCTGGTTCTGATCGTGGTGTTCTATCACGTGTTCGATTCGCTGCAGGTGACGACGGCCTTCGTGTTGCGCGCCTACAAGGTGGCGGTCGTGCCTACGGTGATCTATGCCATCGCGCTGTGGGGTGTGGGGCTTGGCGGCGGCTATCTGCTCGGCTTCGATATCGGCGGCGCCATACCCGTCTGGTTGACCGGCGCACGCGGGTTCTGGGTCGCCAATATGGCGAGTCTCGCGATTGCCGGATCCGGGTTATTGCTTTACTTGCAATCGGTCAGCCGGCGGTATCTGCAGGCTGGTTTTGACGGGCAGGCGGATAAGGCCGTGTAGGCGGCGTGGGCGGCAAGCGATGATGCGGGTCAAGGCGTTGTTGGAGGCGCCTTGACTGCTTGACCGTTAGTTGCTTTTCAGGTCTTAGGCAGCCGCTCTGCAAACCTCGCCGCGCCCCTGCTCCGCCGCCTCCTGCCGCATGGTCTCCCTTAGGCAGCCTCCCCCGCCGCCTCGCCGCACGCCTCCTCCACATCACGCCGCTCGAACACCTCCCGGGCGGCAAACAACGCGTTCAGGGCCGCCGGAAAGCCTGCGTAAAGCGCCATCTGCATGAACACCTCGACGATCTCGTCGCGCGTGCAGCCGACATTCAACGCCGCTTCGATATGCACCTTCAGTTGCGGCTGCGCGCACCCTAGCGTCGCCAGCGAAGCAATTGTCGCAATCTCGCGCGAGCGCAGATCCAGTTGCGGCCGGCTATAGATATCGCCGAAGCCGAACTCGATCAGCAGCCGCCCGAAATCCGGGGCGATCGGCGCAAGCGCGGCGATCACCTTCTCGCCGGTGGCCCCGTCGATCTCCTTCAGCTTGTTCCAGCCCCGGGTGTAGCGGTCGTTTTGTGCGTGTTCCATGGTGAGTCCTTGTCTGATTGAGAGGGGTCGACCTGTCGTGTCACCGTGCGCTCAGCCGCCTCGTAGTAGGCAATCTTGTCGACGATCGCTTCGAGGTTGATCTGCAACTCCGCGATATGCGCGAGTACCGTGTCGCGATGCGCCGCCAGCATCTCGCGCCGCGCGCCGATCGTGGCCTCGCCTTGCGCCCGCAACGCAGCGAAAGCCTGCATCCCGGCGATCGGCATGCCGGTCGCCTTCAGACGCATCACGAACTGCAGCCAGTCGAGGTCGCCGGGCGCATAGAGACGATGCCCCGCCTCCGTGCGACCGACCGCCCGAATCAGGCCGGCCTGTTCGTAGTAGCGCAGCGTGTGTGCGGAGACGCCGGTGCTTGCCGCGACCTGGCCAATGGTGAGTGCTTTTGACATGACGGAACTCAGGTTAGGACTTCGAGTGCACTCTAAGTCAAGCGATTTGCATTGTCATCGACCATCGGGATTTTCCGACGTTTAACAAGGTTGGGGATACTGATGATCGTCCGGTAGAATCGCCAGCATTCTGTAAGCGAACAGGAGCGCGGTCGATGCGAAGCGGCACCCTCAGATGGACGTGGATGTGGGCAACGATAGCAGCGCTCGCCCTGCTGGCCGCCTCGTCGTGGCGCGCCGATGCAGCACGCATCACCAGCGTGTCGCCGCAAGGCAAGGTGGCGCAAGTTCGGCAAGTGGTCGTCAAGTTCGACGAAGCGATGATCGCCTTCGGCTCGGCCTCGGCCGCGGCGCCCGCCCAGGTGCATTGCAACGACGCGGCCGCGAGCGGCGGCGAGGCGCACTGGATCGACGACAAGACCTGGGCCTGGGACTTCACCGCAGACCTGCCGCCAGGTCTCAGTTGCACGGTCGATCTCAACGACGGGTTGAAATCGTTTGCCGGCCACGCCATCACGGGTCCGCACCGCTACGCGTTTCAAACGGGTGGCCCATTCGTCCAGGAGATTCATCCTGACAGCGGCGAGATCGAGGAAGACCAGGCGTTCGTCCTGCAGTTGAACGGACCGGCTACGGACGCCTCGGTGCACGAGCATGTCTGGTGCGAATCGAGCGGCCTCGGCAATCGCATCCCCGTCAAGAATCTCGACGACGCTGCACGCGCGGCGCTGCTCAAGCACTTCCGCCTGAAAAAAGATGCCGCTCGCATCCTGACGCTCCAGTGCCAGCAAACGTTGCCTGCCGCCACCAAGATGCAACTGGTCTACGGCGTAGGCGTGGCGGGCCCGAGCGGTCTCGCCAACGACGTCGAGCGCCGCTTCGACTACACCGTGCGCGAGCCCTTCGCCGCCAGCTTCTCCTGCGAGCGCGAAAACGCCAAGGCGCCGTGTACGCCGCTGCGTCCGGTGCAAGTGCGCTTCAACGCGCCGATCAGCCGGACCGACGCCGAAAAGCTCTCGCTCAAGGGCCCCGGCGGCACGATCGCACCTACCTTCAAACCCGATGACAAGGATTCCGAAACGTCGACGGTGGAATTCGCGGCGCCGCTGCCCGAGCACGCCGAGCTCACCATCGACATCCCCGCGAACCTGAAAGACGTCAGCGGCCGCGCGCTCACCAACACCGACCTGTTCCCGCTCAAGACCACCACGGCGCCAATGCCGCCGTTGGCCAAGTTCTCGTCGGGGACGTTCGGCATCATCGAACGTTTTGCGGAACCGGACATGCCCGCGCTCGTGCCGGTGACGCTGCGCAACGTCGAAGCGGATCTGCATGTGGCGGGCCTCAATGCGGGCAACGCGCAGTTCACCACACTGCGCGTCGATGCGGACACCGACATCCGCAAGTGGATGCGCCTCGTCGACCAGTTCGACGGCTATTCGATGAATCGCTCGGGTATCGACTCGCTGATGCCCGGCTTGCTGCAGCGCTCGAAGAACCCGGTGTATGTGCCGCGTTCGCCGGACGAATCCAGCGACGACAACAAGAAAGACCCTGAAATCGACATCCGCTCGCTGTCCCTGCTCGCGGGACAGCGAGGCGTCGAAACCCTCGCCTTGCCGAAGGAAGATCCGAAGGCGCTGCGCCCATTCGAAGTGGTCGGCGTGCCGGTGACGAAACCGGGCTTCTACGTAATCGAACTGGCCTCGCCCGCGCTCGGCGCGTCGCTACTCAGCAGGAAAGCACCCATGTACGTGCGTACTGCGGTGCTCGTCACCAATCTCGGTGTGCACTTCAAGCAAGGGCGTGAAAACAGCGTGGTGTGGGTGACCTCGCTCGACAAGGGTCAGCCGGTACCGAACGCCGCCATCCAGGTGAGCGACTGCAACGGCGCCCCGCTCGCCGAGGGCAAAACGGATGCGCACGGCGTGCTGACCATCGACAAGCCACTCTCCCCTGTGAAGGAATGCGGCGAAGGGAGCTTCGAAGGCTTCTTCGTCTCGGCCCGCGTCGACGATCCGAAGACCGGTTCCGACATGGCCTTCGTGCGCTCGGACTGGAACCGCGGCATCGAGGCCTGGCGTTTCAACGTGCCGACCGACACCAGCATCGAGCAAACCGTGCGCGCGCATACCGTCTTCGACCGCACGCTGTTGCGCGCCGGCGAGACGGTCTCGATGAAGCATCTGATCCGCGTCGAAACCTTGCACGGCTTCGCGTATCCGCAAAAGTATCCGACCCGGGTCACGATTCGTCATCTCGGCAGTGGCCAGACCTATCATCTGCCGCTCAAATGGGCCGCCGACCATAGCGCCGATTCGACCTTCACGATTCCGGTCGCGGCGAAACTGGGCGAATACAGCGTCACGCTAGACGATGGCGATCCGAACGCAACGGCGTCTTCCGGCGCGGCGAGCGGCAGCGGTGGTAGCAGCAATGGCAACGACGGCGACGACAGTGACGCCTCCGACGATAGCGACAACAACGCCGCCGGCAACAGCTCGCCGTCCATGAGCTACGAGTCGGGTAGCTTCCGTGTAGAAGAATTCCGCTTGCCGGTGTTCAAAGGCACGATTGCCGTGCGCGACGAGAAGACCCATCCGCTGGTGGCTGCGAAAGAAGCGCCGCTTGCGCTGCAGATCGACTACGTCTCGGGCGGCGCGGCCTCGAACCTGCCGGTGCAGGTGTCCGCCTTGCTCAAGAGCACGACGCCCGGCTTCACGGACACGTTTCCGGACTTCAGCTTCACGCCCTATACGCCGCAAACAGGCGACGACACCTCGTCCTCGGACGACGAAGACAGCGACAGCGACGCCCAGCAATCCGCCGACGACGGCGCCAAGCTGATCGCCGACAAGCAGGCGGTGACGCTCGATCGCAACGGCTCCGGCGCCTTGACGCTGAAAAACCTGCCGCACGTCGACGCGCCCAAGCGCCTCGCGCTCGAAACCACCTTCGCCGATCCGAACGGCGAGGTGCAAACGCTCTCCGGCGGCGCGACGCTGTGGCCTGCCGCGGTAGTCGCGGGCATCAAGTCGGGGCAATGGGTGTCGGTCGGCAACACGGTGCCGGTCAAGGCCCTTGCCGTGGACCTGCAAGGCAAGCCGCGCGCCGGCGTGGCGCTCGACGTGCACGGCTATGCGCGCATCACGACGAGTTCGAGAAAGCGCATGGTCGGCGGCTTCTATGCCTACGACAACCACACCGAGACCAAAGACCTCGGCTCGCTGTGCAGCGGCAAGAGCGACGACCACGGTCTCCTGGCCTGCGACGCGAAGCTGCGCGACGCGGGCAACATCGACCTCGTGGTCACGGCCAAAGACGGCGACGGCAACGTGTCGACGGCGAGCAGTTCGGTCTGGGTCACGCGCGAAGACGAATTGTGGTTCGGCGGCGAGAACACCGACCGCATCGACGTGCTGCCCGAGAAGACAGCGTATGAGCCCGGCGAGACCGCGCGCTTCCAGGTGCGCATGCCGTTCCGCTTCGCCACGGCGCTGGTCGCGGTCGAACGCGAAGGCATCCTCGAGACGCACGTCGTCCAGCTGGACGGCAAGGATCCGACCGTCGAACTGAAGGTTAACGAGGCGTGGGGGCCGAACGTGTACGTGTCGGTGCTGGCACTGCGCGGCCGGGTCCACGAAGTGCCGTGGTATTCGTTCTTCACCTGGGGCTGGAAGGCGCCGCTCGAGTGGGCCCGCGCGTTCTGGTACGAGGGACGTCAATACGAAGCGCCCACGCCGCTCGTCGATCTGTCGAAGCCGGCGTTCCGCTACGGCATGGCCGAAATCAAGGTGGGCACGGCAGCGCACAAGCTCGCTGTGACGGTCACGCCGGACGCGAAGTCCTACACCGTGCGCGGCAAGGCCCACATCAAGCTGCACGTGCAGATGCCGGGCGGCAAGCCCGCGCCCGCCGGCACGCAGATCGCCGTGGCCGCCGTCGACGAGGCCCTGCTCGAACTGATGCCGAACGAAAGCTGGGACCTGCTCGACGCCATGCTGGAACGGCGCGCTTATGGCGTCGAAACATCGACCGCGCAAATGGAGATCGTCGGGCGCCGTCACTTCGGCCGCAAGGCTGTGCCGGCCGGAGGCGGCGGCGGCCACAGCGCGACGCGCGAACTGTTCGACACGCTGCTGCTCTGGAATCCGCGCGTCACGCTCGACGCCAACGGCGACGCCTCGCTCGACGTGCCGCTCAACGACGCGTTGACGAGTTTTCGCATCGTCGCGATTGCGGCGGTCGGTCCGGGCACCTTCGGCACCGGCAGCACGTCGATTCGCAGCACGCAGGATCTGCAACTGATCTCCGGCTTGCCGCCGCTCGTGCGCGAAGGCGATGTCTTCCGCGCCCAGTTCACGGTGCGCAATACGACGGCCCGGGCGATGAAAGTGGTGGTCACGCCGAACGTGCCGGGTCTCGCGCTTGCAGCGCAAACGGTGGACCTCGCGGCCGACTCGGCACGCGAAGTCGCCTGGAACGTAACGACGCCCGACGGCCTCGCCGATGGGCCGTCCGGCGCGCTCACGTGGAGCGTGGCCGCCGCCGAACAAGGCGGCCCGCACGCCAGCGACGCCCTGAAGATCGCCCAGCGCGTCACCGCCGCGCTGCCCGTGACCGTGCAACAGGCCACGCTTGAACAGGTCGACGGCACGCTGTCGTTGCCGGTGGCCGCGCCGCCGGACGCGAGCACGACGCAAGCCGGCGTGCTGCGCGGCGGCATTGCGGTGTCGTTGCAGTCGAAGCTCTCCGACGGCATGCCCGGTGTGCGTCGCTGGTTCGAACGCTATCCGTACAACTGCCTCGAACAGCAAACCTCGCGGGCGATCGGTCTGCGCGACCCCGCGCAATGGCAGGCGGTGGTGGCGAAGATGCCGGTCTATCTCGACCGCGACGGCCTCGCGAACTACTTCCCGCCGAGCGACGACAGCGGCAGTCACGGCAGCCCGACACTGAGCGCGTATCTGCTCGCCGCCAGCGACGAAACCGCGAAGCTCGATCCGCGGTTCGCGCTGCCCGACGACGTGCGCGGCAAGCTCGAAGCCGGCCTCGTGAGCTTTGTGCAAGGCAAGATCCAGCGCGATGTCTGGGCGCCGCGCAAGGATCTCGATCTGCGCAAGCTCGAAGCGCTCGAGGCGCTGTCGCGGTTTGGGATGGTGCAGCCGGGCATGCTCGAGTCGATCGAGATCGCGCCGAACCAGTGGCCGACTTCGGCCGTGCTCGACTACTACGCGATCCTGTCGCGCGTGGCGGATATCCCGCAGCGCGACGACAAGCGCGCGCAGCTCGAACAGATCCTGCGGGCACGGCTCACGTATCAGGGCACGCGCCTCACGTTCTCGACAGAGGCCGACGACGATCTGTGGTGGTTGATGACCAGCACTGAAGACAACGCCGCCCGCACCGTCCTCACCTTCGCCGACGCCCCCGCGTGGAAGGACGAGATGCCACGCCTCGTCGCCGGCCTGCTCGCGCTGCAACGCAACGGCGCGTGGCAGACCACGACCGCTAACGTGTGGGGTTCGCTCGCGGTCGCGCGTTTCTCGCAGGTGTTCGAAAGCACGCCGGTCGCCGGGCAGACCCGGCTGCAGCTCGGCACGTTCGACAAGACGATCTCGTGGAGCCAGGCCGCCGCATCCCCTGCGGCGAGTTCGGCGACACCCGCCACGCCGGCGAAGGATACCCGTAGCCAGCTCCTGCCATGGCCGCCGGTGAATCAAGGCGCAGCGGCGCAGTTGACGCTCACGCAAGACGGCACCGGCAAGCCGTGGGCGACCATCGAAAGTCTCGCCGCTGTGCCGTTGAAAACGCCGTTCGCGGCGGGCTACCGCATCACCAAGACGATCACCGCGCTCGATCCGGCTGTGAAAGGCGTCTATACGCGCGGCGATGTGGTGCGCGTGCATCTGGACATCGACGCGCAGACCGACATGACCTGGGTCGTCGTCAACGACCCCGTGCCGGCCGGCGCGACGATTCTCGGCTCGGGTCTGGGACGCGACTCGGAGGCGGCCACGCAAGGGGAAAACAGCGGCGACAATGCCGACCGTGGCGCGTGGCCGGCATTTATCGAACGCGGTTTCGATGGTTATCGGGCCTACTACGATTATTTGCCGAAGGGGAAATTCTCGGTCGAGTACACGGTGCGGCTCAATAACGTCGGCACGTTCGGTCTGCCACCGACGCGTGTCGAAGCGCTCTACGCGCCGTCGACCTTTGGCGCGGTGCCGAATGCGCCGTTGGTGGTGGTGCCCGCGGCGGGTACTGTGCCGGCGGTGTCGAAGTGAGACGTGCGGATTGTCCGGCGTGGCTCGCCCGCGCAACGATCTGCATCAGCCTGCTCGGCACCTCGATCAGCGCCTTCGCGCTGCCCTCGTTCGACGAGGTCCACGCCCGCTGGCACAGTTCGGACTGGGTGCTCCTCGCGCGCGACGGCGAGCCGCTGCAGCGCACGCGCATCGATCACAGCGAGCGGCGCGGCGACTGGGTCGCGCTCGCCGACGTCTCGCCCGCGTTGCGCCAGGCCATCGTCGTCTCCGAAGACAAGCGCTTCTACGAACACAGCGGAGTCGACTGGCGCGGCGCAGCGGGCGCCGCCTGGGCCAATCTGTGGAATACGCGCACGCGCGGCGCGTCGACCGTGACCATGCAGTTGACCGGCCTGCTCGACGACGACCCACAACGTTCAGGACAACGTTCGATCGCGCAGAAGGCCAGCCAGGCTGTCAATGCATTGTGGCTCGAGCGCTCCTGGCGCAAGGACCAGATCCTCGAAGCCTATCTGAATCTGGTGCCGTTCCGTGGCGAAACGATCGGCTTGTCGGCCATCTCGATGACGCTGTTCGGCAAGGCGCCTTCGGGACTCAACGACCGCGAAGCGGCGGTGGCCGCTGCGCTGATCCGCGCGCCGAACGCGCCCTACGCGAAAGTCAGCGAACGCGCCTGCCGGATTCTGCGCGACATGCAAGCGGCCGGCCAATGCGCGAACCTCGGCGGTTTCGTGCAACTGGCATTCGCCCGTCCTGCGCCGGCCACCCTCTCCCTTACGCCGGATGACGACGGCCTCGCGCCGCATTTCGCGCGGCGCATCGCGGCTGAAGTGCATCCGGTCGCCGGCACGCGCGTGCGCTCCACGCTCGACGCCAGGCTGCAACGTTTCGCACGCGACACCCTCACCCGTACGCTGCTTGAACTGAATGCCCGCGCGCATCCACGCAATGTGCAGGATGGCGCCGTGGTAGTGCTCGATAACACCACCGGCGAGGTGCGCGCGTGGGTCGGCTCGTCGGGCGCGCTGTCCGGCGCCCGCGACGTCGATGCGGTGCTCGCGCTACGCCAGGCCGGCTCGACGCTCAAGCCGTTCCTGTATGCGCAGGCCATCGACGAACGGCGGCTCACCACGGTGTCCCTGCTCGACGACGCGCCGCTCGATCTCGCTGCCGGCGGCGGCCTCTACATCCCGCAGAATTACGACAAGGACTTCAAGGGCTGGGTCAGCGTCCGCACTGCGCTCGGCTCGTCGCTGAACGTGCCGGCGGTGCGCACGCTGGTGATGGTGACACCGCACCGCTTTGCGAAGACCCTCACTGCGCTCGGTCTGCCGCTCACGCAAAGCGGCGATTACTACGGCTATAGCCTCGCGCTCGGCAGCGCGGACGTCACCCTGCTTGCGCTGACTAACGCCTATCGCGCGCTGGCCAATGGCGGTGTCGCCGGATCCACGGCCGATCTGCCGCGTCGCCAGGCGGCACCCGGCGACACCGCAACCCGGGCGGCGCAGCGCGTCTTCAGCGCCGACGCCAGCTTCATCATCACCAGCGTGCTGTCGGACAACAACGCGCGTACCCGCACCTTCGGCTTCGATAGCCCGCTCGCCACGCGCTTCTTCTCCGCGGTCAAAACGGGCACCAGCAAAGATATGCGCGATAACTGGACGGTCGGCTTCACCTCGCGTTATACGGTGGGCGTGTGGGTCGGCAATGCGGACGGCACGCCGATGTGGGACGTGTCCGGCGTGAGCGGCGCGGCACCGGTGTGGGCTGCGATCGTCGGCTATCTGCACCGTCGTTTGCCGAGCACGCCGCCGGCCGCGCCACCCGGTGTGATGCAAACACGCGTCACGTTTGAAAACGGCGTCGAGCCCACCCGTGACGACTGGTTCCTGCGCGGCACGCAAACCCCGCTCGTCGCGCTCGCAGCGGATGCCGGCGCGGCCGTGCAACGGGTTTCGACGCGCGGCGCGGTGCATATCGGCGCACCCACCGACGGCACGATCTTCGCGCTCGACCCCGACATCCCTGCCTCGCGACAGCGGATTTCATTCGAACGCGCGAGCGAAACGTCGACCTTGAGCACATGGCGTCTAGACGGCAAGACGCTCGGCCACGCGTCGCGCGTGCCCTGGCTGCCGTGGCCTGGGCATCATCTGCTGGAACTGGTGGACGCCGACGGCAGCGTCGCCGATGCAGTGCACTTCGAAGTGCGCGGCGCGGTAGCCCGCACGCCCGGCACTGGCACTGGCACTGGCACTGGCACTGGCACTGGCACCATCGCAGCACCGATCGCCTCACAAAGGCCTACGAAATAGGCAAAAGCTTTAAATAGTATCCACGATGATTTACTTGTCACGAATCGATCGGTATAAATCGGCGGTTTTCATCAGAAGGCCGCGCGATTTATCCTATGCTTAAGCGCAGCGCGTGCTGACCGAATGCGTCGTCCGTTCCCGGCTAACTTTTTGTGCCCTCAATGGAGTGCTTGCCATGCTGAAGAAGCTGCTTATGCTTTGCGTTGCCTTGGCCCTGTCGCTGTCAGCCACCTTCGCCTCTGCGGTGGAAGTCAATTCCGCCGATCAGGCGACGCTTGAAACCGTCAAGGGCATCGGCCCGGTTCATGCGAAAGCGATTATCGACGAACGCACCAAGAACGGCCCGTTCAAGGATGCAGACGATCTCGCCGCACGCGTGAAAGGCATCGGCACGAAGTCGGTGACGAACCTCGAAGCAGCCGGTCTCACGATCAACGGCGCGTCTACCCCGCCGACCGGCGCCAAGGCGGCCGCGAAGTCGAGCACGACGGCCACCAGCACACCGGCAACGAAGACCCAGGTCGCCACGTCGACGAATACGACGGCGGCCACCACGACGCCGGCCGCGACACCCGCACCGGCGACCGCCGCCGCGAGTGCGCCTGCGGCCGCATCGGGCGGCAAGGCTTCGAAGTCGAAGAAGAAGAGCAAGGCGGCGGCATCCGAAGCAGCCGCTGCCTCAGCCCCGGCCGCAGCGGCGGCAAGCGCGCCCGCGGAAGCCTCGGGCGGCAAAGCCTCGAAATCGAAAAAGGCGAAGAAGAGCAAGGCGGCATCGGCTGCCGCCGCTTCGGGCACCTGATTGTCGTCAGGCGAACGGGGTAAGCTGTTCGCCTGACGTGGTTCATCTAACGTGTTTCACCCGAGCGCATCCGGTATCGGCCACGCCCTGCTTTCCATCCAACCGGTGCCGCGCAACCGCGCGGCGTTTTCACCCGCCGGCGTCTCTACGGAACGCCGGCATTCAAGAGAGACCGTCATGAGCCTACTCGACACCTTCGGTTCCCTGCTCGGCCAGTCGCCTGAAGGCGGCGGCGGCCAGCAAGCCCTGATCAGCACCGCGCTTGAATTCGTCAACAACCAGCCGGGCGGCCTGAACGGCCTGATCCAGCAGTTCAAGGACAAAGGGGCCGGCGACATCATCAGTTCGTGGGTCAGCAACGGCGAGAATCAGCCGATCTCGGCGGACGCGCTGCATAGCGTGCTCGGCTCGGACACCGTCACCAACCTCGCGGCCAAGGCCGGTGTACAGCCTGACCAGATCACGGGACTGCTGTCGCAGATCCTGCCGCATGTCGTCAATGCCGCCACGCCCACCGGTGAAGTCCCCGCCGAAGGCCAACTGAACGCGACAAGCGTACTCGGTGCGCTCGGTGGTCTGGAGTCGCTGTTCGGCAAGGGCAAAGCGTAACGTTTGAACGTGGGTCCCGCGCGCGGCCGTTTCAGTCACGCCGCGGGAACCACACCCTACGCCGAGGCAAATAAAAAGGGCAACGAATCGAAATTCGTTGCCCTTTTGCATGGCGGGCAAGTTCGCGGCTCAACCGCCGCGGCCTTGCAGACCGTACCGCTTAATGCACCACGCGGTCGAACACCAGCTTGCCGTCTTCCACTTCGACGGGAATCACATCCTTCGGACCGAACTTGCCGGCCAGGATCAGCTTCGCGACCGGGTTCTCGATCTCCTGCTGGATCGCGCGCTTCAACGGCCGCGCACCGAACAACGGGTCATAGCCGACCTTGCCGATCAACTCCAGCGCGTCGTCCGAGACGACCAGTTGCATGTCGAGCTTCGCCAGCCGCTCATGCAGCCGTTGCAGCTGGATCTTCGCAATCGACTGGATGTTCGAGCGATCGAGCGCATGGAACACGACGACATCGTCGATCCGGTTGAGGAATTCCGGGCGGAAATGCAGCTTCACTTCTTCCCACACCGCATCCTTGATCGCGTCCTGCGGTTCGCCGACCATCGCCTGGATCACCTGCGACCCGAGATTCGAGGTCATGACGATCACCGTGTTCTTGAAGTCCACGGTGCGCCCCTGGCCATCGGTCATGCGGCCGTCGTCGAGCACCTGCAGCAGCACGTTGAACACGTCCGGGTGGGCCTTCTCGATCTCGTCGAGCAGGATCACGCTGTACGGCTTGCGACGCACCGCCTCGGTCAGGTAACCGCCTTCCTCATAGCCCACGTAGCCCGGCGGCGCGCCGATCAGCCGCGCGACGCTGTGCTTCTCCATGAACTCGCTCATGTCGATGCGGATCAGATGATCTTCCGAATCGAACAGGAACGACGCCAGCGCCTTGCACAGTTCGGTCTTGCCCACGCCCGTCGGGCCGAGGAACAGGAACGAGCCATACGGACGATTCGGGTCCGACAGCCCCGCGCGCGAGCGGCGGATCGCATCGGCCACCGCAGCGATCGCTTCGTCCTGGCCGACCACGCGGTCGTGCAGCTTGTCTTCGATCTGCAGCAGCTTTTCGCGCTCGCCCTGCATCATGCGCGAGACCGGGATGCCGGTGGCACGCGACACGACTTCGGCGATTTCCTCTGCGCCCACCTGCGTGCGCAACAGACGCGGGCGGGTCGGATTGTTCTGCTCCTTCGCTTCGGCCTTCGTCACTTCCTTCAGTTGCGCTTCGAGTCCCGGCAGCTTGCCGTACTGCAGCTCCGCGACCTTCTCCAGCTTGCCTTCGCGTTGCAGCCGGACGATTTCGGCGCGAGTCTTCTCGATCTCTTCCTTCAGTTGCGCGCTGCCCTGCACCGCGGCTTTTTCCGCGGTCCAGATTTCTTCGAGGTCCGAATATTCGCGGTTCAGCCGTTCGATTTCTTCCTCGATCAATTGCAGGCGCTTCTGCGACGCTTCGTCCTTTTCCTTCTTGACGGCTTCGCGCTCGATCTTCAACTGGATCAGGCGGCGATCGAGCCGGTCCATCTCTTCGGGCTTCGAATCGATTTCCATCTTGATCTTCGAAGCCGCTTCGTCGATCAGGTCGATGGCCTTGTCCGGCAGGAAACGGTCCGTGATGTAGCGATGCGACAGTTCAGCCGCCGCGACGATGGCCGGGTCGGTGATGTCCACGCCGTGATGCAGTTCATACTTTTCCTGCAGGCCGCGCAGGATGGCGATGGTCGCCTCGACCGACGGCTCGTCTACCAGCACCTTCTGGAAGCGGCGTTCGAGCGCGGCGTCCTTTTCGATGTACTTGCGATATTCGTCCAGCGTGGTTGCGCCGACGCAGTGCAGCTCGCCGCGCGAAAGCGCCGGCTTGAGCATGTTGCCCGCGTCCATCGCCCCTTCGGCCTTGCCCGCGCCGACCATGGTGTGAATTTCGTCGATAAAGACGATGGTCTGGCCTTCGTCCTTGGCGATGTCGCTCAGCACGGCCTTGAGGCGTTCTTCGAACTCGCCGCGGTACTTGGCGCCGGCCAGCAGCGCCGCCATATCGAGCGACAGCACGCGCTTGCCCTTGAGCGTCTCCGGCACTTCGCCGTTGACGATGCGCTGCGCGAGCCCTTCGACGATGGCCGTCTTGCCCACGCCCGGCTCGCCGATCAACACCGGGTTGTTCTTGGTGCGGCGCTGCAGGATCTGGATGGACCGGCGGATCTCGTCGTCGCGGCCGATCACCGGGTCGAGCTTGCCCGCGCGCGCGCGCTCGGTCAGATCGACGGTGTATTTCTTCAGCGCTTCGCGCTGGCTTTCGGCGTCCTGGCTATGCACCTGCGAGCCGCCGCGCACCGCGGCGATGGCCGCTTCGAGCGACTTGCGCGACAGGCCGTGCTGGCGCGCGAGGCGCCCGGCTTCGCCCTTGTCGTCGGCGACCGCGAGCAGGAACATCTCGCTCGCGATAAACGTGTCGTTGAGCTTCTGCGCTTCCTTGTCCGCCTGGTTCAGCAGGCCGGTCAGTTCGCGGCCGATCTGGACGTTGCCGTCCGTGCCCTGCACCTGCGGCAGACGGGTAATGGCGTCGTTCAGCGCGGTTTGCAGCGCCTGCACGTGCACGCCGGCGCGCGACAGCAGCGAGCGTGCGGAGCCGTCCTGTTGCGCGACCAGCGCCGCGAGCAGGTGAACGGGTTCAATGTATTGATTGTCACGACCGACGGCGAGACTCTGCGCATCGGCCAACGCTTCCTGGAATTTAGTGGTGAGTTTGTCGACTCTCATCAAGAGACCTCCAATTTCGAATACCACCAAAATGAGGCGTTTTTTGCGGGTTTCAAGCGCTTTTTTGCACGCGGGAGCAAGTATTTAACAATTGACGCGAACAAGCGGTTTGATTCGGTCAATCGACGGGCGCCGCTCCGCCGTCGCCGGACGTCTCCAATGCAATCGGGATCACCTGCCGCATGCCGAGCAACGCCGCGAGCGGCCCATGAGGTTCGGCCAGCTCGCCGATGGTGTGGCGATCCAGCTCCGACAGAAACGCGTGACGCGCCGCTTCCAGCACATTTTTCAGGCGGCATTGGGACTGGATCACGCAGTGCCGGTTGGCGCCCCGTTCATCCGGAAAGCATCCGACCAGCGCGAAGTCGCTTTCGGTGGCGCGCACCACTTCGCCGACCGTGAGCGAGCCCGAGTGCTCGAAAAGCCGCAGCCCGCCGTTGCGGCCGCGCACCGTCTCGACCCAGCCCAGTTCGCCGAGCCGCTGGACGACCTTCATCAAGTGGTTCTTCGAAATACCGTAGGCGTCCGAGATATCCTGGATCGTCGCCAGCCCCTCGTCGCGAACCGCGAGGTACAGCATGACGCGTAGTGAATAATCCGTGTAGTCAGTCAGTCTCATAAGCGCAAAGTCACAATGAGCGACGGCGGCGATCCGCTGAAAGACCGTGTCGGCGCGAGGGTTGTCCATCCAGCCTCTTCGCAATAACATGCGGGGCCGGCGCATGTTATTCGGGGCTTTCTGTCAATATGCGTCATTCTGAATGGTATCGTCTGACCACAGCGTTGTTTTTCTGAATAACGTGATTGTGAGCCATTATTTCTCGCAGTACTTAGCGACTTTGAATTTGCCCCTGATCACAGCATGAATCCATTCTCTCCCACACCCGCTGCGGCGGCGCGACACGCAGACCCGACCGAAGCCAATATCCGCGAGCTCGTTTATGCGTTTTATGAGCGCGTGCGAGCCGATGCCATCCTCGGTCCTGTCTTCGAGCAGACGCTCGGCGGCCGCTGGGACGAACATCTGCCGAAGATGTGCCTGTTCTGGGCGAGTCTCGTGCTGGGCGCGAAGCAGTATCGCGGCAATGTGCAGCAGGCGCATCAGCCGCTGCCGGGTCTCGAACCGAGGCACTTCAGTCACTGGCTTTACCTCTTTCTCGACACGGTGGAGTCGCGCTATGAGCCCGCGGCGGCGGTCCGCTTCATGGAGCCGGCTTTGCGCATTGCGCAAAGTCTGCAATTGAGCCGTTTTGGGTGGGATTACACGATTCCCGCCGAACAGCGAGATTTGCTCGACCGTATCGCACCCGCGCGGCGCGAGCGCGACGAACGCGATCCGCCGGCGCACGATGCCGCGCGCGGCGAGCCGTTTCCGGCGAAGATCATTGGGCGCTCGAGCGAACCATGAAGGTTCGGCGCGGCTAAAACGCCGCGCTACCTGCGACGTCTAGCCGAAGAAGCACGGCGCTTTATTCGGACTTCGTATTAATCGAGCCGATCCCCCAGCGCGCGAGCGCGGCGTCGTCGGTCACGCGCGCATCGACCCAACGCTCGCCCTGGTCGGTCTTTTCCTTTTTCCAGAACGGCGCCTCGGTTTTCAGGTAGTCCATCACGAACTCGCACGACGCAAACGCGTCGCCGCGATGCGCCGCGGTAGTGGCCACCAGCACAATCTGGTCGAGCGGATACAGCTTACCCACACGGTGGATGACCAGCACCTCGATGCCCGGCCAGCGTCCGCGCGCAACCTCGACGATCGCCGCGAGCGATTTCTCCGTCATGCCCGGATAGTGCTCGAGCTCCATGGTTTCGACCATGCTGCCGTCGTTCAGATCGCGCACGGTGCCGACAAAGCAGGCCACCGCGCCGACCTTGGGATTCTGCGCTCGCAAGGCGGCCACCTCGGCGGTGAGGTCGAAGTCTTCTGTCTGGACGCGAACCGTCATGCCCGCTCCCTCACCCGCCCGTCACGGGCGGAAAGAACGCAACCTCGCAGCCTTCGGTAATGCGCGTGCCGGCATCGGTCATCACGTGGTTGCAGGCCATGCGCAGCGCGCGCCCCTCGGCCAGCGTCTCCGCCCAGATGCCGCCGCGCACCCGCAGCCACACCCGCACGTCGCCCACCGTGGCCACGCTGTCGGGCACGTCCACCGTTTCGTCGGCGGTACCAAGTGCTTCACGCACGCTCGCAAAATATTTCAGCTGAATCTTCATCTGGATCGCCACCGGACGCCGCCGGCGTCAGTTCAACAATTCGGAAAAGGGAATGAAGCGCACGGTCTCGCCGGCGCTGATCACATGATTGGGCGGGTTGTCGATCAGGCCGTCGCCCCATACCGTCGAAGTCAGCACCGCCGAGCTCTGGTTCGGGAACAGATCCAGGCCGCCCGCCGGATTGACCCGGGCGCGCAGGAACTCGTTGCGCCGGTCGCCTTTGGACTGGGTGAAGTCGGCGCGCAACGACAGCGCACGCGGCGTCACGGTCCGCACGCCCGCGAGACGCAGCAGGAATGGACGGACGAATAGCAGGAAGGTGACGAAGGTGGATACGGGGTTGCCGGGCAGGCCGATGAAGAAGGTTTCGGCGGGGGTGTCGGGGGTCGAGGTATCCGCTGCGCCAGCATCCACGTCGCTCACGTCACCCACCGCGCCGCGCCGCACCGCGCCGAACGCCAGCGGCTTGCCCGGCTTCATGGCGATCTGCCACATCGACAGACGCCCTTCCGCCTCCACCGCCGGCTTCACGTGGTCTTCCTCGCCCACCGAGACCCCACCGCAGGTCAGAATCAGGTCGTGGCCGTGCGCGGCCTCACGCAGGGTCGCACGGGTCGCATCGAGCCGGTCGGCGACGATGCCGTAGTCGCTCACCTCGCAGCCGAGCTTTTCCAGCAGCCCGCGCAGCGTGAAGCGATTCGAGTTGTAGATGGCGCCGGGCTTGAGCGGCTCGCCCGGCATGGTCAGCTCGTCGCCGGTAAAGAACACCGCCACCTTGACACGCCGCACCACCGACAGCTCCGCACAACCCACCGAGGCAGCCAGCCCCAGCGCCTGCGGGGTGAGGCGCGTGCCGGCCGGCAAGATCACCGCGCCGCTGCGGATGTCCGCGCCCTGCGCCGTGATCCACTCACCCGCTTTCGGCATGTGCAGGATCGTAACCGCGTCGCCGGCGGCTTCGGTCTGCTCCTGCATGACGATGGCATCAGCGCCGGGCGGCACTGTCGCGCCGGTGAAAATGCGCGCCGCCGTGCCGGCCGCAAGCGGCTGCGGCGCATGGCCCGCCGGGATGCGCTGCGAGACCGGCAGACGGCGCTCGCCCTGGGTGAGATCGGCGATCCGCACCGCGTAGCCGTCCATGGCGCTGGTGTGCATGGGCGGCACGTCGAGCGGCGACACGACGTCGACGGCCAGCACGCGGTTCAGCGCCTCGAGCGTGGGCAGCGTTTCCTTGCCGAGCACGGCGCCGGCGGCGCCGAGCAGCGTTGCAAGGGCGTCGGCCGTCGAAAGCATCGGGGCGCGAGGCGCGGGAGATGTAGGCGTGGACATCGGTTGGGGACGCGCTGAACTGAAAGGAATATTGTAGCGGTCCGCGGCTTTCGCCGGGGCGACCCGGCCCGTCAATAACCCGAATCCCCCTCAGTCGCCCGCATGCGCGACAACGAAGTCCTTCACACGCTGCACGTCCGCCGGCAGCACCTCGAAGCGCTGCGGCAGCGACTCGAGCCCGGAAAACGCCGCCGGCCGCTCCGGCTCGCGCAGCAGCGCTTCGCGGATCGTCTCGCCGAACTTGATCGGCTGGGCGGTTTCCAGCACGATCATCGGGATACCCGCTTGCAGATGCTCGCGCGCCACCTTCAGGCCGTCAGCCGTATGGGTGTCGATCATCGTGTCGTAGCGTTCGAACACGTCGCGGATCGCCTCGACGCGGTCCGCGTGGCTGCTGCGGCCCGACACGAAGCCGAACTGCCTGACCCGCGCGAAATCGCCGCTCGCCGCCAGATCGAAGCCGCCCTTTTCCTCGACGTCGCGGAACAACTGCAGCACGCGCGCCGGATCGCGCCCCAGCAGATCGAACACGAAGCGCTCGAAATTCGACGCCTTCGAAATATCCATGCTCGGGCTGCTGGTGTGGTACGTCTCAGCGGCCTTGCGCACGCGGTAGATGCCGGTGCGGAAGAACTCGTCGAGCACGTCGTTCTCGTTGGTGGCCACCACGAGCTTCTCGATCGGCAGACCCATCATCCGCGCAATATGGCCCGCGCAGACGTTGCCGAAGTTGCCCGACGGCACCGTGAACGACACCCGCTCGTCGTTCGACTTCGTGGCCGCGAAGTAGCCCTTGAAGTAATACACGACCTGGGCGACGACGCGCGCCCAGTTGATCGAATTGACCGTGCCGATCTTGTACCTGGCCTTGAAGGCGTGATCGTTCGAAACAGCCTTGACGATGTCCTGGCAGTCGTCGAAATTGCCTTCAACCGCGAGGTTGAAAATGTTCGGGTCCTGCAGGCTGTACATCTGCGCCGTCTGGAACGCGCTCATCTTCTTGTGCGGCGACAGCATGAATACGCGAATGCCCTTCTTGCCGCGCATGGCGTACTCGGCGGCGCTGCCGGTGTCGCCCGAGGTGGCGCCGAGGATGTTCAGCGTCTCGCCATGCTTGGCCAGCGCGTACTCGAACAGGTTGCCGATCAACTGCATCGCCATGTCCTTGAACGCGAGCGTGGGCCCGTTCGACAACTCCAGCAGCGACAACGGCGCACCGTTCTCGACACCGAGCGTCTTCAGCGGCGTGATCTGCTCGGCGCTTTCGTCGTCGCGCACATGGCAATACGTCGCCGCCGTGTAGGTGCGGCGCGTGAGCATGCGCAGGTCGTCGGCGGGAATATCGTCGCTGAATTTCGACAGGATCTCGAAGGCGAGATCCGCGTACGGCAGCGTGCGCCAGCGCGCCAGTTCGTCCGCCGAGACGCGCGGATATTCCGCGGGCAGGTACAGGCCGCCGTCGCTGGCGAGACCGCCCAGCAGGATGTTGGAAAACGTATGGCGCTCGCCGGCTCCGGCGCCGCGCGTGGAAAGGTAGTTCATATCGGTCTCTGGCCTAGTTCAGCGCTTCCATGCGCAGCTTGGTCACCTGCGACACCACGGTCGTCAGTGCCTCGATGTTCCTGATCGCCGCGTTGACGTGCTTTTCCACAGTTTCGTGCGTGATCAGGATGATGTCGGTTTCGCCCTTGCCGTTCGCGTCGACCTGCTCCGATTCCTTCTGCAGCAGCGCGTCGATCGAGATGCCCGTATCCGCGAGAATGCGCGTGATATCGGCGAGCACGCCGGTCACGTCCGCCACCCGCAGGCGCAGGTAGTAGCCGCTCGTCACTTCCTCGATCGGCAGGATCGGCGTGTTCGACAGGCTGTCCGGCTGGAACGCCAGATGCGGCACGCGATGCTCCGGGTCGGCGGTGTGCAGGCGCGTCACGTCCACCAGATCGGCCACCACGGCCGAAGCCGTCGGCTCGGCGCCCGCGCCCTTGCCGTAGTACAGCGTGGTGCCGACGGCATCGCCATGCACCACCACCGCGTTCATCGCGCCTTCCACATTCGCCAGCAGGCGCTTCTCGGGAATCAGCGTCGGATGCACGCGCAGTTCGATGCCCTTGTCGGTGCGTCGCGCAATGCCCAGCAGCTTGATCCGGTAGCCGAGTTCTTCGGCATATTTGATGTCGATCGCCGCCAGCTTGCTGATGCCTTCGACGTACGCCTTGTCGAACTGCACCGGCACGCCGAACGCGATCGCGCTCATGATGGTCGCCTTGTGCGCGGCGTCCACGCCTTCGATGTCGAAGGTCGGGTCGGCTTCGGCGTAACCGAGTTCCTGCGCGGCCTTCAGCGCGGTCGCGAAATCGAGACCGCGGTCGCGCATCTCCGACAGGATGTAGTTCGTCGTGCCGTTGATGATGCCGGCGATGTACTGGATCCGGTTCGCCGTCAGGCCTTCGCGCAACGCCTTGATGATCGGAATGCCGCCCGCCACCGCCGCTTCGAACGACACCATCACGCCATTGGCGCGCGCCGCTTCGAAGATCTCGGTGCCGTGCACCGCCAGCAAGGCCTTGTTGGCCGTCACGACGTGCTTGCGGTTGGCGATGGCGCGCAGCACCAGCTCGCGCGCAATGCCCGTGCCGCCGATCATTTCCGCGACGATGTCGATGGACGGATCGTCGACCACGGCGTCGAAGCTATCGGTGACCTCCACCGTGCCGGCTGCGCTGCCGAGCGCGGCCGTGGCCTTGGCCGGATTGCGCACGGCAATGCGCGCAATCTCGATGCCGCGCCCCGCGCGCCGTTTGATTTCTTCCTGGTTGCGGCGCAGTACCGTGAAGGTGCCGCTGCCCACCGTGCCGAAGCCCAGCAGTCCAACTTTGATCGGTTCCATGCAGCGTGTGTTTTCGAGTAAGGATTAAGGGAAACGGGTGTCGGGGTCTGTGCGTGGGCGAGGTGCCCGGCGCGTCAGACCGAATGACGTTTTCGGTAGCCGTCGAGGAAGCGGGCGATCCGGTTGATCGAATCGGCCAGGTCGTCGACATTCGGCAGGAACACGACACGGAAGTGATCCGGCGTCTTCCAGTTAAAGCCAGTGCCTTGCACGAGCAGCACCCGTTCGGCCAGCAGCAGCTCCAGGATGAACTGCTGGTCGTCTTCGATCGGGTACATCTTCGGATCGAGGCGCGGGAACATGTACAGCGCCGCTTCTGGCTTGACGCAGGTCACGCCGGGAATCGCCGTCAGCATGTCATACGCGAGTTGGCGCTGTTTGTACAGGCGGCCGCTCGGCACGATCAGGTCGTTGATGCTCTGGTAGCCGCCCAGCGCGGTCTGGATCGCATACTGACCGGGCACGTTCGGGCACAGGCGCATTGACGCGAGAATGCCGAGCCCTTCGAAATAATCCCTGGCGCGGCGGCGGTTCTCGCCGGTCAGGCCCGAGATGAACATCCAGCCGGCGCGGTAGCCGCACGAACGGTAGCTCTTCGACAGGCTGTTGAAGGTCACCGTCAGCACGTCTTCGGAGAGCGCCGCCATCGACGTATGCTGCTTGCCGTCGTAGACGATCTTGTCGTAGACCTCGTCGGCGAAGATCACGAGGCCGTGCTGGCGCGCAATCTCGATCAGGCCGAGCAGCAGCTCGTCCGAGTACAGCGCGCCGGTGGGGTTGTTCGGGTTGATCACCACCAGCGCCCGCGTGTTCGGCGTGATCCTGGCGCGGATATCGTCCAGATCGGGCATCCAGCCGTTCGCTTCGTCGCAAAGGTAGTGCACGGGCGTGCCGCCCGACAGGCTCACGCCCGCCGTCCACAGCGGGTAGTCCGGCGCCGGCAGCAGCACTTCGTCGCCGTCGTTGAGCAGGCCCTGCATGGCCATCACGATCAGCTCCGACGCGCCGTTGCCGATGTAGATATCGTCCAGCTCGACACCGTGCACACCCTTTTGCTGGGTGTAATGCATGATCGCCTTACGTGCGGCGAACACACCCTTGGAGTCGGAATAGCCCGACGAGCCCGGCAGATTCAGGATCATGTCCTGGATGATCTCGTCCGGGGCGTCGAAGCCGAACGGCGCGAGATTGCCGATGTTCAGCTTGATGATGCGGTGGCCCTCTTCTTCGAGCCGCTTCGCATGTTCGAGGACGGGCCCGCGGATGTCGTAGCAGACGTTCAACAGCTTGTTGGATTTGAGAATCGGTTTCACGGCGGGCACTTCATCCTGGGTAAATAATGGGGCCGACCCGCAACACACGGGGCATGGAGGCGTCTGGACACGAAGCGGCCATTTCCGGCGCACTCCCGCGGACGGGTCTGATTCGGGCTGGCGGCGGATTGCGCCGGGGTGCTCGGGGTGCTTCAGGGAACCGGTCAGGGGACCCTCAGGAAATCTTAAGCGAGCGCCTGGTATGGTGCCTGACAAGCTGTTCGGCCATGCCGGATCCGGCACCTTGACCGGTGTCCGGCAGCGGCTTCGGGTGCGGCTTATGACGGCACGCGAAGCAAGGGGCGCCGTCGGGCGGCTAAAAAGTTATAATTTAGCGGATTTTGGCCGACTTCCGCAATGCACCAAGTGCATGCAGTCCGGAAAGAACGACTTCGGAAAACGAATTTGAAATTACACCAGGATTCCAGCGGCGCCCTGAACACCGTGACCGGCTACGGCGCCGGCTATGTCGAAATCAACCTCCAGCGCCATGCCGGCAGCATCCTCGTGATGCCCGAGACGCCCGTCATCGCCTGGCCGGTGGCTTCTTTCGAAGCGCTGACCCCCGAGCATTTCGCGATGCTGATCGAACCGGCGCCCGAAGTGGTGGTGTTCGGCAGCGGCGACCGGTTGCGCTTCCCGCATCCGCGCCTGACCGCCGCGCTCGCCGCGCACCGGATCGGCGTCGAGACCATGGACTTCAAGGCCGCCTGCCGCACCTACAACATTCTGATGGCCGAGGGCCGCAAGGTCGCGGCCGCCTTGCTGATCGAAGCATAACCGGCACGGTGACGCCGGCCGTGGTCCCGTGCCTTGCCGGTATCGTAAGCTGCGCGTCAACCGCCGGCCGACCCTGCGCATCCCGGCGGCACGCGGGACTCGCCGTCCGCAAGCGGCCCTCCGCAGGCGACGTTGCGCGACCGGCCGCACGCAACCGGCCGTCCGCTCCTAACAACACCGAAACGCCGCCTGTGCGGCGTCGCAAAAGAACAGGCTAACCACCCATGAACGATATGCCCTCCCGGCTACCGCTCAACCGCAGCACCCTCCTGCTTCTGGTGCTCGCTCTCGCCGTCATCTGGTTCGTGCCGCTCGGCTGGCGTCATCTGCTGCCGAGCGACGAGGGCCGCTACGCCGAAATGGCCCGCGAGATGTTCCTGACCGGCGACTGGATCACGCCGCGCTACAACGGCTACAAGTACTTCGAGAAGCCGCCGCTGCAAACCTGGATGAACGCGCTGACCTTCGCGTGGTTCGGCATCGGCGAATGGCAGGCCCGGCTTTACACGGCCCTGACCGGCTTCGCGGGCGTCCTGCTGATCGGCTACACCGGCGCGCGGGTGTTCAACGCGGCCACCGGCGTGTTCGCCGCGATCGTGCTGGCGACCTCGCCGTACTGGAACCTGATGGGCCACTTCAACACGCTGGACATGGGCCTGTCGTTCTGGATGGAACTGACCCTGTGCGCCCTGCTGCTGGCGCAGCGCCCCAACCTGCCGGGCGGCCAGGTGCGGCTGTGGATGTGGCTATGCTGGGCGTCGATGGCGCTGGCGGTGCTGTCGAAAGGCCTGATCGGCGTGATCCTGCCGGGCGCGGTGCTGGTGCTGTACACGCTGATCGCCCGCGACTGGGCGGTCTGGAAGCGGCTGCACCTGATCGGCGGCGTGATCCTGTTCTTCGCGATCGCCACGCCGTGGTTCGTGCTGGTGCAGCAGCGCAATCCGGAATTCCTGAACTTCTTCTTCATCGTCCAGCAGTTCAAGCGCTATCTGACGCCCGAACAGAACCGCCCCGGCGCGTTCTACTACTTCGTGCCGGTGATCCTGGTGGGCTTCCTGCCGTGGCTGTCGGTGAGCGTGCAGAGCATCCGCCACGCGCTGCGCCTGCCGCGCCAGCCGAACGGCTTCTCGCCGGTCACGATGATGCTGGTGTGGTCCGGGTTCATCTTCCTGTTCTTCAGCGCGTCGCATTCGAAACTGCTGTCGTACACGCTGCCCATCGCTCCGGCGCTGGCGCTGCTGATCGGCCTGTACCTGCCGCTCGTCACGCCCGCCACGCTGCGCCGCCATCTGGCCGGCTACGCCGCGTTTCTGGTGGTGGCGGCGGTCGGCGCGCTGTTCATGAGCCGTCTCGGCGACGACCGCAATCCCACTGAGTTGTACGTCGCCTATCGCGTCTGGGTGCTGGCCGCCCTCGGCGTAGCCTTTGCCCTGACGCTCGCCGCACTGTGGCTGAACCGCCGCGGCCGCGGCGGCATCGTCGGCGCTGTGGCGACCTTCGGCGCCGCCTGGCTGCTGCTCGGCACCATCGCCGGCACCGGGCACGACGTGTTCGGCCGCCTGAGCTCCGGCGCGCCGCTTGCCCCCGCCATCAAGGCCGCCATCGCCAAACTGCCACCGGACACGCCGTTCTACTCGGTCGGCGTGCTCGATCACACGTTGCCGTTCTACGTCGATCACACCATGATCATGGTCGAACATCCGGACGAACTGGCCTTCGGCGTGTCCGTCGAACCGCAGAAGTGGGTGCCGACGGTCGACGAGTGGGTCCAGCGCTGGGACGCGGACCGCTACGCCCTCGCCCTGCTGCCGCCGGACCGGTACCAGAAGCTGCTGGCGCAACATGTGCCGATGGAAGTCGTCGCCCGCGACTCGCGGCGCGTGATTGTAGAAAAACCGCAGCAATGACCCCATATCAGGACCTGAACCCTTGATGAATCCGATTTCGCTCTTTTGTATCCTTGCCGGCGTCGCGCTGAACGCCTGCGCGCAGTTGTTGCTGAAGGCCGGCACGAATGCCGTTGGACACTTCGAATTCACCCGTGCGAACATCCTGCCCATCGGCTTCAAGCTGGCGACGCAATTGCCGATCATCGGCGGGCTGGGTTGCTATGTCATCAGCGTCGCGGTGTGGGTGGTCGGGCTGTCGCGGGTCGATGTGTCGATCGCCTATCCGATGCTGTCGCTCGGGTATGTCGTCAACGCGATCGCGGCCTGGTATCTGTTCGGCGAGGTGCTGTCCGTCCAGCGGCTGATCGGAATCGGCATCATCCTGATTGGCGTCGTCGTGCTGGCGCGCAGCTAGGCGCCGCACCGGTTGCCGCAAGCTGTCTGTTACGGTTGCGTGCCGGCGCAGCAAGCCGGCCGGTAAGGGGTGGTAACACCCTGGCAGAGGCGCCGTCATACTCGTTGAGTGCGCCCCGGGTTGCCGAAGTATCCTTGCAGGTCACCGTCCTTGTTGGTTGCCGCCCTTATTTCTTTCGAGCGAAGCATTCATGAGCCAGTCATCAGTCCCGTTTTTGCCGTTTGTCCGTCCGGAAATCGATGAAGAGACCATCCAGGGCGTGGCCGAAGTGCTCCGCTCCGGCTGGATCACCACCGGCCCGCAGAACCAGAAGTTCGAAGCCGCGCTGTCGGAATTCTGCGGCGGCCGTCCTGTGCGGACCTTCAACTCCGGCACGGCGACACTCGAAGTCGGCCTGCGCATCGCCGGGGTCGGCGTGGGCGACGAAGTCATCACCACGCCCGCTTCGTGGGTCTCCACCAGCAACGTGATTTACGAGGTTGGCGCGACGCCGGTGTTCGTCGACATCGATCCGAAGACCCGCAACATCGATCTGGATCTGCTCGAGAAGGCCATCACGCCGCGCACCAAGGCGATCATTCCGGTGTTCCTGTCGGGCCTGCCGGTGGACATGGATCGCCTCTACGAAATCGCCCGCGCCCACAAGCTGCGCGTGATCGAGGACGCCGCGCAGGCATTCGGCTCCACCTGGAAAGGCGAACGCATCGGCAAGCTCGGCGACATCGTCTCGTTCAGCTTCCACGCCAACAAGAACCTGACGTCGATCGAAGGCGGCGCGCTGGTGCTGAACAACGAAGAAGAAGCCATCCTTGCCCAGAAGTACCGGCTGCAGGGCATTACCCGCACGGGCTTCGACGGCATGGACTGCGACGTGCTCGGCGGCAAATACAATCTCACGGACGTGGCCGCGCGCGTGGGCCTCGGCCAGATGCCGCATCTGGAGCGTTTCCTCGCCCAGCGCAAGAAGCTCGCGCGAGCCTACTTCGCGGGTTTCGAAGGCGGCGCCGCGGTCAGGCTGGGCATGGGCCTGCCGCTTGCTGACTTCGAAAACAGCAACTGGCACATGTTCCTGATCACGCTGCCGCTCGACAGACTGTCGATCGACCGCGCGGCTTTCATGGGCGAACTGAAGGAACGCGGCATCGGCTCGGGCGTGCACTACCCGGCGATCCACCTGTTCTCGCTGTACCGTGCGCGCGGCTTCAAGGAAGGCATGTTCCCGCATGCGGAGCACTATGGGCGCACCACGGTCACGCTGCCGCTCTTCACGCTGATGAACGAAGACGACGTGGCGCGCGTGTGCCAGGCGGTCAATGAAATTTGCGAACAATACGGAAAATAAGCGGAAATGAGTCAAACGGAACATCGCTCCCCGATGTCTGATACGCCGGAAGTTTCGGTCATCATCCCGGTGTACAACGAGGAGGCCGGACTGGCCGCGCTGTTCGCGCGCCTGTATCCGGCGCTCGATGCGCTTGGCACCGCCTACGAAGTGATCTTCATCAACGACGGCAGCCGCGACAAGTCCGCCGCGCTGCTGGCCGAGCAGTTCCGCAAACGGCCGGATACGTCGCGCGTGATCCTGCTCAACGGCAACTACGGCCAGCATATGGCGATTCTTGCCGGCTTCGAGCAGTCGCGCGGCGAGATCGTCATCACGCTCGACGCCGACCTGCAGAATCCGCCGGAAGAAATCGGCAAGCTGGTCAACAAGATGCGCGAAGGCTACGACTACGTGGGCACGATCCGCCTGCAGCGTCAGGACAGCCTGTGGCGCCGCAAGGCCTCGCGCGCCATGAACCGCCTGCGCGAGCGCATTACGCGCATCAAGATGACCGACCAGGGCTGCATGCTGCGCGCGTACAGCCGTCACATCATCGACACGATCAACCGCTGCGGCGAAATCAATACCTTCATTCCGGCGCTGGCCTATACCTTCGCGCAGAATCCGGTGGAAATCGAGGTGGCGCACGAAGAACGCTTTGCCGGCGAATCGAAGTATTCGCTGTACTCGCTGATTCGTCTGAACTTCGACCTCGTGACCGGCTTCTCGGTCGTGCCGCTGCAATGGCTGTCGTTCATCGGCGTGATCCTGTCGCTCGGCTCGGCGGCGCTGTTCGTGCTGCTGCTGATTCGCCGCTTCATCATCGGCGCGGAAGTGCAAGGTGTGTTCACGCTGTTCGCCATCACGTTCTTCCTGCTCGGCGTGATCATTTTCGCGCTCGGGCTGCTCGGCGAGTACATTGGGCGGATCTACCAGCAGGTGCGTGCCCGTCCCCGTTATCTGGTGCAGACGATCCTCGAGCAGCGCAACGGCGCCACCGTCACCGAGACGCCGCGCCAGGCCGTGGTGCAGGCGGTCCAGCCCGCGCCGCTCATCGATCAGGGACCGAATCCATGAAACCACGCGCGGTCGTATTCGCGTATCACAACGTCGGCGTGCGCTGCCTGCAGGTGCTGCTCGCGCGCGGCGTGGACGTGGCGCTGGTCGTCACCCACGAGGACAGCCCGACCGAAAACATCTGGTTCGGCAGCGTGGCCTCGGTCGCCGCGAGCTACGGCATTCCCACGGTGACGCCGGCCGATCCGAAGAGCGCCGAGCTGCGCGCCGCGGTCAGCGCCGCGCGCCCGGATTTCATTTTCTCGTTCTACTACCGTCACATGTTGCCGGTCGACCTGCTCGCGCTCGCCGCGCGCGGCGCCTACAACATGCACGGCTCGCTCCTGCCGAAGTATCGCGGCCGGGTGCCGACCAACTGGGCGGTGTTGAAGGGCGAAACCGAAACCGGCGCGACCCTGCACGAAATGGCCGCCAAGCCCGACGCGGGCGCGATCATCGCCCAGACGCCCGTGCCAATCCTCCCGGACGACACCGCCGCGCAGGTGTTCGACAAGGTCACCGTGGCCGCCGAGCAAACCCTGTGGCGCGTGCTGCCGGCGCTGCTGGCCGGCGAAGCGCCGCATCTGCCCAACGATCTGGCGCACGGCAGCTACTTCGGCGGGCGCAAGCCCGAAGACGGCCGGATCGACTGGAGCCAGCCGGCCCAGGACGTGTACAACCTGATTCGCGCGGTGGCGCCGCCCTACCCGGGCGCCTTCACGGAGCTCGACGGCCAGCGCCTTATCGTCGCGCGGGCGCGCCTTGCGCGTCCCGGCGCGCTCCGCTCGGATTTGCCCCTGGGCCTCCACGTAAGCGATAATGCCGTTTTAGCGGTGTGCGGCGATGGCCGCGCCATCGCCATCCACGAATTGCGGCGCCAGCACGAGGGCAGCGAGTCCGTCGTCTCCCCAGCCGAATTCACCCAGCTCATTCAATCTTCCCGTCATTCATGAAAAAAGTCCTGATTCTGGGTGTCAA
>Ga0302228_10000428_pt1 | contig 35490 bp, 21 predicted proteins | sample II_Palsa_N1_2_FD_193519 | JGI IMG/M metagenome (GOLD analysis project Ga0302228, IMG submission 193519) | Peat permafrost microbial communities from Stordalen Mire near Abisko, Sweden - II_Palsa_N1_2 | ecosystem: Environmental > Terrestrial > Soil > Palsa > Peat permafrost | place: Sweden... | reverse complement strand
CACGGAGAAATGCCGGAGTGAGGGCATGCCGAGCCTAGGCGAGGCACCGAGTGGTGGGGCAAGAGCCCTTTGGTTACTTTGGGGCTTTTCCAAAGTGACCCGCCGTAAGGGCGGAACCAATAGCAGCCGTGACCGCAGCAACGGATATCCCCACCATCAAAAAAAACCATCACCCAACCCACCGAGGCTTACGCTTCTGCACAAAAGCCTGAGTCCCCTCAACCCCTTCCGCCCCCATCACCGCCTCGGCAAACCACTGCGCCGCCTGATCCAGCAGTGGCCCCAAGGGCTGCTCCCCACTGGCCAGCAGCAGAGCCTTGGTCCGCGCATTAGCCCCAGGCGCACACCGCAACACCTGCCCCAACACCTCATCCAACCGCTCCGCCAACGCCTGGGCATCACCCTCGACAAAGTGCACCAACCCCAAGCGCCCAGCCTCAACCCCATCAAACCGCGCCGCCGTCAGCGCCAACCGCCGAGCCTGGGTCAAACCGATACGCTTGACCACAAACGGCGCAATCTGCGCCGGCAACAAACCAAGGCTGGTCTCTGGCAACCCGAACTGCGCCTTGTGATCGGCAATCGCAATATCACTGACACAGGCCAAACCAAACCCACCCCCCAGCACCGCGCCTTGCAACACCACGATCACCACCTGTGGCAGGGCTTCAACTTCTTGCAACAACGTGCCGAAGACCCGATTGAGCGCCTGCATCTGGTCCTTGCCGCCCGCGTTGGCCATATCTTTCACATCGGCCCCGGCGCAGAAATGCCCCCCCGCACCGCTGATCACCACGGCGCGTACCTGGCTGTCGAGTTGCGCCAGTACCTCACGCAATTCGCCGACCATCTGCAAGTTCATGGCATTGCGGCTTTCCGGCCGATTGAGGGTGACATGCAGCACCCCGTTATGGGGTTCCAGCAACAGGGTGCTCATGGTTTTTTCCCCGGCAGGGTACCCATCAGTTTGCAGATGATCCCCAGCATGATTTCGTCGGCCCCGCCGCCAATCGATACCAACCGCACATCGCGGTAAGCCCGGGCCACCGGGTTGTCCCACATGAAACCCATGCCGCCCCAGTATTGCAGGCAACTGTCGCTGACTTCCCGGCCCAGCCGCCCGGCCTTGAGCTTGGCCATGGAGGCCAGACGGGTCACGTCCTGGCCCTTGATGTATTGCTCGGTGGCCTGATAGACCAGCGCCCGCAGGCATTCGATTTCGGTGGACAGTTCGGCCAGGCGGAAGTGGATCACCTGATTGTCGATCAGCGCCTTGCCGAAGGTCTGGCGTTCCTTGCAGTACTCGATGGTGCTGTCGACGCAGTACTCCAGGCCCTTGATCATATTGGCGGCGCCGAACAGCCGTTCTTCCTGGAATTGCAGCATCTGCATCATGAACCCCGCGCCTTCGTGGCCGATGCGGTTGCGCTGAGGCACGCGCACGTCGTCGAAAAACACCTGGGCGGTTTCTGAGCTGAGCATGCCGAGTTTTTCCAGCGGTGGGCTGACGCTGACCCCAGGCGTGTTCATCGGCACCATAATCAGTGACTTGTTGATGTGTGGCTTGTCGTCCGAGGTGTTGGCCAGCAGTCAGATAAAGTCGGCGCTGGGGGAGTTGGTGATCCACATTTTGCTGCCGTTGATCACGTAGTCGTCGCCGTCCTTGCGCGCATGGGTTTTCAACCCGGCCACGTCGGAACCGGCGCCGGTTTCCGAGACGCCGATGCAGCCGACTTGCTCGCCGCTGATGGCCGGGCGCAGGAACTCGTCGCGCAGTTCATCGGAGCCGAAGCGGGCCAGGGCCGGGGTGCACATGTCGGTCTGCACGCCAATGGACATCGGGATACCGCCGCAGCGAATGGTGCCGAATTCTTCGGCCGCGACAATCGAGTAGCTGTAGTCCAGGCCCATGCCGCCGAATTTTTCCGGTTTGGAGATGCCCAGCAAACCGAGGTCGCCGGCCTGGCGGAAGATGTCGTGGATGGGGAAGTGTCCGGCCTTCTCCCATTCATCCACATGCGGGTTGATCTCGCGCTCGACAAAGCCACGGACGGTGCGACGCAGTGCTTCGTGTTCCTGGGTGAAGATCATTTTTATCGTTCTCCTGATTCAAGTCACAACGGCCCGGATCGACTGTAGCCGCAGCCTCGTGCCTCGGCAGCGGCTACACGGTTAAAACCGCGCCACACCAAAGCTGTTGGGCTGCAATTGCCGCACCTCGGCTTCATGGCAGATATCCAGCAAGTAGCCGAGCAAGGTGCGGGTGTCCCGTGGATCAATCAACCCGTCGTCCCACAAGTTGGCGCTGCCATACAGCGCGGTGGACTGGCTGTCGAGTTTCTGTGCGGTGACCTGTTCCAGCATGTCGAGCATCTTGGGGTCGGGCACCAGCCCGTCCTTGAGTTGCTTGGCCTCGGTGACAATCCGCAGCACCTTGCCCGCCTGGGCGCCGCCCATCACGGCGGTGCGGCTGTTGGGCCAGGCGAAGATAAAGCGTGGGTCCAGGCCGCGGCCGCACATCGCGTAGTTGCCGGCGCCGTAGGAACCGCCGACGACAATGGTCAGTTTCGGTACCCGGGCGTTGGCCACCGCCTGGATCATCTTCGCACCGTGCTTGATGACGCCTTGTTGTTCCGACTCGGTGCCCACCATGAACCCGGTGGTGTTGTGGAAGAACAGCAGCGGCGTCCGGCTCTGGTCGCACAGTTGAATAAACTGCGCCGCCTTGCTCGCGCCCTGCGGCGTAATCGGGCCGTTATTGCCGATAAACCCGCAGGCCCGTCCCTGGATTTGCAAGTGACCGCAGACGGTATGAGGATCGAACTCACCCTTGAATTCGAGAAAGTTCGAAGCGTCCGCCAGGCGCGCAATGATTTCCCGTACGTCGTAGGGTTTTTTCGGGTCGTCGGGGATCAGGCCCAGCAGTTCTTCGGCCGGGTGCAGCGGTTCGGCATAGGTGCGCTTAGGCAAAGCGGGCAAGCGCTCATCCCAGGGCAACAAGCTGACAATCTCACGCACGATACGCACACCGTCGGCGTCGTTCTCCGCCAGGTATTCGGCAGTGCCGGCGGTCTGTGCGTGCATCTCGGCGCCGCCCAGTGCTTCATCGGTGGCGACTTCACCGGTAGCAGCCTTGAGCAGCGGCGGGCCGGCGAGAAACAGTTTCGCCTTGCCACGCACCACTACCACGTAATCCGACAGCCCTGGCTGATAGGCCCCGCCTGCGGTGGCCGAGCCATGAACCACGGTGATCTGCGGCAAGCCCATGGCTGACATCCGCGCCTGATTGGCAAAACTGCGCGCGCCCTCGACGAAAATCTCTGCCGCGTAATTGAGGTTGGCGCCACCGCTTTCCGCCAGGGTCACCACCGGCAATTTGTTCTCCATGGCGATCTGTTGCAGGCGCAGGGATTTTTTCAGGCCGCTGGGGGAAATGGTTCCGCCCTTGATCGCGCTGTTGTTGGCGACCACCAGCATGCGTACGCCACTGACGTAACCGATACCGGCAATCAGTCCGCCACCGGCTGCGCTACCGTCCTTGTCGTCGTGCAGTTTGTAGCCGGCCAGGCTTGCCAGTTCGAGGAACGGTGCACCAGGGTCCAGTAGCAAATTCAAGCGTTCCCGAGGCAGCAATTGCCCGCGCTTGTCGAACTTGGCCTTGGCCTCGGCAGCCTTGCTCAGCAGGTTTTGCTCCAGCTGACGCAACTGATGGATGCATGTGAGCATCGCCTCACGGTTTTGGGCAAATTGCGGGCTGTGGACGTCGAGTTGCGAGTCGATCACCGGCATGGCTTATTTCTCCTCCTTGAGCACGTCCGGCAGGTACGCCCGGTGGAAACCATTGAAGGGTTCGCTGGGTGGCTGCGCCTTGTGCAATGGCCAGGCGCGGCTGCCCAGGCTGGCGGCGCCGTCGATGCGCAGGGTGCTCCCACTGACGAACGCTGCTGCTGGGCTGAGTAGAAACACAATCGCCGCGCTGACTTCCGACTCGGTACCGATGCGTTTGAGGGGCACGTGTTCACGCAAGGTAGGGATCACCGCCTTGAACGCGCCTTCGTAGGTGTCCATGCCGCTTGAAGCAATCCATCCCGGTGCCACGGCGTTGACCCGTACACCTGCGTAGCCCCATTCAAAGGCGGCGGTCTTGGTGAAGTTGTCCATCCCCGAACGTGCAGCCCCCGAATGACCCATGCCCGGCATACCGCCCCACATATCGGCGAGCATGTTGACGATGGCGCCGCCGTGCTTGCTCATGGACTGGTTGAACACTTCCCGCGCCATCAGGAAACCGCCCACCAGATTGGTGCGCAATACGGTTTCAAAGCCCTTTTGATTGATCGAGGCCAGCGGTGAAGGGTATTGGCCGCCGGCGTTATTGACCAAACCGTGAATGGGGCCGTGTTCCTCGATGACCTGGCTGACCAAGGCTTTGACCGCCTCTTCATCACGGATGTCGCAGGCCAGCCAGCTCGCGTGGCCGCCGTCTTCGAGGATTTCTGCCGTGACCTTTTGCAGCTTTTCAGGCTTGCGGCCTACGAGGATGACCCGGGCCCCGAGGGCAGCCAGCTCATGGGCGGTGCAGCGGCCGATACCGCTGCCGCCACCGGTGACGATAACGGTCTGCCCTTGAAACAGGTCGGCTTTGAAGATCGAGTCGAAGGCCACGGCACGGATCCTTTAATTAGCTAAGTTGATCGGCGAGGTATTGCGGCACGGCAATCGGGATTTCCAGCAATTGCTGGGCGAAGGCTTTGCCTTGCGGATCGATGCGCAGGCTGGCGATCCCGCCGCCACCCAGGGCGTTTTCCAGGAGGAAGTTCAGGCTGTGGCTGCCGGGCAGGTACCAGCGCTCGACGCGGCCGTGGACCGGGTCGAGCACGTGGCTCATCCAGTCGACGACCACTTCTGGTGTCAGCGCTTCGGCGATCCACGGCAGGTACTCGGGCTCGCGGGCGATCACGCCGATATTGCTGTGATTGCCTTTGTCGCCGGAGCGCGCCACGGCGAGTTTTATCAACGGTACGCAGGCGTCGGCTTGGCCCTGGGATTGCGGTGGGGCGAGAAGGGTGGGCAGGGCGCGGGTGCTCAGCGCCTGGCTTTTCGGCAGCTCGCAGGGATGGTGCTCGCCGAGAAAATCGACGGCCAACGTGCAGGCGGTTTTATCGAGCAGAAACGAAAACAGCCGAATCAACGGATAGACCGTTGGCCGTCCACCGACGATGCCGGTCAATCCTGGCGCCATGCCGGTAGCCGCCTGGGCAATCTCCCGGGCGAACAGCACCAACGCCTGTTTGTTGGGATGACGCACTGCCAGTTTCACCACCACTTCCCGGCAATCCTGGCGCTGTGCATGGGCGCCGTAGGTGGCTTCGCTGCCCAGCAGTTCGATATTCACATCGGTGTACGGTGCCCAGCCGTGTTGGCTGAACAGTTCTGAGGTCTTGTTGATGATCGCCTGGCTGACGCGCTCGGCCTTGGCCACGGCGTCGATGCCGGCGATCAGGCAACTGGCGGTGCAGCGAAAACCATCCGGCCAAGTGGCGCTGACTTTGTACTGAGCGGTCGGCGGCAGGCCCCTGGCGCCGTGCAGGCGCACGCAGTGTTTGCCTTGTTGCTGGAGTTTTACCTGGCTGAAATCGCAGATCACGTCGGGCAGTAAATAGGCCCGTGGGTCGCCGATTTCATACAACAGTTGCTCCGCGACGCTCAGCTCGCTGATCAGGCCGCCGGTGCCTTCGACTTTATTAACGGTGAACTGGCCATCGGCGCTGACTTCCACAATAGGAAAGCCGATGTGCTCGTAATCCGGCACGTCGCGCCAGTCGGTGAAGTTGCCGCCGGTGCACTGGGCGCCGCATTCGATGATGTGCCCGGCCAGGGCAGCCTGGGCCAGGTGATCGTAGTCGTGCCACGTCCAGTTGAACTCATGCACCAGCGCCGCGCTGACCACGGCGCTGTCCACCACGCGACCGGTGATGACGATATCGGCGCCGAGCTTCAGCGCATCGACGATACCCGGTGCGCCGAGGTAGGCGTTGGTCGACACGCACATTGGCGGTAAGGGCGCACCGCTGAACATATCGGTGATGCCGGTGAGCTGTTTGAATTGCGGCTGTAAGTCATCCCCCAGCAACACGGCGATTTTCAGCGGGACCTGCGCGTGATCGCAGGCGGCTTGCAAGGCTGTGGCGCAGGCTTGGGGGTTGATGCCGCCGGCGTTACTGATGACACGGATGCCCTGGCGCTGAATGTCGCCGAGCAAGGGCGTGAGGACCTCGACGAAGTCTGTGGCGTAGCCGGCCTGGGGATCTTTCATCCGCGCTCCGGCGAGTATCGACATCGTGACTTCCGCCAAGTAGTCGAACACCAGGTAATCCAGCGCGCCGCCTTGTACCAACTGCGCAGCGGCGGTGCAGGTATCACCCCAGAAGGCGCTGGCACAGCCGATACGAACCGTCTTGTTCATGAGAAGTCCTTCTCTGAAATGGCTGTGTCGAGACTACCAAGCAAGCGCTTGGTTTGTAAACTCTGGTCACAAGTTTTACCCAAGCGCTTGCTTGGGTGGCTATCACGGCCTAAATTGCCGGCCAAGACGTAACCAGAAGTTAAGGAGAGCAGCATGGATGAGCAAAAAGCCCTGCTGGTAATGCGCACCATGGTCGACGCCGGGCAATTGACCGACCCTGACAGCGCCCGGGGCAAGTTACTGCAAACCGCGGCTCACCTGTTTCGCAATAAAGGCTTCGAGCGCACCACGGTGCGCGATTTGGCCGGTGCGGTGGGGATTCAGTCCGGCAGCATCTTTCATCACTTCAAAAGCAAGGACGAGATCCTGCGCGCGGTGATGGAGGAAACCATTCACTACAACACTGCGCTGATGCGTGCTTCCCTGGCTGAAGCGACCAGTGTGCGGGGACGAGTGCTGGCGCTGATTCGCTGTGAATTGCAGTCGATCATGGGGGGCAGCGGCGAAGCGATGGCGGTGCTGGTGTACGAATGGCGTTCCCTGTCGGCCGAAGGACAAGCCCAGGTATTGGCTTTGCGTGATGTGTATGAAGACATCTGGTTGCAGGTGTTGGGTGAGGCCAAGAGTGCCGGTTATATCAAGGGCGATGTATTTATCACTCGACGCTTCCTCACCGGTGCCTTGTCCTGGACCACCACCTGGTTCCGCGCCCAAGGCAGCATGACCCTGGAACAACTGGCAGACGAAGCGCTGCTGATGGTACTCAAAGCAGACTAGGCCAGTCGCGCAAGCTATTAATTGTGTAGCAGAAAGTTGTCTCTCCAGACGAAAACGCCTAGCTTAGCGGCATCAAAGTTTTGAATGGTGTGTGCCTTGATGTTTTCGCCATGGCGGCTGGCTGCGGGACTTACAATGTTGGCACTTGGCGCGCTGTGGCAGGCACCTGTTTGGGCGGCCCAATTGGTTCGGGTCGGTGCCGCGCATTTTCCGCCCTACACCGTGCGTCCGGAACAGGGCGCCGACACCGGTTTGCTGCCGCAACTGCTGGAAGCCTTGAACAGTTTGCAGACCGACTATCAGTTTGTGCTGGTACCCACCTCTATTCCACGGCGTTTCCGTGACTTCCAACAGGGCCGGGTCGACATGGCGATCTTCGAGAACCCGAAATGGGGTTGGCAGGATATTCCTCATGTCGCTGTCGACATGGGCCTGGAAGACGCGGAAATATTCGTCGCACAGCGTGCGCCGGGTCGCGATCAAGGGTATTTCGCCGACCTCTCGGGCAAGCACTTGGCGGTGTTCAGCGGTTATCACTACGCGTTTGCCCACTTCAATCCTGACCCCAAATACATGGCGGAGCATTTCAACGCCACGCTCACCTATTCCCACGACAGCAATCTGCTGATGGTCGCCCGTGGCCGTGCCGACATTGCCTTGGTGACCCGCTCCTACCTCAGCGATTTTCTGGTGCGTAATGTCGATATGGCCACGCAGTTCCTGGTGTCCGAGCGAATTGATCAGGTGTATCACCACTACGCCTTGCTGCGGCCCAAGGCGCCCATCAGCGGCGAGGTTTTCGCCGAATTGTTGGGGCGGCTGCGTGACAATGGTGAGCTGTTGAAGATCTTCGAACCCTACCGCATCGATGTGATGCCGATACCCGCCGCACCTCAGGGTTAAATTTTCCCATCTGGCTCACGTCACTTCTTCAACTGTCGACGATTACCGTGAGCCTCACCCATGTCCAATCTGAATGACCTGTCTGTCCTGCCCTTGCCGGCGGGGGCTGCCTTGAATGCCGATGAAAGCGCAAGCCGCCTGAGCCTGACCCTGGAAGGTGAGTCGCTGATTCGTCTGCGACTTGAGCACGGCGATGAGTTGCAGGTGCACTTGCAAGAGGCCGGCAGCGTGCCGGCGGCCCGTGCCGTGTGGGCGGCCTGTTATTGGCTGTTCGCCAAGGAGCCGGCTCGCCAGCACCTGACCTGGCACCTGGAACATGCCCCTGATGACGCGCTGCGCAGCGGGTTGCTGGTGGTCACGCCAACGCCAGGCCAGTTTCGCTGCGAACGCACGTTGTTCTGGCAACTGCCGCAACCCTGGCTCGGGCAGCCCTTCAGTGGCGGTTATCCGCAACAGATGATGATCAGTGGCGGCAAACGTCATCCCGCTCGGGCACCAAAGCCCCGGGGTGAGGTTTACCGACGTTTCGATGCCCGCCTTGGGGCATGGGTGTCATTGCGCACCGTTGAGATCGACGTCGACCTGGCCCGCTTCAACCGTTGGCAAAACAGTGCGCGAGTGGTGCATTTCTGGCAGGAAGGCGGCAGCCTGGAGCAGCATCGCGAGTACTTGGACAAGCTGGACGCCGACCCGCACGCGCTGACCCTGATCGGTTGTTTTGATGATGAGCCCTTCGCCTATTTCGAAGCGTATTGGGCTAAGGAAGACCGTATCGCACCGTTCTATGACGCCGACGATTACGACCGCGGCATTCATATGCTGGTAGGGGAGGAGCACCACCGGGGTCCGCACAAGGTCGCCAGTTGGATGTCGGCGCTGGTGCACTATCTGTTTCTGGATGATCCACGTACCCAGCGGGTGGTGGCTGAACCGCGTGCCGATAACGCGAAGATGATCGGCCATATGCAGAACCAGTGTTTCCACTGCGAGAAGGAGTTCGATTTCCCCCACAAGCGTGCGGCACTGATGATTCTGGGGCGTGAGCGGTTTTTTGAGCGGTGTGGGTTGGTGTGATGCTTCGATGTTGTGAACGATGAAGATCAAATGTGGGAGCGAGCAAGCCCGCTCCCACATTTGATTGCGGTTGCGTTCAGACCCGCCGTGCAAACGTATCGCTGTGGGTCCCTGAAACCTTGCGGCAATGCACCAGCGCATCACGAATCATGAAGTTCACCAGCGTCGGTGAAACCCCCAATTCCTTGGCGATATCCTTCTGCGGCACACCGTGCAGGCGATACATCTCGAACGCGTAGCGGGTGCGCTTGGGCAGCTCGGTCAGGGCGTCGGCGATGTTTTCCAGGGTGGAGAAATTGATGTGCGAGGTTTCCGGTGAAGCGCCGTGAATCACCACATTCAAGCCTTCCTCTTCGGTGCCTGAGTACTTCAGTTCCAGCGCCTGTTTGCGATAGTGATCGATCGCCAGGTTGCGCACGATCTGAAACAGGTAACTGAGCTGGGCTTTGAACGATGAGGTGATGGTCGGCGCCGATTGCAGTCGGAAGTAGGCGTCTTGCACCACGTCTTCGGCACGGGAGCGGCAACCGGTAATACGGGCTGCGATCTTGACCAGGATCAACCGGTTGTCGACAAAAGCCTGGAGTAGCGGTGAGTCGCACCTGCTTGTGGATACTTGTTCCGTCATGGAAGTCACCTTGCTGCAAAAGAGGGTGGTGGGGGGCGTCCGTGCTGAGCCTCCCTACACATCGGGCAACAAATTATGCTGAATGATAATGATTGTCAAATGAGAAGGCGAACTAATCTTATGCCGATTTGTGAGGTGTGAACTGTGTCTCGCTCGTGCCCCGGCGACTAATTATTTCCAGATGCCATCCGTTCTCATGGATGACAGGCCCGTTAGCAAATGGGCCAAAGATCAGCTCGGGGAGGAGGACAAAATGGGTTTCTATCGTGAGTGCCGGGGTGCTTTGCAATGAGCTCACCGACACGACTGCGCCTGTTTTGCCTGCCGTATTCCGGTGCCAGTGCCATGGTCTACAGTCGTTGGCGCCGTGCGCTACCTGAGTGGTTGCAGGTGTGCCCGCTGGAGCTGCCAGGCCGTGGCATGCGCATGGATGAGCCGTTGCAGCGCGACATCAAGGCCTTGGCGGCGCAACTGGCGGTTGAGATCAGCGCGCAACTCGACGGCCCCTACGCGTTGTTCGGCCACAGCCTTGGTGGCTTGCTGGCATTCGAGCTGGCTCATGCCCTGCGCGAGCGCGGTTTGCCGGAACCCCTGGCGTTATTTGCGTCCGGCACGGCGGGGCCGGCGCGGCGTGATGTCAGCGAATACGCCATCGAGAAGACCGATGCGCAATTAATCACCCGCCTGCGCGAACTCAAGGGCACCGCCGAGGACGCCTTGGCCAATCACGAGTTGATGCAGTTGATGCTGCCGATCCTGCGGGCCGACTTTCTGCTGTGCGGCAGTTTTCACTATGGCGAGCGTGAGCCATTGGCGATGCCGATCCATGTGTTTGGCGGCAAGCAAGACAGCGTGCGTGCCGAGCAACTGTTGGACTGGCAGGAAGACACCACCACCGGCTTTTCCCTGGACATGTTCGAGGGCCACCACTTTTTCCTGCTGCAACAGGAAACCTCAGTGTTGCGCTGCCTGCGCCGCTATGCCGACGAACACCTGGCCCGCTGGCGCAATGGCGCGGCGCGCCAGAGCGCGCTGAGCCACTAGGGCACAAGACCCTTGCCACAGATTTGATTTCCCGATTTCCCCGTAAGCCGATTTCAGGCAGGAACCCCATAATGGATGCCTTCGAACTTCCCCGCACCCTGGTCCAGTCCCTTCAGCGCCGTGCCGCGCAGACCCCGGATCAGGTAGCCCTGCGCTTCCTGGCCGAGAGCAGCGAGCACAGTGTTGTCCTCAGTTACCGTGACCTGGACCTGCGTGCCCGCACCATCGCCGGCGCTCTGCAGGCCTCGGCCGAGCTGGGCGATCGCGCCGTGTTGCTGTTCCCCAGCGGTCCGGATTATGTCGCGGCGTTTTTCGGTTGCCTGTATGCCGGGGTGATCGCAGTACCGGCCTATCCGCCGGAATCCACCCGGCGCCATCACCAGGAGCGGCTGCTGTCGATCATTGCCGACGCCGAGCCACGGCTGTTGCTGACCAGTACCGGCCTGCGCGATTCCCTGGCGCAAATCAGCGAGGCGCCGCAGTTGCTGTGTGTCGATGACCTGAGTGCCCAGAGTGCTGAGGGTTGGGTCGCACCCGACTTGCAGGACGATGACATCGCCTTCCTGCAATACACCTCCGGCTCCACCGCGTTGCCCAAAGGTGTGCAAGTCACCCACGGCAACCTGGTGGCCAACGAACTGCTGATCCGTCGCGGTTTTGGCATTGATCTGAACCCTGATGATGTGATCGTCAGTTGGCTGCCGCTGTACCACGACATGGGCCTGATCGGCGGTTTGCTGCAACCGATCTTCAGTGGCGTGCCTTGTGTGCTGATGTCCCCGGCGTACTTCCTTGGCCGACCATTACGCTGGCTCGAAGCAATCAGTGAATACGGCGGCACCATCAGCGGCGGGCCGGACTTCGCTTATCGGCTGTGCAGCGAACGGGTCAGTGAGTCGGCCCTGGAGCGTCTGGACCTCAGCGGTTGGCGTGTGGCCTATTCCGGCTCCGAGCCGATTCGCCTCGATACCCTGGAACGCTTCGCCGAAAAATTCGCGGTCTGCGGTTTCACTCCGAACAACTTCTTCGCCTCCTATGGCCTCGCCGAAGCGACGCTGTTTGTCGCTGGTGGCACCCGTAGCCAGGGCATACCGGCCCTGCGCCTGGACGAACAGGCTCTGGCCGCCAACCGGGCCGAGCCTGGGCAGGGCAGTGCGATCATGAGCTGCGGCACCAGCCAGCCGGAACACGCGGTGCTGATTGCCGATCCTCACACCTTGGGCACGCTGGCTGACAATGCCGTGGGTGAAATTTGGGCCACCGGCCCGAGCATCGCCCACGGTTACTGGCGCAACCCCGAGGCCACCGCGCAGACCTTCGTCCAGCACGATGGCCGTACCTGGTTGCGCACCGGCGACCTGGGGTTTATCCGTGACGGTGAAGTGTTTATCACCGGTCGCCTGAAGGACCTGCTGATCGTCCGCGGCCACAACCTCTATCCGCAGGACATCGAGCAAACCATCGAGCGCGAAGTGGAAGTGGTGCGCAAGGGGCGGGTCGCGGCGTTTGCGGTCAATGACCAAGGCCTTGATGGCATTGGCATTGCCGCCGAGATCAGCCGCAGCGTGCAGAAAATCCTGCCGCCCGAAGTGCTGACCAAGGCCATCCGCCAAGCCGTGGCCGAGGCTTATCAGGAGGCCCCGTGCGTGGTGGTATTGCTCAACCCGGGTGCGCTGCCGAAGACCTCAAGTGGTAAGGTCCAGCGTTCGGCCTGCCGCAATCGCCTGGCCGATGGCAGCCTCGACAGCTACGCACAGTTTCCGGACCTGCAGGCGCCAAGCGGCGATAGCGCCGGTTTGGAATCCAAGCTGCAAAGCCAGATCGCAGCCATCTGGTGTGAGCAGTTGCAGGTGGCTGAAGTGGCTGGCGACGATCACTTCTTTCTGTTGGGCGGCAACTCCATCACCGCGACTCAGGTGGTCGCCCGCCTGCGGGAAACCCTGGGCCTGGAGCTGAACCTGCGCCTGTTGTTCGAGGCGCCGACCCTTGCGGCTTTCACCGCGAATGTCGCGCAATTGCAGCAGGATGGCGGTGTAGCCCAAGGCTCGATTCACGCGTTGTCACGCCAGGAAGACCTGCCGCAATCCCTGGCGCAAAACCGTCTGTGGATCACCTGGCAACTGGACCCGCACAGCAGCGCCTACACCATCCCCGGCGCCTTGCGTTTGCGCGGTGAGCTGGATGAAGACGCTATACGCAGCAGCTTCCAGCAACTGATCCAACGCCATGATTCCCTGCGCACACGCTTCTTTGAGCGCGATGGCCAGGCCTTCCAGCGGGTCGACGCCCACGTCGATTTCGACCTGCAAGTGATTGACCTCAGCGACCTGCCCACTGCCGAACGCGAAGCCCGCGCCCAACAGATCCGCGAAGACGAAGCCTGCACCCAATTCGACCTGGAAAAGGGTCCGCTGCTGTGGGTGACCCTGGTACGTCTGGATGACGAAGACCACCAACTGCTGGTGACGATGCACCACATCATCGCCGATGGCTGGTCGCTGAATATCCTGATTGACGAGTTCTCGCGGCTGTATGCCGCCGCATCCCAGGGACAAACCCTGGAGTTGCCCGCCTTGGTTTTGCAATACGCCGACTACGGCAGTTGGCAGCGCCAGTGGCTGGCCGAAGGCGAGGGACAGCGCCAACTGGCCTACTGGAAAACGCAATTGGGTGATGAGCATCCGACCCTCAACCTGGCCACTGATCACCCACGTTCAGCGCAACACGTTCGCAGTGCCTCCCGCCACAGCGTGCGGTTGAGCGCCAGCCTCGGTGAAGCCATTCGCCAGACCGCCCAGGCCCATGAGTCCACGCCGTTCATGCTGCTGTTGGCGGCCTTCCAGAGCTTGCTGTATCGCTACAGCGGCCAGCGCGATATACGCATCGGCGTACCCAGCGCGAACCGTCCGCGCCAGGAAACCCAAGGCCTGATCGGTTTCTTTATCAACACCCTGGTACTGCGTGCCGAACTGGATGCGCACCTGTCGTTCAGCGATCTTCTGGCAGCCACGCGAACCACGGCCTTGGGCGCCCAGGCCCATCAGGATCTGCCTTTCGAACAACTGCTGGAAGCGTTCCCTCAAGCCCGGGAGCAAGGCCTGTTCCAGGTGATGTTCAACCACCAGCAACGCGATCTCAGCGCCTTGCGCCGCTTGCCCGGCCTGCTGGCCGATGAGTTGCCGTGGCACAGCCGCGAAGCCAAGTTCGACCTGCAACTGCACAGCGAAGAAGACCGCAACGGCCGGCTGAGCCTGTCCTTCGACTACGCTGACGAACTGTTCGACGCCGCGACTATCCAGCGCCTGGCCGAGCACTTCATCCACCTGCTGCACGCAGTGTGCGAACAGCCGCAACAAGCCCTGGGTGAGCTGCAATTGCTTCAGGCCAATGAGCACGCGCAGCAACGCCAATGGAGCGAAGCATCTTGTGCTGCGGCGCAGCAATGGTTGCCCGAGCTGCTCAATAATCATCACACCTTGGAACGTACCGCTCTGGTGTGGCAGGACGACAACTTGAGCTTTGCCCAGCTGCACGCCCAGGCCAATCGCCTGGCTCACTACCTGCGAGACAAGGGCGTTGGCCCGGACGTGTGCGTGGCCATCGCCGCCGAGCGTTCGCCGCAATTGCTGATTGGCCTGCTGGCGATCATCAAGGCCGGCGGTGCCTACGTGCCTCTGGACCCGGATTACCCGGCCGAGCGCCTGGCCTACATGCTCAAGGACAGCCGCGCACAGTTGCTGCTGACCCAAACCTCGTTGCTGGAGCAATTACCGGCCGCCGAGGACGTCTGTGTGATCGCCATGGACAGCCTCAAGCTCGACAACTGGCCGAGCCATGCGCCGGGCCTGCACCTTGACGGTGACCACCTGGCCTATGTGATTTACACCTCCGGCTCCACCGGCCAACCCAAGGGTGTGGGCAATACTCACGCAGCCCTGGCCGAGCGTTTGCAGTGGATGCAGGCGACCTATCAACTCGATGAAACCGATGTGCTGATGCAAAAGGCGCCCATCAGTTTCGACGTGTCGGTATGGGAATGCTTCTGGCCGCTGATCACCGGTTGCCGTCTGGTACTGGCGGGCCCTGGCGAGCATCGCGATCCGCATCGCATCGCGCAGTTAGTGCAGGCGCATGGCGTGACCACGCTGCATTTCGTGCCGCCGCTGTTGCAGCTGTTTGTCGATGAGCCGCTGGCGGCCGAATGCACCAGCCTGCGTCGCCTGTTTTCCGGCGGCGAAGCGTTGCCGGCTGAGCTGCGCAACCGTGTATTGGCGCAGTTGCCGGCGGTGCAGTTGCACAACCGTTATGGCCCGACCGAAACCGCGATCAACGTCACCCACTGGCACTGCCATGCCGAAGATGGTGAGCGTTCACCCATTGGCCGGCCGTTGGGCAATGTGATCTGCCGCGTATTGGATGATCAGCTCAACCCATTGCCGGTGGGTGTGCCGGGCGAGCTGTGCATCGGCGGAATTGGCCTGGCCCGGGGTTACCTTGGCCGTGCCGGTTTGACTGCCGAGCGTTTTGTTGCCGATCCATTGAGTGAGGAGGGCGCACGCCTGTATCGCACTGGCGACCGTGTGCGTTGGAGCGCCGACGGTGTGCTGGAATACCTTGGCCGTCTGGATCAGCAAGTCAAATTGCGGGGCTTTCGCGTAGAGCCGGAAGAAATCGAAGCCTGCCTGCTGGCCCTGGACGGCATCGCCCAGGCCGTGGTGCTGGTGCGCGAAACAGCCGCCGGTGCGCAGTTGATCGGTTACTACACCGCAAGCACTGAACTGGACGAGCAGGAGGTGAAAAACACCCTGGCTGCCGAGTTACCGGAATACATGGTTCCCGCGCAGTTGATGCGCCTGGACGCCATGCCCCTGAGCCCCAGCGGTAAACTCGACCGCCGTGCGTTGCCGGAACCGGTGTGGCAAGTGCGTGAACACGTCGAACCTGAAACGGCCCTGGAACAACAAATCGCCGCTATCTGGCGTGCAGTGCTGGGCTTGCCACGCATCGGCCTGCGGGACGACTTTTTCGCCCTCGGCGGCCACTCGTTGCTGGCCACGCAAATCATCTCCCGCACTCGCCAGGCCTGCGACGTCGAGCTGGCGCTGCGCACCTTGTTTGAAGCCAGCGAATTGGGCGACTTCGCCGAACAAGTACGCTTGATCCAGGCCTCGGGGCAACGCAACCAACAACTGGCGATTACCAACGTTGACCGCAGCCAACCGGTGCCGCTGTCGTATTCCCAGCAGCGCATGTGGTTCCTCTGGCAGATGGAACCGGACAGCCCGGCCTACAACGTCGGCGGCATGGCGCGCTTACGTGGGGTGTTGGATATCGGGCGTTTCGAGGCGGCATTGCAAGCGTTGATCCTGCGTCACGAAACCCTGCGCACGACCTTCCCGAGTATCAACGGCGTGGCGCAGCAGAAGGTTGCGGCACAAACTGGCGTGCGCATGGACTGGCAGGACTTCTCGGCCCTGGCGGAGGACGTGCGCCAGCAGCGTCTGCAGCAATTGGCCGACCGCGAAGCCCATACGCCGTTTGACCTGGAAACCGGGCCATTGCTGCGGGCCTGCCTGGTCAAGGCCGGTGATCAGGAACACTACTTGGTGCTGACCTTGCACCATATCGTCACCGAAGGCTGGGCCATGGACATCTTTGCCCGTGAACTCAGTGCCTTGTACGAAGCTTTTATCGACGAGCGCGAATCGCCTCTGGAGCCGCTGCCGGTACAGTACCTGGACTACAGCGTGTGGCAGCGCCAATGGCTGGAAGGCGGCGAGCGCCAGCGTCAACTGGATTACTGGACCGCGCAACTGGGTACTGAACATCCGCTGCTGGAACTGCCCGCCGACCGTCCACGGCCGCCGGTGCAAAGCCACCAGGGCGAGCTGTACCGCTTTGATTTGAGCGACGACCTTGCCACCCGCGTGCGCGCCTTCAACGCCGAGCGTGGCCTGACGCTGTTCATGACCATGACCGCTACCCTTGCCGTGTTGCTCTACCGCTACAGCGGCCAGACCGACCTGCGTATCGGTGCGCCAGTGGCCAACCGGATTCGTCCGGAAAGCGAAGGGTTGATTGGTGCGTTCCTCAACACCCAGGTGTTGCGTTGCCAGCTCAACGGGCAAATGCGTGTTGGCGAGCTGTTTGACCAGGTCCGTAACACGGTGATCGAGGGCCAGTCCCATCAGGACCTGCCGTTCGACCATCTGGTGGAAGCCCTGCAACCACCCCGCAGTGCGGCGTACAACCCGCTGTTCCAGGTGATGTGCAACGTGCAGCGTTGGGAGTTCCAGCAAAGCCGTCAGCTCGCCGGGATGACCGTCGAGTACCTGGCCAACGACGCCCGCGCGACTAAGTTCGACCTCAACCTGGAAGTCACCGACCTTGACCATCGCCTGGGTTGCTGCCTGACTTACAGTACCGATTTATTCGACGAACCGCGCATTGCGCGCATGGCCGAACATTGGCGCAATCTGCTGGAGGCACTGATTGCCGACCCGCAGCAGCGCCTCAGCGAACTGCCGCTGCTGCAAGCCGATGAACAACGCGCTTTGCAAGACAGCCTTGGTATTGAAGCCGGCGAGCATCGCCTGGACCAATGCATCCACCACCTGTTCAGCGAGCAAGCCCTGGCTCGGCCCGATGCGCCTGCGCTGACCTTTGCCGGACAAACCCTGAGCTACAGCGAGCTGGACAGCCGCGTCAATCGCCTGGCCTGGATGCTCCGCGAGCGCGGTGTCGGCCCGCAAGTGCGAGTTGGCCTGGCACTGCCACGTTCCCTGGAAATGGTCGTTGGCCTGCTGGCGATCCTCAAGGCCGGTGGTGCCTACGTACCGCTGGACCCGGAATACCCGCTGGACCGTCTGCACTACATGATTGAAGACAGCGGCATCGGCCTGCTGCTCAGTGACGCCGCGATGTTCGATGCGCTGGGTGAGTTGCCAGCCAGTGTCAGCCGCTGGTGCCTGGAACAAGACTTGCCGGCACTGGCCGACTATCCGGCCACTGAACTGCCGTTTATCAGCCTGGCGCAACATCAGGCGTACCTGATCTACACCTCTGGTTCCACCGGCAAGCCCAAGGGCGTGGTGGTGTCCCACGGTGAAATCGCCATGCACTGCCAGGCGGTGATCGAGCGCTTCGGCATGCGCCCGGATGACTGCGAGCTGCATTTCTATTCCATCAACTTTGACGCGGCCACCGAGCGTTTACTGGTGCCGCTGCTCAGCGGCGCGCACGTGGTATTGCGCGCCCAGGGCCAATGGGATGCCGAAGAGATTTGCGGGCTGATTCGTCAGCATCGCATCAATATCCTGGGTTTCACCCCGAGTTACGGCAGCCAGTTGGCGCAATGGCTGGCGACGCAAAACCAGACCTTGCCGGTGCGCATGTGCATCACTGGCGGCGAGGCGTTGACCGGTGAGCACCTGCAACGCATCCGTGCGGCGTTCCAGCCGGCGCTGTTTTTCAACGCGTATGGTCCGACTGAAACCGTGGTCATGCCGCTTGCCAGCCTCGCTCCGGAGTCGCTGGAAGAGGGCGCCGGCAGTGTGCCGATCGGCAGCATCATTGGTGCGCGTGTGGCTTATATTTTCGACGCAGACCTGGCGTTGGTCCCGCAGGGTGCTACCGGCGAGCTGTATGTCGGTGGTGCTGGCCTGGCCCAGGGTTATCACCAGCGTCCGGGCATGACCGCAGAGCGTTTTGTGGCTGACCCGTTCGCGGATAACGGTGGTCGCCTGTATCGCACCGGCGACCTGGTACGCCAGCGTGCCGACGGCCTGGTGGAATACCTGGGGCGTATCGACCATCAAGTGAAGATTCGCGGTTTCCGTATCGAGCTGGGGGAAATCGAGAGTCGTTTGCTGGAGCACCCGTCGGTGGCCGAAGCTGTGGTGTTGGCTCTCGACAGCCCGAGCGGCAAGCAGCTTGTGGCGTATCTGGTCAGCGACGACGCGGATCACAGCGCCTTGCGCGAATCCCTCAAGGCGCATCTGAAAGCGCAACTGCCGGACTACATGGTGCCCGCACACCTGATGGTGCTGGGCAGCATGCCGCTGACCGCCAACGGTAAACTCGACCGCCGCGCCTTGCCGCAGCCGGACCCTGAGGCGAACCGTCAGCACTACGTGGCACCCCGCAACGAGCTGGAACAAACCCTCGCTGCCATCTGGTGCGCAGTGTTGAACGTGCAGCAGGTCGGGCTGGACGACAACTTCTTCGAGCTGGGCGGCGATTCGATCCTGTCGATTCAGGTGGTGAGCCGGGCGCGGCAGGCGGGGATTCATTTCAGCCCTCGCGATCTGTTCCAGCACCAGACCGTACAGACCCTGGCAGCGGTGGCGACCCGCAGCGAGCAGGTTATCGTGGAGCAAGGGTTGCTGACCGGCGCTTCGGGGCTGACCCCGATCCAGCACTGGTTCTTCGACACCGACATTCCGGCGCGTCAGCACTGGAACCAGGCGTTGCTGCTGGAGCCGGTGCAGGCCCTCGAACCCCATCGCCTGGAGCAAGCCCTGTTGGCGGTGCTGGAACATCACGATGCCTTGCGCCTGAGCTTCACCCGCCGTGACGCCCAATGGCACGCCGAACACCTGGCAGTACCCGAGGGTGGCGTGCTGTTGCAGGCCCGGGTCGCGGATATGGCGCAGTGTGCCGCGCTGTTCACCGATACCCAGCGCAGCCTCGACCTGGAACACGGCCCCTTGTTGCGTGCCTTGCTGGTGGACGGCCCCGGAGGCCGACAACGATTGATGATCGCGATTCATCACCTGGTGGTGGACGGCGTGTCCTGGCGTGTACTGCTGGAAGACCTGCAAAACGTCTATCGCCAGTTGAGCGACGGCCAGTCGGTCAACCTGCCGGCCAAGACCAGCGCCTTGCGCGACTGGGCGGCACGCTTGCAGGCTTATGCCAGCAGCGAGTCCCTGCGCGAAGAGTTGAGCCTCTGGCAAGACCGGTTATCCGGACCGGCTGTTGAACTCCCGGTTGACCGTCCACAAGGTTCGTTGCGCAATCGGGATGCTGAAACCGTCAGCGTGCGTCTGGATGCCGAACACACCCGCCAACTGTTGCAACAAGCCCCGAGCGCTTACCGCACCCAGGTCAACGACTTGCTGCTCACAGCCCTGGCCCGTGTGTTGTGCCGCTGGAGCGGTCATGAGTCGGCCTTGATCCAACTGGAGGGCCACGGCCGCGAAACCCTGTTCGACGACATCGACTTGACCCGCAGCGTCGGCTGGTTCACCAGCGCTTACCCGCTGCGCCTGACCCCGCTGCGAATTGAAGAAGCCGCGGGGCAGGGCGCCTCGATCAAGGCGATCAAGGAACAACTGCGCGCCGTACCGCACAAGGGCCTGGGTTACGGTGTACTGCGTTACCTGGCTGACGACCTGTGTCGCCAGACCATGGCCGCACTGCCGACAGCCGGGATCACCTTCAACTACCTCGGCCAGTTCGACCAGAGCTTCGGCGATGACGCACTGTTCCACCCATTGGACGAGTCCGCAGGCATCGCCCATGACGTGGACGCACCTTTGGCCAACGCGTTGAGCGTCGACAGTCAGGTGTTCGGTGGCGAGTTGGTACTGCGCTGGACCTTCAGCCGCGAGCGCCACGACAGCCAGACCATCAGCGACCTGGCCCACGCCTACCTGGCAGAGCTGCAAAGCCTGATCGAACATTGCCTCAAGGACGAAGCCGGTGGCCTCACACCATCGGACTTCCCGCTGGCGCGCCTGACCCAGCCACAGCTCGATGCACTGCCGGTACCGGCCAGCGCCATCGAGGATGTCTACCCGCTGACACCGATGCAGGAAGGTTTGTTGCTGCACACCTTGCTGGAGCCAGGCACCGGCCTTTATTACATGCAGGACCGCTACCGCATCAACAGCGCGCTGGATCCCGAGCGTTTCGCCCAGGCCTGGCAGGCGGTGATCGCCCGTCACGAAGCCTTGCGCGCCTCGTTCTGCTGGAACGTCGGCGAAGACATGTTGCAGGTGATCCACAAGCCCGGCAGCACACCGATCGAATACCTCGACTGGAGCGCCGACCCGGAAGCCGAACAGGAGCCGCGCCTGCAAGCGCTGCTCAAGCAGGAGCGTGAAGCCGGTTTCGATCTGCTTAACCAGGCCCCGTTCCACTTGCGGCTGATCCGCGTCGGCGAAGCTCGCTACTGGTTCATGATGAGCAACCACCACATCCTGATCGATGCCTGGTGCCGTTCGTTGTTGATGAATGACTTCTTCGATATCTACATGGCCCTGGGCGAAGGTCGCGAAGCGCAACTGGCGATGCCGCCGCGCTATCGCGACTACATCGCCTGGCTGCAACGGCAGAACCTGGCCGAGGCGCGACAGTGGTGGCAGCACAACCTGCAAGGCTTTGAACGCACCACGCCGATCCCGAGCGACCGACCGTTACTGCGCGAGCACGCAGGCCACAGCGGCGGCATGGTGGTGGGCGATTGCTACACCCGGCTCGATGTCCGGGACGGCGCGCAATTGCGCGAACTGGCCCAGGCTCATCAACTGACCGTCAACACCTTCGCCCAGGCGGCGTGGGCGTTGGTGCTGCGGCGCTTGAGCGGTGATCGTGACGTGCTGTTCGGTGTCACGGTTGCCGGACGTCCGGTGGATATGCCGCAGATGCAGCGCACCGTCGGCCTGTTTATCAACAGCATTGCCCTGCGGGTCAAGTTGCCCGAGGACGACCAGAAGTGCAGCGTGCGCCAATGGCTCAGCGGTTTGCTCGACAGCAATATGCAACTGCGCGAGTACGAGTACCTGCCGTTGGTGACCATTCAGGAACACAGCGAAGTGCCCAAGGGCCAGCCACTGTTCGACAGCCTGTTCGTGTTCGAAAACGCCCCGGTGGAAGTCTCGGTACTGGACCGTGCGCAAAGCCTGAATGCCACCTCGGATTCCGGTCGTACCCACACCAACTTCCCGTTGACGGCCGTGTGTTATCCGGGCGACGACCTGGGCTTGCACCTGTCCTATGACCAGCGCTACTTCGATGAAGCTACCGTGCAAGGCATGCTCGGCGAGTTCAAGCGCCTGTTGCTGGCGCTGGTGCAGGGCTTCCAGGGTGACATGGCGGACTTGCCACTGATTGGCGAGCAGGAGCGTGAGTTCCTGGTGGAGGGTTGCAACCAGAGTGAGCATGACTACCCGCTGGAACAGAGCTACGTCGAGCTGTTCGAGGCTCAGGTGGCGCAGCATCCACAACGGATTGCCGCCAGTTGCCTGGATCAGCGCTGGACCTACGCCGAACTGAACCGGCGCAGTAACCGCCTTGGCCATGCGCTGATCGCTGCCGGTGTCGGGCCGGATCAGCCAGTGGCGTTGCTGGCCGAACGTAACCTCGATTTGCTCGGCATGATCATCGGCAGCTTCAAGGCCGGTGCCGGTTACTTGCCGCTGGATCCGGGGCTGCCGACGCAGCGCCTGAGCCGGATCATCGACTTGAGTCGCACACCGCTGCTGGTGTGTACCGAGGCTTGCCGGGAACAGGCGCTGGCGCTGCTGGAAGAGTTCGCCTGCGTCGGTCGTCCGCAGTTGTTGGTGTGGGAAGCAGTTGTTGGATCAGAGGAGAACCCTGGGATCTACAGTGCCCCGGATAACCTCGCTTACGTGATCTACACCTCGGGCTCAACCGGCCTGCCTAAAGGTGTGATGGTCGAGCAGCGCGGCATGCTCAATAACCAGTTGAGCAAGGTGCCGTATCTGCAACTGAGCGAAACCGACGTGATCGCCCAAACTGCCTCGCAAAGCTTCGACATTTCCGTCTGGCAGTTCCTCGCCGCGCCATTGTTTGGCGCACGCGTGGATATCGTGCCGAACACCATTGCCCATGATCCCCAGGGCTTGCTGGATCATGTCCAGGCCCAGGGTATCACCGTGCTGGAAAGCGTACCGTCGCTGATCCAGGGCATGTTGACCCAGGAGCGCGTAAGCTTCGACGGCTTGCGCTGGATGCTGCCTACCGGTGAGGCGATGCCGCCGGAATTGGCGCATCAGTGGTTGCTGCGTTATCCGCAGATTGGCCTGGTCAACGCTTACGGCCCGGCGGAATGCTCGGACGATGTGGCGTTCTTCCGCGTTGACCTGGCGTCGACCCGGGGCACGTATCTGCCGATTGGTACACCCACGGACAACAACCGTTTGTACCTGCTGGACGGTGCACTGGAGCTGGTCCCGCAAGGGGCAGTCGGGGAATTGTGCGTGGCGGGCACCGGTGTAGGGCGCGGCTATGTCAGTGATCCAATGCGTACTGCCCAAGTGTTTGTGCCGAACCCGTTCGGCGGAGCGGGCGAACGTCTGTATCGCACCGGTGATCTGGCCCGCCGTCGTAGCGATGGCGTGCTGGAGTACGTCGGTCGTATCGACCATCAAGTGAAGATTCGTGGCTACCGTATCGAGCTGGGGGAAATCGAAGCGCGCCTGCATGAACAGCCGGAGGTCCGCGATGCGGCCGTCGGTGTGCAGGAAGGGGTTAACGGCAAGCACCTGGTTGGCTACCTGGTAGCAGCCGATGAGACCCTTAACCCTGGCGAACGCCTGGACCGTATCAAGCAACGCCTGCGGGCCGAGTTGCCGGAATACATGGTGCCGCTGCATTGGTTGTGGCTGGATCGCCTGCCGCTGAATGCCAACGGCAAGCTCGACCGCAAGGCCTTGCCGGCCCTGGAGATCGGCCAGTTGCACAGCCAGGATTATCTGGCGCCGCGCAACGAGCTGGAGCAGACCCTGGCTGATATCTGGGCCGAGGTACTGAAAGTCGAGCGGGTGGGTGTGCAGGACAACTTCTTTGAACTGGGCGGGCATTCGTTGCTGGCGACGCAAATTGCCTCGCGGGTGCAGAAGAGCTTGCAGCGGGACGTGCCGTTGCGGGCGATGTTCGAGTGCAGCACGGTGGCGGAGTTGGCCGAGTACATCGATGGCCTGGCAGCCAATGACATCAGTGCCGAGAAGGTGGATCGGTTGAGTGATTTGATGGCGGAGTTGGAGGGGTTGTAGAGCGTTTTTCTTGCTTCCTTGTTCTCACTCAACCTGGGTGAGGGCGGGGAGCGGGAGACCGTTGATCAGAAAGTCATATTTTCTCTGATCGAACTGTCAATTCTGACAGTAGGCAGCTTCTTCGTTTGAGGATTAGATACGTATGGCCCGCAATTGCTGTGTGCTGTGCGGTTCATCTATTCGACGAAGAGACTCGACCATGGCCTGGATCACCCCCGTTGACGACAACCTTCCGGTACCGACAGTCAGGTTTGCTACCGCCAATAGTACGCTGTACCCGCTGGATGCCGAGGGCGGTACACAGGTGAACATTGCCTTTACGGAAATGCAAGAAGGTGTACCCATCACTCTGTATTGGGCGTTGAGAGATCAGCAAGACAGCCCGCTGGAGGCGTTTGTCACTACGGGCAGTGCCACGGGGAGTGTCGAGGTGGAGATTGCTGCCGTACTGATCGGTCGTTGCATCGGCAAGACCGTGACGATCTGGTATGAAACTGCGATTGGGGATTCACGCCGCCTTGATCTGACAATTGAGTTCATCAAACCCCAGGATCTGCCGGCCCCTGTTTTCTTCGATGCAGTGGAGTATGACGGTGGGCGCTGGCTGGATTTGCGTAAATTTCGCGGCGATGCTCGGGTCGAGTTAAAGGCCCCGCCGTTTCTCGCCGTGGGCCAACGGTTGTGGATCCTGGCGGTGGGTAATGAGCACCATGTGGGAAATTTTCGATATCAATGGGTATTTGACGGACACATTGTGCGGGCAGAAGAGACCGTCCCCGGATTTGTTTTCCGTCCTCTGCTGTCTCGGGAATGGCTGGCGGATTGCGAGGATTGGTCTTCGGTAACCTTGAACGTTGCGATTACCTATGATGGTGCGCCAGGCACAGAGCCTGCGGATCCGCAAATATCGCTGTTGCCGGCAAACGCGCATGAGCTACGGCGGACTACTGAAAACCTGCGACTGGGAGAACCGGAACCCCTGCCTTTTGACGATCTGTCAGACTTCACGGACCACAACTGGAACCATTGGGAAAAAGGCCCCGGCGCGGCGGACCCAAGGGATATGGTTATCGTCAATGAAGGTGAACATTGGTATTTGTATAACTACACCTACACGAACCAATCAGCCGGAACCGTCCTGACGAAGGATTATCCTTCGCTTGAACCAGGAAAATCTTATGAGTTCAGCATGGATGTTATGCGAGCCGTTGGGTTGTATGCGTTTCCCCGGTTATCGGTACTCGTCAATGGGGAGGCCTGTATAGAACCGACTGATATTACCCATCGGGATTGGGCATGGATGGCGGCGAAGTTTACTGCCACTACTGCGGCGAATCGGGTGGAGATTGTCAGCCATGTTGCCACCGGTTCGGGCAATGATTACGCATTGGATAACTTGCGGCTACGTGAGGTTTAGGTTTTCAACTGCTTGATGGGTGCGCAAGAAAATGGCTGGAGGGGTCAAGACTGATTGGCCGCTTGCCCGCGCTGTTTTGGGCAAGCGACCGTTGGTCTGTAAATGGTTAACTTTCAAAGAGAACTGTCAATTCTGACAGTAGGCAGAATTTCTTTCCAAGCGCTAAATAATCGTGCTCTCTCGACCGTTTCGGTTCGAAGCGATGATTACAACCCTGGAAGGAGTACTGGTTATGACTAACAATAAGTCCGCAGAAACACCTCATTCGGTCGGTACGGAGGACTATCTACCCTATGTAATCATTCAGGATGCTGATAACAACAGCTTGTTGTACCCACTCAAGGCGGCCAATGGAACGACCGCGAGGATTGCTTTTCCCGGAATGGGAGACTCTCCAATAACATTGTATTGGGCTATCAAGAATCAGGAGGAGCCTGCATTCGAGCCTATTGAGTGGCCAGGCAGTACAAGCGGCAGTGTTGATGTCCCGATTCCTTGGGAATGGGTAAGCACTTGTGTTGGGCATACCGTAGAGATCTTTTACAGCGCTATGGTGGCTGGAGAACTCGAGTGTTCGCTGGTGCTGGAGTTGGAAATACAACATATCAGGGACGAGGACTTCAAAGAGTCAGTACCGACGTTTGTCGACGCCACAGGCAACCCGAACGACAAGACGCTGGATATGTATACGTTCAGTAAAGATGCGAAGATCCAGGTCAAGGCGTGGCCTTTGATCCAGGAGGGCCAACGGCTGTACATCAACGTTGCCGGGGATCAGCACAAGCCTGAGTTTCAATATATCTGGGTGGCTCAGGATTATACCGTCAACGCTGCAGAGGCACATGCTGACCATGTATTTGAGTTCGACCTTCCCCGTGGCTGGCTGGCGAGGCGGGAAGATTATTCTGCGCTGACCGCTCATATCGCTGTCATCTTCGATCGCACCGAACCGAAGCCTCCAAGACCTGTACCTGATCCAATCTACGGTTCCCACCTTCCGGAAAACGCCCTTGAAATTACCCCGCGTACGACCGTAAGGCTGAGGGTAGACCCTGCCATCGAACCTATCGTTGAGGATGATAATTTCAATAATTACATGACTCAGCAGTTTCTATCTGCCGGGAGTAATATCCACACCCGACTCATGAGGCTTGAGTTACCGCTAGATTCCTATCACGGTATTGGTCTTCATGTGGTCAGAGGCGCAGGAGAGTTGGTTCCTGGGATGGTCGAGGGAATGGCGCTGGCCTTGCGTTGTGGTCATTCATCCGCAGAGCGACGTCAGTTCGCATCTATGCACCTCAAGTGGAAATGTACGCAAGTCCGCTTCGCCTACTCTGGGACACATAAGCTCCCCTTGGAAGTATCGTTCTACGATGAGCATGACAATGAGCTGGGACATACCAGCGTCACCCCGCCTGGGTGGGTCGATTTCAAGGCTGCTCAAGGCGATTACATTACGCGGCTCCAGGTAGTCAGCAGCTATCACGGGTGCGTGGACTCATTGACGATCTGGCATGAGGGAGATCAAACCAAAGAACCTCGCGAATAACTTCTTGAGGTGGCGGTGGCCCATGTTCATCCACATGGGCCAACTCCGCCTGCCAGGTTCTCCAAAGGGTTGTTATCGAGGGCTGATTATTTCGGTCCGAGGATCTTCGCCAACTTATCCGGCGACGGCGCGCCTTGCTGTTGCTGCAACTGACCCTTGTCATCCCTATAGAAAATCGCCGGAGTCGCCGACAGTTCCAGTTCTTCCATCAACTTCATATTGGCATCGAGCTTGGCCTGGATATCCGCAGGGATCTTCTCCAGCGGCTGCAACTTGCTGCCTTTGCCCGCACCTTCGTGGGCTTCCAGGGCCTTTTGCGGGTCTTTGCTGGCCAGCAGGGCCGCTGACTTGCCTGGGCTGTCCTCACGAATAATCCCGACCATGATGTGCCGCAACTGCACCTTGCCAGCCTTCACCCATGGCCGTGCCTGTTCCCAGAACATGTTGCAGTACGGGCAATTAGGGTCGCTGAACAGGTAGACGGTGCGCGGTGCGTCCTTGTTGCCGTCCTGGATCCAGTTGCTCTGTTCCATTTTGGCCCAGACTTCCTTGGCCATCGGCGCGTACACCAGTTGGTCCAGGGGCGCCGCGCTCAGGTCGTTGCCTTGTGCGTCGTACAGGTTGCCGGCGATGACACTTTTGCCGTCAGCCGTCAGGTACAGCGCCATGCCTCGGCTCTGGTATTGCGCGGCATAACCCTTGAGGCCGCTGGGGGCGTCGAAGCTGCCGATGATCTTGGCGCCCTTGGCTTCGATCTGTTTGATCGGCGCCGGCCAGTCTTCGGCCAAGGCCTGTGTGGCGGCGAGGGTCAGGGGCAGCAGGGTCAGCAGGTGGCGGAGGCGGGGCATAAGGGTTTCCTTGTGGGAGCCGGCTTGGCGGGGGTGGCGTCGGTCTCGAAACGTTCCATGGCACGGGCGAGGCTGGCCTGGGACAGTTCGCCCAGATGGCTGTTGATCAGGCGTCCGTCAGGTTCGTAAAACAGCGTAGTCGGTAATGCCATGGAGCCCACTGCTTGGCCGAGGCGGCCGCTGGCGTCGAACAAGACGTTGTCCAGATTCAGGCCCTGGGTTGCCAGGTAGGTGCTGACGCTCTGCATGCTTTCGGCCTGGTTGACGAACAGGAAGGTCACGTCGGGCCGTTGTTTCTGGGCGTTTTCCAGTACCGGCATTTCCCGGCGGCACGGTGGGCACCAGGTGGCCCAAAGGTTGATCACCAAGGGGCCACCCTGGTAGTCGGTCAGTTGTACGGTTTCGCCATTGGCGTTGCGCAGGGTGATCTCGGGCAGGCGGGTGCCTTTCTCATAGATCGTCAGGGAGAAGCTGGCCAGCGCCCAGAAGGCCAGGCCAGTGATTACGCCGGCACTCAGGGGTTTGCGCAGGAGCGGACGGCGCCAGCCATACAGCAGGGCGCCGAGGATCAGGACGATGACACCGGGCCAGGCAAGGAAACCGCCGTCGCGCAGGTCGATGATCTGCAGTGGGTCGTTACGGTAGTAAGCCCAGTACATCACCACGAAACCGACCCGGGCGCTGAGCATGCCCAGCAGGAACAGGGTGAACAGCACCGACTCCGGGTTCTCGCCGCCGCGCTTGGCCACACGCCAGCCCACCAGGGTGGCGAGGATCAGCGCACTGATCAGCAGCAAGTGGTTCAAGGCGATGGCGAAGGTGCCGATGGTGAAGGTCAGCATCAGAGGGCGTCCCGGGTCTGGGTCCAGCGTTGCAGGAATGCGGCGGCATTGACTTCGCCGGTGATGCGCTGGGCGCGGCGTTCTTCACCGTCAGGGCCGATCCAGACGAAGCTGGGCGGCCCGGGTACTTTGTAGCGCCCCAGCAGTTCGCGGCTGGCGGCGTTGTCGGCGGTGACGTCCAGGCGCAGCAGGTGCACATCCTTGAGGGCGTCCATCACCTCGGGTTTGCCGAAGACTTGTTTTTCCATGATCTTGCACGACACGCACCAGTCGGCGTAGTAGTCCAGCAGCACCCATTGGCCCTGGGCCTTGGCGCTGTCGAGTTGGCTTTGCAGGACGGCCGGGTCGTTGATTGTCGTGAACGCCTCGTGGGCGCTTGGCGCACCGGCGACTTGCGAACCGGTAAAGACCTTGAGCGGCTGCCACAGGTCATCGCTGCCACCCGCCGCACCCACCACCAGCAGGCCGCCCCACAGGCCCAGGACCAGTGAACCGGCACCCAGCACCTTGGCAGCAAGGCCATGGTGACTGGCCAGCCGCCAGCCGCAGTAGGCCATGACCAGCGCCAACACGCCCCACAACCCAAGCCACAGGGTTTCACCGACCACCGGCCGAATCATCAGCACGGCAGTCGCGAGGAACAGGAAGCCGAAGACGCCCTTGAGCACGTTCATCCAGGTGCCGGGCTTGGGCAGGAAGCGATTGCCCACGGTCACCAGCAGCAACAGGGGGACGCCGATGCCGATGCCCATGGCAAACAGGATCAGGCCACCGTGCAGGGCGTTGCCGCTCTGGGCGATATATAGCAGAGCGCCGGCCAGGGGCGCGGTCATGCACGGCCCTACCAGCAAGCCGGACAAGGCGCCGAGCACACCGGCACCAATCAGGCTGCCACCGCTTTGCTGGCGGCTGACGTTGTCCAGGCGATCACGCAGGAACGCTGGCAGCTGCAATTCAAAGAAGCCGAACATGGGTAGGGCGAGGATCACAAACAGCGCGGCAAAACTACCGAGGATCCACGGGGTTTGCAGCAGGGCTGCGAGATTGCCACCCAGCAGGGCGGCCAATACGCCCAGGGCGGCATAGACGAGTGCCATGCACACCACATAGCTGGCGGCCAGGGCGAAGCCGCGTCGTGGACTGGCGCCGCTGCCTACGACCAGCCCGGCGAGGATGGGCAGCATCGGCAAGGAACACGGGGCGAAGGCCAGCAACAGGCCCAGGCCGAAGAACACCAGCAGGCTCCAGCCCAGGCTGCGTTGTTGCAGGCCGCTGGCCAGGCTCTGGTCCTGGGCCTCGGCGGTGGCTGCGACGGCAGGGTTGCCCCCCAGATCGACGGTGATCGATTGCGGCGGATAACACAGGCCGGCATCCGCGCAGCCCTGCCAGCCCAGCTTGACCTGGCCGGTGGCGCCTGCGGGAAGTTTCACTTCCAGGCCCTGGCGGTACACTTGCTGCTCGCCAAAGAACTCGTCGCTATGGGCTTCGCCTTGCGGGAGCACTGGTTTTTCGGCCAGGCCATCGAACTTCATGCGTTGCTGGTACAGGTAGTAACCATCGGCAATCTGCCAATACAGCTGGGTTTCGCCAGAGGCCAGGCGTTCGGAGGTAAAGGTGAAGGCTTTGCCCACCGGGAGGAAATCGGGTTTGGTCTCGAAAGGATTATTGCCCGGCGCGGCCTGGGCGGCTCCTGCGAATAACACCATCAGAAAGAGAAACAGATGCCGCATGGTCAAGCCTTAGTTCGATGCAAGTGGACACACAATGTGTGGTGTTGATTAACCGATGATTAACCGGGCTATTCTAGCGTGTAGGGATTGTCTGAATGTGAATGCTTGCACGGCATAATGCGTGCTTAATCCAACCCCCTTTTAATCATCATCATTTTTCCAAAGGGCTCACCATGCACGTACTGGTCTGTGAAGACGATGAGCTGATCGCCAGCGGTATTGTTGCCGGCCTTGGCGCCCAGGGCTTTACGGTCGAACGCGTCGCGACGGCTGCTGCCGCACGGGCGATGCTCAAGGCGGCTGAGTTCGACATCATGGTACTGGACCTCGGCTTGCCGGACGAAGACGGCCTGAAACTGCTGCAGCAACAGCGCAGCCAGGGCCTGGAAATCCCGGTGTTGATCCTCACCGCACGGGATTCGGTGACCAACCGGGTCGATGGCCTGCAAGCCGGCGCCGACGATTACCTGCTCAAGCCTTTCGATTTGCGGGAGCTGGCTGCGCGCTTGCAGACGTTGTTGCGTCGAGTGGCCGGGCGCAGCGTCAACCTGATTGAACACGGGCGCCTGACCTACAATCCCAGCAGCCGGGAAACCCTGCTGGGCGGCCAACCGGTGGACCTGTCCCGTCGCGAGCAGGCGCTGCTGCAAGCCTTGCTGCATAACCGTGGCCGCGTGCTGTCCAGCGAACAATTGAAAGACAGCGTCTACGGTTTCAACGACGAACTGGAAAGCAACGCCCTGAACGTCCATATCCACCATCTACGGCGCAAACTGGGTAACAGCATCGTCGAAACCGTGCGCGGCCTGGGCTATCGCCTGGGCCCGGCTGAGGGTGGAGAGGACGCTTCGTGATGAGCCTGCGCCTGCGCCTGACATTCAAGCTGGGTGCCGCCTTTGTGCTGATCTGGGCGCTGGCGGCGGCCTGGATGCTCAGTGACCTGCGCAACCAGATGATGTTTTCCCTGGATCAGCGGCTGGTGGCGTCGGCGCGCATGGTTGCCGGTTTGATGGAGCAGTTGCCGGCCCTGCCTGGCAAAGGCGAGGGCACCCATTTCAGCGCCGAGCAGTTGAATATCCCGGGCGGCATGGCCTGTCAGGTCAGTTCTTTGCGTGGGGAGATTCTCGCCCGTAGCCACACCACTCCGGACCAGGGCCTGGAGTCGCATCAGAGCGGTTTTCGCGATCAGATGATCGACGGCACGAGTTGGCGCAGCTTCACCCTGGCCCGTGGCGACCTGTTCATCACCACCGCCGACCGCCAGGTGGAGCGCGAGGCATTGAACCTGTCGATCCTGCTGGCGGCATCGGTGCCAGTGGGTGTCGCTCTGTTGGGGTGTCTGTGCCTGCTGTGGCTGGGCATCGGCCAAAGCCTGGTGCCGCTCAATCGCATGCGTGATGCCTTGATGCGTCGCAGCGCTGATTCCCTGGAGCCGTTGCAGATTCATCCGCTGCCCAGTGAGCTTAAGCCGCTGCTCGACACCCAGAACCAACTGCTGCAGCGCATCGCCAAGACCATCGAGCGCGAACGCCGCTTGACCGGCGACGCCGCCCACGAACTGCGCAGCCCGCTGACGGCAATCAAGACCCACCTGCAAGTGGCGCGCATGACCGACGGCGCCGCCCGTGACCAGTCCCTGGCCCATGCCGAGGAGGGTGCTGATCGTCTGCACCGGACCCTTGAGCAATTGTTGCTGCTGGCTCGGGTCGAGGGCAGCCTGTCGTTCGACGACGGTTTGCAATCGAGCGCCGAACAAGTGGCACGCCTGGCAATCCAGGATGCCAACGCCGGGGACAATTCGCGCATCGACCTGATCCTGCCGGACAACTTGTCCGAGACGCCGGTGGAAATGCCGGTGGGCCTGGCCGTCGCCGCCTTGCGCAACCTGCTGGATAACGCCTTGCGCCATACACCGGCCGATACCCGGGTGGAACTGAGTGTCTTCACGGCCGCCGATAACGTGATGTTCCGCGTGCGGGACCACGGCGCGCCGATCTCCAGCGAAGACTTGCAACACCTGACCCAACGCTTCTGGCGCAACGGCAACAGCGGCGGGTGCGGCCTGGGCCTGGCCATCGTGCAAGCCATCGTGCAGCGCTGTTCGTGCTCCTTGAAGTTCGACAGCCAGGCCGATGGCCTGCGGGTTGAGCTGGGCATGCCGCTGCGCTGCTGACCGGTCCTTCAAAAAGCCAAATAGTTACCGCCATCTTAAAGCCCAGCGCTTCAGGATGGCGGTAAACGGCTTACAGGCTGAATGATTCAGCCTGTCTTGAAAAGGACAGCTCCCATGTTGGTCATCGATACCACATACCCCGCAAAAAACTTCAACCAACGCGATGGCGAAACCGTGCGCCAGGTCATCGTGCATTACACCGCTGCGCCATTTGCCAGTTCCTTGCGCACGCTGACTCAGGATGGGGTCAGCGCTCACTATTTACTGGCCGATCCCCATGACTGCAGTTACCGCGCTGCCGGCTATGACGAGTTGCGGGTGTTCCGCCTGGTGGGCGAGCAGGATCGCGCCTGGCATGCCGGCGTCAGCCAATGGGCCGGGCGCGACAACCTCAACAGCCGCTCCATCGGCATCGAAATCGTCAACCTGGCCCGTGATGACGCGGGCGTCTTTACCTTTCCCGCCTATGACCCTGAGCAGATTGAGCTGTTGATCGCCTTGATCCGCGATATTCAGGGACGTTACCCGGACATCGGTCCCACCGACATTCTTGGCCACAGCGACGTGGCGTATTGGCGCAAAAGCGATCCTGGCCCGCGCTTGCCCTGGCACCAACTGTTCGAGGCCGGGGTGGGCGCCTGGTTCGATGGGGTGACCCAAGAGGTCTACCAGCGCAGGTTTTCCATGGGCCTGCCGCCGGAAGTGGAGATCGAAAGGGCATTCCAGCGCTACGGTTACGCGGCGGCGAAAAATCGCCAGGCCTTCCAGCAACGGGTGCGGGCGTTCCAGATGCATTTTCGGCCGAATAATTATGACGGACGGTTGGATGCTGAAACCTGCGGGATCCTTTATGCGCTGAATGACAAGTACACCGGTGTCGCCGGCTGAACGGGCGATTTTTTAATGCCCAAGGTGTAAATCCTCGAGTCCCTGACGCGTTTCCAGAACAGGAAATCCGTGCGCAGCCCTTGGGCCAGCCGCCAACGGATTGGCAGTTTGGTCACCATCATCAGCGTATTGAGGGATCGAGAGATGTCAGTCGCTACCAGCCGTATCGAAGATTTGCAGGTTCGGGTCAGCCCGGTCCCGGCGGAAACGCTGTACCAGTTCGACGAAACACCGCTGCTGGCCCGCCAGCGCCAGCAGGAATCCAACGCGCGCAGCTATCCGCGACGCATTCCCCTGGCTCTTAAGCGGGCGCGGGGGATTTATGTCGAAGATGTCGAAGGCCGTAGCTTTATCGACTGCCTGGCCGGCGCTGGCACCTTGGCGCTGGGGCATAACCATCCGGTAGTGATCGACGCGATACGCCAGGTGTTGAGCGATGAACTGCCGCTGCACACGTTGGACCTGACGACACCGGTCAAGGACCAATTCGTCCAGGACCTGTTCGGTTTGCTACCGGCGGAACTGGCCCGTGAAGCGAAGATTCAGTTCTGCGGCCCCACCGGTACCGATGCGGTGGAGGCCGCGCTGAAACTGGTGCGCACTGCCACCGGACGCAGCACGGTGTTGTCGTTCCAGGGGGGGTACCACGGCATGAGCCAGGGCGCGTTGAGCCTGATGGGCAGCCTGGGGCCGAAAAAGCCGTTGGGTGCGCTGCTGGCCAATGGCGTGCAGTTCCTGCCGTACCCTTATGACTATCGTTGCCCGTTTGGCCTGGGCGGGGCAGAGGGGATCAAGGTCAACCTGCACTACCTGGAAAACCTGCTGAAAGACCCCGAGGCGGGCGTGCTGCTGCCGGCGGCGGTGATCATTGAAGTGGTCCAGGGTGAGGGCGGGGTGATCCCGGCGGACCTCGACTGGCTGCGCGGCCTGCGCAGGATTACCGAGCAGGCAGGCGTGGCGCTGATCGTCGATGAAATCCAGAGTGGTTTTGGGCGCACCGGCAAGATGTTTGCCTTTGAGCACGCCGGCATCATCCCGGACGTGGTGGTGCTGTCCAAGGCTATCGGCGGCAGCCTGCCGCTGGCAGTAGTGGTTTATCGCGACTGGCTCGACACCTGGCTGCCGGGCGCCCACGCCGGGACCTTCCGCGGTAATCAGATGGCCATGGCGGCGGGGTCGGCGGTGATGCGTTACCTCAAGGAGCATGATGTTCCTGCCCATGCGGCGGCCATGGGCGAGCGCCTGGGGGAGCACCTGCGCATCCTGCAGCGGGACTTTCCGCAACTGGGTGACATTCGTGGGCGTGGGCTGATGCTGGGGGTGGAGCTGGTGGACCCGAGTGGTACGCCGGACGTTCAGGGGCATCCGCCGGTGCATCGTCAGTTGGCGCCGTTGGTGCAGCGTGAGTGCCTCAAGCGTGGGTTGATTCTTGAATTGGGCGGGCGGCATGGCAGCGTGGTGCGGTTCTTGCCGCCGCTGGTGATTACTGCAGCGGAAGTTGACCGAGTGGCGCAGATATTTGGTCGTGCCTTGGCTGCAGCGGTAGCCAGCCTTTAATTTTTGCCGGGCGCGGTACGTTCTTACTTACATCACCACTGCGCGTGGAGCGCAGTGAGCCTTATAGCGACGGAGAACAGCAATGACCTCAGTATTTGACCGCGAAGATATTCTCTTTCAGGTAGTGGTCAACCATGAAGAGCAGTATTCCATCTGGCCGGATTACAAGGCTGTGCCGCAGGGTTGGCGGACGGTGGGCAAGAGTGGGATGAAGAAGGAGTGTCTGGCTTATATCGAGGAGGTTTGGACGGATATGCGGCCTTTGAGTTTGCGGCAGAAGATGGAAGCTGTGGTTGGTTGAGCATCGGTGACTACTACGGAGTACATATCCATTTCTGCGGTAACGGCCGCTTAGGGTTCCGCCCTTACGGCGGGTCACTTTTGGCAAACGCCCCAAAAGTAACCAAAAGGTCTTGCCCCACCATTCGGCACCTCGCCCAGGCTCGGTGTGCCCTCACTCCGGCATTGCTCCGTGGGCCGCCGCGACGGGCCATCCATGGCCCAACGCGGCTATCCCGGCATCCATGCCGGGATGCCCACTGCGCAATGCCTGCGTTCGGCCATCATGA
>Ga0302228_10000423_pt1 | contig 35839 bp, 22 predicted proteins | sample II_Palsa_N1_2_FD_193519 | JGI IMG/M metagenome (GOLD analysis project Ga0302228, IMG submission 193519) | Peat permafrost microbial communities from Stordalen Mire near Abisko, Sweden - II_Palsa_N1_2 | ecosystem: Environmental > Terrestrial > Soil > Palsa > Peat permafrost | place: Sweden... | reverse complement strand
GTGCTGCCACGATGTTCAGGGCCGACCTGGCCCATGCCGGCAAAGGCGATGGGCATTGCGCCTTTGCCGTCACGCTCGATCCGATCCCGGAAGCTGGCGCCGTGCTCACGGTCATCGCCGTGGGAGCAAACGGTGTTCAGCCACTGATCGGCAGTCCGTTCACCATGCCCGACCATGATCTGACCAGCTCCAGCACACGCCATGCCGACATCCTGCCGCTACCGATAGGCCTCGCACGTCTGCAGGGCTCTCTGGATCAATGCGGACCGGATCGCGTGCATGGATGGGTGCGCTGGCTGGATGGGACAAATGTTTCGCCGGTCCTTTCGCTGCATGAAGGCGATCATGAGTGGCTGCGCTTCGACGCCAATCAATGGCGTCCCGACATTTCCGAAATACACCAGGGCGACGGGTGCTGCGGCTTCGACGTTCTGCTGCCTGAAGGGCTTCGTGATGATCGCCTGCACGTGCTGGAACTGCGCATAACGGAAGCTGATGTGACTCTGCTCAGGGCGCCGTTCCACGCGCGCATACCCTCTGCAACGACGAATCGCACGCCGGGTACATCGACGTCGCCCGCACCACTTGTGCGCGATGCATCCAGTGACAAAATCACGCTGTCAGTGATCGTCAATTTCTACAATATGCGACGCGAGGCGGCACGCACGCTGGCATCGCTCAGTAGCGACTACCAGATCGGCAGTGACACTCTCGATTACGAGGTTCTATGCGTCGACAACGGCTCCGATCCACCGCTCGAGGCGGAATGGGTCGCCAGCTTCGGCCCGCAGTTCCGACTGATCCGTCCCAGCCGCCAGCTTTCTTCACCATGCGCTGCGCTCAACGAGGCCGCGCTGATGGCCCGTGGCAAGTATGTGGCGGTGATGATCGATGGTGCGCATGTGCTCACCCCCGGAACTTTTCGCGAAGCGCTGCAGGCCTGGCGGGAGCATCCCGACGCCGTTGTCGCTCTGCGTCAATGGTTTATCGGTGGCGATCAACGCTGGCTGACCCTGGTCGGATACACCCGTGAGCAGGAGGACCAGCTATTCGAGCGTATCCGCTGGCCGCTCAATGGCTACGACCTGTTCCGAATCGGCTCGCCCATGAGCGACAACCCCGAGCCCTGGTTCGACGGCATCACCGAGACCAACTGCCTGATGCTGCCGACGGCGCTCTACGATCGTATCGGCGGTTTCGACGAGGGATTCGATCAGGCCGGCGGTGGGTTTGCCAATCTTGACCTCTGGCGCCGGGCCAGTACATCGGCAGCTGCTCCACTCGTGGCGCTGGTAGGCGAAGCCAGCTTCCACCAGTTCCACGGCGGCACCACCACCAATGTCGATGACCTCGAGAAGGATCTGCGCGTGCGCTCCTATGCGAATGCCTACCGCACCCTGCGCGGTGGGGACTTCGTCAGGGTGGAACGAGGCAGCCTGACGTTCCGCGGTCACATGTCCTCGGAATTCGCCACAGGCATGCGCCAGCGCACGCTGATGCCGATGCATCTTGGCGTTACCGAACAGATAAGACCTGGCAGACTGTCTGCACATTTCGATGATGGCGCACAGTCCCACCTGATGTCGGTCTACGCCGAGTGCGACTTGAAGCGCGACGTCCGCTGGCTGGGCCTGCCGACCGGAGTGGCGCCGGCGGACCTGGTCAGCATCCAGGAAATCATCCACCAAATTCGTCCCGACGCGGTTATCGCCGTGGGAGCCGAGGCCGGGCTGGTCGGCTTCATCGACAATACGCTGCAAGCCGTGGACATCGTCGGCGCACGCATCCTGCATGTGACGAACTCAGCCACATCGACGACGCGCTCGTCACGAATGACTTCCTTGCACGTGAGGCCAGACGATCCAGCGACTGTCACATACGCGCGTGACTGGGCCGGTGGCGCCGAAACGGTTTTGGTGCTGCACGCGGTCGACAGTACGGATAATTTCTCGCCGACAACGCTGCAGACCTGGGGCCAGCTCGTTTCTCATCGTTCCTTCCTGATCTGCCTGGGCACCGTATTCGGGCAGCCCTGGCTGGGTTATTCGAACCGCCAGCATTTCAGGACCATTCGCGAATTCGCCACTGGCAATTCGCCTTTCGTCATCGATCGCAGTTGGACCCGTCAATTGGTCAGCACCTGCCCCTACGGCTATCTGCGCAAGGTCGGAGGAAATATCAAGGCAACCCAGTACGATGCCGCGCTCGACGACATCGCACCGGATCAGCAAGCACTTCTGGAGAATCCGCAATGAACCGCTTCTGGCCCCGTTACATTCGCCCCCTGTTCGAAACCGTGCAACCGAAACGCATCATGGAAATTGGCGCGGAATTCGGCTGGAATACGCGCCATATCCTCAGTTACTGTCGCGCGCATGGCGCCCACGCCGACATCATCGATCCGGCTCCACTACCCAGCCTGCTCGAGGAACTGGCGCAGTTCGGCCCGGCTGAATATCGCTTCCTTGCGCTGAAGAGCCTGGCGGCGATCCCACAGCTGGAGGCCCCCGACATCGCACTGATCGATGGTGATCACAACTGGGCAACTGTCTTTCGCGAGCTCAACCTGCTGCAGGCCCGTGCGGAACAGACCGGCCAGGCACCTCCGATCGTGCTCTCGCACGATGCAGCATGGCCCTACGCCCGACGCGACATGTACTACAGCCCGGACGACCTGGATGGCTGGCAAAGGCATCCTTACAGCTACAAGGGGATGGTGCCGAACCAGTCCGAGCTGGACGAGCGCGGTGTAAACGGCTGGCTGGCCAACGCGACGCACGAAGGCGGCCCGCGCAACGGCGTGCTTACTGCCATCGAAGACTACATCGCCAGCGCCGGCATCGAATTCACCTTCCGCAAGCTTCCCTTCTTCAACGGGCTGAGCATTCTGGTGCCCGCAGCACGGATGACACCCGCCCTGCAGACGCTGATCGACAGCTTCTTCAGCGCCGAGAGCATGCTCGCTGCCTGTGAGTCGCTGGAGGCCGACGGCATGCAGCTTCGCGCCATGCTCAGCCAGACCGAAACCTGCCTGGGTCGACGTACCGAAGCATTGCAGCGCGCGCGCGCGATCATCGAGGCGCAGCGCCGGCAGATTGCGGAACTTGAGCGCGGGATCGCTGCGGAACATGGAACACAGGACGCCGCCTAGAGCTTCAGCGGCACCTGTCCGGCCGGGTAAGCTGATGGCGCGAAGAACCACGATTCGATTGCGTAACGGTCTTTCGCTATCGCCGCAGGGACACCGGTGCGGTGAAGGAAGAAATGGTCGAACAACAGGGCATCGCCCGGTGCGAAGACCGGGCTGGTGGTCGCCATCCCAGCTGCCGCTTCGGTGACCATGCCAGGCCCCACCGACCAGTCGAAGTAAGCACCATGGCTGCCGGTGGGCAACACCCGCGACAAGCGTCGCGGCAGAAACTCGAGTCCCGACGCATCCTCTCCACAATGAGAGAGCCCAAGCCATACATTCACGCTGCGGATGTCGGCTCCCATGAAGGCCCCATCCTGATGCCAATCGGCGTGACGAATCGACCCCGGCACGCAGCGCAGGGTCGACTTGCCGACCGACAGCATCGGCTGCTCGCCAAAATAGTCTGCAATCATGTCCGTGATCCCGCTGGATCCGAATAGCTCGGTCAACTCATAAAGCATGCGTGGCGAATCGGCCAGCCAGACGCCACCGGCCCCCTCCTCGATCCAGGGCCGTGCCTGCGCCAGCTCGCAGCCCTCCTGCAACGGCAAGCGCGCATACCATGAGTTGCCGAATGTCCCCTCGCCGTGCGCATGCCACGCCGCGCAAGCGTCGAGAGCCTGCCTCACACCATCGGCCAGCTGCAACGCGATATCTGCCGACAACAGCCCGCGCACCAGCAGCGCCCCATGATGACGGATGCCAGCAGCCAGCGTATTGGCATCGAGCTTGCTGGCCGGTATTTCCGGTACACCAACCACATCGCCAAACGGGTCAGGCGGAGCAATCAACCAGGGATCAGCAATCGCCGAGCAGGGCGGCTGGGCCAGATAGGCCTGATAGCGGCACAGTGCCAGCAGTAGCTCAATACCCTCATCTGGCTGTTGGCGCCGACAGGTTGTCAGCCATTCGATCGCATCGTCGTAGCGATGCTGCTGCATCAACTCCCGTGCGCGAACCAGACTCTCGTCCGACAGTTCATTGCAGGCCATCATGCCCTTCCATCTGATGCGCTTCAGGTGTCGCGTTGCTTGACTGATCCAGGCGCTGCTCGTCGCACAGCGTATCGACGATCGCCTGTCCACGCTGCAGGAAATCATCGTGTTCCGCCTTCATGGGAGCCATTGCAGGCTCATTCAACACATGCCGGAAGAACAAAGACATCACGTGACTCACCCCATCTTCCAAGATCGAACGACGATCATCAGCAAGGTATTCACGACCGGCAGCGTTGACGATCTCATAGGCCGGAAAATAATAGACGTCCGGCAGACGACTCACCTGTTCGGCCGCCACCCGGAGCACCGCCTTGGAATAGGTGGACGCCAGCAACACATGCTGCTTTGCCGCCGTCGCAGCCAAGGATACCGGTGAGACCGTAAGAATCACCTTCATGCGTGAATTGACCTCACGAATCTCCTCGATGAAGGCGCGCAGATCGGCAACCACTTCATCCACCGTGAAATTGAACAGGATATGCCGATCAGCGTCGAACCGACCTGCCGCCACGCCCGGGCATAGCGGATAGACGGCACCATCCTCGCGCGAACCCCAGCACTCGGTGAGACCCAACGTGAAAACAAATACATCCATCTCGCTGAAGGCCCGACGCACCGCGGCGAAATGCTGGTGGCGGTCCTCGTGGTACTCGCGCATGGAGCTGAAACCACCCGGCTGGATGGTCGGTCGAAAAGGATCGAACCAACAACCCTCATCGCCCTCCCAGAGGTCGTCCCTGGGAACGAATGCGCCCGACGCGCGTCGCCATAGCTGCAACAACTGGCGCGACGTATAGATATTGCCGTAGCGCGCGGAGTAAACCCCATAGCCGAAAGCTTCGGCCAGAGCAGGGGACAGCAGTGGATGTGCCGGCTCGGTTTCGTAACATGCAAGCCCGTGTTCACGCAGATGGCGCGCCACGTGCTGGGCAAAACAGCTTCCGGCAGTCACTACCCGCATATGTGGTTCGATCAGGAACGGCGGCGTCAGGACGGGGTCGATGTCCGCGCTGGCACGGCCGGCCATGGCACGGCTCCAGCGTTGTCGATCGTCAATGTCCAAGTAGGGATGACTCATACCAGACGCCTCATCTGCTCCAGCACCAGCTCACCGTAAGTCACATTCGCATGGGCACCATCACCATAATACGGCTCGCGCATGAAGCCGCTTTCATCGACGGTTTCGGGTGGACACGGTACAAACAATACCCCGGCCTCACTGCACCATTCGCGAACTATCTGCGAATGCAGACGCCAAAGCTTGTAGCGGAAAGCTGCCGGCGAAATTTCCTGGCACATGCCCGGATACATTCCCCATGGCACATCCGCGTGCATGCGCCCGGCATCCGCGTAAGGTGGTGGCGATTCGACATGGCACATTTGCCCCGCACAAAGCCGACGAACCTGCGACATCAGGGCCAGGTACTCCGCCGTCATGGATTCCAGCACGCGCTGGACCGCCAGCGCCGGCAAGACCTCGGCAGCGGGATCCAGTGGCAGCAAAGGCTGCGTCGGCAGCACGAAATCAAAACGGCGTGGATGCACCAGCATGCCAAGCACACCATGTGCCGCACCACCGACCATCGAAAACACCGGGCCAGGATGCTCCCGCAACTGCTGCTCGACCTGCAGCGACAGGCGCGGCACACCATTCTCCAGCGCGATAGCACCGGGCATTTCCCAGAAATTGAGGGCCTTAAATGGAATGTCTAAAGCCGCAGCGGCCTGCGCTACGCTGACAACATGACTATGACCAATACACAATATGGGCTGCTGCGTATCCATGCGCACATACGGCAATGTGGACATCATGCGATTGAGACCTTGGTCCGGGGCGCTGCGAAGCTTGCGGCCTCCATCGCTTCGGGCTCGATCGACAACGGTTGCCATTCGCGCGGAGGAAAGGCCAGCGTGAAAGGCTCCCCTGAAAGCGTGAGATTCGGGTTATAGATCGGATCGTGATCCAGCTGAACACCCCAGCGGATCTTCATGAACTCCATCTCGCGCATGAAGCGCGCGCGCTTCTCCGCCGTATCCTCATGTCCGCGCGAAGCGGATTCATGATGGTAAAGCTCGGCAAACGGTGTCCATATATTGGTATAGCCGAGGTGCCGCAGGCGTAGGCAGAAATCGATGTCGTTAAAGGCAATCTGCAAGGCGGTATCCAGACCGCCCACCTCAAGGTAAACCTCCCGTCGCACCATCAGGCAAGCCGCCGTGACCGCGCTCATACCCTGTGCCAGCTTTGCACGCGCCATCTGGCCTGGAAAGCCTCGTGGCATACCGCTGTAAAGATGCGCCGCCACGCCATGCACCCCAGTCACCACACCCGCATGCTGGATGGTGTCGTTGGGGTAATACAGCATTGCCCCTACAGCACCCACGTGTGGGCGCATCGCATGGCTCGCCAGTTCCTCGAGCCAATCCGGGGTAATGACCTCGACGTCATTGTTGAGCAGACAAATCAGCTCACCTCGACAATCAACCACTGCATCATTGTTGATGCTTGAATAGTTGAAAGGCTGATCGTGCTTCCTCACCCGTACCTTTGGGTGATCATCGAAACTGGAGAAGTAGGCAAGTGACTCTGGCTCGACGGACTGGTTGTCCACGATGAGGATTTCGTAGTGCGGATAGGTTGTCCGCTCCAGGATCGATTCCACGCAACGGCGCAACAGATCTAGTCGATCTCTGGTGGGTACGATGATGCTGATGAGCGGCCGCAGTTCGGGCAACAGATAACGAACCCGGAATGCCCCCAGCATGCCGTCAATCTCCAGTACTTCCGCCGCCACACCGGTCCGCTCGAAATGTCCACGCAGCGCGCGACGGCCAGCTTCGTGGGCATAGCTTTTCTCGCCCACGCCCTGCGCGGTCGACCCGGCAATCGCACGCCAGTGATAGAGGACTACGGGTACATGGCCAATCTGCTCCGATGTCAGCCGTTCGCTGCAGCGCAATACCAAGTCCCAGTCCTGACTACCTTCCAGCCCTTCCCGGAAGCCGCCCACCGCATTCAACAGCGCCCGCGAATAGACACCCAAGTGGCTGACGCAGTTCTGTCCATGCAACAGGTCCGGGTTCCAGTTGGGCTTGAAGTAAGGATCGTAGCGCTGACCATCGGCATCGATCTTGTCCTCGTCCGTATAAACGAACTGCCATTGCGGATGGCGCCGCCATGCCTCGACGATCGAGGCCAGCGCAGCCGGATGCAATTCGTCATCGTGATCGAGCAAAGCGACACAATCGCCGCGCGCCATGGCCAGCGCACTGTTCGATGCCGCCGAGATATGACCATTGCTTTCACGCCAGATGATACGGATGCGTGGATCGCGCTTCGCATAGGCTTCCAGCACTTCACGCACCTGCGGCTCAGTGGAAGCATCGTCGGACACGCACAATTCCCAGTGCGGATAAGACTGCGCCAACACACTGTCCAGGCAACGCCGCAACCATATCTCCGGCGTATTGAAAGTGGGCAATAAAATCGAGACCAGTCGTACTGGAAGCGTCCGAATCGACACAACAGACTGGTCGTACAGCTTCAGCCAACGTTTGTAAGTGGGTGCCTTGAAGTTGCCATATGCCATGTAACGTTCATGCAACCAAGTCGCAAAGGCGTGCCGGCCGCCAGCCCCCCGGAGCTTCCGCCAAGCATCCAGCATCAACCCGCGAATACCGGGGCCACGCACATTCCGATCCCTTGCGACCGCATGGAGCATGCGCCAAGCCGCACCGACACGACTTAGTCGACGAAACCTGAGGTCTCGCACATGGAACTTGCACGGAACACTTGCTGGATCGAAGCGCAACCGCTGGACATCGAATGGAAGCAGCACAACGCCGACATGGCGTCTGGCAGTGTTCCTAACGAAACCCAAGTACAGGGACCAGGTCTCGTGCATGCCGTAGCCATAATCGAAATACAGCATCGGCTCCAACCGGTCGTCCTCCATGTCTTCCAGCTCAATCGAGAGACGATACCAGCCGGCCTTCAGCGGGAAGCCTGCGGCCACGCACGCAAATTTCGGATCGTTGCCGTTGGCCTGCCATACCCCTGCCTGGCCTGTCACCGGCTCCAGCTGCTCGAGCGGTTGCAGCGACATGTCATACGGTCGTCCATTTAGACGCCGCACGATGCCACGCAGGCGGCGCCACACTAGTCGATGCACGGACGGCATGCTTCGGTGCTCCTGCTCAATGGCCACGTTTGATAAGCCTCCTGAGCCAGGACCAAAAACCACGCCTTGCCAGCTGGTCGATACTTTGCTGAAGCTGCTGCAGGGTCGCCAGCGCTTCTATCCGTTGCTGCGAAAACTCCTGGGCCAAACCCTGCATGCTCCCCTGCTGCTGCGAAAGCGCGCTGGCCAGGTTCTGCACGTCTACTCGTGCGCGTGAGAGCTGACGCATGCTGACAATTGCCTGCTGCTCCAACAGGCGATGCAACACGGGATTGGAAACCACTACCTCGTAGTCGACCCGCATGGTCACCTGCAGTCCTTCATCACCGGCCACTTCCGCGAGCGCACTCCCGACCTCGAATTCGACGCTGGGATCGTCATCGAAACTAACCAGGCGCAAGGACTGTATGCCGGCAGCCTCCATCCATTCCCCGTTGACGTGACCCAAGCGACCCTGCAATTGGGGCAGCTCTGTCCCCTGCGATTCGCTGCTCTCCTGCAACATGACTCGCCTCAACCCGTAGATGCCGGGGAAATCAGCCGGATCGAGCCGCAGGTAATCTGGACGAATACCCGCCGGCAAACGGAATTGCAGATCCACCACCCCATCTTCCGCGTCGACCGGCTGAGAAATCATGCGACTTTCATCGTAAGCCTCGTCATGACGCCGATAGAAGAGATGGCTGATCACCGGTTGCGGTTCGATCACGGCCGACGTCAGTGGCTGATTATTCGCATCCACAAGAATCCCTGCCAGCGCCTCGAAAAAGCCGCGTATCGACTCAGGCGAAGCCGCAGCCTCACGCATGAAGGCGACGAATGCCGCAGGCAGCTGCGAACCCACGGCCACCACGCCAAGACCGTGGCTATGCCTGAAGTCAAAACATGCATGGCGATTCGAAAGCTCTTCAAAGAATTTCCCGACGCCGAAGCCGCGTTCGCGAACATCCGTATCGTGCAAAAGCACCACTGCACGATCGCTGAGCTTCGGTAGCCAGCTTTCAAAGTCGTGACGCACCGCCTCGTATGTATGCAGGCCGTCGATATGCAGCAGGTCGATACTGCCATCTTCGAACTGGGGCACCGCATCATCGAAGTTTGCGCGCAACAGCCGTGAAAAATCCCCATATAGCGGATCATGTCGAGAGCGAAGCGATTGATAGACCTGCTCTCCGTAATGCAGAGCGTGCGCATCACCTTGCCATGCATCCACGGCCACACACCGGCAGTGCAGGTCCAGCGCGCGCACCGCCTGGCAGAATGCCAGATAGGAGTTGCCCGAATGAGTGCCCAACTCCACCAGGCAACGCGGCCGCAGAAGATCGACAGCAAGGTAAGCAAACGGGATATGGCCAACCCAGCCGTAAGGCGGCACGATCCGTGGCCGCATCAATACCAACGGGTGGCCCTGAAGCTGGAAATCACCGTTCATTCTGTACTCGCTCCAACCGAACATCCAGCATCGGTATGCCGATCAGGCCCGCGACCATGGAGCCTCCCGTAGCAGTGAAGTGCAACGCCTCATGCAGCCAGTGCTGAACCACATGCTGCTCCTGAGTACCCTCGGCGACACCCGCGGCAATGAAGTATTCGCCGGAAAGCAGGCGAGGCATGACGAAGCAGAAACTGGCATGAAAATGCTGCCCCGCGGTTACCGGAAAGTCATCCTCGTAACTGAGACCGGTGTTATCACCAAACAGCAACTGACCAAGACGATCCTTCACGTAGAAGCCGGCAATCACGTTGTCGGCGCTCGCTTCGGCAAAAAGCTCGATGCGCAACGTGACGTATTCGCCAGCTACCACGGCTGCCACGGCCTGCCCATCCTCGTTAAAAAAGGAGACATGAACAATCCGCACCTTGAACTCGCCAAATCCTTCGGCATCGGGCTGAAACGGAAGAATACGCAGATCATTGCGCAGGGTGGAACGATCGATGAGCTCCTGCCGCTGATCCACCTGATGTTCCCGCGAAACCCTGAGCTGGCTTGCCGGCTGTTGGTGTCCGCGCGCCTGAAACCCACCCTGCTGCTCAGCCAGCGAAGCTTCCATGTAGGCCTCCATCACGTTGCGGGCCTCGCCAACGCGCTGCACGCGACCGTGTTCAAGCCAGATCGCACGATCACACAGACTGGTCACCGCGCTGCCGTCATGGCTGACAAACAGCATGGTGCCGCGCTTGCGGAATTCCCGCAGGTAGCGCATGCATTTCTGCATGAAAAAAGCATCTCCGACGGCCAGTGCCTCGTCGATGATCAGGATATCGGCATCGACATGGACCACTACGGCGAACGCCAATCGCATGACCATACCCGTCGAATAATTGCGCACTGGTTGATCGACAAATTCGCCAATATCTGCATACGCCAGAATATCGTCGATGCGCGCATCCACCTGGCTGCGGCTCAGTCCAAGAATCGACGCATTCAGATACACGTTCTGACGGCCGGTGAACTCCGGATTAAAGCCGCTGCCCAATTCCAGTAAGGCCGCCACACGACCGTGGATGCCTGCGCTCCCCTCGCTGGGTTTGAGCGTGCCAGCGATCAGTTGCAGCAAGGTCGATTTGCCGGCACCGTTGCGACCGACGATCCCCAAGGTTTCACCACGTCGCACTTCAAAATCGATATCACGCAGTGCCCAGAATTCCCTGTAAAAACGCTGTCGCCCCCCGATCAAACTCTGCAACATGCGGTGCACCGGCTTGTCGTAGAGTTGGTAGCACTTCCCCAGCGCATGCACCTCGATCACTACCTCGGCGACCGATGCCGGTGGTGCCACGATGGCTTCAGAGGACATCGGCAAATCCATCCCGCGTGCGCTGGAACCAGAAATACCCGAGCAGCAGCACGGCCACCGATGCCAGTGTGTAGATCCCCAATGCGTGCCAATCCGGTGACTGTCCAAACAGCACCAGCTGACGCGTCTGTTCGATCATCAAGGTCAACGGATTGAGCGCAATCCAGTCGCGATATGGTTCATGCAGGTTTGACGCCGGGTAGAACACCGGACTCAGGAACATAAGCATCGACGAAATCACGCCCGCAAGCTGCGTTAGGTCGCGGATAAACACGCCCAACGAGGCCATCAGCCAGCTCACTCCGCACAGCAGCAGGACGTAAGGTGCATATAGCAGCGGCAGATACAGCACTGTCGGGTGCAGCGTGTGCCGTGAGATCAACACGAAAATCAGCAATACCAGCAGGCTTAGTAATGCATTGAACAGGGTCGAAGCCACCATGACGCAAGGCAGGATGGCCAGTGGAAACACCACTCGCTTCACCAGATTGCTCTGCGAGACGATGACACTTGGCGCACGCATGATGCATTCGGCCAGCAGCGAGTGGACGATCATCCCGCAGAAGATCATCAGCGAGAAATCAGCACCCGACTCCATGTTCGGCCAGCGCATGCCGAGAAATACCCTGAACGCGAGCGTATAGACAGCCAGCATCAACAGCGGATTTAAAAATGACCACAATAGTCCGAAGAAGGATCCGCTGTAACGCCCTGCCACATCGCGCTTGGCGAGCTCCCAGAATACATTCCGCCTTATCCAGATACGCCTCGACAGCGACATTCTTACTGTTTCCATTCTTAACTGGCTTACCGTTTCCATTCTTAACTGGCACCTCACCCCAAAACTGTATGACGCTGAAGCGTCGCGACCAGCAGACGCCTGCCCCAGTCTGTTTTTCAATCTTTACGGCCAATCTAATGGCAAACTATTCATCGCTCCGCTGTCCGCTTACGCACCGGCACATTGAATCAACCATACCAGCTTACCGACTGACCATTCGCACCCGAATGTCCGCCTATGTGACACCAAAGAAGGCCCGATGAACAGCCCATCACCTCAAACACAATCGCTCATGGTCACCGGCGGAGCCGGTTTCATCGGTGCCAATTTCGTACTGCAGGCCGTCGCCGACGGCCTGCGCATCATCAATCTTGACAAGCTCACCTACGCCGGCAACCTGGATACCCTGTCATTGCTGCATGGCAACAACAGGCATGTATTCGTGCAGGGCGATATCGGTGACCGGGATCTAGTGACCAAGCTGCTGGCCGAACATCGCCCAGATGCCATCATCAACTTCGCCGCAGAGTCCCACGTTGACCGCTCGATCGACGGGCCGGCCGAATTTGTACAGACCAACGTGGTCGGCACACTGGGCCTGCTGGAGTGCGCGCGAGATTACTGGCGCAGCCTTGATGGTGAATCGCGCGATGCTTTCCGCTTTCTGCACGTGTCGACCGATGAGGTCTATGGTTCGCTCGGTGCGGAAGGCAAGTTCACCGAGCAAACAGCCTATGCGCCCAATTCCCCTTATTCCGCGTCAAAGGCAGCGTCCGATCATCTGGTTCGCGCGTTCCAACACACCTATGGCCTGCCAACGTTAACCACGAATTGCTCCAACAACTACGGCCCTTATCAGTTCCCCGAAAAACTCATTCCGCTGATCATCCAGAAAGCCTTGGTTGGCGAGCCGTTGCCGGTTTACGGTGATGGCCGCAACATCCGCGACTGGCTGTTCGTCGGCGATCATTGCAGCGCAATTCGCCGAGTACTGGAAGCCGGTCGCGTGGGCGAGACGTACAATGTCGGCGGCAACGCGGAGCGTGAAAACATCACCGTGGTCAAGACTGTTTGCGCCCTGCTCGATGCACGCCAGCCGCTGGCAAATGGCAAACCGCGCGAATCGCTGATCGCGTACGTGAAAGATCGTCCCGGCCACGACCGTCGCTATGCGATCGATTCCAGCAAATTGCAGAACGAACTTGGCTGGCAGCCGTCTCAAACGTTTGAAACCGGTATCGCACAGACGGTCGACTGGTATCTAGGCAACCAGTCATGGAGCGCACGCGTGCTGGACGGCAGCTACCGCATGGAACGTCTCGGATCATGAGCCAGACACAGAAAGGCATCATCCTCGCCGGCGGCTCCGGCACACGGCTATATCCCATCACACGCGCCGTCAGCAAGCAGCTGCTGCCGGTGTACGACAAGCCAATGATCTACTACCCGCTCGCCACGCTGATGCTCGCAGGCATTCGCGAGGTACTGATGATCAACACGCCGCACGAGCAGGAAATGTTCCAGCGCCTGTTGGGCGATGGTTCGCAGTGGGGCATCGATATTCAGTACGCCGTGCAACCATCGCCAGACGGGCTGGCACAGGCGTTCACCATCGGCCGCAATTTTGTCGACGGCAAACCCAGCTGCCTAGTGCTCGGCGACAATATTTTCTACGGCGTGGGTCTGACCGAACGACTCAAGCGTGCGGCCTCGCGCGATCACGGAGCCACCGTCTTTGGCTACTGGGTCAGAGATCCTGAGCGTTACGGCGTCGCTGAATTTGACGAAGCTGGGCGCGTGATCGGACTGGAAGAAAAGCCGCCCCAGCCGAAGTCCAACTATGCTGTGACCGGATTGTATTTCTATGACGGCCGGGTTTCCGATTACGCGGCCGCCTTGAAGCCATCCTCGCGTGGCGAGCTGGAAATTACCGATCTCAATCGCTGTTATCTTGACGACGGATCGCTGCATCTGGAGCAACTTGGCCGTGGCTTCGCCTGGCTCGACACCGGCACCCACGACTCATTGATGGAAGCCGGCAACTACATCCAGACCATCGAGAATCGCCAGGGACTCAAGGTCTGCTGTCCGGAGGAGATTGCCTACAACAACGGCTGGATCGATGCAGAGCAACTGATGGAGCTGGCTGCGCCGTTGGCCAAGACCGGTTACGGCCAATACCTTCAGCAGCTGACCCGGCAGGGCTACGCACGATGAACGTGATTGAAACCTCGCTACCCGGCACGCTGATTCTCGAACCACAGGTATTCGGCGACAGCCGCGGCTTCTTTTACGAGAGCTACCATCAGGCCCGCTATCACGATGCCGGCATTATCGGCGACTTCATCCAGACCAACGTCTCGCGTTCGGCCAAAGGTGTGCTCCGCGGCCTTCACTACCAGTGGCCAAATCCCCAAGGAAAGCTGGTGAGTGTTATGGAGGGCGAGGTATACGACGTCGCCGTCGATATCCGCCAAGGCTCACCGAACTTTGGGCAGTGGATTGGGGTGATGCTGACTGCCGCCAACCATCGTCATTTCTGGATACCGGAAGGCTTTGCGCACGGGTTTTGCGTGCTGTCTGATTTTGCCACTTTCACATACCAGTGCACCGCACTGTACGATCCCGCGTCCGATGCTGGCCTGCGTTGGAACGATGCGGATATCGGTATCGACTGGCCGGTCAGCGAACCATTGTTGTCCGGCAAGGATGGCAAGACACCGCTGCTGAAGGATGTCGCCGCCGATCGGCTACCGGTTTTTGCACGGTGAAAATTCTTCTGCTGGGTGCAAATGGACAACTGGGCCGCAGCTTTGTCGATGAAGGTGAATTGACCGCACGCGACGAGCTGGTTGTCGCCAGCCGCGACGGGGTGCTGACGCAGGGAGGTCGTGGCGAGATCGCCGACCTTTCTGCGCCAAACACGCTTACCGCATTGCTCGATCGTGTGCAGCCCGAGGTAATCATTAATACCGCCGCCTACACGGCAGTTGATCGTGCCGAGCAAGAACAAGAGTTGGCCAATCGCGTGAACGGCGAAGCCGTCGGCCTGCTCGGGCAGTGGGCCTCCTCGCATGCTGCGAAGGTCATTCACTACTCAACCGATTACGTGTTCGATGGTCATCAGTCGCAGCCCTACACCGTGGATGCGCCCAAGGCCCCGCTGGGCGCGTATGGTCGCAGCAAGCTGCTGGGTGAAGAACTTCTGCGTGACAGCGGCGCCGATCACCTTATTCTGCGCACGGCGTGGGTGTACGCTGCGCACGGGCAGAATTTTCTGCGCACCATGCTGCGTTTGGGCGGCGAGCGCGACGAGCTGCGCGTCGTCGCCGATCAGCACGGAACACCCACCGATACCAAACTGATCGTGCAAGCAAGTCTCGCGGCTTTCGATCGCTGGATATCAGCCGACGGCAGCGGATTGGGCGGTACTTACCACCTGGTTGCTGGCGGCAGCACTACATGGCACGGCTTTGCTGAAGCGATTTTCGAGCAGGCCATAACTCTTGGCTTAATGAAACGCCGACCAAGGATAGTCGCCATCCCCAGCAGCGATTTTCCAACGCCAGCCATTCGCCCGGCATGGTCTTTACTGGATAATGGCGGTTTTCAGCAGCGCTTCCATTTTATGCTGCCAGACTGGCGAAATGGGCTGTTTGACGTCATGCAAAAGCTCACCGCCTCTAGTCATTGATCGATCAAGGATTTCGGACATTATGTTGATTCCACTCATTCTTAGCGGCGGCAGCGGCACCCGGTTGTGGCCCGTGTCGCGTAAAAACCTCCCCAAGCAATTCCTCGCTCTGGCAGGGGACAGCACGCTGTTCCAGCAGACGCTGGAAAGGACGCGACAGTTGCCGGATGTCGCACCACCGATCGTGGTGGCCAGCGACGATCACCGCTTTCTCGCCGCTGACCAGTTGCTTGATCTTGGCATCGATAACGCGACCATCGTACTTGAGCCATTGGCACGCAACACAGCGCCAGCCATTGCCCTGGGTGCGCTGCAGGCTCTGCGTCGAGGCGACGATCCGCTATTGCTTGTGTTGCCCGCTGATCACCTGATCGGCGACAAGGCCTCGTTTGTTGAAGCGGTAAAGCAGGCGATTCCATTGGCCGAACAAAGCTGGCTGGTTACCTTCGGTATTCGTCCGGACCGGCCGGAAACAGGATTTGGCTATATCCGTCGCGCAGGTGCCATCAATAAAGACGGTTTCCAGGTGGAGCAATTCGTCGAAAAACCTGATCTCGCTACGGCTGAAACCTATCTGGCCGATGGTGGCTACGACTGGAATTCCGGCATGTTCCTTTTCAAGGCATCGCGCTATCTGGAAGAACTGGCCGAACACGCTCCGGAAATGCTCGCCGCCGTGCGGGAAGCGGACGCCAAGTCGTCCACCGATCTCGATTTTGTACGAATTGATCAGGAAACTTTCTCACAAGTACCTGACCGATCGATCGATTACGCCGTGATGGAAAAAACGCGACGCGCTGCGGTGATTCCCGTCAGTTGCGCATGGAGCGATATTGGCTCGTGGTCAGCACTTTGGCTTACTGGTCAAAAAGACGCCGATGGCAACATGAGCGAAGGCGATACACTTGCCATCGATACACACAACTCTTTGCTGCGTTCGCATGATCGCCATTTAGTCGCTACTGTCGGTGTCGACGATCTGATTGTGGTAACCACTCCCGATGCCACGCTGGTCGCCCATCGCGATGCGGCGCAGGATGTAAAGCGCATCGTTGAACAACTCAAAGCCTCCGGCCGCACCGAACACTCACTGCATCGAGTGGTACATCGGCCTTGGGGGAGCTATGACTCGCTGGAAGCTCGCGACCGTTTTCAAGTCAAACGTATTGTGGTCAAGCCTGGCGCAAGCTTAAGCCTGCAAAAACATCACCATCGTGCGGAACACTGGATTGTGGTTTCCGGCACCGCCGAAGTCACCTGCGACGAAAAAGTATTTTTGCTGGGTGAGAACCAGAGTACCTACATTCCGCTGGGCAGCGTCCACCGTTTACGCAATCCGGGAAAGGTTCCGGTGGAATTGATCGAAGTACAGTCGGGTAGCTATCTTGGCGAAGACGACATAGTGCGCTTCGACGACGTCTACGGCCGATGCTAAGTGGCTAAACGCTAGAAAAGGCCGGGCTGAATGCCCGGCTGTAGATCGAAAATAAGCATCTATCCAAAAGCAGTGCGTGCAGGCTGGACCCTACATCTGGTAGAGGAGAAGGATAAAAACTAAGTTCTATCCTTAGGACACTTAGTACGCCAAAGTCGCTCAAAGAAAGCAGGGAATAAAGTTCTTTTCCGAGCTATCGGCTGAAGGCACGCTTTGGCGAATCCTACTATGGCGTAGCGCTAGCTTACGAGACCGTCTCCAACCCGATGCGATCTATAATGGGTGTCGGATTAGCATCTATCCTATGCAGCATCTTCCAGAACCAACATCGATCGCGGCCACAAACAACGCCGTCCATCCGATCCGACCTATCTGCTTGATCATAAGCTTGCAATGACTCAGGTGTCGTTGGGGTCGATCGTGACGGACGCGCCTGCATGAAGCGCGATCGGCTTCGTCCATGCACCACATTTCACGCGCGTCTGTTCGCCGCCGATGCTTCGCACCGTGACCGACGCGATCTTGCCTTGTCGCCAGGAGAAGTCGACCTGAAAGCCGCCGCGCGCGCCCAGGCCCGTCACGCTACCCGAGACCGCCCAGGCCTTGGGTAGCGCCGGCAGCAGCTCGATCAAGCCGGGGCGCGAATACATCAACATCTCCAGCATCGCTGTTGGCGTTCCGTAATTGGCGTCGATTTGGAAGGCGTCGCTGTCGGCGCTTATGTTGTAGACATCGAAGAAATTCTGCGCGGTGCCGTTGCTATGATTTTTCGATGGCAACAGATTGGTGAGCAACAACTGATAGGCCTTTTCCGCCTTTTTGAGACGCGCCCAGCAAATCGCACGCCAAGCGCAAGCCCAGCCATAGCCGCTCGTACCTCGTGCCTCGAGCAACCTGGTAACGCCTTCGATCAACGCAGGCGGGCTGGCGTCGAGGCGAATGCGATCACCGGGAAAGAAGCCCACCAGCGGCGACAAATGCCGGTGTCTCACCTCACCGAGATTGTCTGGCGTCATCCATTCCTCCAGCCAACCATTCTTGGGGCTTACTTGAGGTAGATAGAGGCGCGCCTGCAACTGCGCTATCGATGCGGCATAGTCCGCGTCCTTGCTTAATAGCGAACTTGCCTGACGATAGTTCTCGAACAGATCCCAGACCCATTCCTGTGCATAGGTGATGCCCTTAGCATCGAGCGGCCCCTGCTCCGGCGACCAGTCGGCATCGTCGATCAGAACCTCGCGCGCGACGCCGGTCTTCGGATCCATCACTGTGACGGTAAGCAGTCGCGACTCCCAAAACTCGCAGGCGCCCTTGAGCAGGGGATAGATGCGCGCAAGGTAGGTCCGATCCTGGGTGTACTGATAGTGCTGCCAAAGATTGTTGCACAGCCATGCACCGCCAGCCGGGTGCCACCGCCAGCCTCCGCCGCCATAGATATTGGTGGAAATGCCCATTGTCCAGCCGGCGATCTTGCCCGAACTATTGCGAAACACATTACGCGGATCGTTGAAGTGCTGATGCGTTATGGCCGTCCAGGAGGCTACCTGGCTGAGGCAATAGTCGGTCAAGGCATCGAAGCACGAAGGTAAGCCGGCGCGGTCCGGCAGCCAGTAATTCATCTGGATGTTGACGTCGCTGTGATAGTCGGCCATCCAGGGAGGCTCGTTGTCACTTATCCAGAGGCCTTGCAGACCGGTCGGCAAGCTGCCGCGCGAACCGGCAATCGTCAGATAGCGCCCAAACTGTAGATAAGACGCTTCCAACTCCGGATCGGCGGGCGAGCCAGTCGCGGCCCGCGCCTGAAGACGCGTCCACGTATCCATCTCGCGCTGCGCCTTCGTCGACGCGCCGAAGTCAACACTCATCGTGTCGAACAAGGAACGATAATCGACCACGTGCGTATGCAGCAGCATTGCCGGCGTTTGTTTGGCGGCAGCTTCCGCTTTTTTTACCGAAAGCTTTAATGGATCGAGCGAGGCATCCATGTAGCTCATCGCCAGATCCGGGGTGTAGTTGGTGCCTCCGCAGAAGATGACCGTCAGCGCCTCGCAGTTCGCAAAACGAAGCCCCTTGGCATCCGCCGTCACCGTGCCGGACACCGCAACGGCTTTGATGTTCGCTGCGTACTTGAGGCCATTGTCCAGGACACCTTCGAAATGGCTGCTTGCACTCTCGGCTTCATGGTGGGCGGCTTCGCCATGCATGCCCTGCAACTCGATAGAACCGTTATAGACGCCACCGCCGATTTGAGACAGATGGACGGCAATCATGTCATCCGGGTGGCTAGCAAAGATTTCACACGCGTAGCTGACGCCATTTTTTTGATACGTCACGCGAACGCACCCCTGGCCAAGTTCCAGCTCGCGGCGGTAATCCGTGATGTTCGCAGCCTCATGCCCTTCTATCGACAGGTACAACCTGGCCAGCATCACGAGGCTGCCGAAGTGCGCCGTCGTGTATTCAAACTGGCCGTCATCACCCAACGGTACATCGCGCTCGCCGAGCCACATTGAGGCATCGGTGAGGTAAAGAAAATTTCTCGCCGGATCGCCACCGATCAGGGCACCGAGACGCCCGTTACCGATCGGCAAGCCCTCGCGCAGTACGTTCGACTCCGGCGCGGGCGTGCTATACCAAAGCGTATGCCTTGACTCCGCCGTCGGCAGGGGGCCGACGGGGCGTTGTACGGTGCTGCCTTCGGCAAACCTGGGTAAGCCAAGCCATGGCAGCATGACCGCCATGGCGCCGGTCATTTTCAAGAACCGGCGCCTGGCTATCAGGCCGGAACGCGCCTCATCCAGGAGCACCTGCTGTTCTTCGTTACTCATCAGCACTCTCTTGGGATGTTTCCGTCGGCATCTTCAGCAACACTATTTGCCACCCGGACAGGTTTGCGTCGTGGCACCGGCGAACGACCAGGTCGAACCCACTACAGGCGCTACCACGATGCGATCAAGATCGGGCGCAAAGCCATTTGCATTGGGATTGCCCATCTGGATGATGTTGGCACCGGCCTTGAGCGGTACCGTAATGATCGTCGGCACGGGATCGTCGAATGTGCTTCCGTTCAAATCCAGCTGCCGCGCCTGACCGCCATTGACCGTGACAAACAGCGTGCGCTGACCGCTGGTCGCGTAGTCGATCTCCAGCTGATAAATACCGGATGCGGGCACTGTCACGTTGGTGAAGGTCACGGTATTGGCTGGACCGGCGCCAATATTGCCCGCCTTGGAAAGACCGGAGGCATAGTTGCTGAAACCCGCCGTTACCGTACCGCCCAAGGTAGCCGCCTCAGCTTCGTACACGGTGGCTGTCGGCAGGACTGCATGGCCATCGCCGCTGATCACGATGCGATCCATATCCGGCGAATAGCTGGTGGGATTGCCAAACTGGATGCTGTTGTAGCCGGCTTTCAGGCACACCGGCACCGTGCTCGCCGATGGAATCGAAAAGCTGCCACCGCCGGAGTTGAAGGTCTGAAACGGGCCGTCGTTCACTTTGTATAGCGACGAACGCAGACTCAGCGTCATCGAATCGATCTGCATCAGGTAGACACCTGCGTGGCGTACGTAGACGTTGTTGAACGTCACCGTGTTACCTGCGCCGAGGCCAAGCCCGCCGACCTTGCTGCCGCCGGAACAACCGCTGCAACCGGCAACGGCAGCCGTGCCGGCCAACGTCGCAGATTCGGCTTCGTAGCTCTCGCTGGGTGTCGGTGCAGCGTGCCCAGGTGTCGTCGAAATCTTGAGCAGGCGCACACCATGCCCTTCGAGTCGCGTCGAGAACGATCGCGATGAGCTACCCAGTTCGGTATGCGTCCACAAGTCGCGAACCTCCCGTGCGCCATCCAGGCCAAGCTCGTTCCAGGGTAACTCGACCACCGCCGGCAAGGCATTCATATTGAATAACGCAACGTAGTACTCACCATGCCCGAGATCGGAAACCCATACCTGGTGATCGCCGCCCAGTACTTGCGTCGCCGGCTTGCCGGATTGATCGACGGCAAGTACCTCATCGTTGGTCATCAGGCGTTTACCGAAATCGTCGATCTTGGTGAGATCGCCGCCGAGATACATCGGAGCGTTGGCCATCGCCCATAGCGTTACTGCCGAACGTTTTTCATCTTTGGTCAGCCCGTCCAGCTCGTCGTCGCCAACGTCGAGTGAATCCAGATCGTTCCATCCCAGTGTCGCATTGGTTGCATGTTCCCAACTGGGGATATCGCGAAAGCGCTTGTAGATGCGCGGCCAATCGGTCAACGTCGCGCAGCGGCCTTCGCATTCGACGTCGTCATCGATGCGCCGCGCGTTTGAAAACTGCTGCCACGTGCTGATGTAGTCCTGATCGACCTGCCATGACACCGTCAGCCAGATTGGCCGCCCGCTCCTGGTAATCGCCTTCGACCAAGCTGCGACATCATCGAGATTGTTGATGCTCAAGTTGTCGCTATACGAGCCCGGCGTGACGCCGTCGAGCTTGATGAAGTCCACCCCCCACGAAGCGAACAAGGCGACCACCGAATCGATGTATTCCTGCGCGCCGGGTTTGCCGAAATCGATCTTATAGTGATACGGCGACGTGCCCGGACCACCAAATGCATTGCCGGCGGTATAAGGCACCGCCAAGATGTCCTGGATGTGATACGACGTGCCGAGAATCGGCGAGTTGGCCAGTACTGCCGGCTCCTCGACACCAGGAATCCAGTAGATGCCGGCCTTCTGGCCGTTCTGGTGGATGTGATCGATCAGCGCCTTGATATCCGGGAAAATCGCCAGATTGGGCGTCGGCCGACCATTCGCATCGAAACTCCCCTGCCAGCCCGAATCCATATTGATGTAGTCGAAGCCATGCGCCTGCAGGCCCGACGAAGCCAGCGCATCGGACTGGAGAATCATGTTGGCCTGGGTCAGATAGTTCGAGTCGAGCGTCTGTTGGCTGAAACTGCTCCAGCCGAGATAAGGCGTGTGCGCGACGCCGTTGACCTGCGCGTTCGCCACGACGGCAATGCCGAACAAACCGATAGCCAATGCGCAACGCGGAAAAATGGAGTGGATTACACGCCGCAAGGAGAGGCCTTGGCTGCGTGCGGCGGAAGTGACTACGTTCGGATCGCGGGGCGCCCATACAGAGACATTCATTGAAGAATTCGTCCTTTAGGTATTTAAACGGCCACAGGCGGGCTTTCACCGAAGCATCCCCACGCTCGGTAAAAGTATATTTGTAGTACAAATTAAACTAGGCCTGCGCGGCGCACCCTGTCAAGAATTATTTGTAGGACAAATGAGAACTGCGGCATGCGGCATCGCTATTGCGGCGACGCAATATTTTTTGGAGGAGGAAACTGCAGAAAAGACAGAAAAGAATTGGCGATACACGCGACGGTCACACGATCATCGAGCTTTCAGGTAAACGCCTGGTTGACCATGCCTCCATGGTCGGCACCATCGCTTCCTTGAAGGGAAAGCAGATCAAAAATGTATTTGTCGTATTATAGTAAAATCATTACTTGGCTTGCTTACCCATCCTTGTCAAGAGTGATTAAAAATGTAGGCGCGGCCGCTACTGAGCGTGCTCGGTCGCACCGGTCGCAAAATGACCGGCGGCAGTTAAGCAAACAACAAAAGGGGTTCCTCGCCTGATGAAATTTCCAAGAACATGCGCCCGCCGTTACATGGCGATCCTTAGCGCGATGATGTTGGTGGCATGTGGCGCGATGGTCGACGCACGAGCGGCGGCCAGCGACAGCGCAGCACACATCGATGTATCGGGCCATGTCTTCCGGTTGGATGCGGCCAAGGTGACCTACGCGCTCGGGGTCAACGAAAAGGGGCAACTGCAGTCGATCTATTGGGGGCCACGGCTGGCACCGGGCGACCCTTTGCCGGCACCCGTCGCACCTCCCGGCGGCGACTCGATCAATGGCGCAGTCGACGCGGTGCCGCAGGAATATTCCGGTTGGGGTGAAGGGCTCTACTACGAACCGGATCTCAAGGTGACGTTTCCAGACGGCAATCGCGACCTGGCCCTGCGCTACCTGTCGCACAGCGTGCACGGCAACGTGCTGTCCGTCGTTTTGAAGGACATCGAGCGCCCGATCGTCGTCACCTTGCAGTACGAGATCGACCCGGGCACCGGTATCCTGCGGCGCAGCGCGGTCATCGAGAACCGGACGGCGACGCCGGTTATCGTGGAACAGGCAAGCGCCGGCACATGGTTCTTGCCGCGCAGCCACGATTACACGCTGCGCTTCCTAGCCGGCCGCTGGGCGGCCGAGAACAGCATCTACGAGCGCCCGGTACAACCGGGCAAGACCGTGCTCGAAAGCCGCCGCGGCAGTACCGGTATGCAGAACGCGCCGTGGTTCGCCATCCGCCGTAACGACGCGAGCGAAACACATGGACAGGTCTGGTTTGGCGCCCTGGCCTGGAGCGGCTCCTGGCAGATTGCGATCGAGCAGGACCAAACCGAACAGATACGTGTCACTGGTGGCTTCAATCCGTTTGATTTCGGCTACAAGCTCGCACCCGGTGCAAGTCTGCAAACACCTAGCTTCTATGCGGGCGTCACCACCGGCGGCATGGGCGAGGCTTCGCGCCTGCTGCACCGACTGGAACTCACTCGCATCCTGCCGCAAGCGCCGCACTCGCGAGCCCGGCCCGTGCTCTACAACTCCTGGGAGGCGACCGGCTTCGACGTCAACGAAGCCGGGCAGACTGCGCTTGCGGAGAAGGCGGCAAGTATCGGCGTCGAACGTTTTGTGATGGATGACGGCTGGTTCGGCGCACGCAACAGCGACGAGGCCGGGCTGGGCGACTGGACCGTCAACCCGCAGAAATTCCCGCATGGGCTGAAGCCTTTGATCGATCGCGTCCATGCGCTAGGCATGGACTTCGGCATCTGGGTCGAACCGGAGATGGTCAACCCGGACAGCGACCTGTACCGCGCGCATCCAGATTGGGTGCTCAACATGACCGGCCGCCCACGCACCCTGGGCCGTAACCAGATGGTGCTCAACCTCGCGCGGCCGGACGTGCGCGCCTACGTGTTCGGTGCGCTGGACAAATTGCTGAGCGAAAACCAGATCGCCTTCCTCAAATGGGATTACAACCGCAGCTGGTCCGAACCAGGTTGGCCACAGGTGTCGCCCGACCAGCAGAAAAATGTCTACGTCGACTTCGTGAGCAATGTCTACGGCATTCTCGAAGAACTTCGTCGCAAGCACCCGAACGTGGAGATTGAATCGTGCTCCAGCGGCGGCGGTCGCGTGGATCTTGGCATCATGCATCTCACCGACGAAGTCTGGCCTTCCGACAACACCGATGCGTTCGACCGTCTGCGCATCCAGGACGGCTTTACCCAGGCGTATACGCCTGGGGTGATGATGGCCTGGGTCACCGACTCGCCCTCCTCCATGGATGGGCGCAGCATGTCGCTGGAATACCGTTTCCTGTCAGCCATGCAGGGCTCGCTCGGTATCGGCGCGAACCTGACGAAATGGACCACGCAGGACGTGACCACTGCACAACGTCTGATCGCCGACTACAAAGTGATCCGTGAGACCGTACAGCATGGCGACCTGTATCGCCTGGTTTCGCCCGATAGCGGCAGCGAGCATTCGGCCACCGAGAACGTATCGCCCGACAAGGCACATGCCGTGCTGTTCGCGTTCCTGCATTCCAGCACCGAAGGTTATCTCTACCCGACGGTGCGGCTCCAAGGGCTCGATGCGGATGCGCGTTACCGCGTGCGCGTGCTACAGGGAACGTTGGCCGAGCGTACGCCAACGGTGGCGAGCGGTGCCTACTGGATGAACGTCGGCATCGACGTCGTGATGCGTGGCGATTTCCAGGGTGCTGCCATCGCCTTCGACCGCGAGTAGCGGATGCGCCGGCCGATGATCGAGGAGGAGGGTTGCTGGCTCGAGAACACGCATTTGCGCGTGCAGGTGCTGCCAACGCAAGGGGGCGGCCTGGGCCGCTTCGAGTGGCTTGGACGAGACGTCGCCTTCCCCTTGCTGCGCCCGTATATGCCGGCGCCTACGGATGGCAGCGCGGCGTTCGATCCCAACCGCCTGGCCTGTTATGCCCTCGTGCCGTGGAGCAACCGTATTTCGTGCGGAGGATTCGACTTTGCCGGCACATCGGTGGCGTTGTCGCCCAACTGTCCAGGCGAGCCATATCCCATCCACGGCAGCGGCTGGCGCCGCACGTGGACGATGCAGTCGCATATTGCCGACGAGGTACAACTGGTGCTGGACGAGCGAGCGTCGGACGCGTACACCTACCGCGCCATGCTCACTTATACGCTGCGTGGGGACTCGCTGGAGATCGAACTGTGCGTGACCAATACGGGTGACGCGACGCTGCCTTTCGGGCTTGGCCTGCATCCGTTCATCGCACTGCACGACGGCGTTACCTTGCATGCGCCCGCTGCTCGCGTATGGCAGAACGACGGCCTCTCGCCGCTGCCATTGGAGAACGTGTCAGTACCCTCCAACTGGGACTTTCGGCAGCCGAAGGCATTGCCGAGCGAAGTGCTCAATCACTGCTTCCTGCCCTGGTCGGGCAAAGCCACAGTGCATTGGCTCCGGCAAGGACTGCGCTTGCACGTCTTGGCGGATGTCGGCGCATTCCTGCTCTACACGCCGGACAAAGCGGATTTCTTCTGTTTCGAGCCAGTCGACCATCCGATCGATGCCGTGCATTTGCCCGGCGGACCACTGGCGCACGGTATGACGGCTCTGGCACCAAGCGGACACCTGTGCCGGCATTTTTGCTTTCGCGTGGAAGACGATGGTGCACCTCTCGCCATGCCATCGGTCACCGCAACTTTCGGAAAAGGAGAACCACGTGAAGCCACGCCTTGAGAACCGAACCGCCTTGATCACGGGTGCCGCCAGTGGCATCGGCAGCGCCATCGCCAAGCTTTTCGCGCGCGAAGGAGCTTCGCTGGCACTGCTGGACGTGGATGCGGACGCGGCCAAAGCGCTGGCGCGTCAGCTCATAGACTCGGGCCACCGTGCCATCGCGGTGCGAGCAGATGTGTCGATTGCCGACGAGGTGCAGCACGCCGTGGCGCAGGCCCAGGAAGCACTCGGTCGCATCGACATCCTGATCAACGGCGCCGGCATCAATGTCTTTCGCGATCCGCTGACCTTGAGCGAAGCGGATTGGCAGCTCAACCTCGGTGTCAACCTGCAAGGTGCCTGGCACTGTGCCCGCGCGGTGCTGCCGTCGATGCTCGAGGCAGGCTACGGGCATATCGTGAACATTGCATCCGTGCATGGGCACAAGATCATTCCAGGCAGTTTTCCCTATCCGGTCGCAAAACATGGCCTCATCGGACTCACTCGCGCGCTCGGGCTGGAATACGCAGCCCATGGTATTCGCGTGAACTCGATTTCGCCGGGACTGATCCTGACGCCGGCGACCGAACGCTATTTCAAGTCATGCCCTGACCCCGAAGCCGAGTGCCGCAGGCAGACTGACCTTCTGCCCTGCAAACGTATCGGCGAACCCGAAGAGGTCGCCTATGCCGCGCTATTCCTGGCTAGCGACGAGGCGCGCTTTATCAACGCGACGGACTTGCTGATCGACGGCGGCCGCAGCCAGCTTTATCACGCCTGAGCTCTCAGCGCACATCGGTGCGGCGTTCGAGCCGAGCTTCCAGTACCTCGAGCGGTATGCCGGCAGTCTCCGGAACACGTCGCAGTACGAACAGGAAACCGGCACCGCAGATCAGCCCATACAACCAGAAACTGCCGGCCGGCCCAAGATGGGTATTGAGCCAGGGGAACGTATAGGTGAGTACGAAGCACGCGGTCCAGAGACAAAACACACTCATGGCGATCGCTTGTGCGCGGATCCGATCCGGGAATATTTCAGACAGCAGCACCCAGGTGACCGGCGCCAACGTTGTCGCGTAGATCGCGATAGCCGCGAGCACGAGCAGCAACACCGGCAGGCCGAGCAAGTGCAGTGCATAAGCGCCACCGATCAGCAGATAGACGGCAAACAGACCACCAGCGCCAATCAGCATGAGCTTGCGCCGGCCCCAGCGATCCACCAGCACCAGTGCCAGCAGCGTGAACAACAGATTCACCGAGCCGGTGGCGACAATCGACCTGAGCCCTTCATTGATGTCGAATCCCGCCGAAGCGAAGATGTCCTGCGCATAGTTGAAGATAACGTTTATCCCACACCATTGTTGGAACACCGCTAGCGTCACGCCAATCACGGCAACCGGACGTACACGCCGGTCGAGCAGATCGCGCCAGGTCGCGCGAACGCCAGAGGTAGAGTCCTGTACCGTGCGGATGGCTGCCAGCGAAGCGCGGGCGTAGGCGCCGCCGCCGATCTTCATCAGTACCCTCTCCGCCTCATCGTGACGACCTCGTCGGCTTAGCCATCGCGGCGACTCGGGCATGACCATTGCGAACACGAAGAACAGCACCGCCGGCACACCGCCGCTCAAGAACATCCAGCGCCAGCCATGCTGCACGTTCCACGATTGCAGCAGCGCGTGCGCGTCAAGGCCCGGCGGCACCGGCCGGGCGATCGACAGATTCACCAACTGTGCCAGCAGCACGCCGACGACGATGGTGAACTGGTTGATCGCCACGAAACGTCCCCGATGTGCTGCAGGGCTGACTTCAGCGATATACAGCGGTGAGATGCTGGAGGCCAAGCCGATACCGAGTCCGCCGATGATACGGAAAGTCGCAAAGGTGCCGGCACCGTCCGCCCATGCAGTGCCCAGCGCGCAGATTAAGAACACTGCCGCCGAGACGATGAGCACTGCGCGCCGGCCGAAACGGTCGGCAAGCTTGCCCGCCATCGCAGCTCCAGCGATGCAACCAACCAGGGCTGCACTCATCAGCCAGCCGGACATCGCCGGGTCGTGGATGCCGAAATAGGTTTCGTAGAAAATCTTGGCGCCGCCAATAACGACCCAGTCGTAGCCGAAAAGCAGGCCGCCAAGCGCTGCGACCAGGCAAATTAGCCATATGTAGAGGCCGCTATCGGCATGCACGGCATGGGCGTCATCGGGCACGCCATTCGCGATTTGCACGGACAATTCCTTTGGATACTATCGCTCTCGATTCGTCGCATGAACGATGCGGCGATAGCGTCTGCACGCCTGCCCCGAGTCCGGTACGACACTGGTCTTTCGATTCTGCAGGAAGCGATAGGTCCACGCAATCGAAGCTGCCGCAGCGAAATCCGATCAGCTACCTACGCTCTTCAACACTCCATTCATAGGCTAGACACGCCACGATGGCGTGCGTGTAATTCCCATTTTTACGTCACCGAAAAATCTGAGCACAGCGGAATGACCTGCTGAGCTGACATACAAGCTGCACGTCCGTGATCTCTTTGAGACAAGACGAGAGTGTGCGTTTCCTTTGAACTCAGGGTCTGACTACAACGCCCATACTTTTTGCGGACAATTCGCGAGTGAAACAAGCCTATCTCTTAGAGATATTGCACCTCGTTTGCACCTTGTGGTCGCCGTTGCTCAAGACGCTGCGCCGCATGCCTGCCATCAGCGACGCCTACACGCGGCGGGGTTTTGGACTGATCCTGTCAGCGATGGATGAAGCCGAATCGGCCCTGCGCCGCGAATGGTCACCATAGAGGAGCGCAGCGAGCACGGTGTGCAGCGGCCGCGCGAATGAACCCGGTCGCCTGACGAAGCCAGCGTCATTGCCGACGAGGCGTCTGCCAAGCAACTATTTTGTATTATAATTTCACTTGGTCAAGCCGGGGATGGTTCTCGACTTTGGTTGTCGGTGCATCCATTTCGAGAGTGCCATGCCATGGTTGTGAAACCCATTACCGTGCACAACCTGCACAAACAGGTGGTCCATGAGCTCGGGCGGCTGATCGTCGCCGGCGAACTCAAGCCCGGTGAAAACCTGCCGCGCGAAGAGTTGCTTGCCGAGCAGATGAGCGTGAGTCGCACCGCATTGCGCGAGGCGATCAAGGTGCTTTCCGCGAAGGGATTGATCGAGTCGCGGCAAAAGACCGGTACCCGCGTGCGCGACCCGATCTACTGGAATCAGCTCGATGCCGACGTGCTGGGCTGGCGCTGCGCCTCGATGCCAACCGAGAGTTTCGTCGAAAAGCTGGTGGAGATGCGCGAGATCATCGAGCCGGCTGCCGCCGCCGCTGCCGCACGTCGCCGCACGACGGCGCAACTGGCCTCGCTGAAAGAGGCGTATGAGGCCATGGCTGCCGCAACCGACCTCGATGCCTGGGCCGTGGCCGACCTGAGCTTTCACGAACGTCTGCTGCGGGCCGCCAACAACGAACTGATGTCTTCGCTGTTCTCGGTGATCGAAACAGCGCTGGGGACATATTTTCGCCTATCCGCGCGCAATGCTTCCAACTTCAACGTTGCCCTGCCGCAGCATCTGAAAGTCTACGAGGCGGTGCAGCGCAAGCAGCCGGAAGTGGCGCGGCAGGCGATGATCAAGATGGTCGGCGATTCGCGCAACAACATCCGCCGTCGCGCTCGCAAACCGACGCGTTCGTAACCGGGTTCGATCCGCTCAATCGTGTAACGAATCGAACTCGCAGAAACGAACCGATCCGCAGCGTCGCCACGGGCTCCTCCCGCCGATTCGTGCAACGACATTGCACTGCGCGCGGCTCACCTGTATGCACCCGCCATGCGCGCTGCCAACCGCTGCCGTGAATCGGTAACGGCTCGTCTTTGCTATTGGGCGATAGCGGAATCGGCTGGCCGCGGCCGCGTCAGTCGAAGCCGGCCAGTCCGCCGCCGACTTCGAACACGATGTGCACGCCGAGGGTCGCGTTCTCTATCTCCAGCACGGGCAACTGCTACCTCGTGTTGCTTGCGCTGGCGGGAACGATTTCCGCACCTCAGCGGCGGCCGATGCGATACATCACGGTGGCATGTGCCGCCAGCTCGGTCTTGATCGAACCGTCTCCCTTGGTCTGGGCGTGCGCCCACAGATCCCGTACGTTGTAGCTCTGGCCGGCCTTCAGGCCCAGCTCGCTGGCGGTAACGGTGACGTCATGTGCCGCATCGGTTTCATTGAACACGGCCACGGCTCGGCTGCCGTCCTTGAGCGGTTTGACGATGACATGGATGCCGCCGGTGTCGCGCACCTGATGACCCTGGACACCGAGTGGGTCCTGGTCCACCGCAATGACTTCCTTGTTGAGCAGTATCTGCAATGCATCGGGCTTGATCGTACGCAAGTCCGTACCGATCAGCAGCGGCGCTGCCATGATCGACCACAGGCTGAAATGGCTGCGGTACTCGAGGTCGGTCATGCCGCCATTGCCCACCTCGAGCATGTCCGGATCGTTCCAGTGGCCGGGGCTGGCGTAGCGGTCGAGCACCACGTTCTCCTTGAAGATCTTCAGCATCGAGGCGTAGTTGTCGCTGATATCACCGGTGGTGCGCCACGAGCCGGCACCGACCGGCGGCTTGCCGGCCCACAGCCAGGGCTTGTTTTCACCCCATTCGCACATGCTGAAGAAAATCGTCCGGCCACTGCCGCGCAGTGCCTCGGCCATGGCCGTATAGCGCTGGTGGGCGTCGACTTTCTGGTTGTTGCAGTTGTCGTACTTGAGATAGTCCACATCCCAGGAGGCAAAGGTCGCCGCATCGTCCTTCTCGTGGCCAAGGCCGCCGGGAAAGCCGCGGTTTTCCTGCAACGGCTCGCAGGTGGAAACGCCGGCACTCGAATACAGGCCAAACTTCAGGCCATGCTGGTGAATATATTCGGCCAGCGCCTTGATGCCGCCGGGGAAACGCTTGGGGTTGGGCTGCAAATGGCCGTCCTTGTCGCGCTGCCAGTTTGCCCAGCAGTCGTCGATGTTGACGTAGCGGTAGCCGGCATCACGCAAACCAAGGCCGATGAATTTGTCGGCAATGCCGCGAATCATCGCCTCGTCGAACTCGTCGCGACAGTGGGTGGAATTCCAGTTGTTGAAGCCCATCTGCGGCAATGCCGGCGTCGCCGCATCCGCGCGCACTGGCGTGGCGGCCGCCGCAATGGCGGCGACGAACACGAATGGTACTGCCGCACGCAACAAGCTCGGAATGGAGTCTTTCATCGATGTTCCCCTTGGCTGTTTGAACGAAATCGGATACAGCGATCGCACCATGTCATGCGTCATGGCATCGGTACCGTGGGTGTGCCAAGCATGGGCTGCTTGCGCGTGGCGAGTACCGGCTGGCCTTCCGCCAGCAAATCCATCACCACCAGCTGATTGCCGCTGGGCTTCAGCCAGACACCGGGTACGTACAACGTGCGTTGCGGGCCAATGCTCCAGACCCGGCCCAACGGGTGCCCGTTGAGCCAGACGAAGCCCTTGCCGAGGCCGGCCGTGTCCAGGAAGGTGTCCGCGGCGGCGCTTCCTGAAACGGGAGCATTGAACGTACCGCGATAGAAACACGGTGCATGCCGGCAGGGGCCGCGGCTGTAGTTCAATGAGTTGCTATCGGTGAACGGCAACGAATAGATTTGCCAGTCCTGCAATGCGCCGCCCTGCAGGCTGACAGACCCCAGAATGCCCTTGCGCTCGGCGAGCAGCTTCTCGCCGAAGTTGATACGTCCGTCGTTCTGCACCAGCAGATCCAGCGTATCGCCCTTGGCAAGCTTGAGCGATAGATGATCCTGCTTCAGCCGGCGATCGAGCGTGCCGACGCGCTTGCCGTTGACGTAGACCAGCGCGTAATCGTGCAAGCCATCGATGCGTAGTTCGCCGGAGGCATCGGTCACCATGCGCTTACGATAGAGAATATCGCCGTACGCCTGATCCAAGCCTTCCATGGTCTTGAGTTCATGCGATGCCGTAGGTGTCGGCAAGACATCCCACAGTGAAACCGCTTCATCCAGCTTGATGCCATCGATCGCCTGCGTGGACGGCGTTGCCGGCACCGGCGGCAGTGTGGCGCCGGTTTCCTTGGCGATCACCTGGCGCATTGCATTGTACTTTGGCGTGGGCCGACCGCTTTCATCCAGCGGACTGTCGTAGTCGTAGCTGGTGACGTCGGGCTGGTAATTGTCGTCATCCCAGTTGGCGCCGTTCATCCAGCCAAATGAGGTGCCGCCATGAAACATGTAGAAATTGACCGAATACCCTTGCTGCAGCATCCAGGTCAGTTCGCTCGCCACTTTCTTTGGATCGGCAACGTGATGCGGTGCACCCCAATGATCGAACCAGCCCACCCAGTATTCGCCGGCCATGTAAGGGCCGGTAGATTGCCACGTATGCAGCTTGGCGAATTTCTCGCGCGCGTGACCGACGCCGAAGTTGATCACCTTGAGCAAGCCCGGCAACGAGCCGGGCTGCTGGGCGCTATCGGAGGTAAACAGCAGTGATGTGTCGAAGCCGCTGTCGAGCAGGCCCTGGCGAATCTGCTGCAGGTAAGGACTGTCATCCTTGCCGAAGCTGCCGTATTCGTTCTCTACCTGCACGGCGATGATGTTGCCGCCGTGCGTGAGTTGCAGTGGCGCCAGCTCCTGGCCCAACCGATGCAACCAACGCTGCGCCGGCTGCATGAATTTCGGATCGGTGCTGCGCACCTTGGTATCGGGGTCCTTCAGCAACCAGGCCGGAAACCCGCCGAACTCCCACTCGGAACACACATAGGGGCCCGGCCGAAGAATCACATACAGGCCTTCCTGCTGCGCCTCACGGATGAATTCGGCGACGTCGTTCTGCCCACTGAAGTCGTAGTGGCCAGGCGTCGCTTCGTGCGCATTCCAGAACACGTAGGTGGTAATGGTATTGAGGCCCATCGCCTTGGCCATCTTCAGGCGCGCTCGCCAATATTCACGCGGCACTCGGGCGTAATGCATCTCGCCGGAGATGATCCGAAACGGCTTGCCATCGAGCATGAAGTGGCCCTGCTCGACGGCGAGGCCGTGATTGGCTGGTGCCGGTGCTGCCATCATGTTGCCGGAGAACAATGCACCGAGCAGCACACCGGTTAAGACGTTTCTCAATGAACTCACTGAAATACCTCGTTGCAAGACTCAGCTCCGCGGCATCATCCGCGGAGCCGATGCCAGTTAGACAGCACTCATTCCATCGAAAACACCTCAGAAGGTGCCGCGGAAACCGACCGTGTACACCGTGCCATCCGCTTCGGCATAAAGGAACCGATTCGGGTAGACGGAGTAATCGTAGAGGTGCTGATGGGTCAGGTTAGTGCCGGATACGAACACCGACAGGTACTTGTTGAGGTCGTAGCTCGCGCTCAGGTCGAGCTGGCCATAGGAGTCTCGCGTTGCCGGTTGCGCGCCGGAACCGTAGGCCAGGCTCTCCAGGTACGAACCACGCCAGTTGTACGCAAGACGCACCTGCACCGGACCCTTCTCGTAGTACAGGCTCGCGTTGGCCGAGTTACCGATGCCGGGCACTGCGAACTTGCCCGAGGCAGCGATCGTGCCTGGGCTCAGGTTGGTGCTGCTGGAGACGCGTGTGTAGTTGACGGCGACGCCCAGGCCATCGAACGGATCGGGCAGGATGTGGGTGAACTGGTAGTTGAAGGTGAATTCTTCGCCGTAGATATTCGATGAGTTCAGGTTGATTGGCTGGGTCAGCGACCAGATCAGCGGCTGGCCGTTGGCCTGGTTCGTCAGGAATTCCACCGGCGTGCTGACCAGCGTGCTGAAGTTGCTGACCTTCTTGTAGAAGCCTTCCAGCGCGATGTAGCTCGCATCATCGATGTACCACTCCAAACCCGTGTCGAAGTTCCGCGACGTATACGGCTGCAGCTGCGGATTGCCTTGCGAGATGGTCAGCGAGTTCGGACGCGTACCGAAGCTCCTGTTGTAGTACAGGTTGCTCAGTTCCGGCGGGGTCAGCGTCTTGGATACCGAAAAGCGATAGACCAGGTTATCGAGCAGGTTCAGCTTGAAGTTCAGCGACGGCAGCCACTTGTGATACCCACCGTCGGCGGACTCCGGCGCCAGCGCGCCATAGGTGACCTGGCCATCACTGGTGTCGTTCGGATCGATGTAGTAGCTGATCGGCGGCTGGTTGATCGCCGTGGACGTCGAATCAATGTCCATATAGCGCACACCGACATCCAGCGCCCAGGGCTTCTCCCACACCGTGCCTTCAAACACGGCCTTGCCGAAGAATGACTTCTCGTTCTCGGTCACCTTGTTGTAGCTGCCCGGGTTTGGCGCCGCATTCAAGGTGCCCCCGTTGGCGGCCAGACCCGCAAGCAGCGCCGCACGCTTGGCAGCGGACAACTGGTTGTAGGCCGCTGGCGAGGCGAGCCAAGCGAGGTAGGCGCGCGGATCGTATTGGATCCATTGCGATGGTAAGCCCGGTGAAGAAACCCCGCTGATCTTGGGCGGCGCCGTATAGATATAAGCACCCACAGCATCCGGTGGAACGGCAATGCTGTAGCCGCAATAGGCATTGCAAAGGATGCTGTCGGGCGTTCCCCAACTGACCGACTTGACCGACTGATCGGTGATCTGCCCGCCAAAATCCAGCTCGGAAAGCACGCCGTCCTTGAAGCTTTTCGTCAAGTTGATCTGGTATTCGTTGACGTTGTTGGTAACGTTGTTGCCGGAGCCCGCATTGCAGCAATGCGCATCCAAATCCCCCTCGTCCGTCGACGAAAGAATATTGGAGTAGCTCGGCGGTTCGTTGTCGCCGTTGTTGGTCCAGGTCGGATTGACGCCGAAGTTCTTTGCGCCGATCACGAGGAAGTAACCGTTGGGGCTTTGCTTGTTCCAAGCCTTGGAATTGGAGATATCGAGGCTGAGCTTGGTCGACTCGTTGATGTCGAAACCGAGGTTCAAGCCGTTCTGATAGCTCTTTTCATAGCTCGGCGTGTACGACATCACATAGTCGTTCGCCATGACGTTGGGACCCGAGCTGTTACGCGTGAAGCTGGTCACCGTGTTGTTGGCGTCGGTCGTCAACGACTGGATATCGGCGGTATTGCCGTACTGGCCGAACTCGTGCTCCAGCGGATCGACCTTGTAGCTCGAATACAAGGTGTCGAACTGAACGGTCAGCCGATCGATCGGCTTCCAATCGATGGCGCCGCTGAAGCCCTTGCGCGTACGTGTCTCGTCGACGACGTTGCTGGCCAGGGTCTCGGGCACCGCAACATTGGTGTAGCCGGCAGTGCCAGGGCCTGGCGACAGCTGAGAAATGTTCTGGTTGGCATACCAGGAATTGGCCTGCGTATTGAGCTGGGTATCCTTGCGCTTGGAATAGGTGGCCGAGGCGAGCCAACCGAAGGTATTGTCCGAATTCGTCCAGCCGAAGACACCCGATGCCTTGGGCGTGGTCTTGCCCTGCCAGTCCCCGGTCAGGTTGCTGTTGACGCCTGCCCCGCTCCACGCGCCGTGGAAGCCATGGAAGTCCAGCGGACGCGCGGTCTGGATGTTGACCACGCCGCCGATGTCGACTTCGGGAATGTCCGCCGACGAGGTCTTGTTGACCTGGGCGACGCTGATGATTTCAGACGGCAGCACATCGAAATTGAAGGCACGCGAACCGGAGGCCGTGGCCATCTGGCGGTCGTTGATCGTCACGGCGACAAATTCGGGGCCAAAGCCGCGAATGGCAATCTGGCTGGATTCGCCGCCGCTGCGATTCACCGACACACCGGGCACACGCTGCAGGGCATCGGCGACATTCGGATCGGGAAATTTCCCTGCCTCTTCCGCGGAAACCGAATCCACCACATTGACGGCATCCTGCTTGATGGCCTGTGCCCGCCGGATCGCCGCCAGCTGGC
>Ga0302228_10000420_pt1 | contig 36034 bp, 33 predicted proteins | sample II_Palsa_N1_2_FD_193519 | JGI IMG/M metagenome (GOLD analysis project Ga0302228, IMG submission 193519) | Peat permafrost microbial communities from Stordalen Mire near Abisko, Sweden - II_Palsa_N1_2 | ecosystem: Environmental > Terrestrial > Soil > Palsa > Peat permafrost | place: Sweden... | reverse complement strand
AGGCAGTTCCACCACCTACCGACAGATCACCAACGTGGCCGACGGCACGCAATCAAACGATGCGGTGACGGTGCGGCAGCTCACTGGCGCGCTGACCTCATTCGCCACGACCACGACCAAGTATTTCCACGCCAACTCCACCGACCCCGACTCGCTGGCGGCAGGCAGCAATTCGATTGCGGTGGGACCTAACACCGTGGTCAACGGCGACAACGGTGTCGGCATGGGCAACGGCGCGTTGGTACAGCAGAACGCACCGGGTGGCGTGGCGATCGGCGAAAACGCCACCTCGAATCTGCAGGATTCGATCGCCTTGGGCACGAATGCCACGGCGAGCGGCATCCAGTCGATTTCCATCGGTGCGGGAACGACGACCGCCAATCCCACCGATGTGGCGTTGGGGGCAGGCGCATCGGCCTCGGCGCAGGCCGGTGACGTGGCCCTGGGGGCGAACTCAGCGACCTCGACCGTGGTTGGCACGAGCAGCGTAACGGTGGGCGGCACTACCTACGCGGTAGCGGGTACGGCGCCCACCAGCACGGTAAGCGTGGGCAGCACCGGCAACGAGCGCACCGTGACGAACGTGGCGGCGGGTCAGATCAGCGCCACCAGTACGGATGCGGTGAACGGCTCGGAACTGTATGCGACCGATCAGCAGGTGAACGCCAACACCACGGCGATCAACAATCTCGACAACACGGTCACCAACATTTCCAACAACTCCAGCAACAAGTATTACTCGGTGAATTCAACCGGCAATGCGGCTTCCTCGACGGGGTCAAATGCAGTGTCGGTCGGTCCATCGTCGTCGGCCTCGGGCAACAACAGCACGGCTGTCGGCAGTGGTTCGACAGCGAGCGGCAACAACTCGGTGGCCCTGGGTGCCGGTTCCACCGATGGCGGCCAGTCGAACGTGGTGTCGGTCGGCTCACCGACGCAGCAGCGGCAGATCACCAACGTGGCAGCGGGCACCGCGCCCACGGATGCAGCGACTGTCGGGCAGGTGAATGCCGGTGTCCAGACCGCGGAGAACTGGGCGCAGAACTACACCAACCAGCAGCTGGCTGGTCTCAATCACGACTTGAACACCGTGGGTGCACGTGCCAATGCCGGCGTGGCCTCGGCCATAGCGATGGCGGGCTTGCCGCAGGCTTATCAACCGAACCAGAGCAGCGCGGCGGTAGCCCTTGGTTCGTTCCACGGTGAGGCGGGTATTGCCGTCGGCCTGTCGACCATTACCGAAAGCGGCCGCTGGGTCTACAAGCTCAATCTTAGCGACGACTCGCGCGGTGATGCGGGTGCGAGTGTCGGCGCGGCAATGGTCTGGTGAGGAGAGATAAAGCCATGATGACAAAACACTGCAAATCCGCCGTATCGAGCCAGCGCCTTGTGCTGGCGTGGACCCTCGTGCTTGCCTGCCTGCTGCTGGACGGATGCGGCAACGTCAGCCAGGGTGTCGCCAAGGATGGTTCGGGCGCGCAGCAACTGGTATGGCCTGCGCCGGGAGATGTCACACCGATACATCACGGCGGTACCTTTCCCGAGCTTGTCGCCTTGCGTGCCGTGCATGCCGGCATGAACAAGCAGCAGATTGCCTTGCTGATCGGTTATCCGCACTTCGAAGAAGGCATATGGGCGGTGCACGAATGGAACTACGTGTTCAACTTCCGCGATGCCGATTCCGATCGCGTCACCGTCTGCCAGTACAAGATTCTGTTCGATCAGGAAAAGCTGGCGCGCAGTTTTTACTGGAAGCCGGAGGACTGTTCGCGCTACCTGAATCCGCGTGTAAATCCACCGGTTGCCACGGTGGTCAGCAAGACGACGGAGCAGGTCACGACGCTTTCGGCAGATGCCTTGTTCAAGTTCGACCGTTACTCGCGTGCAGACATTACGGACGGTGGGCACACGCAGCTCGATCATCTGGCTGAGGCGCTACTGGCCGAGCAAGATCACATCGTGCGCATCCGTGTGTTGGGATATACCGACAGGCTCGGGAGCGATGCGTACAACGAGACCTTATCGCAGCGCCGCGCCGATACCGTGGCGGCCTATCTCGTCGAGAAGCACGTGCCATCGGATCTGATTGGGACGGAAGGCCATGGCAAGTCCGATCCGGTGGCGCAATGTCCCGACGATAAATCACGCACCAGGTTGATCGCATGCCTCGCGCCAAACCGGCGTGTGCTGGTGCGCGTAGAGACGCGCGGTGGCTGATGCCGCCGTGCTCACTCAGTTATAAGAAAGGTGACGCCATGTTTAGAAAAAGTCTCTTGTCCGTTGTGCTGTGCACGGGTGCATTCGCGGCTTACGCGCAATCTTCGTCACCGGTGGCTCCAGCAGCTCCACAGCCCACGCCCGAACAGCAACGCCAGAATCAGCAAATGGAACGAGCGGCGCTGCAAGTGATCCAGATGGTTGATCAGAAGCAGGCTGCCCAGGTATGGGATGGGGCTTCTACCGTCACCAAACAGATCGTCAGTCGCGATGCTTTTGTACGAGGGGTGGATGCCGACCGCAAAACCGTTGGTTCACCCGGGGCACGTAATCTGGCCTTGCTGACGTACAGCCAGTCTGACGGCAGAAAACTTCCGCCGGGCTTGTTCGCCAATGTCGCTTTTGCCACGCACTTTGCCAATGAAAAGCAGCCGGTGCGCGAGTTGATTTCATTCCATCTGGACAATGATCACGTATGGCGTGTGACCGGTTACAGCCTGCGATGACGTGCATGGATCTTTCGGCCTGAATAAGAGCTCAAGGAAAAACCATGCTTGACCCCTCAGCGCTGCAATCCATGAACGTATTGTGGGCCACGCCCTGTTATGTCTCGGCAGTGTCCATGCACTATGTCACCAGCATGTTCGAGCTGACCCATGAAGCAACGCGGCTTGGGCTGAGGTCTTCGTTGCACATGCGCGCAGAAAGCTTGGTAACCCGAGGAAGAAACGAGATCGTAAAGTTTTTCCTGATGCACCCGGAATACACACACCTGTTCTGGATCGACGCGGACCTGGCGTTCCAGCCCGCCGCCGCTATGCGCCTACTGCTCTCCGATCACGATGTGGCCGCAGGGGTCTACCCGATCAAGCGCTTCAACTGGCCCGCACGGGGCCTGCCGGAAGGCACCACGCAAGAAGCCTTTGAGACGCTCTACACGGACTATCCCTTCAACGCGGTCAACCACGGCACCGAACCCTTGCAGAAGTTCATAAAGAACGATGGCTTTGTGGAGGTTGCCGAGGCGCCGACAGGTTTCATGGCGATCAAGCGCCAGGTCTTCATCAAGATGATGGCCCACTATCCTGAGCTGAATTATGTTCCGGATGGACCGCCCAATAATCCGGAAAAATCCTATTACTGGCTGTTTTTCGACTGCATGATAGATCCGGACACGCGCCGTTATCTCTCCGAAGACTACGCCTTCTGCCATCGCTGGCGCCATATCGGCGGCAAGGTGCATGCCGATATGCATTCCAATCTTGGTCACCTGGGGCAGCACTTGTTTCATGGCAACCTGGCCGAAAGCATCCGCTTGCGGAACGGGCCGTTGGTATCGATGTGCGAAGTGCCATAGGATCGAACCAGGCTAGGGCGTTTCGTTATGCACAGCATACGGGCCCTTCTTGCGCTTATACGGCGGCGCACCTGCAGCTTGGCCAGCGCATAGAGCCGGTCCACCCGTTTGTGATTGACGATCAGGCCGTCCTGACGAAGCTTCGGGTAAATCATGCCGGCACTGTAGCGGCGATGCCGATGCGCCAACGCGATGATGCGCTCGCGCAACGCCCCATTGCGATTGCCTCTCATAGCGCAGCGCACTGGCACTCATGCGCACCACACGCAATACCCGGCGTTCACTCAATCCGCTGTTCTTCATTTGCCACACCGCTCATCGTCGTACCGGTGTCGCTTGAACCGATTGGTCATCCGATAAGTGCCTACTGAAATCAGCTAAGAAGGGAAAATGCCGAAAATCAACCTTCTCACGGAGACGAGTCAGGCGTTGAGTTGACCAATCAAACTGCCCAAAAAATCTGGAGTAGATCAAAATATCCGCGTTAATGGGGCAGAACCTTCAGGCTGCTTTTTCCGCCGCGAGAAAGACCATGCGCGGCGGCGGGTGCATGAGAAACTGTTGGTGCGAGATGTTCCATGCATAGGCACCGGCCAGCGGAAATACCACGCGATCTCCGGGTGCCAGCGCTTGCACCGGCTGCAAGCGTGCGAGTACATCCTTGGGCGTGCATAGCTGTCCGACCACGGTGACGTGCTGATGCTCGATCGTCGGGGTGGCCGCGCCGCGCAGCACGAAGAACGGATGGTCATGACCCTGCGCTGGTGGCGTGCGGAAATGGTGGGTGCCGCCGCGAGCAATGGCAAACCATTCGCCGTGATTGCGTTTGATGTCCAGTACTTCCATGACGTAGTAGCCACAGGCAGCCGTGACGTAGCGGCCCGGCTCGAAACGCAGTATGGGATCGTTATCACGTCCAGCCAGCAGCTGCCGCAAGCCGTCGCAGAAACGCAGCCAGTTGAACGAGCGGACTGGATCGGCATAGTCGACGCCGAAGCCGCCGCCAGCATTGAGTACCTGCACCTCGACCGCGTGCTCGCGGCGCCAGCGTGCCACGATGTCGAGATAGGCGCGCACGAGTTGCAGCTGCATACCGGCATCCAGCTGGTGCGACATCAGGTGAAAATGAAAACCCTCCAGGTGCAGCCACGGGCTTTGCCGAAGACACGCCAACGCCTGTGGCAAGGTGTCCTCATCCATCCCGAAGGGCGTGGGTTTACCGCCCATCATCAGACGTGTATCGGCGATGCCGGGTACCACCATATTCATGCGAAGGTATATCGACACGCGTTTGCCCACCCCAGCGGCGATGCGTGCCAGCCGCTCCAGTTCGCCGAGGCTTTCCACGTGAAGACTGCAATCGGGCAGCGCGACTGCCAGTGCCAATTCGCTGTCAAGCTTGCCCGGACCACCGAACAGTAGGGGTGAAGCGGCCTGCTGCTGACGCAGCCAGCGTAGCTCGCCACCGGAGGCCACCTCGAAACCATCCACCAGTGGCGCCAAGGTATCCAGTACAGCAGGCTCGGCATTTGCCTTCACGGCGTAGTACAGCTGGCACCGTGGCGGCAGCGCGTCACGCATCGACTGCGCGTGGCGTCGCAGGTTCTCCAAATCGTATATGTAGGCACAGATCGGCTCGTCACCATCGTGGCCCAACCCGGCGATCGTTTCGCGGACGCGGCGGGATTCGATATCCAGACTCATGCGGCCACTCGTGCCGCGCCGCGTCGGCGGATCGGATTGGGCAGGTCGGTGTAGTCGGCATCGCGGTCGGCACGCTGGAACAAGCGCGTGCGCAGGTTGTTTTTGCTCGGCAGGGTTTCCCCGTTGAGAAGTCCGCGCAATAGTGGTTGCTCGCCGTGAACACGCTGCCAGTCTTCGGCGATTCGCGCCACGCACTGCCATAGCCGTGCTTCCAAAATCTCGTCGCCATCGGCGAGATGGAACATCGCCTCGGCGAGGTTGTTTACAAGGGCACAGTAGCTGATGCGCTTCCAGCCAAGCGCACGTGGATAGTGTACGGACTCGCGCGCATGCGCGGACAGCTGCGTGAGTCGGTTAGCCGGCCACTGCTCGGCAACCAGTTTGGTGCCTTCCAGATCACGTATCCAGACTCTTGTCGGAAGGCCACGATCGAAGCCGATCAAGGTGTTCTGCAGATGGGGTTCCAGCACCGTACCGTGTTTGAAGAAAGCGAGCCAGACGCCGTCCAGCAACAACCGCGCATAGGCTTCGAACCAGTTCTCGACGACGTGCGCATAGCTGCCATGGCTTTGCGCCTGACGCTGCAGCAGGCGGCGACAAATGCTGTCGCCGTTGCGATCACGAGCGAACAATGAGCCGGCCATCTGCGGCCGGTAGCGCTCGCGCAGCAGTGCGGGAAAATTGTCGCGGTAAAGGATACCGAAGCTCTCGCCAAGCTCTCGCTCCGCTTCCGGACTATCACCGAAGGCGCTGAAATCCAGCGTCGTGGCGGCCGGCTCGGGCAGCACGTCGAAACCTGGCACGCGGTGGCGTACGTCTTCCCATACCGGCGCCAACAGCGAGGTCAACGCCACTGCACTCTCCAGTTCGTACCAGGCGTTCTTGCGTACGCAGTTGGTCAGCCGCACGTGGATGGAAAGCTTGAGAAAGTAATCCAGCTGCGGGTGATACAGCGTACGCACCGACGAGGTCGGCCACATGGCGGTGCCGCGTGGCCCCAAGGGTTCGATCCAACCAACTGCACGGGCTTTGCGGAACAGGGGATTTTCCAATACACGGGCTGCCTCCCACGGGTGGCATGGGTAGCAATGTTCATCGCCTGCCAGTTGGCTCAGGCTGGCACGCACGTCGGTGCCGCGTTGATGCAGCAGGCGTGGATCGATGCGAAACCAGAACAGCGAAAACAAAGTGCGCGCTTCCGGCGAACAAGCCAACACTTGTTCGATATCGACACCTTCGCGGCTTTTGGGGGTGGGATGTAATGCATGCCCCCACGGCATGCCTTGCTCGGCATCGAGCAGCACATCGCCGGTTTCCTGAGTTTGTGCGGCGTGTTTCAGCAGGCGACGGGTAATCTCCACGCTGTTCGTGCTCTGCGCCAGCAGCGCGTGGTTGAAGCCGCATTCGGGTGCCAGCCGGTCGAGCAGAAAATGCACCAGCGCTGTCGCATCGGCGCAACGCCAGGGTTCACCCGGCACTTTGAGATATGGCGCGCCCAGATATTCGGCGCGGCCGAGTCGGCTTATCCGTGTTGCCTGCACGAGCAACCGGTAGCCGGGTTGAGCAAAACGGATCGCGATCAGCCGGCCGACATCGCGTCTGAGGCTCATCGGACGGTCGTTGCCGCGATAGTCCAGTTCCGCTTCATTGCGTGGCAACGCAAACTCGCGCAGATAACAATTCAACCAGCAGGCAATCGCCTGCGCTTGGGCCTGGCCGTCGTACCACTGTTCAAGCATCGCCTGCTGCAACATAGGGCTGTCTCTGTTTGCCGGAATAGAAAACCAGGGTGGCAGCGGTCAACGCGATGGCGCCAGCCAAAGCAGCCGCGAAGAAGGGCATAGCCAGTCCGTAACGATGAACCAGTGCGCCGGCGACAATGCCGCCCAGCGCACCGGCCCATTTGCCGCAAGAGTCGAACAGGCCGAACAGACGACCGGCCGGTGCATTTGCCGCGCAGTGGCTGAGCGCACGATTCAAGCCGCAGATTGCCAGGGTCATACCCACACCATAAAACACCCGTACGGGGGCCAGCAGAGCGGTATGCGTCAACATGGCCTGCATCAGGCTGGTGCAAGCGAGCAAGCCCAGCCCAAGCAGTAGCAGCCGTTGCGGCATCAATGAGTTGGAACGCTGCCACGGCAGAATCAGCAAGTAGACCAAGTGGGGGAGGCTGTAAATCAGGCCGGCCATGCTGTCGCTGGTAATCCCCAGGTTTCTGCAATACAGGATGAAGTAGGGAAAGGTGACGACGACCGCGAAGTAATAGAGAAACTGCACCGTCAGCAGCCCCCACAGTTCGCGATGGATGCTGTTCGCGGATTGCGCCATGGACCTGCCAGGCGAATGCTGCGTGTGGGTTTCCACTGTATCGGGCGGAAGCCTGGAGGTGATCACTAGCCCCAGCAGCGGCAGCAGCGATAAATATCCATACAGGCTTTGCGCTAGGCCGCGGTCAATCGCCACGCCGAGCAGGATCGGCGCAGTCAACATCGCCAGGCGTGCAGAGAATTGGGTCCAGTCCAGTGCCCTGGCTAATGCGGGTCCTTTCGATTGCGTGGAGAGATACGCATTGGCCGCGGCGAGTGAACCGCCACAGCTGCCCTGGATGATCAAGGCGACGACAAATACCATCAGGTTCGGTGCACAGCCTGCGAGCATAAAGCCGAATGCCAGCCCCACTTGGGCGCGCATCAACGACAGCTTGCGCCCGTATCGGTCGGCCAGCCGGCCCCAGCCGGTGGCGGTAAGGGCGGTGCAGATGGTCGGCAACACATACAGTGTTCCAGCCAGCCAGTCAGGTGTGCCTGGTGCCAGTTGCGCCAATACGCTGGGCATGAAAACAGGCATGCCCAGCGCGGTGAACGCGGCCAGATAGTGGGCTGTGAGGACAGCGCCAAGTACGCGCATCAGCCAAAGTCTCCGGCGTGTTGAGCGAGGTTGCTGTGTGCAATCGTTGTGTGCGTACCCTCAGGTGCCAACATGAAGTTGGGTGCACTCGTGCCATAAAATTTCTGGATGTCGGTGGCGCCCGTGGTCTGCTTGCTGAGCAGGCTGCCTGCACTCAACAGATACTTCACTGGCAATTTCGGCGCACTGAGCAGCGTGTGTGCCGGGCCGGTATCCACGCCCTGCTGCTGCAGATTCTGCAATGTCTGGGTCAAGCTCTGACGCAGTGCGTCGTACATCGTGCCGCGCAAGGGTTCGTCGTCGGCAGCCAGACCTTCCAGCACCGCGAGTAGATTCAGTTGCAGGGTGATCGTGCAGAACATCTGCCCGAGTGCGGTTTCTTCCTGCACCAGGATGCGTTCGTTGTGCAGCGGACCGAAGCCATCCAGATCAGGCAGCTGGGTTCGCAGGCGCGGAGCCCATACGCGACCGGCATCGTTGTCCTTCATCAGCAGGCGTAATGGCGAGCCAGTGCGGTAGATCAAAACGGCGTTTTGCTGGTTGGCTTCCAGTGCGATGCCATAGACCAGCCACAGGCGCAAATGTATGTTGCACAGAAGATCGAGGTATTCGCGCCACCAGGCGAGTGTGTCGCCATCGTGATAGCGATCGACCAGATGCGCGGCCAATGCTCGTCCATCGGGCATCGTTCCACATAGTGCAGCTACTGGTATCAAGCAGTCTTGCTCGATCGAGGTTGGATAGACGCGCACAAGGTAGGACAGGTGCTTGCTATCGGCAGCGTGTCCATAATGGCTTTCGTCGACATGCAGATAGCGATCGCGTAAATGGACATCGCGGCTGCCGATGTCGGTGAGCACACGTTGAAACCAGAGTCCGTCGTACAGCGACGAGGGTTTCATCATGCGCAGGCTCAATGCGCCCAGCGTATACATCAATAGCGGTAGCTTCAGATGATGGCGCGGGTGCTCGATCGGGATTACCGTGCGTACCGACAGCGTAGGGCGCACGCGCAGGTAGGTTTTGGGTGAGCACAAACTACCCGCAGGCAATGCCAGTTCGTGTAGGCGTGACCATGTCATTGGATGTACCGGCCATGCGACGTGTGTGTCGTCCAGCGATGGATCGAGGCCCAGGTCGTCCATCCGCGGCCAGAATGCCGGCGCGGATGTAGAGACAGTGATTTGCTCGCGTGGAACGGCCAGCCAGTGCAACTCGAACGAGGGATTGAATTCGGGGGCGTAGGCGCGCATGGCCGTTTCGTCAAGACCGGTCTTGGCGCGGGCGGTAGGGTAGAACGGATGGTCGCGGTAGCTGGCGACCTGATCGGCACGCAACAAGCGCTCACCCCATTCGGGATGGTCTAGGACCTGAGCAAGATGACGGGCATGATGCTGGTAAGCCTCGCGCGCCAGTGCACGATGGTCGGCGGCAAGTATCGCTTCGTCGACGTAGCGGCGATGAAGCGCCTGTGTTTCCTCGTCCAGTCCTTCAGCCAGCAGGGTCAGCCATCGCTCGGCGCCATATTCAAGTTGTGCGTCTTGTGCGGTCTGTCTTATCCACGCATCGCCGAGTGCGTTGACCGGCTGCATGTAATCACTCTGGCGGATCGGCAACCAGAGGATGCCTCCAGGCCAGTGCGCGATCCGCCACCATGCAGGAGGCTCGCTGCGAGTTCTCCATGCGTGTTTTACCAGCGGCGGCGCTATCGTTTCACGGCCTGTGCTGACGATGCCTCGAAGATTTTCGCGCAGACAGCAATCGATGATGCGCTGGGTGATATAGGCGTGATCCGCATCACGGTCGAGCCAGATCATGCCGGCTGCTCCAGCGCTGGGAAGGCTATCGATTGGATCTGCCAATGCAGCTGCGACTCGATCTTTGCGACGGTCTGGACCAGGCTGTCGTGATTGTCGGCGACGACACTGAGTACACCCAGATAGTCCTTGTTGGAGTGGCTGAGGCGAATGACTTCGCCTTTCTGGCGTAGGCATCGATAAACTGCATGCGCCTGATCGGTTCGTTCGATATGCGGATCGCTGGTCTCGATCAGTCGTCCTTCCTGCTCAGCCACATAGAAACGCAACATCGCCTGCCGCGCGGTTGCCAGCTCCTGGTGGATTTCTTCCTGGTCGAGTTTCTGACCAAGGTGCAGTCGCAAGATCCATTCGAACCAGAGGCCGCCAAACATGCGATCGAGCATGAATTCGCAACCATCGCCGATGCTGCGATAGTTGATTTCGACCAGCACGGGACCCTGCGCAGTCAACGCGAATTCGCTGTGACAGACGCCAAAATTGATACCGAGCGCCACTACTTGCGCCAATGCCTGCTGGCGATAAAGCAGGATATTCGGACCGTTCCAGACCGACTCCAATTCGATGAAGTGCGGCGGTACGGATAAACGAGTATCAAAGCCGCCAACAGCGCAGATGTGTCGGCCATCGCCCAGCGTTTCGAGGCTGAACAAAGGGCCGTCCAGAAAACCTTCGAGCAGTATCGTGCGATGCGGATGCTGATTCCAGAAAGCGCGGCTGTATGCCTGCAACTCCGCTGGCGAAGCACAAAGCTGGACATCAAGTCCGGCGACGCCTTCGCGCGGTTTTACGATCAACGGATAATGCAGATCGATTGGTAGCTCTTGTCCTTCCACCAGCGCATGGAACCAGGGTGTCGGCAGATCAAGCTCGCGCAATCGTCCGCGCATCGCGGCCTTGTTCTTGGCGGCATAGCACACGCGCCAGTCCTTGCCGGGCAGGCCGAAAGCCTGCGCGACGAGGGCGGTAGATGTTTGCAGATGATCACTGTTGGAGAACACTGCGGCTGGGCGGATGCCCGCATCATGCAATACGTCGATCACGCCTAGCGGACTGAACACGTCGCATTCGATGATTCGCTGCGGTGCATAAGCCGGTTCGCGACTGAAATACTCCAGATGATCGAGCCGGTGATCGGTCAACAGCACGACAGGTAGGCCCAAGCGCTGCGCGGCGGGCAGAAAACCTTCGGTGATCGCGGCATGGCGGATATGGGTAAGGATGACCAGGGGCGAGACATTCATGTTCTGAGGATCGCTTGGGAAAGGGAGATCAAAAAGTCAGCTCGGCTCCGGCGGTGAACGTGCGCTCGGGCCCTGGCTCACGGCCCCACGGGCTGGTGTCGATGCCTCGGAACCAATAGTGCTTGTTGAAAATGTTGTTCATCGCCAGCGTGCCCTTGAGCACACTGCTGCCCTTGCGCAACAGAACGCGGGTGAGCTGGGCATTCCAGATCCAATAAGCCGGCAGTTGGCCGACAGAGGCGATCGCGTTTTCCTGACGAGTGTTGGCTGCGTCGGTGTAGGCCTTGCTGAAGTAGTAGCTGTTCAACGCGATGTTGGTATCGCCCAGCGTGTAGTTCGCACCCAAGTTGAACTGGTTGCGCGAGGTGAAAGGCACTCTTTTGCCTTCGTACTGCCCCGATTCCTGGCTGGCATCCAGGTATGCATAGCCGGCGTCGAGTTTGAGTTGGCGCAGCCACGCCGGGTTCCAGTCCAGTTGTACTTCGGCGCCCTGGTTGCGGGTCTTGCCGATGTTGTAATAGCTGGCGGTGGTGCTGTTGTACTGGATCTGTTTGTCGAAGTTGATTCGATAGAGGTCGAAGTTGACGTTCACGCCTTCGTTGGGGTGGTAGCGCGCACCGACTTCGTAGTTCCAGGCCAGTTCCGAATCGAGATTGTTGCCGTAGACGATCTGCGTAACCTGCGGCGCGCGCAACGAGCGCTGGGCGTCGGTATAGACGTACCACTGTGAGCTGGCCTGATAGCCGACGGTAAGCCCTGGCAACAGGTTGCGGATATTGTTCTGGTACTGGTTGACGTTGATCAGATCGCGAAAATTCGAATCCAGGTGCTCATAGCGCAGGCCTGGTGTAACGACCAGTTGGTCGTCATAGAAGCCGACGGCATCGCTCAAATAAGCGCTCCAGGCGTGGTTCTTGAATTGCCAGTCGCGGAACAGCGAATAGCTGCCGTCGACCAGACTGGTGGCATCGGCGAGATAACCGATGCTCTCGCTCTCCGCGCGTGCGCCGAGTGCCCATTGCTGACTCACGCCACCAGACTCCATATGCAGATTGAGTTGTGGCTGGGTCCCGTAAACACTGAAAGTACGAGGGCCGCCGTTATCCAATTGCGGCGGCAGGTTGGACAGCCACGTCTGCGCCGATGAGATACGCGTGCCGAATTCGAAGTTGCGATCACTTCGCCAGTCGAAGCTTGTCCAGGAAAACTGCGATTGATCGAACGGGCCCCAGGCACCGAGATCCTGCTGATAGGTCAGTGAGCTGCGCGTGGTACGGCCGTCGAAGGCGTCGAGCGGGCGGGTCGCCTGGCGCGGGTTCTGCTGATAGTCCGCCACTGACAAAGCACCGGCCAGATCCATGTCGGCGACATAACGTTCCACGCTGGCTTTCAGCAGCTTGTCGTCGGCAAGCCACCATTCCGCACGCAGACGTACATTCTTTACATCGGTGTCGCTGTGATCGCGCCAGTACTCGCCCTTGAGCGAATCGGCGTCGAGCTGCAAGCCAAAGTTTGGAGTGAGATAGCCGCCGGTGCTGAGCGACGTGTCGCGCAAAAAGTGGCCGGCACCGCCGGCGGTAATTTTCTCGCCCAGCGTGGTGGTCCATTTTTCCGGAATCGGTTTGCTGACCAGGTTGATCACGCCACCGACGTTGTTGGGCCCGTACTGCACTGCTGCGCCACCCCGTACGATATCGATGCGCTCGATCTGATTGAAGGTGACCGGGAACAGCGAGAGACTGGTCTGGCCGTAGGGCGCTAGCGACAGCGGAATACCATCCTCAAGCAGTTGTACGCGACCGCTGCGGCTTTCGTAGAGGCCGCGCAACATGATTTGCGGCAGCACACCGGTACCGGTCTCGTCGAAGATCTTTATCCCCGGCACGTGCTGCAAAGCGTCGTCCAGCGAGCGGTAACCGCTGTTGACCAACTCATCGTGGCCGATGACTTGGCGACTGCCCGCATAGTGGCTCACTGCGGTTTTGCTGGAATCGCCCAGCAAGGTTCCGGTTACCGTCACGGTATCGAGCTTGTGTACCTTCGGATCGTCCCGTGTCTCGTCGGTGCTATCTGCCGCAAGCAAGGGGCCTGCGATCAGTGTGCAACCGATCGCGATACCGAGCAAACGGGCGCGGGGCAGGTCTCTCATGGATTTGATACCTTGGTGTTAGTTGAAAGGTGGTAGTGATCGATCAGGCTTCACGTAGAGCGAGCTGGCGCGTCCTCAAGGCGGTTTGCAGCAGCCCACGGTCTTCGCCAGCGAATAGCCAGTGGAGGTTTTGTCCGAGCCAGTGGTCACGCTGTTCGTCATTACGTGGGTTGGCGCAGAAGGGAATGTCGGCGAGACGGCAGTGTTCGGCCATTTGCTGCAGTCGTGCCCAGACGTCTGGATGCTGCGGATGCGGCCCCAGCCCCAGATCGAGGGCCAGGTCAAACGCGCCTTCCATGATTAGCGAGACGCCGGCCACGGTGAGGATTTCAGGCAGCGCATCTAGGCCAGCGGCGCTTTCAATCATCGGTACGATGCGGATCTCATGACGGGTACGCTCGATGTATTCGGCCATCGGAATCTTGCCGAAGCCCGTGACTCGCCCGCCGGTGATGCCGCGTCGGCCCCACGGCGGAAAATGTGCGGCACCTACGGCACGTCGCGCTTGTTCGGCGGTCTCCAGGCGCGGAATCACGATGCCTTTGGCGCCAGCGTCGAGTACGCGCCCAATCAGCTTTTCATCGACCTCCGGTACCCGCACCCATGGCTCGCAACCACCCAGCTCGCAAGCACGGATCCCATGCTGAAGCTGGTCCGGCGAGACCAGCAGATGTTCCAGATCAAGCACCACGAAGTCGTAACCGGCGTGGCCGATCATTTCGCAAAGCAGAGGCGCGGGCAGTGAATTGAGCAGCCCGATGGAGCGACGCATAAAAGGTATCCATGGGAGTGACGGAATGCGGCGCACCTTACATATAATGAGAATCATTATCAATAAGAATGTTCGTCTTTTGTGCATTCGGTCATATGAGTCAATCGCTACCTAGTCGATCCGGTAAACACCGATGCGCAGCGGCAGTACAAACGAAAAAGCCCACCTGATGAAGTGGGCTAAATCATTGATATACATGTGGCTTAGGAGGAGATCAAACCGTTGGAACGGGAATTTTTAATCCTCTCCTCGACGTGTTGGATCAACGGGATCGAGTAACCACGCCGCAGGGTAATTAGCATCGATAAGGACAGTGATGGCAGGCAAGAGCCGATTTACCACGGATCAGATCATCGAGGTGCTTCTTTGCCGCATTGCTTCAGTGTCTGTGCCGTATGACGCATTACGAGTATTTGTCTAGACGGTGATTCGCGTCTACTGGCGTCAGTCCGCACTTGATTTGGAAATGATTGTTTTCTATTATCCGGCGATGCGACCCGTACCAATTGCATCAGCACCGCGCTCGCGAGGCCCTGGCCGACCGCGTGAGTTCGACATGGACGATGCGCTGGACAAGGCTATTCGGGTTTTTCGTGAAAGCGGTTATCACGCAACGTCGATCGAGAGTCTTGCTACCGGCATGGGACTGGCGTCGGGAAGTATCTACAAGGCGTTCAAGGATAAGCGCGAGGTCTTCATTGCAGCTCTGGATCGCTACATCATGTTGCGCAATCAGCAAGTGCGAGCAGTGGCCGATACCGGCAAGTCCGGTCTGCGTCGGTTGCGCGACGTGCTAACTTTCTATGTGGCATCGTCACAAGGTGCAGAAGGACAACGTGGCTGTCTGGTGGTAGGCACCGCTACACAACTCGCTACGTTTGACGGTGAAATTGCCAAACGCGTTAGTACCGTGTTGAAAAGTAATCATGCCTTTCTGACAACACTGATTGTGCGAGGCCAGGCGGATGGCTCTATCCGTCAGGATCTGAATGCGTCTGCCACGGCGGGCCTGATGGTCTGCATGACGCAGGGTATGCGCGTTGTCGGGAAGACCGGTAGCACCATTGTCAAATCATCCAGCCTTGTGAATTTGGCCCTGAAATTGGTGAGTTGATTTTATTTTCCTAATTAGGAAATAAATAGTTCCTAATTAGATATGGCCCCTTGCGATATAGACAAAACGAGGTCTCGTCATGAATGTCATTCAAGATCGCGATGCATCTAGGGCTCAGCCCGCCAACCTGCCAGGTTTTCCACTGCATTTCATCGACATTGACGGCGTGCGTGTGGCTTACCGGTTGGGCGGTCATCCAGATGGGTTGCCGGTGTTGCTCTGGCACGGTTTTCTTGGCAGTAGTTGGACGTGGCGCAAGGTAGCACCGCTGCTCGCCGCACAAGGGTGTGCTGTGTTGATACCGGACATGCTCGGATATGGCGATAGCGACAAACCAACTGAAGACGAACGCTACGACGCCCGCGCACTTGCAGGTCTCTATCGAGCACTGGTCAACAAGACCGGATTCGGTGCCGGTCGCCCACTGTTCGTTGTCGCGCATGACATGGGTGCCACTTCCGCGTTGTTGTGGGCGGCGGATCATCCGGATGATCTCGCCGCGCTGGCCTATCTGGAAGAGCCGGTATTGCTGCCCGATTTACTTAGCGAGGCCATCCGTTACACGCCACCAACCACGCGATGTGGCGGTTTATGGTGGTGGATGATGGCCTTGGCGCCAGGCATGGCCGAGCTGCTTATCAGCGGACACGAGCGCGAGTTTCTCAACTGGAATTTCCAGCACAACACGTTCGACACGACGGCGATCCAGCCCGCAGCTGTCGATGAATATGTGCGCAGCTTGGCGGGGCCTGGTGGTGTTCAAGGCGCATTCGGTATCTACCGCGCTATCCCACGAAGCGTTGAGCAAACGGCACCCCTGGCCAACGACAAAATCAAAGTACCCGTACTGGCCTTGGGGGGACGTAACAGCAAAGCCGAAAGCGTTGGCGAGATGGTGCGTCGTGTTGCTGCGCATGTGGAAAGTGGTGTGCTCGAAGACTGCGGCCACTTCATGCCGGAAGAACAGCCGGAAGCATTGGTGCAGCGACTGCTGCAGTTTCTTGATTGCCACCTGCCCGGGATCAGGATTGTCTCCGATAACCCTCCCTTATCGTCGCTACGTTGATGGGATTAGTGCGGAAGTTTGGGGGCAAGAAAGTATCTACGATAGAAATCCATATGAATTCGATACGCGCCTTTTGCGCACAAGTCGGTCTTCGTGCACTCTTGGCTGCGGGGATGCGACGGGGCTGATCCGCCACGCTCGGTTTCGATTTCTTCGGAAGAGCGCCCTCGATCACTGGACGGTTTAGCAATGTCTGTTTCTAATATTCGTCTTGCGGTTGCCACGTCAGTGATCGTTCCGGGCATCCATCCGGACGATAACCACCTCACGGCCTCGCTCCGGCGCCTCGGCATCGAACCCACCGCCTGCATTTGGAACGATCCCCGTGTGGATTGGGCGGCATTCGACGCCGTGTTGATACGTTCGACCTGGGATTATTTCAAGCACTATCCAGCCTTTAGACAATGGTTGGACCAGCTACCCATTCCGACGATCAACAACAAAGACCTGCTGCGCTGGAATAGCGACAAGAGTTATCTGCTCGATCTGGCAGAGCAGGGGGTCGATATCATTCCAACGCTGATCACACCCGCGAAGAAATTGCAGCAGACGCTGGCCACGATGCCCGCGCGCGAGGTCGTAATTAAACCGACGATCAGCGGCACGGCCTGGCATACAGCGCGCGGTGTGGTTGGCGAAACAGAGTTCAATCGCGTCATCGCACAACTGCCGTTGGAATTCGACTATCTGGTTCAACCCTACGTGCCAGAAGTTGTCAGCGATGGCGAGTGGTCTCTGCTATTTTTCGATGGTGAGTACAGTCACGCGGTGATCAAGCAACCGGCGATGGGCGATTACCGTGTGCAATCCGATTTCGGTGGCACTGCAAACCCCATCGAGCCTGATGCGTCGCTTATCGCCAGCGCAAAACGTGCTCTGGTTGCTGCGGCGGCGATTGGCCACGCCGACATTGCCTATGCACGGGTGGACGGCGTAATTTCCAGGGGGAGTTTTCTGCTGATGGAGTTGGAAATGATCGAGCCCTTTCTGCATCTCAAGGCCTGTCCTGAGGCAGCGGAACGCTTTGCCAGCAATCTATGGAAGCGACTGGCTGTCTGACTCCCAGCCGGGCAGTGTGTTTGCTCCTGGTAGCCAACGTCACCTCGGTGAACCCACCATTGGCGCTTGAGACGTAACCGTCTATTTGGTGCACACCGATTGAGACTTGGCGTGGTTGCGATGCCGGAACGAAGCGCGACCTTCTGGACTGCAGATGGGTTTAAAACGCCCACATTCTTTTGAATCCTCACACCTCACCGCGCAAAACCTTGGCAAGCCGCGGTATGGAAAATTCCAGAAAGAGACGTGTCGCCAAGGCGATACCGCGCCGCGCGGGCTGTATCGCGTATATCTGCGCAGCATCCGATCGCCAGCCGGCTTGGCTATCGAAGGCATCGATCAGCTGCCCTGTCGCCAGCGCATCTCTGCACAGGTAACGAGGCAAGCACGCCGCCCCCATGCCTGCGATAGCGGCGGCTTGCAATACGCTGATGTTTCCGCTGCTTAGACGCGGCGTGTAGTGGAGCGTGTGCACATTCCTCCCGCCTTGGGAAAATTGCAGACTCTTGACGCCATCGTGCGTCGCGTGGGCGAGCAGGCCCAGTTCAAGCAACTGATCGGGATGCTGCAGCCTATCCTGCGATGCCAGCAGCGTCGGGTTGACCACTACCATCATCGGGACATCACCGATCAATCGCGCCACCATGCTCGAGTCGTCAAGCGGCGCGCCTTGTGCGCGAAACGCAAGCTCGAATCCTTCGCCGATCAGATCAGTTTTCCGATCGCTGGCATCGATCAACACATGCAATTGCGGATGCAGCCGGCAAAATTCAGCGACCACGGTCGTCAGTGCCGCCGCTGCGAACGGTGCCGGGCAGGTGAGACGCAAGGCGCCGCGCGGCTCTCCATTCCACTCAGCGGCGACATTGAATGCAGCACGCGCCTGCTCAGATACCGTCCGTGCATGGCCGTAGACCTGCTCGCCGGCCGGGGTCATCGAAACACGCCGTGTATTGCGCTGGAGCAGGCGCACGCCCATCCGTTGTTCCAATTCGGCGATACGCCGGCTCAGCTTGGATCGCTGCATGCCCAGGCTACGCGCCGCTGCCGCGAAACCTGCATGCTCGACTACTTCCGCAAACAAGACGAGGTCATCGAGTCTTTCCATACATTCTGTCCTGAGATGTATTTACCAAAATTGTCCTGATTTACAGGACATAGCATGGCTGTTCTTGCCAGTTCACGCCATTAACGGCGACAGATAGTGTGCCGTCACCTAATCCGAGGAGACGCTCCATGAACCGCCTGACATCCCGCCTGATCCTGTCGATTCCCCTGTTGGCCCTTGTTGGCATCGCCCTGAACCAGCCGGCTGTGGCGCTAGAGTCCAGCTCCACCACGCTGATGACATCCGCGCCCAGCCGCTACACACAGCGTCTGACACCCGACAACTCAGTCATCCTGCTGGTGGATCACCAACCGGGACTGATCTATGGCGTCAGGGATATCGATTCGATGCAACTGGTACGCAACGTCGTGGCCCTGGCCCGCGGCGCCAAGGCACTCGGCGTGCCGGTCGTGGTGACCATGGTCACCGGTGGCCCGTTCGGCGACACCATTCCCGAGTTGACCGATGCACTGCCCAATGACAAGCCAATCATCCGCAGCACGGTCAGCGCGTGGGACGACCCACGCGTGGTGGATGCCATCAGGCGCACGGGCCGCAAGAACCTCATCATTGCCGGCGTATCCACGGATGTCTGTGCCACATTCCCCGCCTTGGGCGCGCTGGCGGATGGTTATAACGTCTACGTCGACATGGATGCCTCAGGCACCTGGAGTCCTAGCCTGCAGAACATCACGCTGGCCCGCCTGACCCAGGCCGGCGTCATTCCGGTCAACACGTCGGCCGTGCTGGTCGACATGCTGAAGGACAACCATTCCGCGAAAGCGGGCGCCGTGTACGGCGCACTGGATCCATCCATGCCGGTTTCGCACTTCATGGGTCAGGCCATGCAAGGCAAGTGAGCGACCAGAGCGGAATCGCCGCCATAGCGGTTCCGTCTCTTGCCAAGTCCAAAAGCACGCCACTACACCAACACCACGAGAACCTACATGTCCGCGTCTCTCTTCACTTCATCGGGCCTGCGTTTTTCGCACGTGGTCAAGCGTGCGCCGCATCCCGTCGGTGCGCATTGCGATATCCGCCAGTTCCGCCATACCGACTTCAGTGGTGCGATGAGCCCCCTGGTATTGGCTGATCACTTCGTGATGACCGGTCCGACATTCGAACTGCATCCGCATGCTGGCATGTCGGCCGTCACCATCCTGTTCGAGAACACTCAGGGATGGATGAGCAGCCATGACAGCGTGCACAACGATCACCATATCGGGCCCGGCGACCTGCACTGGACGTTGGCGGGCAAAGGCATCGTGCATACGCAGCAACCGGAGGGCGAACACGCCCGACTGGATGGCCTGCAGTTATTCGTCAACCTGCCACAACGTCTGAAACGCATTGAACCAGCCACGATGCTGTTGCGCGCCAGCGATGTACCCACGGTCGAGTGCCGCAACTTACGTTTACGCGTACTGGCAGGGACTCTCGATGGATTGACCTCTCCTTTGCATACGCCAGAGCCCATTCTGATCGTGGACGGATCGCTCGATGCCGATGCTCACACTGCAGTGCCGTTGCCATCCGGCTGGAATCTATGGCTCTACGTCCGTAGTGGGGGTATGACGGTACGTGAACGTAACGAACCTGAGAGTGCACTCAAAACCAGCCTTTCATCGGGCGATGCCATAACGGTCTCGGCCAGCGAAGATGGCGTCGTCGAGTTGCATGCTTTATCCACTGCAACAAAGTTTGTGGCGATTGCCGGTCCGGCCATCAACGAACCCATCGTGCAACGGGGTCCTTTCGTGATGAACAGTCAGGAAGAGGCCACGCAAGCCGTGGCAGATTTCCAGGCTGGGAAGTTCGGTTCCGTGATGTCTTTTAGATGAGTCTGCTGGTCTTCTACAATCGAACCTGCCGTCACAGTCATCTGGCCCGAGGCCTTTGAGCAGATCCAGTGTGAGGAGGGCAAGTGTCTTGAATTTCCGAAGCAGTCCAGTTATGCGTTAGGCGCGGGGTAGGGGGGGCAATGCCGAAAAATATTGTCATTTGCTGTGACGGTACCGGCAATCAGATCGACAGCACTATTTCGAATGTGCTCAAGCTTTACCGAATTCTCGAAAAGGGCGATCGCCAACGCGTTTACTACAATCCTGGCATCGGGACTATTGGTCAGAAGAATGCCTGGCAACGCTTTAAACAAGAGGCGCGTGGTGTATTTGGCCTGGTGACTGGCTATGGGCTCGATGACGATGTGCTGGGAGCTTATCGCTTCTTGAGCCAAACCTACGAGGAGGGCGACAAGGTCTGGCTATTCGGGTTCAGCCGAGGTGCCTACACGGTGCGCGTTCTCGCTGCCTTTATCCATGTCATCGGCGTGCTCCGTCCCGATCAACTCAATTTGGCCGGATACGCGCTTACAGCCTTCAAGAGATCAAGCGCCGACAGCCAGCGCGTGAATCGAAGAAAGCCTGGGGATGGCAAGACTGACACGGGCGATGAAAACCACAGCACGGAACTTGAGGCGGCCTGGCATTTCAGCCGGGTCGTCGGCGTCAAGACGATTCGTATCGAGTTTGTAGGCGTGTGGGATACGGTTGCATCGGTCATTATTCCCCGCGAGGATACGTTTCTGCCTGACCTGCAAACGCTGCGTTTCACTCGGACCAATTCAAGCGTCAAGACCTTTCGACAAGCGATGGCGATCGACGAGCGTAGGAGAATGTTCCGGCTGAACGCATGGAAGGAAGGGCAGCCATATCGACCGGCTCCCTTTAACCCGGCTTCTGAAATCCCCCAAGATGTCCTTCAGGTTTGGTTCGCAGGTGTCCATGCCGATATCGGTGGCGGTTATCCCGAGTCCGAAAGCGGTCTTTCAAAATATCCACTCCTCTGGATGATCGAGGAAGCCCATGCCAAAGGTCTCCTTGTCAATCGTGCGATGGTGAATCATCTCGTTCTTGGGCGTCCAAGAAAGGGAAGCAATCATGTATATGTTGCTCCAGATGCGACGGCAAAACTTCACGTGTCGATGACTACGGGATGGAAGCTTCTTGAATGGTTGCCCAAGAGGGCCAAATGGCGGGAATGGAAGTCGCGCCGTTCGTTACTCGGTTGGTACCTGCCGCGTGCCGAGCCGCGTGTCATTCCGGATGGGGCATTCATCCATCAAACGGTGTTCGAGCGGATCGAGCGGCTAACGGCCTATCGACCAGTCAACCTGCCAACTGACTACCGAGTGGCACAGTGGCCAGAGGTGGTCAGATCGGAGGAATAAGAGCCGCGAAGGACTTGCCGCATTCGATGGTGCGCATGCGTTCGTCATGAGTCCCCGTCGACGTTGGTCTGGGCAGACTCACGGTAACCGACAGCTGGCTTTGATCCATTTTGCGAAAGGTTCGGCAGTATGGATGCCAGCGTGAATATGCTGCGTTATTGCAGAAGTGTTTCGGCAGGGTGCGTCTTTGCTTTTGCATCAGCAAGCGCGATTTGTTGTGCAACTGACGGTGCCAAAGCGGAGCCAGAATCCAGCAGTCGCTGCAGATGTCTCCAGCTTGTTGAAGCTTCCGCATAGTCTCTTTGCTGGAACTCACTTATCCCGACTAGCCATAGCGCGCGCTGATTATCTGGTTCCAACGCGATGGCTTGTTCGAGCAGCTGACGTGCGTGCGCGCCGATAGCGTAGTTGGCATGCTGTTCCATGTCTGCCTCGACCCAACCGATCATCGCCACGGTATTGTTGGCATCAATCTTCAGCACCTGCTCGTAAGCGCCACGGGCTTCATTCGCGCGTTTCTGCGCATCATAGGCATGCGCCATTTGCATCCACTTCTGGATATTTTGTTGTGTCTGCTGGACACGCGAATTCAATACGTCGGCTGCCGGCAGGGCATTGGAACGGACATGCGTGCCGCGAACGACCTGGTCATCAAGTGCGGCAGGTGTTCCCAGCAAGGTATATAGATAGATCGCAATTCCCGGCAACAAGACCGTGACAGCCGACGCGATGACAAACAAACCCAGGGACTGTTTTGTGTGGAGACCTTCTCGTATCAGTGGTCGGACTATCAAGAACAGTGCAAAGGTGATCATTGCCGCCGTTGCAAGATAGAAAGCAACATTCACCACTCATCCCCTTCAATGGTTCGGTGGTCGTTGTTTATAGACTCCAAGCATCGACACATGACCAGTTTGTCCAACTCAAGGGGTGGCTTGCCCTGCACCGTGCAGTGCCGATACCGCCGATGCTGCGTTCACTTGAAGCGTCCCGTTGGAGACCTTGCTGCTTTGTAATAAAAGATCATGGACCGTACGCGCATCTAGTTTTGGCGAGAGCGACAGCAACAAAGCGGCGATACCGCTCACATGCGCGGCAGCCATGGATGATCCGGAAGTGAAGTCATACCCACCACCAGGCTGGGTAGTCAAAATGTCTTTTCCGGGAGCGCTCAAAACGCCGGGGGGTGCTGTAGACGTACCACTTTCACGAACGACGATGACTCCTGGTGCGTTGTCGGGGAATCCGTTGACGGTTCCATCGGGCGGCATTGCCGTCACTACGATGCGGTGTTGGGTCAGCAACTGGACAAGCAGCTTGTTAAGCAGCGGATCCGCAGGGCCACCCAAACTCATATTGATAATGCGGACATCCGTATCAATGATCGCCGCCAAAGCCTTGGCGAGTGTGAAGGAGTTGCAGCGCGCGCCGGCATTCGGAACGGGCGGATACCAGCACGCCTTGTAAATGCTGAGTACGGCCTTGGGCGCCATGCCAACAATACCTTGGTGATTGTCTCCATCGGCGCTGATAACGCCCGCGACTTCCGTGCCATGGTGATCCTGGTTGAACGCCGACGCATCGTCATCGACCATGTTGTGTATATCGTGAACCCGTCCCTGAAGATCCAGGTGCGTCAAGTCAACGCCAGTATCGACGATCGCGATATGAACCCCATTGCCTTGACTGAGGTTATGCGCGAGGGCCGCATCGGTTTCCACGAAACCGCGTTGGAGATTGACGTAGGGATCGTTGTAGTGATGCGTGTCCGGCGACTTCTCGGCGTAAACGGAATAATCCTGAAGCGGTTGCGCGAGTTGCACGCGCTCGTCCTTGATAAGAGCCTTGAGTAATACATCCCTGGCCATGCCTGGTGGCGGCTCCACTACGACGCAGTACACGTTGAGCGCTTTGATGGGCCAACCGGTGACCTCATGCAATCCGTAACTCTGCTTCAGGGCAGCGACATTGGATGCCGCGCGTTGACCGGCGCCGTACCTTGGCGGCCCATAGGCCAGAAGGTTGGAGCCAGCGTGTGTGGTGAGTGGTTCAAGCGGGTTGGCTACCGCCAGTACGATATCCCGCTGGCTATCCATGGCAGCCACGCTGGCAGCCGATGTCTGGCCGGGTTTTGCGAGCTTGTCCGCAGGCGCAGCAGAACGTGTTTGCGCGCAGCCGTTCAAAACCATCCCCATAACGACGAGCATGAGTGCAGCGTATTTCATGGCTTGACGGTGACGGGCTCTGCCAAGCGGATGCCTTTCGTGGCGCGTAGTCGCTGCAATGTATGCTGCGCCGCTGAAGCAGGGCTTGTCGGTGCAACAGTGTATGCACCAACGTCGTTCGGGCCGCCGACCACCTGTAATTGGAGCGCACGAAGCAACGCATCCCAATCGGCTAGCGTCATGGTTGCATCAGGCACAACACGGAGTGCGTCTGGTGGTGTGGATACGGCCTCCTGGCTGAGCGTGCGGTAAAGCGGGGTGCCGCTAGTCGACCAGGATTTCAAACTCAGCGCACCGATACCCAAGGCCTGGATCAGCACCACGGCGACCAGTGCCCGGCTCAACCAATTTGCCGATCGGGAACGAAGGGGGATCTCCTCAAGATCAGGTGCATCGATGCGACCCATCAAGCGCTTCAATCCGGCGCTCGCATCGACGGAAATATCCGACGGCAACGACATGGCGCGCTGCAAATAACCTTGCTGAACGTATTCCGCTCGGCATGCATCGCAGTGCGCCATATGCTCGTTCAACCATTCGCTTTGCTCGTGGGTGGCACCATGCTGCAGTACCGACGGCATCGCCTCCCAGGCACGGAGACAGTCCTGGCCAGAATTCATCGGGAACGTCATCGCACGCCCTCCTTGTATATGGGTGGACTGCCAGCCAAGGCTGGAAGAACATTGCGTAGCTTGACCCGTGCATGGAACAGACGTGCTTTCACCGTACCCACGGGGCACTGCATGATGACGGCAACATCGTCCAGGCTATGACCCACGCCGTAGACCAGCTCGATCACGACACGTTGGTCGGCCGATAGACGGTCCAGTCCCTTGCCTAGCCAATCCCGCAATTCGCGATCTTCCTCTGGATCTGTTGAGGGAGTGTGCTCTTCAGGCAGCGTGTCGTCCGCGACAGGTTCGTCGCCGCGCTGCCGCAAGGCCTTCAGACCACAGCGATAGGCAATGCCCATGATCCATGTCGAAACACGTGAGTCGCCACGGAATTCACCGGCTTTCTGCCAGGCGATCCAAAAGCAATCGTTGATGACTTCATCGATGACATCGGCACGCCTTGTCAGCCGGGACAGGAAGCGGCACAACCTGCCGTGGTAACTGTGATATAGCGTCGCCAGCGCAACACGATCACCCGTCGCCATGCGTTGGAGCAGCGATCGGTCTATTGCGTCAGTGTTAATGTCGGCGTCGTTCATGGCTTCGGGAGAGCTCATCCGATTGCGGTAGATTCTGCTACGTAGGTGCAGTTTCGACGCAAAAAGGTTGCTTTTGAATCAAAAGGATCGCGAAATCGTAGCGACCCAGGGCGAAATGCTCGGACTACCCCACTGCTGTCGAACCTCTGAATCCGTCGTAATGCGGTCGAGTTCTATTCGCCAAGGACCATCATCCCATGCGAGCCCCGCGTGACCATAGCGGTAGATGCTCGCATGGCCGTAGCCATAGGGGCTATGTGGCGCGATAAGGGACTGGGCGACACCTGTCCCTGCAGAAAGGGAAAAATGCCACGGCAAAGGCCAGCGGAGATCGAGATCGGCGGCCCCCCGCGGCTGATCACTGGCACCGATGAGGTGTATGGCCGAAAGACCAAAGGTCAGAATGTCCCGGTATATCCAATTGATGCTCGCTTCCGTTCGATCAAACACTCTTGAGCGGGCGTTGCCGGGGTAGCTGTAGTAAAGGACGCTCGCCTGCATTTGCCAGTCGCTGGAAAGCGACCAGTAGCGGGACGCTTGGGCGGAGGCCTCTACCAGGTGTCCTGGCGAGCGCACTTCAGTACTTCCCAAAAGACCAAATGACCAACCCGCTGGAGAGGTCCAGGATACAGCTCCCTGCAGGGTGGGCGTGGCGGGCGTGATCGCGATACCGCGATCAACCAGTTGCGAACTGAGCCCCACCGCGCCATTGATGCCGGATGACTGAGCATGAAGCGGTGCACAAAGAGCCGTCGCGATGGCCAATGAAATGTAACCAGCACCGATGCGGGCAGGAGAAACTTCACGCATGCAAAGGTAGATGCGCCTGAACTGGCGACCCCATCGGCGCAAAATAACTTTCGCAGGGAAGGGGCAAGACACCTGCATCATTCAGGCACACAAAAGCGGCGTCGTGACGGCGGACAGGCCACGACGAAAGGCACCCCATGAATGCTGACCAGGGGACTGTTGTGCAACATCACTTCATCATTTGAAGGAGCAGGTGCTGCGATAGTTTGTGGCAAAGCGACCCGACGAAAGACATGTCGGACCTATAGGTCTACCAAGGTTGGGGAATGTCATCAGTGCACAGTGCCCAGATAGGAAATGAGATCCTCGAGCTGCTTTGGGTCGTTAAGTCCATCGTATTTCATTTTTGTGCCGGGATTGGCCTGCTTCGCCGGTTGGGATAAATAGCTGTGCAGCTTTTCCGCTGTCCAGAGCCAATGGGCTTGTCGTAGCGCATCCGAGTAGCTGAAATCCGGCAGCGTACCTGCGGGACGTCCCACGATGCCAAACAGGCTGGGGCCTTTCTTGTTCCGCCCTTGCTTGACGCTGTGACATTCGGAGCACTCCGTCTTGAAGACGTCTGACCCTGCGGAGGTATCACCGGCTCGTGCAGAAGGGGAGGCCAGCAACCAGCCGAAGACAAGCGTGGCGGCACATAGCCCCAATGGTAGCTTCGTCACTTTTGACTCCTTTGCATGTTTTAGAACGCCACGCTCGCGGAAACCGAAAACGCATTGAGGTCGCCCGGTTTGGTTGTCGGGTTACCCAACGGCACCCCAAAGATGTTGTTCGTCGCACCGTTGAATCGTGTGAAGCGGAACCAGGTCGCCGCGATCTTCATATTCGCTATGGACGTAAATGAGTCGTCCTTGCCAAATGGCGCCCAGAAAATGCTGAGAAGATTGGCGGTGGTATCCGGGTTTCCGAGAGGCGCGAAACGGACGGCGTCGCGTGTTCCGTTGCTCTCCAGGTGCGCAAGCTGCACGCCATAGGTCTGCTTGAAGGTATACGTGACGCTCAATGTCTCGTCATGCAGTGCGCCGCGGGACAAGGCGGTGAGGCCTGGAACAATCGGACTTACTGGCGTGCTGCCGTATTTGCGCTTCTCAAGGATATTGACGTATGAAACCTGGACAATGTTTTCCCTATTGCCCAGGAACTGGTAGCTCAGGTCATAGCCCAGATCGGTAAGGTTGTCTGTCGGTCCCGTACGAGGCAGTTGCCGTCGGGTCGTCAGTCCCACCAGGCCTGCCGAGAAGAACTGACGCTTGAGGTCTTTCATATAGGCGAAGCGGAAATAACCCGTATCACTTAGCCTGCCTGGATCGCCGGCGATGTTGTAGCCGAGATGATCCTGTTCGGAGGTGGGTAGCGATCGGTACGTGCCGATTTCGCCGTACCAATCGGAGTCGTACAGGCCGTAAACGCTCGCGCCAATAAGACGATCAGCCGGCGCATTGGCGCTGGACAGGTTGAGCAACGTGCCGGTCGGTCCCTGGCCACCGGGCGGCCCAAGACTTGTGGCAGCCGGCAGGACAGCGATGGGATCATCAAAGCCCGGGTTGTTGTTGACGCTCACACCAAGCGTGAAATCCTTACCGTTGAGCTTGAGCTCCTTGGCCACGAAACGCAGATCGACATTGCTCAGTTTGGTGTTGTAGGTGTCGTGGCCGACGTGATCGGCTTCGATCTTGGCATAACCACCGACTTGGTCGGAAATGCGCCCCGCCAGGTAGAGATCGGCTTCGGTAAGATCCGTGCTGCTCGGACCACGGGCCGGCGCAGTGTGCGTTTCCGTTAACTGGCCGGATACTGGAATCTTGAAACCTTGGCCATCGGTATCGGTGTATCCGTTGAGCTTGAAGCGCATGCCATATGGCGTCAGGTTGGGTCCATTGGCACCGGCTCCATAGGCACCAGCGTGACAATCTGCACAGGCGGCTCCGGTTTGTCGCGCGAATGCCGGAATAGCTTGTGCCGTGGTACTGGCAAGCAGCAGCGCCGCAATCCCGCACCAAAGGAGCATCTTTCCGGGCCGTCGCCTCGCGCGTCGGTTCAAAAAAGTCAGCATGAAGTCTCCTTGGTTTCGTTAGGGTGCAACGGTGAATGTGGGGTCATGCGCCGATCAGCGACGGCGCTTGGGCAGCATCATGCGGAGCACCCCATCGCGCAGGACGAAGTGGTGCCAAAGCGCTGCAGCGACGTGCAACGACACCAGGCCGAGCAATACCCATGCAGCGCCCAAATGCCATGCCTGCAATGTGTCGGCGAGATCTTCGTCAGCGCTCACAAGCGCTGGTAAGGTGGCTCCAAACAGGTGGACCGGTTTGTCTTGGGCATTGCTCAGAGCCCAACCAAGCATGGGCAGGGCGAGCAGCAAGGCGTACAGGGCGACATGCGTCATTCCCGCCAGGCCACGAACAATCCACGACAGGTTGCCGTCATGCGGCAGCTTGCCCAGCCGGATGCGAAGCACCAGGCGGACGAAGAAAAGAACAAGCACGAACAAACCGAAATGGCGATGTCCCTCGAGCAGCCACTGTCGCGCGGCGCGTCCGTCCACTTGGTCCCGGGTCAAGATAAATGTCACCGCCGCAATCAGGCAAAGTACGGTCAGCCAGTGCAGGACCACCATCTTCCTGGGGCGCGCGAGTACGGTTTCTTCGGCAAGCTGATCGGGCGGGCTATGCAACGTGCCTTCGACGAGAGGAACGAATGCCATATCGCTACTCCCTTTTGGCAGAGTCTCTTTCTCCAATTGCATATCCGTGATGCCTTCGCGCGTCGCTGTCATCTTGCCTATCCCATGCAACCCCATGACCTGCTTTGGCAGCTGACGCCAAGACTCGCGAGCGATCTGAACGGGGTCTAGTGCGAGTGAGTGCCTGCAGGACGTTGAAAGGTTGCATGGCGTAGTCAGTGGATTCGGTGCGGTCTCGGTCGCGGTATGGCTTGAAAATTCGGAAGCGATTAGCCGGGTGCTGAGGCGAGTAGCTCGCTCCCGCGGACAGAGGCTGGGCCATCCTCAAAACAATCAGACGCTTTAGCGCTCGCAAATGTCGAAGCAACCTTTCGTCAGTGGAGCGGCACCCACGCACGTGGTCGTCCTCTAAGCATTTACAGCGTGGCCTAAACATGGAAATCGAACGGATCCAGTTGCAAAAGCATGGCGACAGCCGCGGCATGCTTATCGCTTTGGAACAGGATCGAAACGTGCCATTCGAAATACGGCGCGTGTATTACATATTTGCTACCGAGAGCGATGTGCATCGAGGCAAGCATGCACACCGTCATCTCAATCAGCTGGCGGTGGCGGTGCGTGGCTCCGTGACGTTTCTTTTGGATGACGGCACCAAACCGGTGGAGGTGGTGCTTGACGATCCATCGCAAGGTCTGCTGCTTGGCTGCATGGTGTGGCGTGAGCTTTACGACTTCAGCGATGACTGCGTATTGATGGTGCTGGCGGACCATCTCTATGACCCAGCCGATTACATCACCGACTACGCGGATTTTCTGAGCGAACTCAGTGGCTCTTTATACGGGGAGGCCGTGGTTGCATGTCAAAGCCGCTAGTCCTCATCGGCGCGGGTGAGTTCGCACAGATCGCCTGCGAATATTTCGAGCACGATAGCAACTATGACGTAGTTGCTTTCAGCGTCGAACGCGATCATCTCGCGCAACCGTTGCTGGCGAATCGCCCGGTGGTGGCCTACGAGACATTGGAAACGTATTACCCGCCAACGGATGTCGACGTGTTTGTCGCGATTCCAGCCAGCCAGCTCAATCGTCTGCGCACACGCTTTTACCAGGATGCGAAACGCAAGGGCTACCGGTTTGCCACGTACGTCAGTACGCGGGCTTTTGTATGGCGCAATGCCGAGCTGGGCGAAAACAGCTTTATCTTCGAAGGCAACGTCATCCAGCCCTTCGTTCGCATAGGAAACAATTGCATTCTCTGGAGCGGCAATCACGTGGGGCATCGCACGGTTGTACGCGATAACGTATTCGTTGCATCGCACGCAGTTATTTCTGGGTATTGCGAGATTGGCGAGAACAGCTTTGTCGGCGTGAACGCGACCTTCAATGACCACGTGATAGTGGCGGCCGACAATGTGATCGGTGCTGGCGCATTGGTTACTCGCGATACGGAACCCGGCCGGGTCTATGTGGGTTCGCCCGCTCGTGCGGTGCCCGACAAGTCCAGTCTCGATGTGAGGCTTTGAAAGGCCGATGTTCGATTGGACCAAGAAAGGGCTGGTGTTCGAAACCGCGCGACATGGCGTGGGTGGCTGGATGTATAGCTCGGCGCTTACGCCGACGCCATATCGTGTCGATGACGACCTCATACGTGTCTACGCGGGATTTCGCGATATCGACGGCGTCAGCCGTATCGGCTACGTCGACGTACGGGGAGACAACCCTGCAGTCATCGTGCGCGTTAGTGCCGAGCCGGTGCTGAACATCGGCCGGGGCGGATGTTTCGATGATAACGGGGTGATCCTGGGCGACATCGTTGACGCGCCCGGCGGCCTGCACATGTTCTACGTCGGCTTTCAGCGCGTTGCCAAAGCCAAGTTCCTGGCATTTACCGGGCTGGCCGTTTCCAGCGATGGCGGAGATCATTTCTCACGCGCGTGGGAAACACCCATCCTGGATCGTGCGCATGGTCGAAGCACCATTGGCGCGGTGCATTCGGTCATGCGCGAAAACGGTCGTTGGCGAATCTGGTATGCCGTTGGCGATGACTGGGAAACCATCGGTGATCAGTCCTTCCCGCGTTACCACATACGCTACGTAGAGACGGACGATCTCCGGGCAATACCCCGCGAGGATCATGTCTGTCTGATTCCACGTGGCAGCGAATATCGAATCGGTCGGCCGCGCGTATATCGACTCGGCGGCAGGTATGTCATGTATTTCACGCGAGGCAATGCCAATGGCGAATATTTCCCTGGCCTTGCGTATAGCGATGACGGTATCCGCTGGGAACGCCATGATGAGGCGCTGGGCATGACGCTGTCCGCCAGCGGATGGGATTCGCAGGTTATTTGCTATCCGTCGCTGATCCGCCAGCGCGACAAATTGCTGATGTTCTACAACGGCAACGATATGGGCGTGGATGGATTCGGCGTGGCCGAGGTCAGCAATGCCCTCGTCGATGGTGCTGCAGATGCTCACGGTTAGAGCCTACGCCCAGGCCGATGCGAACGCTTGGGATGCGTTGGTCGAGCGTTCCAGAAACGGCAATCTGCTGCATCGTCGCAGCTACATGGATTATCACGCCGATCGCTTTGTCGACCGATCGCTGATGGTCGAGCGGAATGGCGAAGCCGTGGCGGTTTTTCCCGCGAATATCCAGGACAACGTGGTGACCAGTCACGGCGGCCTGACCTATGCCGGACTGATCACAACCCATGCGCTGCGCGCCGAGTCGACGCTGGCCGTGTTTGAGCAGATGGGTAACCACTATCGAACGCTAGGCATAGAACAGGTCATCTACAAAGCTGTACCACATGTGTTTCATGCCTACCCTGCCGAGGAGGATCTGTATGCTTTGCATCGACTGGGAGCGCGCCTGAAGCGCCGAGACATCTCCTCGGTCATTTCACTACGGGAAAGCTTTCACTTTACGCAGGGCCGAAGGCATTCGGTCGACAAAGCGAGAAAGGCTGGCATCCGATTGCAAGTGGGGGCAGACCTGACTGCTTTTCACGGATTGCTGTCGGAGGTGTTGCGCAAGCACGACGTGCAACCAACTCACAACTTATCGGAGTTGTGCCTGCTGAGAGACCGATTTCCGCAACAGATCGTGCTCCATGAAGCTCGCATCGGGGATGACTTGCTGGCGGGTGTCCTTGTTTATGATTTCGGCAGGGTAGTGCATACCCAGTACATGGCGGTCTCGGAGAAAGGGCGACAGCTGGACGCGCTCAGTCTTCTGTTGGCGGAGCTTATCGGCAGCACTTACGCCGAGAAACTTTATTTCACGTTCGGCATATCGAGCGAACAGGAAGGGCGCGTGCTCAACGGTGGCCTGATCGCGCAAAAGGAATACTTTGGCGCCCGTGCCGTCGTGCACGATTTTTACGAATGGGTACTTTGATGGACGTCCCATTCCTCAACGTCAGGGAAGTCAATGCACGATATGCCGATGAGCTGAAAGCGGCGGCTGCGCGGGTCATCGATTCGGGCTGGTATGTGCTCGGCGATGAACTTGAGGCCTTTGAACGGGAGTTTGCCGCGTATTGCGGCGTACGGCATGCCGTGGGTGTGGGCAATGGGCTAGATGCCCTTTCGCTGATCTTGCGTGGCTACAAGGAGCTAGGCGCTCTCGAAGAGGGCGACGAAGTCATCGTGCCTGGCAATACATTCATTGCCAGCTTTCTGGCTATTACCGAAAACCGGCTCGTCGCGGTTCCCGTCGAGCCTGATCCGGCAAGTTTCAACATGGCCCCGGCTTGCGTGGAGGCTGCCATCGGGCCACGCACACGCGCCATCATGGCCGTCCATTTGTACGGCCAGCTGGCTGACATGCCTGCGTTGGTCGCACTGGCACAGCGGCACAAACTGCTATTGATCGAAGATGCGGCCCAGGCGCATGGAGCGATGAGTGGGGGACGCAAAGCCGGAGCATTCGGAGACGCCGCCGCTTTCAGTTTTTTCCCTACCAAGAATCTTGGTGCGCTCGGTGATGGCGGCGCCGTGGTAACGGACAACGCGCTGCTGGCAAAAAGGATTGCAGCGCTGCGCAATTACGGTTCCGACGTGAAATATCACCATCTTTTCCAGGGTCTCAATTCACGCCTGGATGAGATGCAGGCCGCCCTGCTGCGCGTGAAGCTCAGGTATCTCGATGAGGACATTGCACGACGTCGTCGCGTGGCGTGTCGCTACCGAGAGGGCATTCTTCATTCACACATCGAGTTGCCGGCCGTGGCGCGGGAAGAACAGCACGTATGGCATCTCTTCGTGGTTCGTTGTCCATACCGTGACGCTCTGAAGCATCACCTGCAGGCGCATGGCATTCAAAGCCAGGTGCATTATCCGATACCGCCGCATCGGCAACCGGCCTATGCCTGCCTGCGGGAAATCCATTTGCCGCTGACCGAGCAATTGCATGACGAAATACTGAGTCTCCCGATGGGACCGACGCTAAGCGATGACGCCGCGGATCGCGTCATCGATGCTTGTCGGACGTTCGAGTGTCACGCGTGAACATCGTCCGCAGCGGTTTCTATACGGCCATCGGTACCGCGGCGCGGTTGCTGGCGGGTCTGGTCGCTATCAAACTGGTGGCATCGTTTGCCGGTCCCGAAGGCGTAGGCAAACTGGGTCAGTTCATGAGTCTCATGTCGTTGCTGGCCGTGCTTGCCGGTGGCGGAATAAGTGCGGCCATCGTCAAGTACGTTGCCGAATACCGCAGTGATCCGCAACGACTGTCGCGCCTCCTTTCCGCAGCGCTTTGGTACGCACTCTGTGCATCCAGCCTCATGGGATGTGTGGCTCTGCTATTCAGCCGGCAGATCGCTCTCTGGCTTCTGGGCGACCCGGGTTACGAAGGCCTGATTCGCGTACTCGCCGTGGCTCAGCTTGGCATTGCGCTCGTTAACTACATTCTCGCTGTGATCAACGGCTTCATGGATGTACGCCGGCTGGCTTTTATCCAGGTGCTGGGATCGCTGGTCGGCACGGTGATGATGGTCTGGCTGTCCCGCTGGCTTCATCTGTACGGTGCCTTGTTGGCTCTTGTCGTAAGCCAGGTCTTGTGGCTCGCCTTCGGTTTGCCTGCATGGTGGCGAAGTTCGTACTTCCGCCGACGCCTGCTGCGAATGCATTTCGACCGTGAAATGACCATGCGGCTCGCGACGTTTTCGGTGATGACAATCACCTCTGCGCTGCTGCCTCCCTTGATCAATATCGCGGTTCGCGATCACCTCGCTCTCCAGTTCGGCTGGGAGCGGGTCGGCTACTGGCAAGCAGTGAGCAAGGTGTCGGATGCCTATCTGCTGTTCCTTACCACAGCCATCAACATCTATTACTTGCCCAAGCTTGCATCGACCCATGAGCGTGCTTCGTTGATACACGAGCTGCGCAATGCCTACCGGTACATATTGCCAGTCGTCGTTGTTCTGGCAGCAGCGGTTTATCTCTTCAGGGGCATGGTGACACGTTTGTTATTCAGTGAGAGCTTTGCATCTGCCAACGCGCTGTACGGCCCGCAATTGTTGGGCGACGTGATCAAGATCGCCTCCTTCATTCTTTCCTACATGATGCTGGCCAAGGCCATGACACGGTTGTTCGTGATATCCGAGTGCGTGTTTGCTGCCAGCTATCTGGCGCTGGTCTATCTGTTCACCATGCACTTCGGCCTCATCGGCGCCATGTACGCCTTCCTGGTGAACTACCTTTTCTATCTCGCGTTCAATGTGCTGGTCGCACAACGTTACCTGAGGGCGCTGTGATGATGGCCGATGATGTATCGCTGAACACGGCAGCGATGCCGCTGGTCTCCGTGCTGATACCGGCCTTCAACCATGAGCGTTTCGTACAACGCTGTCTCGATAGTGTGTTGGAAGACCCTTATCCATCCAAGGAGCTCATCATCATCGATGACGGCTCGACCGACAAAACCGCCGAACGAATTGACGATTGGGTGGCGAAGCATTGCATGGCGCTTCCGATCGAGTACGTGCGCCGTGAGAACAAGGGCGTCGCGGCAACCTTGAACGAATTGGCGGCACGTGCGAACGGAGAATTTCTACGGTTGGGTGCCAGCGATGACTATCTGCTGCCCGGTGGTCTCGATGCCCAAGTCCGCTATCTGCTGTCGCATCCGTGTAAAGGCGCGGTGATCGGTGATTCGGTCGTCGTCGATCCTTACGGAAACAAGATATACGCCAGTGGCATGTGTGATTTGCACGGTGCCAACAAACGTCTTTATCGCTCCGACGAAGGAATACGCCGCGCGGTGATCAGCCAGTGGGCCATCGGCGGTCCCGTCGCCTTGATCAGATCGAACGCACTCGAAACCGTCAATCGCTGGACTGAGGGTTTGCGTATTGATGATTGGGATTTCTTCCTGCGTCTGGCGGCGCGCGACGCGCTTGGCTTCATCGATGTCAGTGTCTGCGCCTATCGCCTTCACGAAGCCAATCTGAGCAAGACCAGAAACGTAGCAACCCGCGTCATGCATCTCGCCGAATCGCGCCAAGTAGCGATACGTTTGGAAAGCTTGTTCGAGGAACCTTATAAGACCTTGCTCAGGGCGCAGTCCCATTACATCGGTGCCAAGGTCTCGTACTGTGAGAGACGGCTTTGGCCCTTGCTGTTTCACATGATGGTTTATCTGTTGCTGCTGGTTGCCTCCAAGGTCAGGTTTCCCTCGGTAAGCCATCATGGTCTGGAGGAAGTATGAAACGCTTCCTGCGCCGCCCTTCGACCTATCTTGGGTTTCCCATTCTTCTATCCTGTGGGTTTGCGCTGCTCACGTACGATCTGCCGGTCGGTTATCTGGAAGGCGTCCTGCTGCTGGCTTCAGTGTCATTGGCCGTCATGTTGTTCGATGTACTCGCCGGAGCGTGGCTTCCCTCTAGTGCACAATTTCGTTCGCGCCACTATGCCGGTACGCGCGAATCGTTCGTCGCACTGATTTTTGCGGCTCTGGTCGTTTTGTTCTGCCTACTCGATATCTCGTTTTTCCCCATTCCGTTGCTCGACAATCCTGCCGCTTATGCCGCGATGGAAAATGGCCGCGAGCACGTCCGGCACATCTCGGACATGTGCTGGACGCTTGCTCCGATCGGGCTTCTCTGCGTTAAAAGCAAATGGCTTCGCAACACTCTCATCGCCATTAGTTTTGTATTTCCGGTGCTGGTGATCGACAGGAACAGAATCTTCGCCACCTTGTTTTCGTTCGCACTCGTTCTCGTCTTGCGAAGAGACGACGCAAAACCGTTGCCGTGGAAGGCGATTGGCTTTCTCGCCTTTTTGGGCGGCAGTGTTTTCTCGATCTTGGGTGCGCTGCGGTCAGGATCATTGGATGCTATTACGTTGCCTTTCAG
>Ga0302228_10000416_pt1 | contig 36090 bp, 32 predicted proteins | sample II_Palsa_N1_2_FD_193519 | JGI IMG/M metagenome (GOLD analysis project Ga0302228, IMG submission 193519) | Peat permafrost microbial communities from Stordalen Mire near Abisko, Sweden - II_Palsa_N1_2 | ecosystem: Environmental > Terrestrial > Soil > Palsa > Peat permafrost | place: Sweden... | reverse complement strand
ATAATTTCGGCACGATCCTCGCCGCGGCCGACCATGCATCGGCAAGCGGCGAGGACTTCATGCTCGCACTTGCAGTGGCCTACGAGATCGGCTGCCGCATTACCGCGATCGTTCCGGTCATGGCGAAAGGGTTCAATCATGCGATCCAGCTGGCGATCTCGTCGGCTGCTGGTTCGGGCAAGCTATTCGGCCTCGACGCCGAGCAGATCGCCCATGCGGTGGCGATGGCCACCGTCGACAACATCTCCTTGACCTGCGTCCATTCTGAGCCCGTATCGCAGTGGAAGGGCTTTTCACCGGCCATTACCGGCATGCGGGCGATCTACTCGGCGTCGCTCGCGAAACGGGGTTTCACGGGTCCGCTGCGTCTGTTCGAAGGACCCAACGGGCTGGTGCGCATGTTCGATCAGCCGCTCGACGTGGACTGGGATGATCACAGGCTGGAGGTCATTCATCAGACGGTGATGAAGAAATACTGCTCGCTGATTCACGGTCAGCCGGTGCTCGAGGCGACGCTCGATCTGAAGCGCCGGAACGGCGTGAAGAGCGAGGACGTCGAGGCGGTCGTGTGCGACATCTTCCAGACCGGCTTCGACATTGCGGGAGGTGGCGGCTTCGGTCCGAAGGACGCTCCGCAGACCAAGGAGCAGGCCGACTACAACCTCAAGTACCTGATCGCGGCGGCGCTACTCGACGATCAGGTGGGACCGGCCCAGCTCGAACCGGAACGAGTCCAGGCGGCCGACGCGCAGGCGCTGCTCAAGAAGGTCACAGTGCGGCCAGATGCGCAGTTCAGCGCCCAATATCCGCACGCATTGAACACACGCGTGACGATTCGATGTAAGGACGGCCGTGTACTTTCGCAGGCTCATGTCGGCTTCGAAGGAGGCCTCGACAATCCGTTCACATGGGAGCGCACAGTCGAGAAATTCCATTGGCTGAGCGAGCCCTACGCGGATGAATCGCTTCGAGGCCAGATCATCGATCTGGTCTCCTCACTGGATGAACATCCGATTGCGGAGTTGATGCAACTCCTGGCGAAGGTCAGTCCAGAACCCCGATACCCGGCAAAACACCCGGGGATTCAATAACCACGAAGGTCTTTAGGAGAAAATTCATGGCCCTCATTTCATGTGACATGCGGTTCGGCCGAACCGACGAGCAGAAGCGGCAACTCGCCGCTGGCCTGCTGCGGGTGGTCAGCGCTGCAACAGGTGAGACGAAGAACGACATCTTTCTGGTGTTTCGCGAAGGGCGAGGCATCAACTTCGTAGAACATGGCGAGCACCTTCCGGAGTATGTCGAAGGTGCAGCGAACGACAAAGAACTCATCGAACGCCTCAAATAGAAATTGCTGGAGACATACCGTGCCTTTCATCGAATGCCATATCAAGACCGGCCTGACGTCTGAGCGTCGGGAACAGTTGATCCGTGACATCATTCAGGTCACCCACGACTCGATCGGATCGGACCCAAAGATCATCAACGTCATCCTGCATGAGCATCCTGCGGGAAATATCAGCATTTCCAGCCGTATCAACGGGGAAGACTTCAAGAAAACCCAGGCTCCCTGACCACGTGACGCTACGTGGTTGAACGTTAGAGTGCCGATCCGCCAGGCTTCGAGCCTCGCGGATCGTTTCGAATCCGCAATACATCAATCTGTAATGGCAAATACCAGCGACGGGTTCCCCCAGGCAGTCCTTGGCATTGAAAACAACACCTAATCGGCACGCAACGCGCAGTATTGGCGAAGGAACCTGATCGTCTGCGTATTCGGGTCATTTACCACGCTGGTCAGTTTGAGCATGCTGCTACCGTTCCTGCCGCTCTATGTGCAGCAACTCGGCGTGAACTCGACCTCCGCCATCGTTCAATGGTCTGGCGTAGCATTTGGTGTCACCTTTTTGGGCACGGCCCTTACTGCACCGATCTGGGGTCAACTGGCCGACCGCTACGGACGCAAACCGATGCTGATCCGTGCCGCGATCGGTATGGCCGTGGTTATGTCGACCATTGGTCTGGCGCACAACGTGTACGAGCTTGTCGCGTTGCGATTCGCCGCTGGATTGATCGGCGGGTACGCGTCTGCTTCGATCGTGATGATCGGTACTCAGGCGCCCCCCGAGCGTGCAGGATGGGCGTTGGGCGTGCTGTCCACGGGCGTGCTGGCCGGAAATCTCGTGGGCCCGTTGATTGGCGGCGTGCTACCGAACCTGATCGGCATTCGGGGTGCGTTCTTTGCGGCTGGAGGGATGATCGCCATTGCCGCTCTCCTGACCATTACCTTGGTACGGGAAGACTTCACGCAGCGGCCGCACAGCAAGTCGAAGCAGACTGCCGGTGCCGTGCCGCACGCGAAGCGCAGTTACGCGGTCCTCGGCGCGCTGCTGGTCACTGCAATGATGGTGTTGCTGTCCAATATGTCGATCGAGCCGATCATCACCGTGTATATCGGACAATTGGGGGTGGCTCACAACAGGCTCGCAACGGTTGCCGGCATCGTGATGGCGTGCTCCGCGTTCGGCAGCATGGTCATGGCAGCCAGACTGGGTGCACTGGCCGACCGCGTAGGCGGTTGGAACGTCATCATCGGCTGTCTGTTCGCGACCGGGCTGGTGATGATCCCCCAGGCCTTCGTCACCGAATGGTGGCAACTGGCAGCGTTACGCGGACTGATGGGAATGACGCTGGCGGGATTGTTGCCGTCGATCGCCAAGCTGGTGCGGCAGGCGGTGCAAGAGCACGAGTCCGGGAAGATGTTGGGCTATCTGCAGTCCGCTCAATACGCTGGACAGGTCACCGGCCCGCTCATTGGCGGCGCAGTCGGTGTGCATTTCGGCATGCGTTATGTGTTTTTCGTCACCGGTGCTCTGCTGCTTGCCTGCGCTGTTTTGGATCGATGGGTCAAGGGCCGCGCGCAGTCGAAGCAAGCAGCGTAGCCGCATTAGCCGGCGAGCTTCGGGCTTCCGTTCAGAGCTTTGATGTTCTCTTCCAGCATGGGAACACCGATCAAGGCGCCGTGAATGCCAATGACGCTGACGATCTCGAGCATTTCCATGATTTCGTCTTGTGTGGCACCATGACGAATGGCGTTACGCATATGTGTCTTGATGCCGGGCTTGTACAGATGCGTCGCCGCAACGTCGAGCGCACAGAGCACGAGTTCCTTGACCTTCGGTTCGAGATTGCCAGCCTGCCAGGGGATCGCTGAAAAATCCACGTATGCCTTGAAGAAATCCGGGTCAAGGCTCAATAGTGCATCCCACGAAGCTTCCCAATAGCCTTGACACTCAATAAAGCGCTGTTTAAGCGCCTCGCGTCGTTCGTCTGAGGTAGCCACGTTCGGGCTCAAGCCTTCCTCGCTCAGAACCTCGAGCAGGATCGGTACGCCGACGTTCGATGCATGGATCCCGACTGTGCTGGTCAGTTGCAAAACCTCCATCAACTCGCCGCTGCTGGCGCCAAACTCGAGCGCCGCTTTCAGATGCATCTGGATACCGGGCGCGAACAGGTGCGTCGACGAAGCATTCACCGCGATGTAGATGAACTCCTTCACCTTATTGTCGAGGTGATTGTGCCGTAGCGGCACGGCCGACAGATGCAGGTAGGCGTTCAGGAATTCACAGTCCATCCGCAAAATGCTTTCCCACTGCGGGGCCCAGGTATTTCTGATGCGGATGAAGTCGTCCTTGATGGACTGCTGTCTTGCGGTGAGCGTCATGATGGGTTCCGTCGGATCAGGGGTGGCCGTGCAATCTGTCGAGATCGCTCTGATCCGATGGTACCGGATGGGCATCCGCTACGCGGGGCGATAACGTTTCCTGATGGGAGACAGCCGGAACGATATGTGAAGGGGGCGAAATGCACGCCGTTCCTCGCGAGCGATTGTGGCCATACACGACGCATTGCAAGCAGTTCATTGACGAAGATTACCGTATCACGGCGCTTCGTCAAAGGGTACCATCGCAGATGCAATGGCCACAGAAATATCCCAAGGTATCCAAAGTGTCCCGTTCTTTAACCGGCCCGCTGCGTGGGGACGATGGCTTCATTGTCGATCCCGGGAAGCTGCTTTTTTCGGTGAACACCTTCATCGCAGCGGCAGCGGTGCTGGTCATCTCGTTCACGGCGAGTCTTCCCCGTCCCTGGTGGGCGCTGCTCACGGTCTATGTCACCGCGCAACCCATGGCCGGCGCATTTCGCCCCAAGGTGCTGTACCGACTCGGCGGAATCGCCGCGGGCGCGATCGTGGCGATCGCGCTCGTTCCGAATCTGCAGAACTCGCCGGTTCTACTGGTTCTGTGCCTCGCGTTATGGACCGGTTTTTGCATCTATCTGGCCGTCTTCGACCGGACGCCTCGAGCCTTCCTGTATCAGATGGCCGCGTTCAGCGCCGCAGTCATCAGCTTTCCTTACCTCTACGATCCGTCTGATATTTTCACGACCACGATCTCCCGTGTCGAGGAAATGACCCTGGCCATTCTGTGCGTGACCGCGGTGCACAGGGTTCTGCAACCGAGGAACGTCCGGCCCGCGATTCGTCAGCGCGCGCGATCTTTCCTGGCGGACGCTTCGCGCTGGACCACGCAAGCGCTCGGTAGCCGGCACACGGCACTGGAGTACGAGCAGCGCCGAAAACTCGCCGCCGACGTCACCGAACTCGGCGTCATTGCGGGCAATCTACGTCTGGATCGCCGCTACGCGAGGGCGACGCAAGCGACGGTCACTGAGCTTCAGCACCAGCTCGCCGCCCTGATTCCGATCGCTTCAGCAGCTGCCAACCGGCTCGACCTGTTGCGTATGCTTCACGCCGTCGACCATGAAACTACGCTTCTGGTCGATTCGTTGATCGGCGTTTTGCGTGGATCGCAGGATGCGGCGCAGGCAAAGGATCAAGCGCTTGCGTCGCATAGCCGCGCGCTCGCGGCGAAGCACCTTCAGCATGCCGAATGGACCTCGCTGCTGGCCGCGAGTCTGTGTGACCGCATGGCGGAATTTGTCGACACGCTGCATGCTGCCCGCGAACGCGTGCTGGCGATTGACGAAACCGAGGCTGGCCCAGCGCGGGATTTGCGAGGGGCGGAGGGGACGCGCGAGTTTCCTTTGGCGCGAGACCACGGCCTCGCATTGCTCGCGGGTGCCGCAACGGCGAGCGCCATCATGCTCTATTGCGCCCTCTGGATTCTGTTGGCGTGGCCTGCCGGGGCGGCTACGGCGGCCTTCGCTGCGCTCATTACCTGTTCGTTCTCGGCGCAGGACGATCCGGCACCGGCGATCGGAGGATACTTGTTGGCCACGCTCTCGACCTTCCCGTTGGCAGCGCTGTATCTGTTAGTGATCCTGCCGAGGGTGGATGGCGCCGGCATGCTCATCCTGACGCTCGCACCGGCCCTTGTGTGGATGGGGTATCTGCAAGCCGATCCGGCGCGCGCCGTCCATGCGCTGCCGATGCTTTCCTGCTTTATCGTCGCAATGGGTTTTCTTGACCGCTTCCAGCCAGATTTCGCCGCATTTCTCAACACGGGTTTCGCGCAGGTGGGGGGTATCGTCACCACGCTTGCCGTGACCAGGTTGTTTCGTTCAGTCAACGTGCGTTGGACTGCCCATCGGATGGTGCAGCGGAACTGGGCCGACCTGGAACAGCTTGCGGACCCGGGCCGCGCATTCGACGCTCCTGCCTGGACCGCGCATGCGGTCGACCGGCTCGGTCAGATTGCCGCGCGCATGGCAATGGCCGGTAGCGGAGATTCGCTGCACGCGGCTGACGGACTGATCGACCTGCGCATTGGCCGCAACATTATCCAGCTCAGGGCAGGGCTCGAGAATGCGCAGGAGCGCACGCGTCGTTCGATCCATGCGGTACTGGGCGAAGTTTCGGCGCTGTATCGCGCGAGGCTGAAAAACGGAGAGGCGCTGGCCGCAACGCCGTCATTGCTGAGCGCGCTGGACGAAGCCATCAATACGGCGCTGGTTAAAAGCGCGGGGCTCGGCGACAGAGCGCTGCTGGCGCTGGTCGGCATGCGCTGCAATTTCTTCCCCAACGCACAGCCATTCAAGGTGACGCCAGCATGATTGAAGAGATCCGCATTTTCGGCGTCTATATGCCCGCCGGGCTGCTTTGGGCCGCGCTCGCCATGATCCTCACCTTCTTTGCACGGGACTGGGTACATCGGCTACCGCTTCATTGGCTTATCTGGCAACCGGCGCTGATTGAACTGGCGATTTTCGTGCTGCTCTGGTGGGGCATCGCAAGCCTCGCTGACGCGTATCTTCGACCTGGGGTTATCTCCTGACATGGTGCGCTTGTCCGGCTTGATTCGCGTTCTTGTAACCGTCGTCGTCGGCCTTGCAATTCTGGCGGCGATATACGGCTTATGGGTGCGGTATCAGATCGAGCCTGTGACGCGCGACGGCAAAGTGCGGGCGGACGTGGTGCCGATTGCCCCTGATGTCAGCGGTCTTGTCACCCAGGTGCTGGTTCGCGACAACGAGGCCGTCAAAGGCGGGCAGGTGTTGATGGTGATCGACCAGTCGCGCTACAAAATAGCACTCGCCCAGGCCGAGGCCAATCTCCTCAGGGAACGTGCGGGGTATGACGAGGCGGCACGCGAGGACCGGCGCAATCGGGCCATGCCGGACGTCATCGCGCAGGAAGCCACCCAGCAGGGGACGGCCAAGGTACAACAGCTGCGTGCCGATGTCGCTCAGGCTGTTGCCGCGCGCGATCTGGCCGCCCTGAATCTGGAGCGCACGGTTGTGCGGGCACCGGTCGACGGTACCGTGACGAATGTCGATCTGCAGCCGGGTGTGTATCTCAACGCAGGCAAGGCGGCCATGGCGCTGGTTAGCGAGGCGTCGTTGCGTGTGGAAGGGTATTTCGAGGAAACGAAGCTGCCTGCCATCCATGTCGGCGACCGGGCGACCGTTCATCTGATGGGCGTGGCCAACGATATACAAGGACACGTCGAGAGTATTGCCGGCGGTGTCGAGGATCGTGAGCGGGCAGGCAGCGATGCACAGCTCGCGAACGTGAACCCGTCGTTCACCTGGGTGCGGCTCGCGCAGCGTATTCCTGTGCGGATCGTCATTGATCAGGTCCCGCCAGGGGTACGCCTCGTGCCGGGCCAGACCGCTTCGGTCGAGGTTCACGCAACGCCCGGTGAGGTGCAGATCAGGCGGAGCTTGCCATGGTAAGCACGCGCACGCCCTTGATGGCGAGTCTTTGCATTGCGCTGCTTGGCTGTGCCGAGGTGGGGCCGGACTATCACATACCGCCCGGAGCGATCGTCAACGCTCCGGCGGCGAATGGCGCGTTCGTGGCGGGAGGATCTGCGGTGTCGCAAGCGCCGTTGCCCAACCAGTGGTGGCACCTTTTCGATAATCCCGTGCTCGATGGCCTCGTCGAAAAGGCGCTCGCCAGCAATGTCGATCTTAAAGCCGCACAGGCCAATCTCGAACAAAGCGACGCTCTGCTTGCGGAAGTCCGTACTAACCGCGAGATCAGCACCGCGGTCGATGCCGAGACGAGCTATACACAACAATCCGCAGAAGCGGTGCTTTCGCACGTGGAGCCACCGCGGCACGAGATCTACAACGTGGGCATCACGATGAGCTACGACCTCGATCTTTTCGGCGGCATCCGGCGCGGCATCGAAGCCGCGTCTGCCGAAAACGAGGCCGCCGTTGCGGCGCGGGACCTGGTACGCGTCAATGTCGCGGCTGAAACGGCGCGCGCTTATGCGGACCTGTGCAACGCCGGGCATGAAATGGACGTGCTGCAGCACGCGATAGCGGTCCAGCAGCGAAGTCTTGCGCTTACCCGCGAACTGATCGCGTACGGCCGCGCAGCGCCATTTGAAGAAGGGCGGCAGCAGGGTCCGATTGAGACTAGCTGGTCGCAGCTTGCCCCGCTTCGGGCTCGTCAACTGAATGCGACCTTTCGCCTGGCCACGCTGATGGGGCAGCCGCCGGAGCAATACGACCGGTCACTGCTCGCGTGCCACACGCCACTTAAATTGAACAGCTTGCTTCCGACCGGCGATGGAGAAGCCCTGCTCAAACGTCGGCCGGATGTGCGGGCGGCTGAACGTCGGCTCGCGGCATCGAGCGCGGAAATTGGCGTCGCGACGGCACAGCTTTACCCCGATATCAGGATCGGCGCGACGATCGGCTCGACTGGTGCGGCTGCCAGCTTCTTTACTCCTCTGACGAATCGCTTTGCTGTCGGCCCGATGGTCAGTTGGGATTTGCATCGCAGCGCCATTCGCGACCGGATCGACGCGTCGCAAGCGCAAAGCAGGGCGAGTCTCGATCACTTCGACAGTGTCGTGCTCACTGCGCTGCGCGAGACCGAAACTTCGCTGGACAACTATGCTGCCGCGCTGGACCAACTGCAACGGCTTGAGAACGCACGTGAGGCGGCGCTCCAGGTCATGCAAAAGACCGAGCAACTCAGACAGGGCGGGAAAGTGAGCGGGCTGGTTGCACTGGATGCTGAGCGCACGTGGGTTACCGCCGACATCGCGGTTGCCGCTGCGCAAGCCGATGTCAACAGCGATCAGATTGCGGCCTTCCTTGCGCTAGGCGGCGGTTGGTGAACTGTTCTATCAAAAGTCAAACATCAGGTTCATTCCGTAAGGAGGGCAGCCATGCTGGTCAGCCGAAACGATCCGTGGGTCCAGACGATACGAATGTTGTCATCCGGGGCGCGTCGCCCAGGCGACGGTGCGGTGACGTCCGCGGCAAAACAGGGCGCGCCCTCTGGACACAATGCAACGTCCAGTGCGAATCGGTCACCTCATCTGGTGGTGCGTTTAGTTGAGCGGACAACTTCGTCAACGGTGGCGATAGCCTGGGGAGATTCGACGCGCTGCTTTTATGGCGAGCAGAAATGGCGGGCCGCGACGGCAAGGATCTCAGGAGTATGCGCGTTGAGCGGCGCTCCGATAAAACGCGGAGATCGCATCTTTCATCCGCAGCGTTCAAAACCGGTACCGGTCAACGCCCGGGCAATGATTCTCGAAGCGGCGTTAAACGCGATTGAACCCTTGCAGACAAAACTCGTCAACGGGCTCGAGCGTGATGCTGGAGGACTTGTGATGGACGCGACGATGGCTGGAAAGAAGATCAACAATGCCGCGGTAGAACGTGCGGCTACGGCAAAGTAAGGGCTGCCCGACGAACGCATCAGCGGTTTAAAGCGGGGGTATGGGAGGCGGTTGGGGAGTCGGTGTCGGCTCGGATATTCAATTTTACATAAGATAAATTATCAACAAAGCTAGTAGGTTTACAACCGTTGCGTTCGGGTACGCTGTCAAATGGTTCTGACCGCAACGCCGCCTCGATAAATGGTATCTTCCTGCGTTGCGTAATCTAAGGGAACGCAGGAATGTTCGAGCAACTGTCTGATAAGTCGGTGCCGGCGGGACTACGAGGCCCGATTCTGGTCGATCAACACGGATTGCCGCGATACTGGGCGGCTGTCTGGACGACGACGTCTGCTGCGCAGTTGGCGAATTCAACGCACATCAAAAAGCTGCGCTACATCGAGAATCTGTATCAACACGCCGAACAGTTGCGCGGCATCTCAGCGCTGGACGACGCGTTGGGGACATTGAACGACGAGGCGTTGGCCGATATCCTCGAATCGTGGTTCGTGTCGATCCGCAACCAGTCAAACGGTACTGACATTGACGAAATGCGCTGGTTGACTGGCCTGGGGTTCGTAACATCGGTTGTTACCTGGGTGTCGAAGAGTCAGGCAGCCGACGATCGAGTCAGGCGTATTGAAGAACGGCTGATCCGGCTTTCAACGCTTTATAGTCAGCTTCATGTCCGCAGGGTCAGGGCGATCGAAACAGTTCGTTCGTTGCCAGCCAGCACGGTCAAGGCGCTGTACGGGATACTGGATCCGGAATCGGCAACGAACCCTTTCACCAGGGAAAAGACGCGCTGGCGAGTGTTCATCGCATTTGTATTGATGCTGCACCAGGGGTTGCGGCGTGGCGAAGTCCTGCTGTTGCCCGTGGATGCCATCAAAAGTGCCTACGACCACAAGCAAAACCGGACGCGGCATTGGCTCAACGTACAGGAAAACGAGTACGAAGACTCGGACGGCGATCCACGGTATTCGAAGCCGGGAATCAAGACCGTGCATTCGATTCGGCAAGTGCCGGTCAGCGAGTTAACAGCCATTATGGTGCAAACGTACGCCGGAAACTATCGCGGCCGGCCGCGGCATTCGTTTCTGCTGAACTCACAAATTGACATGCCCTTGTCGACCGAAGCGTTGACGAAGATATTTGCGCAGATCTCACACCGCTTGCCCGCGGTCGTCTTGAAAGAACTGAAAGATCGAACCGACAAAGAGTCCGTCACGCCACATGATCTGAGGCATACCTGCGCCGTGATGCGGCTTCATCAGTTGCTTGAACAGGGCGACTCGATGGACGAAGCCCTCCAGAAACTGCGCACCTTCTTCGGCTGGTCCAAGACATCGTCGATGCCGTCACGGTACGCACGAGCTGTATTTGAAGATCGCTTGGCCGGTGTGTGGAATGATGCCTTCGATGACCGAGTGGCATTGTTGCGCGCGCTTCCGAAGGGACACTAGATGAGTAAGTCGCCTGCGCAACGGGATCTGTTTGCAAGCGGGGAAACGGCAGCCGATGTCATTGGCGTGCTCTGTGCCGCATTGCCGGCTTTGCCATCTGTCATCCGTTACTACGACGACTTTGACGACAAGCCGCGATCCATTCGGACTCCAGTTGAGCAATCTGTGTTCGAGTTGTCGATTAACGGTAACCGCGTCAACGTTGATTTCTCACGGCTCGACGAGCGTTGTGCATTCGTCTTCAAGCACGTCTTTCTCCTCATCCTTGGGCAGAACCTTAGCATTGCAACAGCTGCGCTTTACGTCTCGTACGCACATAATCTGGCTTTGGCTGACGTGTCGGCCATCTTGCGTGCGGGCCCCATTGGTATAGGTCAAGTCTGGACAGCGTTGCGTGCCCGAGTCATGACGGATCACACATATCTGTGTGTAAAGTGCCTTCTTCACCTGTTGTGCCAACACCGGCTGTTCGGCTGGTCAAATGAGTACAGCGTTTACATTCGCACCGCTCTGCCCTTGCCTGCCCGCGATGCTTACGCGGGTGTACGGTCTGGCGACGTGTTTCTGGGTGCGGATGAAGAAGCAGCGATAGTGTGGCATCTGGACGAAATGAGTGCGGCTCTTACGTCATCGGCAGGAACAGCCCCATTGCACGAGGATGTCTGTGACGCAGGGATGTTGCTGTGCGCCTACCAGTTCGCGATGCGCCCGATCCAGATCGCAATGCTGAGCATGCGAAATGTACGTATCTGGCAGGATGCACCGGGCGGACCGCCGACGGTTCATCTGACCTTCCATATGGCAAAGCAGCGGAGCAACTCGAAGAAAAAGCCACTTACCCGTCGGGTCAAGCGCGAATGGGCTCCGATCTTCGTTGCGTTCAATACCCGGCGACAGGCAGAGGGTCTCACTGGTGCTGACCGTTTCTTTGCTGTCGAATCGAACTATGAGGCTGGAGCGCGGATTGCCGCGCTCGTCAGAAAACTGATCGACTCTGAGGATCTCGGTACAGCTACGGACCTACGCCATACCGCAGCCCAACGACTCGTTGACGCCGGCGCAAGCCACGAAGAACTCGCCGAGTTCATGGGGCATTCATACGTACAAACCGGACTGGTGTATTTTAGTACGTCAGCCTCCCACGCGGAACGAGTCAATCGGGCGCTTGGCGCATCTGATGTATACCGGCGCGTGGCAAAGATCGCGCACGACCAGTTCATCTCCCCGGAAGATCTCGCGCGACTCAAGGGTGAACAGCAGATCGCCGGCGTGCCTCACGGCATTCCGATCGCAGGCATAGGCGGCTGCACGTCGGGACAGCCCGCCTGCCCCTATAACCCGGTAACTTCGTGCTATGGGTGCAGGAAGTTCATGCCCTTGCATGACAAGGCGATGCACGAAAGCGTGCTTGCCTCAATGCGAGAGGTGGTCATGTTCTTCGAGCAGAGTTCCCGTGGCGACACGCGGTCTCCGACCTATCTGCAATTGCAGCGCACGATCACCGAAATACAGACGGTCATCGACGAACTGGAAAGCGAGGGCCAATGAACCCGCACTACTCTGCGTTCATCGAGTTAGGCAAGGCTCTGGCTCGCGAAAAGGGACTGCAGTGGGAAATGCCTCTCGACGATACCGGTGCCGCTCAGGACGGGGTCGGCTGGAACCTGACGGCCGCCGCCGGAGATGTGCCGCCTCCCTTCTACTATCTGCGAGACATAGGCACCGAGGTAAAGGCATTAGCAATCGTCAACGCGGAGCGCGTCGAGGGCGGCCTGACGGCACTGCCTCGACGTCCCCTGTCGCCGTCTTGGCAGGATCTGATCAAGGCGGCCGTTGCAGAACAGTTGCTGTTCAAACGGAACACCACTGGACACGTCATGCAAAACATCGCGCGACCGCTTCGGGTGATGGCGACCTGCGTGGAAAAGGATCCTTGGCAGCTTACGGTTGATGATCTCCGGATCGCGATTCGTGTCGGAACATTGGTCCAGGCCAGCGGCAAACTTGGCGATCTGGTCGTCGGCGTTCTCAAGGCGGTGCTCGATGCCCAGCACATCTGCGATGCGGGTCCGCTGTACTTGTCGCTGGCCGCGCCGCGCATGAAAGGCAAAAGCGCGATCAAGGCGAAACATACGTGGTCGCCGGACAAGCTTCGTGAAGATCTGGAGGCGCGTAAGCGAGCTGAGCGGTTGCCGGAGCGTCGCGCGTTCTGGGAATTGACCCGCATCGTGATGACCGAAAAGCCGAGCACGTTCATGGACGATCTGCGTTTCGCGGCGATGCGCACCCTGATCGTAACCGGCATGCGTGGCGGCGAAGTGGCGCTGCTACCGGTCGACTGGATGCGGCAGCGAACGTACTTGGATTCAAAAGGACGGCCAGCCAGTGACTCCGGCGGTATCTCGACTTCCCTGATGGTGCGCCACTTTGCGGAAAAGCAGCAGGAGGATGAAAGCGACAGCCGCGTGCTGCGTGAAGAAACCCAGCCCGTGCCCGAAATGTTCCGGACATTACTGACGGAGACACTTGATCACGTGGCCCGGATCACGGAGCCACTGCGTGCGACGTTGAAGCTGCAATGCGAAACTGGCCGATTGCTGCCGTGGTACTCGCTCGACAGCGTCGTACCAGTGATCGAAATCTATACGCGCCTCATGGGCAACCCGTTCTGGCTGAAAATGGACCGGGAGCCATTCATCGAACGCTATCGGGCTGGGTTCGATCCGGCCGTCCTTGCTGAACTTCACGAATACCAGCATGAGCGGCGGCGCAATGGCGAACTGACGCTCGACATGGCCGTCTATCAGTTTGGGAATCGCCTGAAGACAGCGATGGTCAAGGGCGGGACCAGCCTCTGTTTCCGCAATAGTGACGGCACGCCAGTGAGGCGTCTCGATCGAATGGAGTGGCATACAACGCATCTGCGCGTCGACGAACTCGAAGAGCACATTCGGCTCACGACGCCGACGAAAGTATCGGACACCACTCCCCTGCCACTAGCCGTCGGCGCAGTTCAGCCGTGGGAGTTTCTGTTTGTGCAGCCCAAGCGATCGCTCTCCGAAGAGAGAAATGATGGGCTCTGTGACGTTACGCGCGTCATGGCCATCAGCCGTCCCGATCTACGCTTTATTGGCGTTGGGTTAGGCTACGACAAAAACCTTGCTTCCCTGTTTGAGAAGTATGGGGAAACTGAAGAGGACAGAGCGTTGGGCATGGAGCCGCATATGCTGCGCCACTTGCAAAATACCGAGCTGTTCCGCTTGGGTGTGGCGGACACAATCATCTCGAAGCGCTTTAACCGCCGCAGTGTCGCACAGAGTTACGAGTACGACCATCGCAGCCTCGCAGAAGATCTCGAACAGGTCGAAATTCCGCAGGATATTGAGATCATGCTCGGTGAAAAAGCCAGCACGGTTGCCAGGCTCATCAAGGGCGGCAAGGCCAATGGCCCGATCGTGGACGCGTTCCTGCGCATCCAGGCAACAGAGGGCGACACTGCCGCGTATGAGTACCTTCGTGCCGAAGCGGACGGTTTCCATGCCACACCGTACGGACATTGCCTGAATTCATTTACGGTCGATCCCTGCCCCAAACATCTCGAATGCTTCGCGGACTGCCGCCATCTGTCCGCCACCGATCTGCCGGAGAACCGGCAGAACCTGATCCGGCTCGAGGGCAAGTTCAAGCTCGCCCTCGAGTCGATCAAGGCCAGACCATCGACCAGCATCGGCTGGAAAAACCAGCTTGATCATGCAGAGAAGCGGTTGACCGGAGTACAGAAGCTTCTTGCCACGCCAGCGGGCGAGCGCCCCTTCCCTGACGGCGTTGACCTGTCACTGCCCCGGCAGCGCGGAGTACTTGATGACTGAACTGAACGAGATTGCCCCGCCAGGCGACGACGAGATGCGTGAGATTCTCGAAACGCTGCTGGCCGACGACGAAGACATCACGGCTCGCGCTGTCGCGCGGCTGCACCCTTCCATCAACGCGGCATCATCGATTACTCGTAGCGAGTCCCGAAGCAAGCTGCTCGCTGAGTATCAGCAACGGCAGACCGAATATCGACGTTGGCGAGGCCGCATCGCGAAACAGTCCGGCGCCGACACAGCGACTTCGCTCGCCGACAAGGACATCAGGATTGCAGAACTCGAAGCCACTGTGCAACTACTAACCGCTTCCCACCTTGCCATGCTGCGCGCCGTTGGCGAACTGGGCGGCTTCAGCAAGTGGGCCAGGTTCTATGAACAGTATCGCGACGCACGGGACAAACTTGCTGAGCTTGGCGCAATACCTGAAGCGGCAGTCTCTCCAATGCCGGCGGAGAGTCCGAAGCGTCGGGGAGAAACCAAACGTCGATGACGGTCTGGTTGGTGTGACAATGTATGCATGATCTTCTCAGCCACGAAATGGCTGCAGTTCTGCGGTGGAAGCCGCCTCTCTCCCGAAAGGAGTATCGCATGTCCTATTGCCCATTCTTCCAGACCCTGCACGATGAAACGCGCCCCGTGGGCAATCTAGGTAGGGGAACTCACTACTCTGTTCTGCGGGCACCGGTCTGGCACGACGAGTTTATGAACCGGCTCGATCGTTGCGCGTTCCTCGACTTCGCCATCATCTGGGATGAGGATCACGACGATCGCGTGATCGACGCGATTATGGTGCTCTACATCAGTGGCCTGCTCGCACCGGTACGGAATATCGGCGAGCGGAAAGGCACGCTCTCGGTGCTCCTGGCTCCCGATGTCGTGCGGAGTTGGGATCAGGAAACGCTGAAGCAGTATCGCGACGATATCAACGACATCTGCCAGTGCCTGGAAGACCCATGGTCCGCGAAAGTCGACAGCGCCGACGGCCACGAACATTCGATCATCCACAGTTCGGCCGAGAACGTCGCTACGTATCTCAGGAATATCGACATGCTGTGGGAACTGGGTGTGAAACCCAAAAGCAGCAACTGAAACGGTCGCAGAGAAGACCACAAACGTAGCAGCGCTAAACGACTAGGTGTTACGCTAACGCGAACGTCACTTACAGTTGAGGAAGGGATGGGACCATCGCTCAATCGGATAATGCTGTATGCGAAAGATGTGCAAAAGACCTGCGAGTTCTATGAGCGGCACTTCGGGTTTACATGCGAACTGGATGACGACGGCCGCATCGCCGAACTCGTCGCGCCGCATGGCGGTATCAAGATCATGGTTCACAAGGCTGGCAAGGGCGTGAAGTCAGGACAAGCCTGTATAAAGCTCGTATTCGACGTTCAAGACGTTGAGAGCTTTAAGGAACAGTGCACAAAGCTTGGACTCGAATTCGGTGCCATACACCAGGCAAGCGGCTACAGCTTCGCCAACGCGAAGGATCCAGACAACAACTCCATATCAATCTCCAGCCGAGCCTTTGCTGCACGCCAGTAAGGTTGTACGCATGAAAACCGTAGATGGAGACGCAACACCGAGGATAGCAGTATCACGTTCGCTGCTCTAAATCTGTTGCGTCTCCAGATAAGTATCGACGCAACAAACGCAAGCGCTTTGGGTACGCAACAGGAAACATCCAAAAAGTGGATATCCTGTGGATAAGTCGGCCGCCTTACCCATTGAAATATAACAAAACTGAAAAACCAAACCAACGCAACAGCACACCATAGGTACCAAGATTCAACAATTAAAAATGTAGAGGCTAAGTAGTAATGTCCGCTTTTAGCCAAGTTCAAATGTCCGCTTTTTCGCAGCGTAAGCTGACCAGCCGCCGGCGTTCCGGCGCGGGAGGCTTTAATGGCTGCGACCGAACGGATAACCATGACGATGCGCGAACTGGACAGGTTCAAGGTCATTCAGGACGTCGCCGACGGCAAGCTCAAGCCGTGGCGCGCGGCAGAACGGCTCAGGCTGACGACGCGGCAGATCCGGCGCCTGGTTGCGCGACTGCGCGAACATGGACCGGAAGGCCTCGTGTCGCGTCGGCGCTCGAGGCCCAGCAATAACCAGCTGGACGCGGTGATGGCCGATCGGGCACTCTCGATCATTCGTGATCGCTATGTCGATTTCGGGCCGACACTCGCGTGCGAGAAGCTGTACGAATGTCACGGCATCCGGCTTGCAAAGGAGACGGTCAGGCGTCTGATGACGGATGCAGGTCTCTGGGTGCCCCGCCGGCAGCGGCCACCGAAGATCTACCAGCCGCGTGCGCGGCGCGCGTGTCTGGGCGAGCTGATCCAGATCGATGGCTGCGATCACCGGTGGTTCGAGGAACGGGCGCCGGCCTGCTCGCTGCTGGTGTACGTCGACGATGCGACGAGCCAGCTGATGACGCTGCATTTCACGGCCACCGAGTCGACCTTCAGCTACTTCGAGGCGACGCGTGCGTACATTGAACGCCACGGCAAGCCTGTCGCGTTCTACAGCGACAAGTACAGCGTGTTTCGCAAGACGGGTGCGAACAAGGATGGCAACAGCGTGACCCATTTCGGCCGGGCGATGTACGAGCTGAACATCGACACGTTCTGCGCGAACAGTAGCCCCGCCAAGGGGCGCGTCGAACGGGCCCACCTGACTTTGCAGGACCGGCTCGTAAAAGAATTGCGGTTGCGTGGCATCAGCACGGCGGCCGGAGCCAATGCGTATGCGCCTGCCTTCATGGCAAATTACAACGCGCGCTTCGCGAAGCCACCAAAGAGCGGATTCGATGCTCACCGTCCACTCAGGGCTGACGAGAATCTTGATCTGGTGCTCACGTGGCGCGAGCCTCGCAAGGTGAGCAAGTCATTGACTGTGCGGTATGACCGCGTCACGTATCTGCTGAACGACACGCCCGGGCACCGCAAACTGATCGGCCGGTATATCGAGGTCTGGGAGTACCCGGATGGGCGTATCGAACTCCGCGCCGATGGTCATGCACTGTCATGCAGACAGTACGACCGGCTGACCGAAGTTGACCAGGGCGCGGTCGTTGAGCATAAGCGGCTGGGTCACGTGCTTCAGGTCTCGCAGGTGATCCAGGCTCAACGCGATAACAGTCGGATCGGAAAAGCGCCTTCGCGAACCCACCTCGGCGTTGCAACCAGGGTTCAAAGCCGCTCGCCAGGCAAGAAGAAGCAACGCGAGTTCACGCAGGCCGATATCAATGGTGTGATTCTGGAACAGTCGCAGCAGCGGCAAATGCAACAACCACGCAAACCTGGCCGTCGGTCTGCAAAGGTGATCGACGCAGACGTAAGCGCCCTGCCAGTTCAGGCGTCGTCCTTCAACAATGTGTGAGACAAAAGGCGTTAGAAACAAACCCCTTAAACCCGGACATTTCAACTTAGCCGGAAAGCGGACATTTCAGAATGGCCTCGACAAAAAAAATTTAATTAACTGTAGCAGCATTATGTCAATGTCGGGTTTCAGCAAGATACAGATGTCGTGTTTTGCGGCCGATGCCATGCTGGATGCTTCCGGTCAGACTGCGGGAGCTCAGCATGCGTCAAGCCGAACTGGTGACACTGAACATGCGCGAACTCGACAGACTGAAGATGATCCAGGCGATCGTCGAGACGGGACTGAAGCCCGGGCGGGCTGCCGAGCGTTCGGACTGAGCGAACCAGCCGCTATCGAGGAGTCGGCGCATCTTCCCGGATCAACTCCCGGCGCTTCAGTTCCGCCCAAAATGCCGTTGGAATATCAGCCCGGAACGTCTGCAGGTTGTCGCCCAGCTGTGCAACCGTACGCACGCCGGGGATGTTGGTCGGGATCGCGGGATGGCCGAGAACGAACTGCAGCGCCGCCGCTTTGAGCGGCACCGAGTACTCCTGACATACCTGCTCAATCTTGCGCACGCGTTCAAGAATGGGTTCCGGCGCCGGCGAATAGTTATACTTCGCACCCGCCACGGCCCCAGTCGCGAGAATACCGCTGTTATAGCCGCCACCGAGAATCACCGACACCTTCTGCTCTTCGCATAGCGGTAGAAAACCGTCCAACGCGTCCTGTTCCAGCAGCGTGTAGCGACCGGCCAGCAGCAGGCAGTCGAAATCCTGCCGGCGAATCGCTTCGTGCGCGACCTGCCACTCGTTGACACCGAGGCCCACAGCCTTAACGACGCCCTCATCACGCAGTTTCAGCAGCGCTTTCGATGCACCGGCCATCGCCGCTTCGAACATCCCGGGCTGACGCTCCCCATGGGTAAATACGTCGATGTCGTGAATCAGCGCGATATCGACGTGTTCCAGCGCCAGACGCTGCAGACTGTCCTCGATCGAACGCATCGTGCCGTCATAGCTGTAGTCGAAAACGGGTTCGAACGGCAGCCCGTCAACCCACGGCGCAAAGTTAATCTCGGCACGCTTGCGGGGCTTCAGAAGACGGCCCACTTTCGTCGACAGCACATACTGATCGCGCGGATACCAACGCGGCCCCTGCCCGCAGCGTGCTTCGCTCAACCCGTGCCCGTACATGGGCGCCGTGTCGAAGTAGCGTACGCCCGCGTCCCACGCTGCCTTGATCAAGGCAGCCGAATCCTCTTCGCTGATCGGCCTGAAGATGTTGCCGATCGGCGCCGCCCCGAAACCCATCACGGTTGCCTCGAGCCCTGAACGCGGCCATTTACGCTTTGCTACCGGATCCATCCTTGTCTACTGTCATTCGTGAAGGCCGCGAAGCTCCCGCCTATTTAACCTTCGCAGCCGCGGCGAGCTTACGCGCCCCTTCCTGCGGGTCTTCGTTCGAGTTCATGAAATTCGTTACGGAATCGGTAATCGCGCCAGCGGTAACCGACGATTGAAGTTCGCCGAAGGCCAACGACGGCAGGAATCCACCTGATTTAATCGTGGCCTGCTCGTCTGCACGTGATTTCTTGGCGCAACCGTCGAACTTGTCCATGGGAACATCCAGCCGGACGGGGATAGAACCCTTGTAGAGACTGAACTGCTCCTGGAAATCAGGGGACATGATCGTCTTGGCAAGTGCAAGCTGCCCCGGCGTTGCCTCCTTTTTGCCGTTCTGTTGAAAAAATACGAACGCATCCACCGTGTATGTAAAGGCATTCGACGTGCCAGGTGCAGGCGCGCAGATATAGTCGACGTCCGACTTCTTGTTCGCGTTCGCAAACTCGCCTTTCGCCCAATCGCCCATAAATTGCATCCCGCCCGATCCGTTAATCACCATTGCCGTCGCGAGGTTCCAGTCCCGGCCGGTGGCGCCTTTGTCGAAGTAAGTCTGGATCTTTCGGACAATCTCGAACACCTGAACCATCTGGGGCGAAGTCAGTGTTTTCTGGTCAAGATCAATCAGGGCTTTACGATAGAAGTCCGGGCCCTGGGACAGCACGACCGTCTCCCAGATGGTCATCTCTTGCCAAGGCTGACCGCCATGCGCGACGGGCGTGATGCCCGCTGCGCGGAACTTGTCGGCGAGTGCGAAGAATTCCGGCCACGTCGTGGGCGCCTTACCGCCGACCTTATCGAGGTCCGCTTTGTTGATCCATAACCAATTGATTCGGTGTACGGAGAATGGCGCAGCCACATAGTGGCCGTCTGACTTCATGGACTTGTCGATTTGTGCAGGCGAATGCGCTTTCCACTCTGTGGCGGATTGATCGACGTTGACCAGTACCCCCTGATCGGCCCAATCCTGAATCAGGGGACCCTTGACCTGCGCCGCCGACGGCGCGTTGCCCGATATGACCTGCGCCTTCAGCGCCGTCATGGCCGCTGCGCCTGCTCCTCCCGCTATGGCGAAGTCCTTCCACTCATAGCCTTGTTTGTTCATATCGTCCTTCAGCACCCTGATCGCCTTCGATTCGCCGCCGGAGGTCCACCAGTGCAGTACCGAAAGTGGTTCGGCGCCAAGTGCAGAATGCGTTCCAGCCACGATCAGCGTAATAGCCGTTGCAACCGATGTCAGTGATCGTTTCATTGCAGTCTCCGAATTTTCGTTATTGATCGAGCAGCGCGTCCGCCGCCAGCGCGAACGCGCATGCGTGCTCGTTTTCGTGCGTCTAGGGCGTTTTTGTGGAACTACAGGTCAAAGCCAAGTTGCGCCTTGCCGAGCGGTGACAGGTCGTCAGCCCTGGCGCGTCCGGTGAAATCCACTTCGAAATGGTCAGCCGGGAAATCGGGCGGGCTTTCGCCCTTCAGGAAGCTCGGCAACTGGCGCTTCAGGTAAGTGTCGTTTTTGGCACATGCGGGCGCCGAAGGGATGTACATCACATTGCTGTAGCCCGCACCTTTATGCGCGTCTTCGACCGCGTGGATGACATCGCTGTGCCAGAAGACGGTGTCACCCGCTTCCATGTTGGGAATCGACGACAGTGCCTCGAACAAGGGCGCATGAAACTCCGACTTGAGGGACAGCGCCCGCCCCGGCATGGCCCCGCACAGGTCGTCCTCTGCGACATCGTCCTGAAGCGCGCGCAGCAGGATGTACACCATCGAATTGGCGATGGGTACGAGTTGCAGCGTACCGTCGCCGGGACCTTGCGGCGTCAAGGCAGTCCAGCCCTGGAAAGTGCGGAACATCGAACAGACGGCGGGCGAAGCGATCTCCTCCACGTCGATTCGAAACGCCGCGTCGAACGGATCGTAGTCGCGCCAGTTCCCCGCAAACACATGGCGGTATACCTTGCGGAAATTGCTTTCGATCCAACGCTCGACCGACCCGCCGTCGCAATGCGCCGACAAGCCGAGCGACGCGGAGCCGGGCGGCCTGCGACGCAGACGATCGGCGTAGACAGGCACGCGCTCCGGGTCGAAGTGCACGCGGCCTTCGCTCTCATTGCGCCATAGTCGGTTCAGGAACACACGCGCCGCGGTCAGCGATTCCGACTGACGGGCCAGCACTTGTGGCTTCGACCAGTACACGCCATAGATCTGCGGTTTGCTGGACGCCAACTGGCCAAAGTATTTGTCCTCCGCGCGGTTTTCGAGGCGCTTGTCCAGATTATTGCGCTCTACATAGTCGGCAATATCCTGGTCCCAGCTCTGCACGAGCTCGCGAGGAAAGACATTGCGAATCACGCATGCGCCGCGCGCCTTGACGACCGTGATCTGGTCCGCGGTGACGCGTTGTTCGGTGATGTCGGAAAACTGAATTTCGGGGATGACGTCTTCTCCACGATTACGCTGCCCGGCGATTCGCTTCGCCTCGGCGCTGATCGCTTCTTCGACTTCGGCAAAGACCTCGCGGTAGTTCGGCAACGCTGCGCGCAGCTCCTTTTTCGCTTGCCGAATCGCGCTCGGCAAATCGTCGATGATTAACGCCATGATTGTCTCCGTTTGCATTTGATATGCCCCGAGCATATGACGTGCATGCGCGTGTTGGTGATACTATTCAGTCGATTAATTTGCGTTTTCGGCCATGAAACCAGCCTATGAGCATGTCGAGTTCGGCGAGGACTGTTCGCTGCGGGTTTACCATCGGCGGCTCCCGCGTATTCCGTTTGAGTGGCATCACCATCCGGAGTACGAGTTAACACTGACGATGAATAGCCATGGCAAGCGCTATATCGGCGACTCTGTTAGCGACTATGAAGCCGAGGACCTTGTCCTCGCGCCGCCGGATCTCCCGCACACCTGGTCATCGAACCGTTCGATCGATCCATCTTCGCCACAGGTCGCCATCGTCATCTGGTTCGACGGCGATTGGGCGCGACGTATGGCGGATTGTTGCCGCGAATATGAACCGCTGCGCAAGCTGTTACGCAGGGCCGCGTGTGGGCTGGCCTTCGAGCCGCCTGCTGGCAAATCGATGCGCGAGCGCCTCGGGCAATTGCTATCGAGCGAGGCGCGCGAACGCCTTGGCGCCGCCCTCGATATTTTGTGCACGCTAGCCGACGCGCCGGGTCAGCCGCTCGCCTCGCCGAGCGCTTTCAATGAGGCGAGCGCCGGCCCATCGGGCCACGAGCCCGAACGGATTAACCGGGTTCTTTCGGTGATTGACGCGCGTTTTGCCGAACCGCTCCGACTGTCAGATCTGTGTGAGGCCGCTAACCTGTCGGAACGCACGCTCACGCGTTACTTTGTTCAACATATCGGTGAGAGCGTCGGCCGGTATATCGCCCGGGTTCGCATCGGGCACGCATGCCGAATGCTGGTTGATACGTCCCTGCCCGTTACCGTCATTGCTGCGCGTTCGGGATTCGCGAACGTCGCCAATTTCAACCGGCAGTTCAGGGCCGCAAAACAGACAACGCCGGCCGAATATCGACGGCGCTTCGCCGATGCGGGCTCTACGGATAAGGAGGCGGCCGCGCGGTTGACCGAACGGTCTCCGTCACTGCAAAGTAAGCGGAAATCAGCGAGGGCACGAAGCAACGAAGAGGCTGCTTAGCAGTACCGCACGTGGCCCTCTGTAACCCAGCGCTTCCCCCACCTATCACCCAATCATCTTCCGAAGCCCAATCATCGTTATATCGTAGCCATTACGCGTATAAAACTCATGCGTCCGTTTCCGCTCGTTATTGCAGCGGATAACAATGGAGGTCGCACGACACGTGTGGCCTTTTATCCAGTTCTCGGCATGCAGCAGAAGCTCCCGTCCAATGCCCGACCCTCTGACGCCTTCACCAACAACGAACGCGAGGACCTCTCCATAGTTCCCGCTTGAGACGATTACATTGACACCTGCATGAATCCATCCAAGCACTTCCCCAGCATTCCCTTCGTACACCAAAATCTGATGATCTGACCGATCCAGGATAATCTCGAGACGAGCTTTGATTTCATCTTCCGAGGCGTTCCAGCCAAACTGGCTGCTCAAAATCGAAATCTCTTTTGCGTCGCTTAATCGTGCGCCTCGAATACTCATCTCACGCTCCCGTGCGGCTTAAGGTTATCTATTGTGCATCCCGGTGGTTTCAAGGCATGCCCTACCCCACGACGTCAGTGGAAGCCATACGCAGGGTTACGCGGATCAAAGGTCGAACTGTTCCAGTGGTGGGGCACAACAGCTTCGAAACGGATCATTTCCAAGAGCTTGCCGCGTTCGTCCCATGCGACTTCGCCACTGGGCCAGGGATGCTGAAGATCGAACAGCAGTCTCACGCGCGGCGCATAGTGCGCGGGTGACCCCAACGGAGCCACCCACGTCCAGGCCAGCATCCGCGCGCCTTGTACATTCATCAGTTCAATACGGGTCGGCTTCGCAGTCAGGCCCTCTTCACGAAAGCTACGAGCGTCATGATCGACAGTGCGCCCGATGAACTGCAGACCAAGATCGCGCACGCTATGGCGAGATTGGGCGCGTGCAAACGACCCATCCACTGCAACCTTGCCTGACACGAGACGCAGCAGACCGCCCGCGTGGCCGTAGAGGCTATCCGGGTCGGTCGTTTCGTCGTACAAAATTTCCTGTCCCGCATGGCCGCCGTCAGGCAGCCATTTTGCGTAGACTTTTCGCGGATTGTCCTGGTATCGGACAAGCATGTGATCGGGCCGATCGGACCATCTGCCCGATACCCGCTCCTGCCGGAACATGCTGTATTCATAGGCGTTGTCGAGAACCATGTCGGATCTCGTGTACGCAACGAAGGCGTCTGGCTTCATTGCGTCCATCAGGGAAAGGATCTGAGCGTCGGTCAGGGACAGAAGCGAGTGGTTTTCGATCCGCGTGCGGAACGACGCCGCTTGCTCGTCCGCCGTGAGACGCCGGAACTGATCGACGTCCGTGCTGACGGAGCCCGCCGGCATGACAGCATGCGCGCACGCCGTCGATGTAACCGGCAAAGCCGACGAAATCGGGCTGACCGATTGGGCGAAAGCGCCCGTTGAGACTATCAGGCACGTCAACGCGAGCGCTGGAGCAGCAAAGCCGAGCCGCAAGAGCCGTATCCCGACGCGAAACAGGTTGTCCATGATGTTGTATAGCCGCAGGAATCCCCCAAAACGTGTTAGATATTGTGGCACCTGCGTCATCCACCACATCGGTGTATTTACGCAAATTCACGCCGCGGGCGCGGCCGTGACAAAGGCGCGCCGCCACGGGACGTGGTTGCCTGATAAGGTTAACGACGGCACATGCCGGTTTATTCCAGTGCGTCAGCTGTGGCGTGAAACCTTCGGGACACCGGCGCTACGCGGCAACCACACCAGATTGGTGCGCAACCAGCCGCGCATAGGCACCGCCCGCAACCAGCAACTCGTCATGGCTGCCCGCCTCCACTACCCGCCCGCCGTCCATGACCAGAATCGTGTCGGCGTTCTGGATGGTGGATAGCCGATGCGCGATGATGATCGAGGTGCGCTCTGCCATCAGCTCGTCGAGGGCGGCACGGATCTGTTGCTCGCTGATCGTATCCAGATGCGAGGTCGCCTCATCGAGAACGAGGATCGGTGCATCCTTCAGAAACGCGCGGGCAATCGCGACCCGCTGACGTTGGCCGCCCGACAACTGCACGCCCCGCTCGCCCACCCGCGTCGCGAGCCCGTCCGGCAGGCGGTCGACAAAGTCGCTCAGCGCGGCCCGGTCCAGCGCGCGGCGCACGTCCGCGTCGGACACATCGCGCCCGGCGAGACGGATGTTCGCCTCCAGCGTGTCGTTGAACAGGTAGGTGTCCTGCGCTACCAGCGCGATGTGGCTGCGCAGGTCGTCAAGGCGCAGCCGGCGCAGATCGGCACCGCCTAGAGTAATCGTGCCTTGCTGCGGATCCCAGAAGCGCAGCAGCAGATTGGCCACCGTCGATTTGCCCGCGCCCGACGCGCCGACTAGCGCGACAGTGCTACCCGGGCGCACAGCAAAGCTCACGCGGTCCAGCGCCGGCGCGCTGCGGCCTGGGTAGGCGAATCTCACCGCGTCGAGTCGCACTTGCGGGTTTGCGGGTACCGGAAGGTCGCCGTCGGTCACCGGTTCAGGCTCAGCTTCGACGACATGAAGCCGGCGCGTGGAGGCGATCGTATCCGCCAGTTGCCGGGCCACCTGGCCAATCTCGGCCACGGGCATGAACGCGGCCACGGAAACCAGCACCAGCAGCGGCAGCCATTCATGCGCAAACCAGCCGCGCGATGCAAGCACCGCGCCGAGCAAGGCTACGGCGAGGCCGCCCAGGCCGGTTGCGACCTCGAGCGCGGCGCTCTGGCGCGACAGGTCATCGAGCAGAGCTGAGCGCTGCTTCTGATAGCTTGCGATGTCGGCGAGAAATACCGCGCGTCGACGGCCGGTGGCCTGGAAGGCGGCGAGTTCGGCGAGGCCTTGGATTGTTTCCGTGAGATGCGCGCCAAGCTGCCCTAGCGCGGCGCGCGCCTGGCCGCCCAGGCGGTCAATCTTGCTACGCGCGAAGACCGGCGTCAGGCCTGCCCAGGCGAGGAACGGCAGCAGCACGAGGGCGAGCGGCCAGGCCGCCCATGCCAGCAGTGCTAGCACACCGGCGGGGATCAGCACCGCGACGAAGGCCGGCGCCACAGTGTGGGCGTAGAAATACTCGACCGTCTCGACGTCCTGAGTGGCCAGCGCCACCAGGTCGCCGGAACGCCGGCGCAGGAGATAAGCGGGAGCGAGACGCTCGAGCTTGGCGAACAACTCGATGCGCATTTCCGCCAGCAGGCGGTAAGCCACGTCGTGCGCGAGCCACGATTCGAGCCAGTGCAGCGTCGCTGCGGCCGGGGCCGCGAGCAGCAGGCCGATCGTCAGTTCCAGGACCGGCCGTCCCGAGGCGACTCCGGCAACCACGAGCGCGCCCAACACACCCACTCCAATGAAACCCAGCACGCGGCCCACACCGCACAGCACCGTCAGCGCCAGCTTCATGCGCCACGGCCAGACGAAGCGCAACAAGGTACGCAAGGTATCGCCCCAGCCGGTTCCTGCCGCGTCCTCGGCGAGCGGCCGCACCTGCGGCCCCGATGACGCCGGCGCGGCGCTCTGAGGTTCCATCACGGCCGGGCGTTCGCCGCTTGCCGCGACTTGCGGTCCCATCAGGCGGCGATACGCCCCCGAACGGACGATCAGCTCGGCATGCGTACCGCTCTCCACGACCCGTCCCTGATCCAGCACCAGGATCCGGTCTGCGCCGATGACGCTCGACAGTCGGTGCGCCAGAATCAGTGTCGTGCGGCCTTGCATCAACCGGTCGAGCGCCTGCTGGATGATCGCCTCGTTTTGCGCGTCGACCGCCGAAAGCGCCTCGTCCAGCAAGACGATCGGCGCGTCGCGCAGCAGCGCGCGGGCAATCGCGATGCGCTGGCGTTGGCCGCCGGAAAGCGTCGCGCCCCGTTCGCCGATGCGCGTCGCGTAACCGTCCGGCAACGCTGTGATGAAGTCGTGGATATTGGCCGCCGTGGCGGCAGCGACCATGTCGGCGTCGCTCGCGTCATGCCGGCCGAGCCGCAGGTTGTTGGCGATCGTGCCGTCGAACAGCGTGCTGTCCTGGGAGACGATCGCGATCATGCCGCGCACCTGGTCCGGATCGAGGGTCCGGATGTCGTGGCCGCCAATACGGATCGCGCCGGTTTGCGCATCGTGCTGGCGCAGCAGCAGGCGCAGGATGGTGGACTTGCCGGCGCCGCTCGGCCCGACGATGCCGACGGTCTCGCCGGCACGAATCTCGAAACTCAGACCGGCGTGGGCGTCGGCGCGACGGCCCGGATAGGCGAAGCCGACGTCGTCGAACGCGATGCTCGCGGCTAGCTCCGGCACCTGCGCCCCGCCCCCGGCGGGCGCGTCGCTGCGCGCTTCCAGCAGCGTATGGATCGCGTTCGCCGCCGATCGTCCGATCATGCCCTGATGCAGCACGGAGCGCAGGTCGCGCAGCGGGCGGAAAATTTCCGTTCCGGCCATCAGGATGATCAGCAGCGCTTCCAGGCTCATTTCGCCGTGGCTCACACGCCAGGCGCCGAGCGCGATGGCGGCGGCCGCCCCGAGGCCGGTGCCGAGATCGGTGAAGAAACGGGTGAGCAGGCCCAGCGCCAACACCCAGAAGGTGCTAGCGGACAGCGCCCTCGCCCGTCCAGCGAGTTTTTGCGCGAAGGCGCCGCTCTGGCCGAACGCCTTGAGCGTTGGCAGGCCCTGCACCGCGTCGAGGAACTCCTCTCCAAACTCTTTGAACGCCCTCGCGCGGGCGATGGCCGCGTGCTTGTCGGCGTTGTGGACTAGCATCGGCAGCGCGAGCGTCGCTAGCGCGGCGACCAGCAGCACGGCCGCGGTCGGCACGTCCCACCAGGCCAGCACGGCGAAGATCACCACCGGTGCGCAGGCGGCGATGATGAGCTGCGGCACGTAGGCGCCGAAAAAGGTCTGCAACTGCTCCACGCCGTCGATGACGGCCAGCATCACGCCGCCCGTGCGCTCGGCGCCGAACCACGCCGGCCCAAGCTCGGCGATGCGATCGAACAGACGCGCGCGCAGCACCGACTGCACGCGACCAGCCGTCCCCTGCGCCAAGACCACCCGGCGATGATCGAGCCAGGCCCGCAGCAGCATGCACGCCACCGTACCCGCCGCCGCGAGCGCCACCTGCCGCGGCGCCGCCCCGGCGAAGGCCAGCGCGAGGACGCGGCCAAGGAAGACGAAGCGCAAGACGCCAAAGCCCATCGCGAGCAAGCCAAGGCCTGCCGCGCCGGCTACGCGTAGCCGTAGACCGGGCATCATCATCCACAACCTGGTGTCGAAATACATCCCTGCCTCCGGTCAATTCAGTGCCATATCGGGTTTTATGTGACGTTACCGTGCGCCGGACAGTCAGGCAAAAGATGGTTTTTCAAGGGGTGTTGAATCTCCTACAATACCCACCTATGTCCAACATCCCTCCACTCACAGCGTTACGCGCCTTCGAGGCGGCGGTGCGGCTCGGCGGCTTCGCCCGCGCGGCGGCTGAGCTGAATGTGTCGACCAGCGCCGTCAGTCATCAGATCCGTAACCTCGAAGAATTGCTGGGCGCGCGGCTCGTCGAGCGCAGCACCGGCATCGGCGGCATTCGTCTGACACCGGCCGGGGCCAGCCTGCTGCCCGCTGCGAGCGGTGCGCTGTCGCTGCTGGAAGAGGCGTGTTCGCAGATCAAGGGCGTCGCCAGGCAACTGACCGTCTCAGCTAATCTGCCGTTTTCCGCCATGTTGCTCGCGCGCCGTCTTGCGGAGTTTTCAGGCCGCCATCCGGAGACCCGCCTAAACGCGATCGTTCAGGATGCCGAACCGGATTTCGCCCGCTACGACATCGACCTCGCCGTCGTGCACGTACCGGAACGCGCGTTGCGTCCCGATGACCTGATCCTGTTGCAGGAAGAGGTATTTCCGGTGTGCAGCCCCGAGCTGCACCCGTTCGCGTCGACGGCCGTGTGTCGTTGCCGTCTGTTGCAGGAGGCGCACGAGAACTCGCCTGAGATCGATTGGCGTACCTGGTCCTCCGAGTTCGGCCTGCCTGACGATTTCGAAACGAAGATCGTTCGCTACAGCAGCTTCAGTCAGGTCATCGGTGCGGCGATTGGCGGCGCCGGACTCGCGCTGGGCCGCTCGCCATTGATCGACCCGGAACTGCGCAGCGGACGTCTCGTGCGGTTATTTCCCGACCGGTCGCGCCAGGCGTCGTGGCGTTTCGTCCTGCGTCGAGGGCCAGCGCGCCGGCATCGGCTGCTTGATCCGTTGATCGAATTCCTCCGCGCGGAGGCGGCCGTACCGGCAATGAGCCCGGTTCTCTCGAAGTGACGCGTCAACCCTCAGGCCAGGTCGAGCGGCGCGCGCCACGTCTGCGGACTGGTCCACGCGAGGCCATTCAAGCGACTCTGATTCGGATTCACCGGAGGATGGTTGAACGCGTCGCCAACGGGGCCGCGCAGCGACACCTTCCGGCCGGCAGCATTGAGCCGTCTGATGAGTTCAGCAAGCGTGCCGTCGGCTTGCCACTCTTCAAAGCGCCGCCGGCAGGTTGGGCGCGACGGATACCACCCGGGCACTCTGGACCAACCATAGCCGGTCGATAACGCCCACAGCACCGCGTTGACCACCGCGCGCGGGTCGACACGCCGCCGGCCGGAGCGCTCAGGCGGCACCACTTCATTGCAGAACAACCCCTCGATCAGGGCCCATTCGCTGTCTGTCAAATCGTCAAACTGAATCATGTCTTCTCTCAGCGAAGCTCGTCTTGACCTTCAAAGCGCGGATAGCAACGCAGCGTCTCCTGCGAAGCTCGGCATCTTACGTGCCGCGCGGCGTTCGTCGAAGTGATCTTTCGCGTGAAGCAAAGATTGGGACGTGGATAGAGACCGAGCATCCCTGATCCCATGGCCGATTTTGTCCTGTTCCTGTCTGCAAACGCTCTCGCAGCCTGCCTGATCAGCCTCTATGATGAAATCCTCAACCATGGGAGTTCCAGAAATGTCCGCACTCAACAACGCCAGGTCAGCTCTCGTCATCATCGACGTGCAGGAGTCGTTTCGTCAGGCACCGTTCTGGTCCGAAACAGACCTGCCGGCTTTCAAGGAGGCGGTCCTGCGGCTGGAACGCGGTGCGCGCGAGCACGGCATTCCGGTTGTCCACATTTTCCATATCGGCCAGGCCGCCCCGTTCACCAAAGAGTCCGGTTTTGTCACCCCGCTGGACTGGTTGCCGGGTTCGCCGGACGTCGTATTCGAAAAGCACACGCACAATGCGTTCTCCGATACGGGGCTGGATCTTTGGCTGCGCCGCCGCGGCATCGGCCATCTCGTCATCACCGGCATCCGCACCGAACAGTGCTGCGAGACCACCACGCGGGTCGGCTCGGACATCGGCTATGCCGTGGACTACGTGACCGAAGCCACCCTCACCTTTCCGATGACCCACGCCGGCAGCGGCCGCACGTATTCCCCTGACGAAATCAAGGCGCACACGGAACTGGTGCTGGCGGGACGCTTTGCACGGATCGCCAGCGTCGACGATGCGCTGGCCGGCTGGCAATCAGCGCGCGCGGCATGATCGTGAAAAAGTCCGTATGGTTCGTGCTGACGCCTCCGGTGCTGCTGCTCGACTATGCGGGCCCCGCCGAGGCCTTTCGAATGGCGGCGGAGTCCGGCGCGCCGTTCGATCTGCATCATTGCGCGCCGCTCTCGCGGGTAACGACCTCTATCGGCACCGCGCTCGACGGGCTCGAGCCTCTGCCGGACACGCTGCCGCCTGACAGTCTGGTCGTGGTCGTGGGCACCATGGAAACACCCGGGCCCGGCACGAGCGAAACGTTCGACGCCGTGACGTATTGGCTCAAAACCGTACCCGCCGCCGATACGCGCATTGCCAGCATCTGCTCCGGCGCATTGCTGCTTGCGCGTGCCGGACGCCTGGCGGGCCGCCGCTGCACCACGCTCTATGGCCTCGTCGACTTGCTCAAACACGAGGAACCTACGGCACGTGTACGGGACGACTGTTTGTTCGTCGACGACGGCAACGTGCTGACGAGCGCCGGCATCACGGCCGGTATCGATCTGGCGCTGTATCTGATCGAGCGGTACGCCGGCGAGCAACTGGCGGCCGATATTGCGCGCCGTCAGGTGGTGTATCAGCGCCGCGCCGGCGAATACACGCAACTGTCGCCGTGGCTCGCCCATCGCAACCACATGCATCCGGCGGTGCACCGCGCTCAGGACGCCATTGCGCGAGATCCCGCGCGCGCGTGGAATGTGACCGACCTGGCAGAGGCCGCGCACGTCAGCGCGAGGCATCTGAGCCGGCTCTTCGCCGAGCACGCCGGAATTACCATCCTCGCCTACCAGCAGCGCCTGCGCGTGGCCCGCGCCCAGCAGTTGCTGGAGCGCCCGGAACTCACGATCGAACGTGTGGCCGAGCAAGCCGGGTTCGCCTCGGCACGCGATTTCCGGCGCGTGTGGCGGCGCTATTGCGATACCCCGCCGCGGCAAGTGGCTGCGCGCGCCCGCCTGTCCGATGGCCGTGGCTGAAGCGCGCCGTCTGACGGCACGCACGATGACGGATCCCGCTCAGGGTTAGCCGATCTTCAGCGGCGCGGGCAGTCACAAAGACGCCGCGCTGCTATGGATATGCGAAAAAATTGGTTCGACCCGGTCGCATGATTGCGGACACTCGATATGTTCAAATCGACCGGCCGACCATCATGAAGGGATTCGGATATCACCCCCATCGAACGCTCGATGAAACCACGGAAGACGCCGCGGTGGCGTCGGACTCGCATCGCGTCTCGGTTAAACAGGTAGCCGCCGTGCTGGTGGTGGGAGCCGTTCTGGCGTGCATCCACAGGGAAATCTCCGGTGCGAGCGATGGATCGCTGGTTTCCATCGTCACCGGATATGCCGGCGGCACGCTGCACCATCTCGCGTCGATCCTGTTCAACCGCGGGTCATGATGCAACCGGTAGAGGCACTCGAGCAACGGCGCGGCCACCATCCGGGAGCATGCTGATGGCCACGGACGCCCAAGGCTTGCGGATAACAGGATCGGACGAATCAGCCGCAGCGCTCGACCGCGCCATCTCGGACTGCTTCGGCTGGAAGGGCGACCCTGTCGCCCAGTTGCAGGACGCGCTGGATCAGGACCCTGACTTCGCTCTGGGCGCGAGCGCCATCGCCTCGCTATTTCTGCTAGGCGGATTTCGCGGCGACCATCCGCGCGTCACCACCGCCCTCGCCGCAGCCGAACATGCCGGCGGAGGCGGCGCGACCTCGCGCGAAACCCGTCACCTCGCTGCCGCGAAAACGTTGGCCGCGGGCGGAATCGCCAATGCAACCAATCTCTGGGAGAGCATCCTCGTCGATCATCCGACCGATGCGCTGGCTTTGCGCTTCGCTCACGACGCTCACTTCTGCCTCGGCCAGTCGCTCAGCATCCGCGATTCCATTGCGCGGGTCCTGCCGCACTGGGACCCGCAGGGCGAGAACTACGGCTACGTCCTCGGACAGTATGCGTTCGGCCTCGAAGAAGCGGGCGAACTGCGCCGCGCGGAAGCAGTCGGCCATGCCGCCATTGCGCTCAATGCCGAGGACGGTTGGGCCATTCACGCGGTGGCGCATGTGCTCGAAACGGAAAGTCGTCAGGGCGAAGGCATCGCTTTCCTCCGGGCGGCCCATCCGGGTTGGAGTCGCGCTCATGCGCTAGCCGTCCACAACGGCTGGCATCTCGCGCTTTATCTGATCGAGGAAGGACGCTTCGATGAAGTGCTGGCCGACTACGATCAATACGTTGCGCCGAAGCTGGCTGGCGACTTCCTGCTCGATCTCGTCGACGCCTCCGCCCTGCTCTGGCGACTGGAACTCGCGGGCGCTGATGTCGGCGAACGCTGGGGCCCGCTCGCCGCGCAATGGCTGACGCATGTCGACGATCATGTGCTGGCATTCAACGATCTGCATATCGCGCTCGCCGTTTCGCGTGCCGGCAACTGGCTGGATGTCGAACGCCTGCGCCGCTCGCTCGACCGCTACGCGCGTGAAGGCCAGGGTGACAACCGCAACGTGACGGCTGAGGTCGGCCGCCGCCTGATCGACGGCGTGCTCGCCTTTGCCGCGCGCGAATATGCCCGCGCGGTCGAACTCATCCTGCCTGTGCGCTACCAGGCGAGCCGCATCGGCGGCAGCCACGCACAGCGCGACCTCATTACGCAAACCCTCATTGCTGCCGCCGAACGCGCCGGGCAGTTCGGCCTGACGCGCGCGCTCCTTGCCGAACGTATCGCCGTGCGGCCGACCGAACGCGCGAGGCAGTACTACGCGCGCGTCGGCGGGGTCGGCAACTTTTCTTTTAACGCTATCTGATTGACGGGATCTTTCGCCATGTTTGCATTGCACAGAGCCGGCCCGCGCCGGACGTTCCTGAGGAAGCTTGCTGCCTTCGCATCGCTCACGATTGCCAGCATCCTGGCGGGTCCCTCGGTATGGGCGGCGACGGGCGCCGCGACCGGCGAGCCGCTGTACTTCGGCGTGAGCGGCCCGCTGACCGGACCCAATGCGCAATACGGCGCGCAATGGAAAGCCGGCTTCGATCTCGCACTCGATCAGATCAACGCAAACGGCGGCATCAACGGACGCCCGCTGCAATATGTGTTCGAGGACAGCCAGAGCGATCCGCGTCAGGCGGTCAGCATCGCGCAGAAGTTCGTGGCCGATCCGCGCATCCTGATCGAACTCGGCGACTTCTCCAGCCCCGCATCGATGGCCGCGTCGCCAATTTATCAGCGCGCCGGACTCGTGCAACTCGGCTTCACGAATTCGCACCCCGACTTCACCAAGGGCGGCGATTTCATCTGGAGCCCCTCGGTTAGCCAGGCCGATGCGCAACCGCTGCTCGCGGATCTCGCGGCCAAGCAGGGCTTCCGGCACGTCGCCGTGCTCTACCAGAACACGGACTGGGGACGCGCGAGCAAGGACGTGTTCGTCAAGGCCGCGGCCTCGCGTGGCGTGCAGGTCGTAGCGGCCGAGGGCTACCAGCCGACGGACCAGGATTTTCGCGCCACGCTCCTGCGCGTCAACGGCGCTCATCCTGACGCGCTCGTGCTGATTGCGTACTACTCGGACGGCGCCCAGATTGTCCGCCAGGCGCGCACGAGCGGCATCGACTTGCCGGTGGTCGCGGCCAGTTCGGTCTATTCGCCGAAGTTTTTCGAACTCGGCGGCACCGCCGTGAACGGCGTGACCACCAATACGAGCTTCTTCCCCGGCGACCCGCGCCCGGAGGTACAAAACTTCGTGCACGCCTTCGAGGCGAAATATCACCGCGAGCCTGACGCGTTCAACGCGTTTGCTTACGACGCGGTGGTCATCGCCGCTTACGCGCTGCGTACTGGCGGCGCGGATCGCCGCGGCGCGCGCGACGCACTGCTGAAGCTTCGCGACATCCCGAGCGTGGTGTTCGGCAAGGCAACATTCGATCCGACGACGCGGCGCGTGATCGGCGTGAAGAGCATCAACCTCGTCGCCACCGACGGTCATTGGGCATTGCTCGACAAGACTGCGGCGGTCGCGTCGAAGTGACATCCTCGAAGCCCGGTGTAGTCCGCGCAGCGCGGGAACACCGGGTTCGCGCAACCTTGTGAACCCTTTATGCAACCCAGCAGACGTCATTTTCTTCAAACCGTGTCGGTCGCGGCACTGGCCAATACGAGCATCCTTCGAGTCGCCAAGGCGGAGGACACGCGGACGCTTCGAATCGGCTATCAGAAGTTCAACACGCTCAACATCCTGAAGGGCACCGGCAACCTCGAAAAGGCGCTGCAAACGAGAGGCTGGACCGTTCAATGGTCGGAGTTCGCGGCCGGTCCGCAACTCACCGAGGCACTCAACGCAGGCGCGCTCGATATCGGCCACGCTGCGGATGCGCCGTCGGCCTTCGCCAACGCGGCGGGCGTCAACGCGGTTTATCTGGGCGCAGAACAGCCCTACCCGAAGGGTATTGGGATTTTCGCCGCAGCGGATTCGCCACTTCGTTCGGTCGCCGACCTGAAGGGCAAGCGGGTCGCGATCGGCAGAGGCTGGAACGTGCAATATCTGCTAGTGCGCGCGCTCGATGAAGCCGGGCTGCGCTATGAAGACATCGAACCGGTCTATCTGACCAGTGCTGCCGACGTGAGCGCCACGTTCCTGTCGAAAAACGTCGACGCGGCCGGACTGTGGGACCCGTTCCTCGCGGCGCAGCAAATCACTACCGCTCCGCGGATCTTGCGCGACGGCACGGGGTTGTCCAATAACCGAACGTTCCACCTCGCGAGGCCGGATTTCGTTCGCGATAATGCGGACGTCGTGCGGATCCTCTTCCAGGAACTGCAGAAGGCGAATGCCTGGACGCAGGCGCACCCGCAAGAGACGGCCGACCTGCTTGCCCCTCAACTCGGCGTGCGTCCCGATGTGTTGAAACTCGCCACTGAGCGCCGGCACTATACGACGGTGGCCGTTACACCGGATATCGTGAAGGAGCAGCAGGACATCGTCGATACTTTCTTCAAGCTCGGCCTCGTCAAGAAACGCGTTGACGTCGCCAGCTACGTGTATCCGCAGATCCTGGTTTGATACCGGCCAGCGGCGCGGCCCGGCTTCAACGGCTGGCCAAAGGCGGTCGAGGCAGACCACCCTGCTGCGCCAGACACTTTTTCTCCCGGAGACTTTCGCTTCATGTCGATACCATCGGCCCGCTTCGGCATCTGGGCCCTCGTTCACGGCAGCCGCGCCGCCCTGCAGGACCCTGACGAACCCTATGACGCATCCTGGGTTCGCAACAAGGCGCTGGTGCTCGAGGCGGAGCGCCTCGGCTATGACTCGGTGCTGGTCGCGCAGCACACCATCAATCCGCACGATCCCAATCTCGACCAGCTGGAGGCATGGACCGCCTCGGCGGCGCTCGCAGCGCTGACCGAGCGGATCGAGATCATCGCGGCAATCAAACCTTATCTATATCACCCTGTGGTGCTCGCCAAGATGGCGCAGCAGATCGAGCACATCAGCCGGGGGCGCTTTGCGATCAATCTCGTCAACGCGTGGAACCGGCCCGAACTGGAGCGTGCGGGTATCGGCTTTGCGGAGCACGATGCGCGCTACGCCTATGGCCGCGAGTGGATCACGGTGGTCGAATCGCTGCTACGCGGCGAACG
>Ga0302228_10000410_pt1 | contig 36458 bp, 34 predicted proteins | sample II_Palsa_N1_2_FD_193519 | JGI IMG/M metagenome (GOLD analysis project Ga0302228, IMG submission 193519) | Peat permafrost microbial communities from Stordalen Mire near Abisko, Sweden - II_Palsa_N1_2 | ecosystem: Environmental > Terrestrial > Soil > Palsa > Peat permafrost | place: Sweden... | reverse complement strand
GGTTGACCGCTTCGCCGAGCAGCAGCGGGAAGAACAGGTACGCCTGGTAGCGGAACACCAGCCGGGCCAGGCCCCGGCTGGCCCCCGCCTGGGCGGAGCTGAAGGCCAGCGCCCCCACCGCGATGTCCGGCGCGCGCTCGGCCTCGGTATCCAGATGATGCGCCGCTCGCGCCAGATGCAGCAGTCACCCGACCAGTCTCCGGCTCAAGGGCTCCAGCACACGCCGGGCACTCATTCCGGGGCCGGACGAAGCAGAACCGCTGGGAGAACTGAGATCGGCTTCATCGTCTGGCATAGCTCCAAACCCTGTGCGCGCTGAGGATGGGCACGAACGAGTGCCGCAGTTCGCGGGGCGTCCACGCCCCGCCGAGCCTGGCGGCCTTGGTGATCTTCTGGAATTCCTTCCGCACGTGCCAGCGGTCCAGCGGCGTGCCGTCCTCGCGGCAGAACACGAGATCGTGCTCCTGCCACGCCTCCCCCGCCGCGAGCCGTTCCGCGGCATGACGGGTGTGGTGAACGCGGAGCGCCTAGACCGCCTGGGTGGCAGCTTCAGCACGCGCCGGCTCTTACGGGTCTTGGTGTCACCCGTAACCCGCACGGACCGGTGCACGGCCACCGTGCGATCCTGGAGGTCGACCTCGTCCCACGTGATCGCCCGGGCCTCCTCGGTGCGGACCCCAGACAGCAGGGACAGCTGTGCACGTGGTTGGCTTCGTCCTCGGCGTTGCCGAACTCGACGAGCGTGACTCGGGCCTGGATCCGGAAGTAGTGCGGTTGGTCCAGCGCTGGGCCGAGATCACCGGCGCGGATCCCGCTAGGTGGGCGCGGAAGTACGCCAGCGCCTCGCGGCCGACGTCGGTGATGGCGTGCTCAGGCTGGGGTAGTGGGGAGCAGCAGCCGGCTGGGGTAGCGGCCGCCGGTGTGCAGAATGTGCCGGTCGCCGGGCTGCAGTGGCTCCTCGGCCAAGCCCGGGAGGACGGAGGGCAGCAGGAGCCGTCCGGAGATGCGCAGCCCCACCAGTTCGCCGGTGTGCCATCGCATGGCGGTCGGCCACAGAGGGATGGCTGCCTCGACGACCTCGCCGAGGGTGAGCCGGTGCTCCTCGCGCAGGCTCAGCGTGGGGCGGTCGGCGGGGCTGGCGGGGTCCAGGCCGCGCCGGGACAGCCGCAGCGGTCCGTGCGGACGGCCGTAGAACGCTAGCGCGACCTGCTTCACGCCGCGCCGGTGGGCGATCGGCATCCAGGTGCGCGCCAGCGGCAGGCCGAGCGTGACCGTCTGATGCCACAGCTGCCGGCCCCGGGCGTCCAGCTTCTCCACGTGGACATGCAGATCGCCGTCGTCATGCCCCTCGACCGAGGCCCACACGGTCAGCACCGGGTAGCCGATGACCTCGGTGTCGGCCTCGAACCGGTAGGTGAAGTCGACGTGTGAAGCCTCGTCGGCCAGCCGGTATCCGGTGGTGGCTCTCGCCCATGGTGCGGGCAGGCAGGTTGCCGCCGATGACCAGTGCCCGCCGGTATGACGGGAGCTGGAGATAGTCAAGGACTCGGGCGGTCCGGGCGGACCCTGATAGGGCCCCGGCGCGCCGGTTGGACAGCAGATAACACCGGTTGCCGAACGCCGCCCCTTGAACATGCCGCGTCCCGCATTTTGGCCGGAACGGGGACCGGAATCTCCTCCCTGGCGGCGACCGCTTGGTGAACACGGTCGTCGGCGGGCTTCCCTGCACCGGCTACCGCGAAGGGACTTCCAGCATGGCGCCAGGGACGTAGGTCCGCTGTCTGCATAGGCATCTGACCGGTCTACTGCTGGGGTGTTCGTCGGCGGCGAGGTGTCACTGGGTGTCACCTTCACTGTTGCGCGGGCCAGGCTGGCGAAACTGGCTCGTGGCGGCTCGCTGCTGTCCGTTTCGGAAGATGCCTACAACGGGGGGATCACTGGCCTGGTCCGAATCGGCCCGCTGGGTTCCGCACCGGGTCTCTCCAGACTGGTTCAGGTGCGCTTCCGGGACCTGACGGAAAGGAGTGACTCAGCCGGGCTGGCACTGCGGTGGGAGGCCATCGGGCCCGGTGGCGGACTTTTGCCCGTCCTGGATGCCGACATCACGCTGAGCCCGTCGGGGAAGCAAGCCACCCTGCTCACCTTGGCCGGGGTATACCGGCCGCCGCTTGGTTCCCTCGGAGCGGGGCTCGACCGCGCGATCTTGCACCGGGTTGCCGCCGCAACGATCCGGAATTTCATTAACGGCGTGGCGGCCGGTATCACCGGCCATGCCGCCACCGCCGAATCAGAAACAGCAGGTCCGGCTCCCTCGTGGCTGCCGCCAGCGCCTGAGATGCCGTAGACGGCCCGCCACTCCCTGCGCAGGATCCCCGCCTGGTCCTTAAATCGCTGTCCGCTATCGTGATGCACGGCCGTCTTCGCAAGTGAGGTCTCTGACAGGGTAGTCACTTCGCACCGTTGGGTGATGCGGGATCGGGCGGCGGTGCTCCCCTGTCGCGGACGGCGAACAAGTGATCGCGGATCTCATAAATGGTGTCATCCAGCCGCCCCAGAGCTTCCGTGATGCGCTCTCGGGCCACGTCGCTGGGCAGGTCGATAGCTGTCTGCAAGCTGAGCCCGACATTGAACAAGCTGTGGACGACCCGATCAAGCAGCTCCTGGCCCCGGTGCGTCTGCTTGGCAACAGCGGCCCGGGCGAGATTCGCGAGATCCTCGCGGTGCCGGACCTCCGCAGCGTTCCGGATCACCGCGAGCGTGAAATGGCCGCTCGCGGTCGGCACCGGGCTGAGGCTGATCTCGACCGGGACGGTGGATGCGTCCTTGCGCAGCCCCACGAGGCGGGCCCTGCCGCCCATCGGCCGCGCCTCAGGCGCCCGCTCATAACCGGCGCGGTAACCGCGGTGCGCTGCTCGCAGGTCAGCAGGGACAAGGGTTTCCACCGGGCGGCCGATCAGCTCGAGGTGCTCATAGCCGAACATGTCCGCCAGCCGGCGGTTGACCAGCACGATCTGCCCATCACCGGCGGTCAGTGCCAGCCCGTCGCCAAGAGCGTCGATCAGCTGCCACAGCACGGCAGGAGTGATGGCCGCAGCCCTAGTCCCGCTCGGCCCGGGCGGGTGCTTGCCGTCAGTCTGTGCTCTGGCACGAGCCTGCGCAGGGTAATCCGTTGCTGGCGTCCCGGCGGCGATCGCCGCTTCGAGCGAGGGGTAGATCGAGACCAGGCGATCGAGTCCCTGAATGCCGAGCACGTGCCGGACAACCGGAGCGGTGACCACCAGCCTTAGCTGCGTGCCGTTGACGACCCCAAGCTGGAAGGCACGCGCCACTGCATCGGCGCCTGCATGATCGCATGACACTGTCGCGGTCATATCCGCGATCAGCACTGCGGCCCCGCGATTGATTACCGACAGCAACTCCTCGCGGATCTGGCCGGCATTGGATACATCGATGTGCTCGGGAAGCGACACGACCGCCTGATGGCCCATCCACTCCACCGGGAAAGGGTCCTCAAGCACGGCAGCGGCCCAGGCCGATGCGAGCGGGCGCGAGCGCCCGGACCGCCGCGCCAGCGGCAGACGTCCCGGATGACTGGTGCATCGCGTTGATCCGATCAGGCCGTAACGGGCGTGCCGTCCAGATTATACGGGCGAGCCCGTCCGGAGCTAAGCGCAGCGATCAGCACGGGAGTACAGCAACGCGTTCACCGGCCTGCTGGACCTCGCTTCCTGGCATGGCACCCCTCGACGGCCCGGACCCAGCCCGCAGCCCCCCCGGCATGGCATCGCAATCGCCCTGGCCAAGCGGCCCCCCGACGCCGAGGGCCTGCTCGTTGGCGAGGCGAGGGCGGGCAGTCCGGCCGCACGCGCCTGCCTCGCACATGGGGACCTGATCATGTCTGCCCGGGCCGGCCGGTACCCGCGATCAACGACATGGCCGGCGCGTTCCAGACCGCTCCCGGCGACACTCTGGAGCTGAACGTGGTACGCGGCAGCGGCGACCGGACAACTCAAGGGGTCGCGGGTTCAAATCCCGCCGTCCCGACTGGTCAAACAGGTTTTTGGATTTAATTTTCGGGAGCCAATTGGGGAGCCAATGGCTTTCCGCGGAGCAGGGGCAGGCCAGTTCGGTGGCGTTCGCCTTCAGGATGCGGTTCACGGCGGTGGCGTTATCGGTGAGGGCGGGCCGGATCTGGCCGTCCGAGCGCCTTCTGCCGGTGGAAGAGCAGCTCGTGCATGTCCCAGAACCGGCCCTGCCGCGCGGCGGCCTCAGCCGCGGCCGCCGCGGCGAGGGCGTGCGGGTGAATGCGGGTCAGCGGGAAATGCCGGAACGCGAACCGCACGTTCCTCCCAAGCTGGGGTTCTACCTGCTCGATCGCATGAAACGCCTGCCGCGAGTACGGGCACTCGTAATCGCCGTACTCGATGATCAGGCGGCCGGTGGGCGAGCCGCGGACGTGATCGACCTTCTCATCCAGCGGCGCCAGGGCGAACTGGCGGTCGTGCGGTACCGCGTTGAGGGTCATGGGCGGCCTCCTGGGTGCTGCGGGCAGATCCGGCTGGCTCGGCGGCTTAGAAGCCGACCGGCTGGCGGATGAGGACGATGTGGATGCGGCCGGGCAGTTCCTGGTGGATCTCGAGGATTTTCCCGACCTGGCTGTGCTGTCCGTAGGCGGCCTGCGCGCGGGCGTCTTCCAGCGGCAGGCTGTGCTGATAGATGCGCTCATGCGCCGCTGCCAGCGTAGGCACGAGCTTCTGCGCGCCGACGACGAAGATGACATTGGCGGCGCCCCAGGCGTAGGAGGCGAGCTGGCTGCCTGACGCCGAGGCAATGACCAGGGTGCCATCGCGGGTCACCGCGTGCACGCTGCCCAGGGCGTAGTCTGGTTGGCCGCCGATCGCCTTCATTTCCTGCGCTTGGGTCGCGAAGTCGAGGGCGAACATCTTGTTCCGCGCCGACTCCCACCGGCCGCCGCCATCGTTGATCGCGTCCGCGATCCCGGTCTCGCCGAGCGTCGCCGAGGTGTTGGTCATCACCGGCGAGCCCTCCGGGATGCGGGCAAGCACCGCCTGGCGCGCGGCATCGAGATCACTGACGACCTCGACACTGAACCCGTGCTCCTCGAGCGCCACGACGGTCGCCTGCAGCGCGTGTTCATCCGGCAGCGTGGTAAATCGGTCAGGGACGGCAGTTGTGCTCATTTGCTAGTCCTCCTTGATGCAGCTAGCTGGCTAGTCGAGTGCCCCGAAGCTACTGGGCATCAAGGTGAGCGACCGTCACCTGGTTCCGGTGATTTCGGGACCAGAGTCTCGCAGACCGGTGAATCACCTGGATCAGATGAGGATTGCTCACCGGCCTAGTCAGAAGAATGCGGACTGGCCGTCCAGTACTCATTACCCGGGAGATCTCAATGCCATCGTTTCGCCAGGCCCGTGGCGCCGACTCGAGCCTGGAGGCCGGCATGATGTCAACTTTCGCACTCGGCCAAATGCTGGTCCGACGGTCGGGGTACGGTGCGATGCAACTCGCCGGCCCATTCGCCTTCGGAACGCCACCGGACCGGGCATCGGCCATCGGCGTGCTCAAGGCCGCAGTCGCCGCCGGAGTCGATCACATCGACACGGCCCAGTACTACGGCCCTGGCGTCGTCAACGAGCTGATCTGCGAAGCGCTCCACCCCTACCCCGACGGGCTGGCGATCGTCAGCAAGGTCGCGGTGCGGCGAGACGATGACGGTGCCGTCCTCCCGTTCGACGATCCGGACCAGCTGCGCGAAGGCATCGAAGACAACCTTCGCAGCTTGCGGGTCGGCCAGCTGGCAGCGGTCAACCTCCGCCTGCCCGGTGACGAGCGGGCCGACGCGCGTTTCGATGACCAGCTGGCCGCGATGGTGACGGCCCGCGACGAGGGCCTCATCGCCGGGGTGGGCCTGAGTAATGTCAGCCTCGAACAGCTTCGGCACGCCGTGGCAGGGACCGATATCGTCTGCGTGCAGAACCTATTCCACCTCGCCGACCGCCGCGGGACCCCCGTTCTCGAGGAGTGCCTCAGCCGCGGAATCGCGTTCGTGCCGTTCTGCCCGCTCGGCTGGCCGCGCGGCCAGGATAACCCCGTGCTCACCAGCCCGGTCGTCATCCAGACAGCCGCCCGCCTCGGTATCACGCCGGCGCAGGTCGCGCTCCAGTGGCTTCTGCAACTGGCCCCGAGCGTGCTACTCATCCCTGGGACCGGATCTGTCGCCCACCTGCGGGAGAACCTGGCCGCCGAAGGCGTCACGCTCGATGACGAGGCGCTGCGCCAATTGGACGCCGTTGCACCATGGCCAGACGATCCGTCTCGAGCGGTATGAGGCCATGACCACCGCACTGGATTCGCTGCGTGGACGGATCGCGGTCGTCACCGGCGGCGCGGGCGCGATCGGGACCGCGATCACCAAAGCATTGCAAGAGGCAGGGCATCGTACCGTCGTCCTCGACCGCGACGCGGACATCGCCTGCGACCTGGGGTCCGAGGCGTCAACCCGGGCCGCCGCAGCCGCGGTGCTCGAGCGCTACGGGCGCTGCGACGTTTTCGTCCACTGCGCCGCAGCATTCGACCAGGTGACCATCAGCGACGTCGACGCTGCGACCTGGCGCCGTGTCCAGGCCGTCAATGTCGAATCGGCATTGTGGCTGGTCCAGGCGTTCACCCCCGGCATGGCGGAACGGCGCTTCGGCCGCATCGTATTCATCACCTCCGACACGTTCTGGGCCCCGCCAACCTCGGCGCTGCTCGCCTATGTCGCCAGCAAGGGTGCGCTGGTCGGGGTCATGCGTACCCTGGCCGTCACCCTTGGCGCCGACGGCATCGCCGTGTCCGCCGTGGCACCCGGCCTCACCGACACCCCGGCCTCCCGCGTCGTGAGCACCGACGAACAGTTCGACGCAACGGTTGATCGCCAGGCGCTCAGGCGGCGGCTCACACCCGATGACACCGCAGCCGCTGTCGCCTACTTGGCCTCCGATGCGGCTGCGGCGATGACCGGCCAGGTGCTGTGCGCCGACGGCGGCCTCATCATGAGGTAGCTGGCACAGTTCCACCTCCACTCGGCCAAGGCATGCGAGCAGAGCGGTTTACCGGGGCCAGCGCGGCCAGCAAGGTAGGCGGGTCGTAGCCGGCGCGGTGGACGACGCCGTCGATGAACAGGGTCGGCGTGCCCAGTACCTGGCCCGAAGCCGGGCCGCTGTCGACATCCTGGCGGATCCGGTCCGCCACCGATGCTGGCCCGGTCCCTGTCGAACACCGCCACGTCGAGGCTGAGCTGGGCGGCGCACCCGAACAGATCGCCGTTTCGAGCGCCTTCCGCAGGTGGAACAGTAACTCGCGCATGTCCCAGAACCGGCTCTGCAGCGCACCGCCTCAGCTGCGGCAGCGGCAGTGGCGGCGGCGGCGTGCGGGCGGATGCTGGTCAACGGAAATGTCCGAACGCGTCGTGCGTCGCGCCGTATCAGCTTCGTTAAGCGCCGTACGCGGGGAGTATCGCTCCGCTGACCGGCGCGACAGCGTCGCTGACCAGGAATGCGATCAGGCCGGCGATCGCCTCCGGCGCGACCGCGTGCGCCATCGCCTCGTCCGGGAACGTGACCCGGTTTGCGGGGGTGTCGAGCAGCTGGGGCGCGACCGCGTTCACCTGCAATCCAGGGCGACGGCAAAGGCGGGGCCGGAACCAGCACATTCACGCCTGTCCGTGGCCGACCGGGTCTGCGGTGCTCCGGTCGCGCGAATCACCGTGATCAGGTGACGCCTCCTCACCTGCCTGGCGGCAAGCCTGGCAGTGGCCCGCCTCCCGGCAGGGATCTCAGCAGTGGATTGACATGGGCGAGCCCGCCTGGGAGCGCTGCCAGCCAACCCCAACCGAAGGGAGATCCTCCGTGAGCACCGAGCAGCGAGAGAAGCTCGAAGCAGTCCTGCGACAGTCAGCCTTCCCCGCCGGCAGCGATGTCAACGAGCAGCGGCGACTGCTCCGAGAGTTGACATCGGCGCAGCCGCTGCCCGCCGACGTGACCGTGACCGCAGCCGCACTGGGCGGCGTCCCAACCGCCGAGATCACAATCGACGGAATCGAACCTCGCCACGTTGTCCTGTACTTCCACGGCGGCGTGTACGTACTGGGGGACGCCTTCGGCGCCGCTGACCTGGCCTCGCAGGTCGGCCGGCGGACCCGCGCCAAGGTCATCTCCGTCGACTACCGGCTCGCCCCCGAGCACCCGTACCCGGCAGCGGTCGACGACGCTCTAGCCGCCTACGAAGCCCTCCTGCACAACGGCACAGCCCCGTCGGACATCGCCTTCGCGGGAGAGTCCGCCGGCAGCGGGCTCGCCGTCGCCACCCTGGTCAACGCCCGCGATCACGGGCTGCCCCTGCCCGCCGCAGCCTTCGTCATGTCACCGTATGCCGACCTCACCCTGGCCGGGACGACCATGCAAACCAAGCGCGAGGTCGACCCGCTGATGAGCCGAGAAGCCCTCCAATCCCGAGTCACCGACTACACGGCGGGACAAGACGCCGCTCTCGGCCTCATCAGCCCCATATTCGCCGACCTGTCCGGCCTGCCGCCCCTGATCATCCAGGCCGGAACGCACGAGGTTCTCCTCGACGACGCCGTCCGCCTCGCGCGACAAGCCGCCACCGCCGACGTCGAGGTCACCCTCGACATCACCCCCCGGGTGCCGCACGTCTTCCAAACCTTCTATCCGATCCTCGACGAAGCGGCCGCTGCGCTGGACAGAGCCGGACAGCTCCTGTCGGCGCATCTCGCCGGCGCAGAACGCGTCACCGCATAGCGAAAGGCAGAACGCAAGGGATGACGGACTTAAGAACGAGTCGAGGCCGGCTCCGAGGATCCGCCGGAGCCGACCATCCAATAAGCCGATCGCCCCGGACCCCTCGAGTCGGCCTTTGGGCCAGACCTTAATTAGACGTACGTTGACAAATCGGGAGTTCACATGGCACAGCCAGTCGCTTCACCAGGTCCCCGGGATATGCAGGACCATCCGACGGCGGCTGCTGACCGGCGCTGGCTGATCCTGGTCGTGGTGTCTGTCGCCCAGCTGATGGTGGTGCTGGACTCCACCATCGTGAACATCGCGTTGCCGTCGGCGCAGCATGCGCTGGGGTTCGCCAACAGCGACCGGCAGTGGGTGGTGACGGCTTATGCCCTGGCCTTCGGCAGCCTGCTGCTGGTGGGCGGCCGGCTCGGCGACACGTACAGCCGCAAGTGGGTCTTCATCACCGGCCTGATCGGATTCGCCGTCGCCTCCGCGATCGGGGGCGCCGCCGTCTCGTTCGAGATGCTGGTGGCGGCCCGGGCGCTGCAGGGCGCCTTCGGTGCCCTCCTCGCGCCATCCGCGCTGGGTACCCTGGTCAGCACGTTCCGGGACCCGCGCGAGCGGGGCCGGGCCTTCGCTGTCTTCGGCGCGGTCGCCGTGGGCGGCGGCGCTGTGGGCCTGATCCTCGGCGGGGTGCTCACCCAGTACCTGTCCTGGCGTTACACGCTGTTCGTCAACCTGATCTTCGCCGCGATAGCCGTGGCTGGCGCCCTGGCTTACATCCGCAGCAGCCGCCCGGCCAGCCCGCCGCGGATGGACTGGCCTGGCGCCGTGCTGGCCTGCGCCGGGCTGTTCCTCATCGTCTTTGGCTTCTCCCGTGCCGAGACGGCCGGCTGGACCGCCACGCTGACCCTCGGCTCCCTGGTCCTCGGCGCGGTCCTGCTCACCGCGTTCGTCGTCGCCGAACAGCGATCCAGTCACCCGCTGCTGCCGCTGCGGGTCATCCTTGACCGCACCCGGGGCGGCTCCTACGTCGCGGTCGGCATCACCGGAATTGCGATCTTCGGCATTTTCCTGTTCCTCACCTACTACATGCAGCAGGTCAAGGGATACAGCCCGCTGACCACCGGGCTGCTGTTCCTGCCGCTGACCGCCGGGATCCTGATTGCCTCCACCTTGTACAGCGTCGTGGCGTCCCGGGTCGGGCCCCGCCCCCTGATCACCGCGGGCATGCTGCTGAGCGCCGGCGGGACAGCCTACCTGGCCCAGCTCACCGTGACCTCCAGTTACCTCGGAGGTGTGCTGCCCGCCCTGCTCATCATGGGCCTGGGCTTCGGCGTGATCTTCGCGCCGTCGGTCAACACGGCCACGGCCGGCGTCCCGCGCCAGGATTCTGGCGTGGCCTCGGCGCTGGTCAACACGATGCAGCAGGTTGGCGGATCGATCGGCATCTCCGTCCTCAGCACCATCGCGGCGAGCGCGACGACCAGCTACCTGATTGCCCACCACACCGGCCCGCAGGCACCAGCGATCGCGGCGACCCACGGCTACACCCTGGCCTTCACGATCTCGGCCGCACTGCTAGGGCTCGGCGCGATCCTTGCGATCCTCATGCTGCCCTCACGGAAGCGGCTTGAAGAACTCGCCAGCGAAGCCTCGGCCCTCATCCCCGAGCCGGAGCCAGAGGTAGCCGCGCCCGGCCTTGCGCCGCAGTCCCAGGCGGCCTCCGCGCTGCAGCCAGCGGTAAAGGTGATGCCCGTGGGCCTTCTCTGCTGCTCGCCAGTGATAGACCCGGGTCTCCCACCTGCGGCGGCCAGGCCGTCCTTGTAGCGGGAGGACTCGAACCGGGCGGCTGATTGGGTGCGCCTGATGCTCTGACTTCTCGTCAGTTCCGGCCTGCATGATCAGGGGCGGCAGGCCGGACAGGTCGGCGAATATGGGGCTGAGGCTTCCCTAACGCGCGGCGGCCAGCATACGCAACTCCCGCGCGCGCTGGACAGCTGAGGAGCGGTCACTCACCTGGAGCTTGGCGTAGATGCTGCGGATGTGCGTGCTGACCGTGTTCACCGACACCGACAGCTCGGCCGCGATCTCATGCCGCGACAGGTTCGTCGGCAGATACCGCAGCACCTTTAGCTCGCCCGCGCTGATCTCCTCACCCCGTGACGGCACAGGCAGGTCCGTGGCCGCCGGGGACGCGCCTCGCAGCACGTCGAGGATGTCGGCCAGCAGCGCGGCGTGCGCCGTCTCATGCCGCGGCAGCGCCGCCAGCAGCTCCCGGGAACCCGTCATCGCGAACGGCAGCACCAGCCGATCAGCCTCCGCCAGGGCCAGCGCGCGCTCGGCCGCCTGATTCGCGGCGCGCTGGTCCCCCAGCTCACGGCAGGCCAGCCCGGCCAGCAGGTAAGCCTCGACCACCGTGACGTACCCGATGACCGGTGCGATCCCGTCCAGCACATCTCGGACCGCGGCGAGCGCCCCGTCTGGATCGCCGTCCGCCAGGCAGATCACCGCGCGGGCATTGCCGATCTCGCCCGACACGGCCCGGTCGTCATCCAGCGCCGCGAGCGCCGCGAGCGCCGCGCCGGCCTCACCGGTCATCCCGAGGCGGGCCTGGGTAGCCAGCAGCCAGCCCGTCACCTGGCTCGCCAGAGCATGCGAGCCTGCCAGCCGTGACCGCAGACGTTCGGCCGCGCTGAACTCTTCAAGCGCTTCGTGGTGGCGGCCGCGGCTCGCCCGCAGTATCCCGGTCGTATGGTGGAGCAGCAGCCTGATGTCCGGCCCGGTGTCTGTTTGCAGAGCCTGCGCGGATCGGTGCAGCCATCGCTCGGCTTCGTCGAACTGACCTAGCCACACCATCGTGCCGGCCAGCGTTACCAGCGCGGGAGCGATCACCGGTTCCGTGCCCCAGCCATGCCGCTCGGCGAGCGTTATCGCCTCGCGGCAGCACCGCTGTGTAGTGGCGAACGGGTGGATCTTCGATGCGAACCCGAGCTGCGCGAGGCAGGATACTTCCAGGTAGGGCCGACCGATCTGGCGGGCCAGAGCGGCTCCCTCCTGCAGGTGGCGTTCGGCGTCTGGAAGCGCTAGGGACCATGCCTCAACGGTCCCCAGGTTCATCAGCGCCACCGCCCGCAGGTCGCTGTCCAGCGCGATGTCCTCGTCGGACTGCCCGGTCAGCGGAGAGGCCAGGAACCTGACCTGTTCCACGACCCCGGCCAGGTTACCGCGTCGCCTGGCCAGCGACAGCTGCAGTGACGCGAGCGCCACCCGGAGGCGGCGCCGGCGATCGGGCGGCGCGGTCCCGGCGTAGGTCTCAGCGACCGCCAGGTGGGCGGCCGCCTCATCCAGGCGGCCCTGCACAAGATCACCCCCCGCGCGCACTAGCGCTAGCTCCGGGTGCTCCTCGCCTGGCGGGAAGGCCCGCGCCAGCGTCTGCATGGTCTGCGCGGACCCGTCCAGCGTCAGGCTGAACGAATGATCAGCGAGCAGCCGGGCCGCATCCGACCAGTCGCCCGCCGCCTGCGTATGCCGGATGGCCTCAACAACCTGGCCGTACTCGCTGAACCATTGCCCAGCCCGCCGGTGAAGCTCCGGAACCTGATCGGGCAGCGTCCGGCGCAGCTCCAGCCGGAGCAGATCCCCGAACAGGTGGTGGTAGCGGAACCAGGTCCGCTCGGGGTCAAGCGACACCACGAACGCGTTCGCATCCTCGAGCTCCAGCAAGATCCGTTCCGACCCAGGGCGGCCGGTCAGCAGATCCGCCAGCTCACCGTTGACCTGGTCGAGCAGGCACGTACGCAGCAGCAGATCCTGGACCTCTCCAGGCTGGCGTTCCAGCATTTCGGCGAGCAGGTACTCCGCGACCGCGCGGTTGGTGCCGGAGAAGTCCGCGACGAAACGCTCCGGGTCGGGGTGACCAGCCAGGGAGAGCGCCGCGAGCCGCAGACCCGCGGCCCACCCTTCGGTCCGCTGGTGCAGCAGCGCCGCCCCGCCCCCCGGCAGCGTGATGCCCGAGGCGGCAAGAAGCTCGCGGGTTTCACGTTCGGTGAACTTAAGATCCGCCCCGCGGATCTCGGCCAGCTCGCCTGCCAGGCGCAGCTGATGAAGGCGCAGCGGCAGATCGTGGCGCGTCGTCAGCATCGCGTGCACGCCGTCGGGAAGGTTCGTCAGCAACCGGGTGAGCTGACCGAGGGTCTCCGGCGAGTCCAGCTCGTGCAGATCATCGATAACTACCATGACGTCGCCGCCAGCATCGGCGAGCTCGGACAGCACCCTGCTGACCATCGCCGACGCATTGAAACCCGGTGTCGCCGCCGGCGGCTCCGTGCCGCTGGGTGCGCCGCAGACATGACGGACCGCGTCGAGGAGGGCCAGCCAGAAGTCTTGGGCGTCTTGCTGGTCGCGCCGCACCTGCACGACAGCGAGCCGGTGCGGCTGACCAGGGCGGTCTGCCCACGCGCGTAGCAGCGATGTCTTCCCGCTGCCAGCCGGAGCCGAGATGATCGTGACCTTCTTCGCCGCCGCCCTATCCAGCGCCGCAAGAAGATCACCCCGGTCGATCAGCCGGAGAGTCGCTGGTGCCACGTCACAAGCCCGCCTTGGTCTCTACGCCTGCCACGATAGCGTCGGCGAGCACGCTTGACACCTTCCCCCTTCGGCACCCGGTCCCGGCAGTCCCAGCACGGCGTACGGCCGAAGACAGGGCGCCTTGCGGCGGAAGTCAGCTGGGCCCCGTCCGGGACAAAGAATGACAGGCCCGGGACGGCGGGTCAGCTTCTATCCGATGCCGAGCCGAGTGCTCGTGTTCTGGTCGAGGATGGCCCGGCGGCGCTTGGGTCGATGTGGAGGTCGTCGCCATTATCGATCACACGTAGGGAGACGCCCCGTTCTCGTATGGGAAGTCGGTTCCGAACAGGAGCCGGTCCGCTCCGAGCGAGTCAATCGCACACTGGAGGCCACCCTGGCCGACAGTCACCGGGTTCCGGTGATGCGGGCTCACCTGCCAGCCCTCGACCATGGTCTTATGCACCTGGCACCCGTCCTATACACGATCCGGATCAATGGGCACCTCGGTGCGACGATTCTGTCCGCATTCCCGGCGATGACGCCGCAGCGGGACGGCGCGGACACGGTACTCACCGGGCTGCTGGACCGACCGGCCCTGTACGGCGTACTAGCCGAGATTGATGCGCTCGGCCTGGACTTGCTCGAGGTTCGCCAGCTTACGCCGGACCGCGAATCACCGGCACCAGGTGACAGCCGCTCTCCTCATGAGCGCGGTTAGCTTGCCGCGCATCTGGTCGCTGGTCTCGTTACAGGAGGGCAACTACGACGTCGCCGAATTCGCGCCATCAAATCGGCGGATACTAGGGGCCTCGGTTGGCCTGACACTCGATGGGAAGCGTGAGAATAGAGAGGCACGTGATGTTTCTGGACGTGCACACTCTCAGTATTCGTGAAGCCGACATTGCCTTCGCGTCGGAACTGCAGCGCGGTGACGAGCCAAGCGCGGCCAGGTCCGGCAAGCATCGCCTCGGCCATCCAGCCGTTCGGCTATTCGGGCTGTGCCGGACGGGGCGCTCAGGATTTCGGCGATCATCCCGAAACCGCTGGTAGCCGGATGCGCTGGGCGCATGTGGTGGCCCGCAAGGCATTCGCCGATCAGAGGTCAGAACCCGGCGCGTGCTGACGACGATGCGTTGCTGCCCAATACCCTCAGCCGCGCGGATAGGCAGGCCCACGAACGGGTGCCTGTGCCCCGTCCCTAGCCGACATAAGAGTGCGCTGGACCGCTGCGTCCAGGACGCCGGCTGCATTATCCAGCGCACCGCCTGGTCGGCGCGTTGAGGCCCCGTATCGGGTAGCCCGCCGCGGTGCCGGTGCGACCATGGCGGCTCGAGGACCCCGATCGCGTCATGATGCGTGGGTTTGAGTCTGGGGGCGAAGGGTGGCCAGCCGCGGGATCAGCGTCGTCGCCGTGGCGCCGAGGACAGCCGTTCGCTCGCCGTCGGTGAGTTCCGGGCTGGCCTCGATGTGCTCGCGGCAGGAGACGGCGAGGTCGCGGCGCAGGTAGGGGTAGTCGGAGCCGAATAGGACATGGTCGATTCCCACCACATCGCGCAGCATGCGCAGGACGGGGTCGCCCCAGGACAGGGCGGTATCCCAGTACAGGCGGCGAAACGTCTCGGCCGCGGTCGCACGGGCCTCCGCCCCGGGGATGACGTTCATCTGGTCGATGATGCCGAACCGCCCGGCCAGGTAGGGCACGGTGCCCCCGGCGTGGGCGAAGACGTACTTGACGTCGGGGGTGCGGGCCAAGGTGTTGCTGTAGTGCAACTGGGCGATGGCCCTGGTGGTGTCGGCAGGGTAGTCGATGAGCGAGTCGGGCAGTCCGAGCGCGTGGGCGCTCGGGTCAGGCGAGGGGTTGGGGTGGACGAATACGACGGCCCGGCGCCGTTGCAGCTCGTCGAACAGCGGAGTGAAGCGCGGGTCCCCGAGGTAGGTGCCGCGGGCGTTGCTGAACAGCACGACGCCGTCCAGCTGGAGGTCGTCGAGGGCGTAGGCCAGTTCGGCGAGCGCGCCGTCGACGTCGGGCAGCGGCAGGCAGGCGAAGCCGCCGAACCGGTCGGGGCGGCCCCGGGTCAGCTCGGCGGCCAGTTCGTTGCACTGCCGGGCCAGTGCGCGGGCCCTGGCGTCGTCGCCGGTGTGCACGCCGGGGGTGCTGATCGAGGTGACGGCGACGTCGATGCCTGCGTCGTCAAGGAACGAGAGCGTGCCCGCACGTGACCAGGGCGGCGGCGCGATGCCACCTACTGGGTGGTCACCCTCGTTGGTGGCCCGCCAGAAAAAATCGGGCAGCATGTGGTGGTGAATGTCCACGGTGAAGGTCACGGCAGCCTCCGGGTCAGCTCGCGTAGACGCGCTGGTAGATGCGCTCGGCCAGCATGATGACTGTGACGTTGGTGGTGGCGGAGGGGACTTCGGGGATGATCGAGGCGTCGGCGACCCGCAGCCCGCTGATGCCCTTGACGGCGCCGACGGAATCGACGACGGCCCACGGGTCGCCGGATCCGCCCATCGGCGCCGTGGAGGTGGGGTGGCCGTAGACGGCCAGATTGGCGGCGATGACCTGGGACAGGGTGTCGTCGTCGGCCACCGCATCGCCGGGGGTCAGCTCTGCCGCAATGAAAGGCGCGAAGACTGGGTTGCGGGCGATGGCGCGGCCAAGCTTGACGCCTTCCAGCGTGCGGCGGGCGTCGCGACCGGCGCCAAGGTAATTGGCGTCAATGAGCGGGGCGTCGCCGGGATCCCGGCTGGCCAGCTTCAGCGTTCCTGTCGAATCGGGCTGGACCAAAGCGGCGGCCAGCACGATCGCCCCTCCGGTAGGACTGAGAGACCCGTCCATCAGGTGGGTCGCGGTGACGTGGAGGTCCAGCTCGTTACTGGCGGCCTCGCTGGAGGCTGTCCACAGGAGGGATCCGACCGCGGGGGTCATCTCCAGGTAGCCGGGAGCCAGCGCGTAGGCGTTGTAGTAACCCGGCTGGTCCTGTAGCCGCTGGCCGACGGGCAAGTCAGCGACGACTCTGATGCCCAGGGCGGTCAGCTCATCGGCTGGGCCGACGCCGGAGCGCAACAGGATGGCCGGGCTGCCGTAGGTGCCGCCGGAGAGGATCACTTCACGGCCCCGGTACACCGTGTTATCCGCGGCGAGGACGCCGGTGGCGGTCGTGCCGTCAAACAGCACGCGGTCGATGGTGACATCGCCGCGGATGGTGAGGTTGGGTCGCCGGCGCACCTCGGCGGTGAGGTAGACCAGCCCGACGTTCTGCCGGACTCCGTCGACCACGTCGACTGGGTAGCCATCGGCACCGTTCTGCTCGGCACCGTTGAAGTCGTGCACCCGCTTGAACCCGTGCGCGACCGCCGCCTCAACGAACCCCCGCAGGGACGGCGTCAGTTCGCCATCCGTGCGCTGCCGGATGGGCAGCGGGCCGGTCCGCCCGTGATAGGCGTCGTCACCGGTGGGAGTGTTCTCCAGCATCCTGAAGGCCGGGAGCACGTCGTCGAACGACCAGCCCTCGGCGCCGTGCTGGCCCCACTTGGCGAAGTCGGCGGCGCGGGCCCGCAGCGCGACGGTGGCGTTCACCGCGGAGCTGCCGCCGAGTACCTTGCCCCGCGGGGTCGGGATCTGCGTCTGGCCGGTGCCGCGCGAGGTGTAGCCCCAGTCGTGATCCGGGTCTGCGATCTTGTTCGCGTCCAGCAGGGCGGGCGGGTACGCGTCGGGGGCATACGCGTGGCCGGCCTCGAGCAGCAGGACCGTTCGCGCGGGGTCCTGGCTGAGGCGGGCCGCGAGGACCGCGCCAGCTGAGCCGCCGCCGACGACAACCACGTCGGCGGTCTCGGCCAGGTCAGACATACCAATCTCCTTGTGTTGCGGGTGGTCGAGCGTGGTCGCTTGCGTCAGTTGGCGAGGGTGCCGTCGAAGTCGATGGTGAGGTGGGTGCCGTCGCAGAACGGCTTGTTCCCTGACTTGCCGCAGCGGCACAGGGACATCTGGTCCGGGTGCGGGATTTCCCGGCCGTCGACATCGGTCAGGCGTACCGGCCCGGATACCAGGTAGGGGCCATCCTCGCTGGGGGTGATCGTGACGTCAGGCATCGGAGGTGTCCTTTCTCAGAAGACCCTGATGGTCTTGGTGATGGGAAGCTGGCGGATCCGGGTACCAGTGAGCGCTGCGATGGCGTTGGTCAGGGCGGGTGCGGCGGTGGGGACGCTGACCTCGCCGACGCCGGTCGGCGGCTCGCCCGAGTCGATCAACAGCACGTCGATCTGGGGCACCGATTGCATCCGCATGACCGGGTACCGGTCGAAGTTCTGGGTGATGATCTGGCCGCCGTCACCGAGCACGACCTCGCCCCAGGCGGCGGCGCTCAGCGCCCAGATGAGCCCACCTTCGACCTGGGCGCGGACCAGGTCCGGGTTGATGATGATGCCGCAGTCGAGCGCGAAGGTGGTCCGCTCGATGTGGACCCGGTTGCGCTTATCGAGGGAGATCTCGGTGACCTGGGCGCTGTGGCTGTCGAGGAAGCTGCTGGCGGCGATGCCGCGGGCGCGGCCTTCGGCCAGCGGGTTTCCCCAGCCGCCCCGCTCAGCCGCCAGTTCCATTGCGCGCAGGGCGCGCGGGTTGCCGGCCAGCAGGTCGCGGCGCAGGTTCACGGGGTCGCGTCCGGCGGCGATAGCCAGCTCGTCGATCGCTGACTCACGGCCGAATTCGGTGTGGGAGTTGGCCACCGACCGCCACACCATAATGGGCACGCCGGTCTGGACGTTGGTCGTCTCCAGCTTGAAGTTGGGCAGTGCGTACGGGCCGTTGATGGCGCCGCTTGTCGTCATGTAGTCGACGCCGTTTTTGAACAGGAAGTCGGCCACGAACGGCAGGTTGGGCGACGTCGGCTCGGCGGCGATCTCCTGGTGGAACGCGGTCAGCCGGCCCTGGGCGTCGGCGCCTGCCCGGACCCGGTGTACGGCCATCGCCCGGTACCGGCCGGACTTGACTTCCTCCTCGCGCAGCGACTGAAGTTTGACCGGGTACTTCCAGCCCAGCGCCCGCGCGACCTGCACGCCCTCGCTGGTCGGGTCGTGCCCGGAGCTGCTGTGCAGACCGAAGGACCCGCCTGCGAACGGGACGTGTACCCGGATCCGCTCCTTGTCTATGCCGGCCGCCGCCGAGGCCGTCATCCGGGTGTACTCGGGGCCCTCGGTGCCAGCCCAGACTTCGAGAATGCCGTCATCACCCATCCGGCACGCGGCGTTGTTCGGCTCCATCGGGACGTGCGCGAGGTAGGGCAGCTCATAGATCGCGTCCACGACGTGGGCCGCGTCCGCCAGCGCGGCCGCGACGTCGCCGTCCTCCCGGGCCAGCACAGCCTGCTCGCCGGACTCAACCAGCCGCCGGTGCTCGGCCATCAGTTCCTCCGAGCTACGCCGCTCGGCGTTCTGCTCGTCCCAGTCCACCCGCAGCGCGCGCAGGCCCCGCTGCGCGTCATCGAAGGTCTCGCCGACCACGGCGATGCCCTCAGCGATCGGGACCACCGCGCTGACGCCGAGCTCGGCCAGCGCGGCGCTGTCATCGACAGCGGCCGGTATGGCGCCGAACTTGGGGGGATGCAGCACCACCGCGGTCAGCATCCCGGGCAGGGTGACGTCGATGGTGAACCGCGTCGTGCCGAGGATTTTCCCCGGCGAGTCGACCCGGAGCCTGCCCTCGCGCCCGATCAGCTTGTACTGGCCCGGATCCTTCGGCTGCACGCCGTCGGGGACCGGCAACTGCGCGGCCCGGACGGCTAGATCCCCACACCCCGCCCGCTTCCCGCCGCGATGACTCACCACACCCGAGGAGATCTCGACCTCCTCCGCTGGCACCCCCCACGCCTCGGCCGCCGCAGCCACCAGCCGCGCCCGCGCCTGGGCCGCGGCCAGCCGGTAGCGGGCCCAGAAACCCACCGTCGAGGTGGACGCCCCGCTAAGCTGGATAAACCCGCCCCCCGCCGGAGTCCCGTACACTTCCCCCCCAGGCCCGGCCCCGTTCGCCGCATTGACCACCCGGACCGAGGCGAAATCCGCATCCAGTTCCTCCGCCACGATCGTCGCCAGCCCGGTATGGGCCCCCTGCCCCATCTCGATCTGGTTCGAGTAAGCGAGAACGGTCCCGTCCTCGTGGACACGGACATACGGATGAACCGGATCGGTCAGCTCCTCCTCCGTCAGCGGCTGCATCTCCAGCTCCGGGACCACCGGTACCCGCTCCGGGACGCGGCCCGCGGCCAGAGCCCCAGCGGCCTGGCCGATCGCGTCGCGGATGCGCGGATAGGTGCCGCACCGGCACAGGTTCCCGTTCATCCACCTGCCGATGGCCGCGTCATCCGGTGACCGGTCAGCCTCCAGCAGCGCGGCCGCAGCCAGCGTCTGCCCGGGCTGGCAGTACCCGCACTGGACCACGTTGCCCCGGTACCACGCGTCCCGGACCGCGTCGATGACCGGGCCCGAAGCACCTTCGACCGTGGTGACCGCCTTCCCCATGGCGCTCCTGGCCGGTGTCTGGCACGACTTGGTGTTGCGCCCGTCGATCAACACCGTGCACGCCGCGCAGTACCCGATCCCGCAGCCGTACTTCGTCCCGTGCAGTCCCAGCACGTCCCGCAGCACCCACAACAGCGGGCTGGTCGCGAAACGGTCGTCAACCTCGACATCGGCGCCGTTCACGGTCAGCTTCACGAGAACCTCCTGTGCTTCGGAGCAGACGACGGGACACATCCCCCGCCGCCCGCACGGGTCATGACACGCCAGACTCATCACCAGCAAGGTGAGAGGTCATCATCGGATCCCGGTGATTCGCCTTGGCCTGCTCAGCCCGGCCAGCGAGCTGACCGAGGCAGGCGGCGAACCTAAGCGGGCTTGCCCATGTCAATCCACTGCTGGAGTTTCTCCACCTGAGAGGCGGGCCACGCGCCGTCGCACGGCATCTGCCCACTGCGCAGGGAGCCGACGATCGCGTCGGCGTGCTCGACGACATCCGCGTAATCGAACAGATCAAAGGCAGCCCGCATCGAGTCGCGGTCCTTCGTCCGGAATAGGGGCTTGATGTCCCGCTCGAAGCTGAGCTTGCCGCCTTCGCCGGGTGATGGCATGTCACGTCCTCCTTTGTCGGTGGAACCGTGGAGCCGGTTCGCTCTGAGACTTGCCGCAAAGAAGGTGAAAGGTCGTCACTGAATCCCGGTGATTCGCCAGACCGAAGCAACGCCGCACCGGATCGACCACGCCCGCGGCGCGCAGATCATGCACAACAAGGTGCAGGGACCGGCCGAGATCGAGCACTTCCTCGCGTCAGAGGGGATTCGACACGGCCCAATTCGCCCAGCGCTTTGTCGTCCAGTGCCGGATTCTCGGCCGCGATGTCTTCCAGCTGGTAAATGGCGGAAGCGGTGCCGGGATCAGAACGGCACGAATGGCGATCCCGCGGATGATGCCCTCCCGGAGGATCGGGGTGGCGCTGCGGCTCGGCGAGGTGGTACAGGTCGAAGGGCGCGTCGGGCCGGCCGTGGCCGGGCAGAGGGAGGTTGACCGCAGGCAGCTAGGCCGATCCGCAGGTTGCGGCCCCGCATCGACGTGATCGACTCCGGCTGCGACCGCCTGAAGGACGCCGATCGCCGATGTCCGGTCAGCCGGCGGGCGAAGGACCAGCGGACCGGCCAATCGCATCGCGCCGTAGCGGAGCGCCCGACCAGCGCCGGGTCAAGGGGAGTGGGGGCATCGAGCCGGCCCGTCCCGCCAAGGCGGTGTGACTAACCGGATGGGTGACTTGCGTGCGGTCTCGGCCTCTATGCCTGGCGCCGACCCCGTACCTGGCACCGTCGCGGCGGTCGCGAAGTGTGTCCTACCTGGCTATCGGTCCAGCCGGGTAGTTGCTCCCGATGGGCTGGGCTCAGGGTGTGACCACGAGTTTGCGCGGTGCCCCGGTCTTGAGGTGCTCCCAGGTCTGGCTGATGTCATCCAGCTGTGTTTGCTCCAGGTCCAAGCTGAGCTTGCCGTCGATCGCGTGACGCACCAGTTGCACGTAGGCGGAACGGCGCACCTCAGCGGGGGTGCCGGCCAGGCCGCGACCCACGAGCGTAAGCAGCTTGTTGCGGAAGGCGGGCGCGTTGATCGTGGCCGTGGGCCCCGCGGAGCTCCCGACCTGGATATACCGCGCGCCTAGGTTGGCGTGGTTCATTGCATAGGGGGCCAGCCCGCCCCACAGATAGTCAACGATCACGTCGTAGCCGCCGGGTGCTGCGGCGGCCAGGCCGACGTCGATGGCCCGGTCATTTGCGAGGTCCACGACCGCGTCGGCCCCGCGGTCAGCGGCTTGTTCGAGGGCCTTTCCGCGGGCGGCCCCGACGACCCGGTCGGCGCCCAGGATCCGAGCGGATTGCACCGCTAGGCTGGCCCGCCGAGCCGCCTGCCCCGAGGACCAGCACCGTCTCACCGGGTTGGAGGTGACCGCGGTAGTCGAGCGCCACCCATCCGGCCAGCCCAGCCACCCCAAGGGCGGCGGCGAGGCCGGGGTCAATGCCAGCCGGAACCGGGAAGCCGACCGAATCCGGGACCGGCACCAGCTCGGCGAGCGTGCCGTACGGAGCGGGCGGCCCGGTCAGGTAGCAGCGCGTGCCATCGCCGAACTGCACGACCGCCTCGTAGCCAGCGATGTAGGGGGGCTGGAGCCAATGCCACTCAGCCTAAGTTGATCTTGGTTTTGGGGTGTGTCGCTCCGTGGTGTTCTGGCAGGTGGCCGGCATGATCGCGGCTTATGGCAGACGATGGCGCGGTGACTGCGGGCGGCCGGCTGACGGACTGGGTGTCGCTGGGGGTGCTGGCCGCGTTCGTGCCCCGGGATGCGGTTGATGACGCGGTCGCGGCGGCCGGGAAGCAGGCGAAGCGGTCGGACGGGAAGCTCCCGCCGCACGTCATGGTCTATTTCGTCATGGCGCTGGCCCTGTTCGCCGAGGATGACTATGAGGAAGTCGCGGCCCGGCTGACGGAGACGCTGACGGCGTGGGGCTGCTGGGATGATTCGTGGAGCGTGCCGGCGTCGGGAAGGATCACCCAGGCCCGCCAGCGGCTGGGATACGAGCCCATGAAAGAGCTGTTCGCCGAGGTGGCGGCGCCTGTTGCGGAGGAACTGACCGCCGGGGCGTTCCTGGGACCATGGCGGCTCATGGCGATCGACGGGTTCGAATGGGACGCCCCTGATACCAGAGAGAACGCGGCCGCGTTCGGGTTCGCTGGCGCCGGGGCTGATGACGCGGGCCGGCCGGCGTACCCGAAGGTGCGGGTGGTGACGGTCAGCGAGTGTGCTTCGCATGTGGTGGCGGACGCGGCAATGGGCGCGGTGGCGGGCAAGGGCGCCGGGGAGCAGGCGCTGGCCCGCAAGCTCTACCGCAGGCTGGACGAGGACTGGCTGCTGATCGCCGACCGGAACTTCTTTAACTGGGCGGACTGGTGCACGGCCGCTGATTCCGGCGCGCAGCTGCTGTGGCGGGTCAAGGCTGACCTCATCCTGCCAGTCCTGGAACTGCTGCCCGACGGGTCCTATTCATCGGTCCTGGTGAACCCGAAGATCCGCGGCAAGGCCCGGCAGGCCCTCATGCAGGCAGCCCGCGCCGGGCAGGATCTGGACGAGGACCAGGCCCGCTGCGTCCGGGTCATCGAGTATGAGGTCCCCGACCGTGAGGGTGACGGCAAGGGCGAGGTGATCGCCCTGGTCACCACGATCACGCAGATGACGGCAGCCCCAGCGCCGCTGCTCGCGGAGGCGTACACCCAGCGCTGGGAGCATGAGACCGGGAACGCCCAGCTCAAGACGCACCTGCGCGGCCCTGGGCGCATCCTGCGGTCCAAGAGCCCGGACATGGTGCGCCAGGAAATCTACGGCTACCTGCTCACCCATTACGCCCTGTCGGCCCTGATCTGCCGGGCCGCCACCGAAGCCGGCGCCGGCCCGGACCGGGTCAAATTCAAGCGCACCGTCCGCATCGTCCGCCGCCGGGCCGCCGACCCGGCGGCCTTTCCCCCTGACCAGCGGGAACGCCTCCTGGAAGCGGTCATGGCCGACATCACCCGCAAGAAGCACCTCAATCCCAGGCGCCGGCACCGGACCTACCCCAGGGTGGTCAAGCGAGCCCGCCATAACTCCTACCGGGTCAAACGACCCGCCGATCACGGCACCCGCCACAGCGGACCCGCCACGATCAGCCTGGTCAACCACCGCAACCTCACAGTCGCAGCATGATCAACTTGGGCTGAGTGGATTGGGGCTGGAGCCGGCGAAGCGGGAACTGGTCGTTCACGATTGCGATATCGAGCGGATTCAAGGCCGCCGCAACCAGGGTGCCTACCGACAGCCCCTGGCCGGGCTGCGGATCGGCGAACTGATCAAGGGCTGGCGTGGCGCCGGATCGGCGAATTACTGCGGCTCGCATCTGCTCCTCCGTTGGATGATTGAGCAAATCAGTTTCTAGAGCCGTCGTTTATGACGGATCGTTCGACCAGTGACGAGCAGCGATGGTCGCTGGCGACGAACTGGCCGATACCGACGACGTCGCCGTGTCCGGGCTATCGCCCATGTCACTAACTAACCGACCCTGCAGCGCACCGGCCGCCGCACCGAGGGCATGGGGTGGATGCTGGCCAGCGGAGGAGCCGAACGTGGTCGTGGGTCGCGCCGTATCAGCCTCTTCAAGCGCCGTACGCAGGCAGTACCGCTCCGCTCACCGGCGCTGCGGCGTCGCTGACCAGGAACGCGATCACGTCGGCGATCGCCTGGGGGGCGACCGCGTGCGCCATCATGTCCGCCGGGAAAGTGGCCCGGTTAGCGGGGGTGTCGAGCAGCTGCGGCACGACCGCGTTCACCCGGATCCCGTGCGGGCGAAGTTCGATATCGAGAATCCGTGTCAAGTGGACAAGAGCGGCTTTGCTCACGCTGTAGGCCGCCATGCCGCCGGAGGGCTCAACCCCTGGGCGGGCGGCTACATGCACGATGACACCTGAACCTTGCCGCTGCATATGCGGCACCACGGCCTGGCTCGACCACAGCGCGGGTCCCAGGTTGACGTCGATCATCAGCCGCAGCGTCTCGGGGGTGGTGGTGATCGCGTCTCCTGGACGGAAAGCACCGACGGTGTTCACCAGCACGTCAGGAGGTCCAACTTCGCCGACGATCCGGTCGATGAGCCGGGTCGCAACGGCGGGGTCGGTGGTGTCGGCCACCTCACCGCGGACACCCTCGGGGAGTTCACGCAACGCATGCTCGTTCCGGTCGACCGCCACCACCGTGAGCCCGGCGCCGGCGAGGGTCGCTGCTGTCGCGTGACCAAGCGCACCCGCACCGGCCACGATCGCCACCTTTGCGCTCATGGCGTCAACCGACTGGGGAGCGCGCCGGTGACGTGCTCGCCGAGCCGCTTCAGGTTGTTGCGCATAATGAATTCCTCCTCATCTCAGCCGTGCGGCGAAGCTCGCGATCGCATCGGCGGCCGGATTAGCGTTTGCAAGCTGGTGGACGTCTTCTCAACGATTTAGACGAATGTCCTGACGGGTCGCCATCGGCGCCGTACCGGCTGGGCTGGGCTGCGCCTCGGGTCACTGCTCGAGCGCGGCGCTGAGGTTATCGATCACGCCGAGCTGGGTGAGGATGATCGAGCCTTCGGGGTAGCAGTCGAAGCGCTTGATCTTGCCGTCGACCAATTCAAAGATGTCACAGCACGGTGCGTCCATCCGCTTGCCGGTCGGCCGCAGCGTCCCGGCGGGCAGGTGCAACGGGCCGAGGTGGCTTCCCTGGAGAGCCAACTGGACCACCACGATGTTGCCGTTGACGTAGAGTTGGTATAGCTCGCGGTGCATGTCAGGGAACGCTCGCGCGTAGTTCTCCACCTGCTCGGGGAGCCCGTCGGGGCCACGGAAGGTGACTCCGATGGACTCGTCGGTGAACGTGCCGTCGTCAGTGAAAGCCGCTACCCATCCCTTGAGGTCTTTATCCTCGGCGATCTGGTAGGCCTTCCGGACGATCTGCTCGTTGTCCAAGGTCATGCCGTTCTCCTTTATCCGTGCGATCAGGACGGATCTATAGGTCCGCCAGAATCGGATAACAGCCGACGTGGCGGACGCGCATTGCCGGTCGGTCGGACCGCTACTCCTTCAGCAGGCGGTCGGTGAGGACGATCTCGAAGATCGCTGGGACCGTCTCCTGGCGGCCCCAGTCGCGCTGCAGTTCGCAGGCGAGCGAGACCCAGCTGATCGGCTGCCCGCCGGCTTGGACCACCCGGTCGAGGCCAGCGCGGTGGGCGTCGGGTGAGGTTCCGGCAATCGCGTCGACGACGGGGTAAACGTCGTACCCGTCGCGCAACGCGTCGAGGGCAGTGAAGGCCATGCAGACTTCGGTCCACAGGGCGCAGATGATGAGCTTTCTGCGCCCGGTCGCGCGGACGGCCTCGAGGAATTCGATGTCCTCCCAGGAGTTGACTGTGGTCCGGTCCAGCGGCTTGTCGTCTGCCAGCAGTTCGGCCAACTCGGGCAGCGTTGGTCCCTGGCCGGCGGCGACGTTGACGGTAGAGTGCACGACCGGGACCCCGAAGGTCTTAATGGTCTTGACCGTCGAGACGGCGTTCTTGAGCAGGAGCGTGGGATCCATGGAGCGGATCGTCGCCAGCTGTGAGGGCTGGTAGTCGATGAACAGGAACGCCGCGTTCTGCGGGGTGATGAGATGGTCGGCGAGCGGGTCGCGGATCGGGGCACTGGTCATGGGCGGGCACCTTCTCTTAGCAGGATCGGGTGCGCCACACGCTAGTGACCATCACGGTGAGTGGCCGTCACCTGGTTTCGGTGATTCGCGCCAATGGCACGGGCTTGCCACGTTCGGGGGGACGTCGAGAGTTCTAACTGAGACCGCGCAGCCGCATCCCGGCGATCCATCATCTCTGGCATGCCGGGCGACTATGCAGACCGGTGCTGCGTCCCGGACGGCGACGCCTGTGCCGATGCTGGCAGGGGCTGGCGCCACCTCTCGTTAGGGATGAAAACCGGACACCAGGCCGGTGAAAGGTCGTCACCGGATCCCGGTGATTCACCAGACCGGACTGGACGGCCGAACCCGGGACATGATCTTCTCCGTTCCCGAGCTGGTGGCCCGGATCTCCGCGGTGTGCCTCACACTGCCGGGCAACCTGATGTTCACCGCATCCCCGCCCGGGCGGGGATGGGCCGGCAGCCACCGGAATCCTCGCTGGTACGACGCTGGTGAGCACGTACGAGGGCGTAGGTGAGCTGCGGAACGCCCTGGTGGCCGGACCAGGATTTCCGCGGCCGGGGCGGTGACAGGGGTGACCGGTCGGCACTGCGCGGCGTCCTGGCTGAGATCGAGGCGCTCGGACTTGACCTCGAGATCCGCCGGCACATGCCGAACCAAAAATCATCGGAACCAGGTGACGGCCGATCACCGTAACGGCCGCTAGCTTCGGGCTCATCCGAAACCCTGCTACGAGCCGTTCTTATGACCAGCGCCTCCGTGCGCGACCCGCTCGGCCACCATCTCGTCACGCCGGAGAACGCGGCGTTCCTGTTCATTGACTACCAACCCGTGCAGCTGGCCACGGTCCGCGCGATGGATCACGGGCTCATCCTCAAGAACGCCGTCTCGACGGTCAGGACCATCAAGACCTTCGGCGCCCGGTCGTTCACTCGACCGTCGACGTTTGCGGCTCGGCGTTGGCTAAATGCGCGGTCGCCCGACAGCTCACGGTGAGTAAATCACGAGCGAAAGGAACCATGATGCGGCGAATAGCGACGGCAACGGTGGCGGTGCTAGCGGCGTCCCTGGCAGGCACCATAGCCGTTCCGGCCGTGGCCAAGGCCACACCAGCGAGTATCCAGGAAACGGTGGTCCAGGGCGCGCTCAACGCGCCCAGGCACCTCGTGATAACGGGGGCAGGCCTAGTCGTGACGGAGGCCGACACAGGCGGTCCGATTGGCATGTCTAACTGCCAACCGGCCCGTCCACCGAGACAGCGGGGACAACACAATTCTGTACAGGCCAGACGGGAGCTATCTTCACGATCTCTTCCCACGGCCAGATCATCCCGGTACTGAGCAAGCTTCCCTCGGTGATCGAGGAAAACATACAAGAGGTGACCGGCCCTTCCGCGATCGCCTACGGGCACGGGCAGGAAGCCATCCGGATTGTCCTGATCTCCGGCAGCGCACTGGTCACCGCGGCTTAGAAAGAGGCCCAGAAAGACCCGAGCGCACAAGACAGGCATGCCGGCTTTGCCCGGCTGGGATGGCTCGAAAGGCAGGAGGCTGCGGCCATGAAAGTAGCACTCACCGGCGCGACCGGGTTCATCGGATCTCACGTACTGGCGGATCTGCACAAACACGGCCACGAGGTGACCGCGCTCGTCCGCGACGACACCCAGGCGGACATCGTCGCCACCCGCGGCGCCGCACCGGTCGTGGTCGACCTCTACGACCGGCCGGCGGTCACCAAGCTGCTCGGCCGTGCGGACGGGGCCATCCACACAGCCAGTCCCGGCGACGCCACCAGCGCCAATCTGGACGCCGCCGTGGTCGACGCGGTGACCAGTGCGTTCGCCGGCACCGGCAAGCCCTACCTGCAGATCAGCGGCCTGTGGATCTACGGGGCCAACACCTCCATCACCGAGGAGTCGGCGTTCAACGCGCCGCCGCTGGTGTCGTGGAAGGTGCCGGTCGAACGCAGGGTGCTTGATGCGACAGAAATGCGCGGCGTGGTGATCGTCTCCGGCGTCGCCTACGGTGACGGCGGGGGCGGGATTCCTGGGCTGCTTCTGGGTTCCCCCCGGGACGACGCCGGCCACCTGATCATGCTCGGCACGGGTCAGCAGCACTGGTCGACAGTGCACGCCGCGGACCTGGCGGACTTCTTCCGGCGTGTTCTGGAAGATGAGTCGGCCCGCGGCCGCTACGTCATCGGCAACGGAGTCAACCCCACCGTGGCCGAGCTAACGCAGGCGGCCGCGGTCGCCGTCGGCGCCCCGGGAGCGGTCCCTGGCTCCGACGAGGAGCCCCGGGCCCGGCTGGGCGACTACTTCGCCGAGGTCCTGCTGCTCGATCAGGGCACCGACGCGGCCAGGGCCCGGGCCGAGCTCGGCTGGCGTCCATCTCACCCGTCACTTACCGACGAGTTCCGCCACGGCAGCTACCGCAAATAAGCCCCGGTCGCCGGACGGCCGCGGTTTCCCTCTAGCGGAATCAGCCGCGCCGTCCGGTCCGGGGTGGCGATCTAGCTCATATCGTGCCTGCATGTCCAGCTATTCACTGCCCGCGGCGGCATCCCGCTGTCCGGTCGTGGACGGCGCGGCCTTCGATCCGCTCGGCGCTCAGGAGTGCCGGGACCCGATGCCCTCGCTGCGAGCGGCTCAGCATTCTGCCCCTGTGTTCTTCATGCCCCGGTACATCGGAGATCGTCAACCTAATCGGCACGATCCTGTCCGCCGACTCCAGCACCACCGCGAACTTCATCCCACTCTTCTAGCCACAGTCAGACACGTCCAGCCACATATCTGCAGCTAGATCTGTTGATGCAGGTGCTAGAAACGAGATCAGGATGCAGGTGAATTTCCCTGACACGGAAGAGGTCACGAGTTCAGGTCTTGTACCGCCGCCCACCAGAACGGCGGGTTCGGCCAAGGAAGAAGGCGCTGGGCCACCCGAGAGGGGTCAGGCCAGGACATCCGGGCCTGACCCTCTCGGGCCTCATGAACTGTGTTAGGCCGCTCGGTCGAGGATGCGCTTGACCTTGCGGCGGTCGATGTTGAGTTCCCGGGCTATGGCGCGCTGGCTTTGGCCCGCCTCGTGGCGCGCGCGGACGATCTGCTCCAGGGTCGATGTAAGCGTGAGTTCCGACGGTACTTCCTGTACCAGTGGTGGTGCGGCCGGGTACCGCGGTGCATCCTCGGCCAGACCCGGCTGCGTGCCACGTCTGGTGCGGATCAGCATCATCAGCAGCTCGAACGAGCCGACCAGCGCCAGGGCCATGCGCTGACCAGTGCGCCGACGGGGCCGTGACCGACGCCGTGCGCCAGGTGGGCACCGACCGTGGCCACGATGCCCGCGCCCGGGCTCCAGGCGGCCAGCCGTGGGACGGGCAGGCTCCGGCGACTGGCGTCCAGTGCGACCATGGACGCGGCCCAGATCAGCCCGTCCACGGTGAACGGCAGCAGCCGGGCCGTCACGCCGGACTCACCGTGTGAGCGCACCAGTTCGTAGCGTGCTGATAGGAGATGATCGCGGCGACCACCGCGACGGCCACCACCGCGAGCGCCGTCGTGATCCTGATGAGCCGGTCGGTCACAGGCCCAGCTCCGCGCGCCAGCCGATCACGAACGGGTCATCGTCGCCGTAACCGGCAGCGAGCCGTTCCGCGAGCACCATGGCCGTGATGGCCTGGTTCCGGGTGAACAGGCGGCCGGGGTAGTACGAGACGGCACATGCACCGTGCCCGTCGGCCGCGGCGTGTTCGCCGAACTCCGCTGTCGTGATGACGCGGCCGTCGATCTCCAGGGACATGGAGTCGTCGTTGATCTTGGTTGGCATGGGTGGCCCCTCTCCCGCCCAAGGGACCCGCGGGGAGCCAGGAACGGGAGCCAGCGCAGGCCGGCTCCCCAGACTGCCCGCGACGCCTTCAGCGCGTTATCGCAGGTGAAAGGCTCCCCGGCCGACTCAGTCCGACCGGGCCAGACGGGCCGTTCGTGCCTGGGGGTCAAGGGGTCGCGGGTTCAAATCCCGCCGTCCCGACCATTTTTCGAACACTTGTACACTGCGTACAGCACGAAAGTACAGCAGCCAGGTAAACAACAGACGGCCGCGCCATCGGCCCCGAGCCCTACTGACTGGGTTTCGGCTCGCGGTTCCTGAGCTGGTCGCCCGGGTGCCTCGGAGCCACGCGGGTGACGTCGTCGGCCCACCTCGATGAAGACCTCCATCCTGCTGGAGATCTGGGCATCCTGGACTATCAGCTTGGGAACCGGTACCGTTCGGGCCTGCATGCGGCCTGACCTGCGGCGCGGCTTAGCCGCGAGTGACCGTGAGAGACCCTCTTTTACCGAGGCTAATGGCACGCTAATGGCACGACGACCTACCGCTGATCTGGCCCGATCCTGCTCCCTGCCCCTCCCCGTCCTCCTCGTGGCTGCCATCCCTCGGGCCGTGGCCCACGTGTCACGGCTCGCGCAGTGACCGCTTAGCGGCTTGGCCTCGACGCGGCGGAGTCGGCCGAGATCATGGCGCAGTGAGGATGGCGGCGAGCGTCACCAGTGATCCGGCGGCAAGCCGACCCGGCCCGCAGGGAGCGCCAGCGACTGAGGACCGGAAGCGGCGTAGATCAATGGAGCATGTCCAGTCAGTGCGTCGGAATCCGTATCCGCTGGTCAGCGTCCTGCCGGGTGTCCGGAATAGGCGCCGTGGTCCGGCACCGTCCGGTCAGTCCGTGAGAAAGCTGTGTGAGAGACTCCTGCTCGCCCTCGCCTCGCCCAGCCGGATGACCCGTGCCGAGCGCAAGTCCTCGGGCGGCGACACTCGTTTCAGAACGACAGCGTCCCGCTCTCCGCGAACTTGTCCACCTCGTGGCGCGGGAATTGCGTGAGCGAGCAGCTGCCGCCGGGGTTGCGGGCCAAAAGCGCCACGGCCCCGACCGTCCCGGTGAAGCTGCCGGTCGCGTCGGCGAACTGCCCGGTGCCACCGGTCACGTCCCAGGTAAGCTCCTGCGTCCCGGTGAACAGGCAGCTGTGCGGGTTGATCGAGGATGACAACAGCTTCCCGGGCGTGCTGACCACGTGCATGGTGCCGCTGCGGAAGACCAGATCGTCCCGGCTGACACCAGCAGGATCGGGGGGCACGAGCTCGACGACCCGGCCGACGCCGCGGACCACCCCCCTGGCGCGCACCACGCTGCTGATGACCGTCCGGGTGTTCGTCCCCGGCACGGCCACGAACACAATAGTGCCGCTGAGCGTCTCGGTCCCGCTCGTCGCCGCCGCCGCAGTCATGGCGGGCGCAGCGGAGATAGCCAGCGCGGTCCCAGCGGCCAACAGCGCCCCTTTCACCAGTCGTTTCATGCTCCCCCCTGTTCCCCTGAATCCGCTCGTGTATTCCTCTCATGGCGGCCCGTTGTGACGCCGTACAGGGTGACATCTGACGTCCGGTAAGCCTCATCGTGTAGGAGCCGAGCGCCCCCGGTGGCCGAGCTGCAGCTCACCCTGGATCCGCTGGTACCCCCAGCCGCTGTTCTCGGTGGCGAGCCACTTGATGAGCGCGGCGATCTCGGCGCTGACTGGCGGTCGTCCTGTCCGGTGCGGGTATGTCCACTTGCGGGTGACCAGGCGGCGGTGCCAGCGTAGGACGGTGCCGGGCGTGACCAGCCGGTGTATCCGCAGCGTTCCCGGCAGGAGCCGGATCAGCGCGGCGAGGACCGCGCGGTCGGCCCAGTCGGGCCGGGCCGCGGATGAGTGCGGCGCAGCACGGCGATCTCGTGCCTCAGCACGAGCAACTCCGCGTCCTTGGAGGCCGATGACCGGCCGAGCAGGACCAGCCAGCCGCAGAGCCGGACGAACATGAGGTAGAGCAAGCGCAGGGACACGAATGATCATCATGTCTTACGTCCGGCCCAAGCGTGTCGCCGCAGCTCACAGGCCACGCAGACTTCTGGCATCCCACAGGTCGCAATGACCGTCATTCGCAGGTGGGCGCGCAAGGTGTTCAAGGCTCTCGGTTCAGTTGCGCGCCAACCCGCCGTTCTGTATCGGAACAGCCCCTTCGGTATGGGTCGGCGAGGGCGCGCAGAACTGCGCGTTCTGTTGCTGTCGGCCGTCGTTGGTTGGCGCGTCAGTGAGTGCCCCGTTTACATGCTGAGCATTCGGACGGAGCAGCTGCGTGGCTTGTTCTAAGTGCCGGAAGATACCGGGCGTACAGGTGCCTCGCTTCTGCCGCCGGTCCCCTCTCTGTCAGACGCTGTGCAGCTGGTTGCGTGAGCTGATGGCGAGCTTGGCGAAGATTTTGTGCAGGTGGTATTCGACGGTGTGGGGGCTGATGAAGAGCTGGGCGGCGATTTCGCGGTTGGGCTGGCCGTTTCCGGCCAGCCGGGCGATCTGGGTCTCCCGGGCGGTGAGCTGGACGGGACTACCGGTGGTGCGGTTGCGGACCCGCTCGCCGGTGGCTCGCAGCTCGCGGGCGGCTCGTTCAGCGAAGCCGTCGGCTCCCATGGTGGCGAGCATCTGGTGGGCGGTGCGCAGCTGCTCGCGGGCGTCGGCGCGCCGGTTCTCGCGGCGCAGCCATTCTCCGTAGATGAGATGGGCTCGGGCGAGGTGCACTGTCATCCTGCTGCGGCCGAGCTGGCTGATCGCCTCCTGGTAGAGGTCCTCGGCTGCCTGCCCGTCGGTCATGAGGGCGCGGGAGCGGGCTTCGATGCCGTGTGCCCATTGGCTGGCGCTGAGGCTGGTTCGTTCGGATAGCTGGTGCAGGGCGACCGCCGCGGCCTCATTTTCCCCGATTCGTACCGCTGCCTCGATCAGCTCGGGCAGGACCCAGACGCCGAAGCCGAGCTCGTCGTGCGTGCAGCCCCGTCGCGCGGCGTTGAGCGCGGCCTGGTACTGGCCCAGGCCGTTGTGGAGCACGGCGGACGCGAACTCGGCGCTGGCCATCGCCAGCCCCTCGCCTCGGGCAGCCGCATCCTGCATCCCGGCTTCGAACTCGCCGGATGCCCGGCCGCGCCAGGCCGCCAGCAGCAGCGAGAAGTCCGCCATCCGCACGTTCCCGGTCGCCGCCGTGATCGTGTCCGCTTCGTCGAGCAGGTCCGCGGCTGCGGTGAACTCGCCGGCGAAGATGTGATGTGCGGCGACGTAGTTGAGGGCGAACGGGAGCATGGTCAGGGCCCCGGCTTCCCGGGCTTGCTGGACGTGCCGGGCGGCCAATGTGCGGCACGCCTCGTCGTCCCACAGGTCCATGGCGGTGTGGCAGCCAAGCCATAGCCAGCGTGTGTCGCCGTCGCCGTCGCCGTTGCCGGCGCGTAGCGCACTGAGTGCGCGCTGGAGGGCGGGTACGCCCGCCGTGTAGCCCTCGGTAGATCGGGCAGCCAGGCCATCCAGCAGGAGGTCAACTGCCCGCGGCGGGTCGGCTGCGAGTGGCGCGGCCAGGGCGGCTTCGGCCACTTCACGTGCTGTGTGACCGCTGCCGGACCGGCCGGTACGGATCGCCGCCCACAGCGCCTCCAGGTAGGTCTCGCGGGCCAGGGCGGCGTCCCGGGGGCCCAGCCGCCGGGCCGCCTGGAGCAGGAGCTGGGGAGCGCCGCTGCCCCGCAGCCGGGTGAACGCGATCTGTGCGTGCAGCCGCTCCAGCCGGGCGCGGTCCAGCTCGCTGAGCGGTCCTGTCGCGGCGACGGCCAGCTGTTCCACTGCCGCGTCTGGCATCCCGGCCTCGTACTGGGCTTGCGCGGCGGCGAGTGCGCGTGTCGCGCGTGTGGGCGCGGCGGGGGTCAGCGCGGCGGCGCGTACGAGGAAGGCGGCCGCTGCGGCTAGGCCGCCGCGTGCGAGCGCCCGGCCGGCAGAACGCTCGAGCTCGGCGGCGATGTCCTCATCTGGCTCGGCTGCTGCCTGGGCCCGGTGCCACGCCCGGCGATCGGGATCGGATCCCGGTTCGGTGGCCTCGGCCAGGGCGTGGTGGGCCCGGCGGCGCTCCCCTGCCGGCGCCGCCTGATAGACGGCGGAGCGGACCAGCGGGTGGCGGAAGGTCACCCTGGCGGTCACGGTGAGCATTCCGTCTGCCTCCGCCGGGCCGGCGGCATCCGCGCTGATGCCCAGGTGCCTCGCAGCAGACCACAGCAGCGCCGGGTCGCCCACGGGCTCAGCCGCAGCCAGCAGCAGGAGACGCCGGGTCATCTCGGGAAGCGGCGCGATCCGCCGCTGGAAGCTCTGCTCGATCCGGCCAGCCAGCGTCGGCGGGCCAGCCACACCGAACCCGCCGGCCAGGTCCGCGGCCGTTACCCCCCGCGGCAGCTCAAGCAGGGCCAGAGGGTTGCCGCCGGCTTCGGCGACAATGCGGTCGCGGACTCGCTCATCGAGCCGGCCGGGGATGACCGAGGCGAGCAGGGCCCGGGCGTCAGTATCGGGCAGTCCTCCCAGTGTCAGCTCGGGAAGGCGGGTGAGGCCAGGCGCCGTGCCGGGGTCGCGGGTGCCGAACATCATGGCGACCGATTCGGTGTCCAGCCGGCGGGCAACGAAGGCCAGGACTTGGGCGGAGGTCTGGTCCAGCCACTGTGCATCGTCGATCAGGCACAGCAGCGGCTGGTCGGCGGCTACGTCAGACAGCAGGGTCAAGATGGCGAGTCCAACCAGGAAGCGGCCCGGCGCGGTGCCGGAACGCAGGCCGAACGCGACGCCGAGCGCGTCGCGCTGCGGCCCGGGCAGCGAGCTGCTGCGATTCAGCATCCGGCCGCAGAGCTGGTGCAGCCCCGCGAAAGGCAATTCCATCTCCGATTCGACGCCCTCAGCGCGTGCCATCTGGAAGTCGGGTGCCGTGTCGGCGGCGTAGCCGAACAGCGCGGTCTTGCCGATACCGGCCTCGCCGCGCACCACCAGCGCCCGGCTGTGCCCTGAGCGGACATCCGCGAGGAGCCCGTCAAGGGCTAGGCACTGGTTTGCGCGGCCGCGAAGCATCACCATCCCTCTTGGTGGCTCGCTCACCACAGTAGAACTGGCTCTGCCCGGTGAACAGCCCATGGACCTCGGGTGCGATGCCATGGTGCCGACTAGGGATCCCATAGATGCCAGTGCGCTCGTCCAGGGCGGATGCTTCTGGCACGGGCAATCCGCGCCCCGCCCCTGCATCCGTGGGGATCACCGCCCGTGGAGGGCACGTCATGCCGCTGGTTACCGTCAAGGTCATCGAGGGAGTCTTCACCGAAAAGCAAAAGCATGACCTGGCCGCGAAGATCACCGACGTGATAGTGGCCTTCGAGGGTTCGGAGGCCTTCCGCGAGGTGGTCTGGGTGCTCATCGAAGAACTCGGCCGCGACAGCTGGCACATCGGCGGTCAGCCGTTCTTCGGGCCATCCACCCTGATGGGCACCCTCGGCCGCTCGAAAGCCGCGTATGAGGCTATCGACGGCACTCCGACCACCCGCGACGACCTGGCCGCCCAGGCCCCGGTCCGGCACCGATGACTAGCCGCGGCGGGCCCGGGTCGCGCGCCAATCCGCAGGCTCAGCGCACTCGCTGCCAGGCCACCAGATGGAGAGCTCAATGAGCATCACCGACTACGTCATCGACATACTGCTAATCCTGGTTATCTTCCGTCAGGTGCGCCCGCACGAGCTGAGCCCCCGGGCGGCGCTGCTCCCGCTGGCCCTGCTGATCCTGGCCGGGATCATCTACCTGCGCCCGTTCACCCTGCGCGGCAATGACCTGATCCTCATTGTCATCCTGGCCGCCGCCGGGATCGTGCTCGGCACGCTCAGCGGCGCCGCCGACAGCATCTGGCGCGACGGTCGGCGGCTGATGTTCCAGGCCGGCGCCGTCTCGGTCATCACATGGATTGCCGGCATGGGGTTCCGGTTCGGGTTCGCCTATTACGCCTACCACGGCGGCGCCTCCTCGGTCGCATCCTTCTCGGCCCGTCATGACATCACCGGCGCAAGTATCTGGACAACCGCGCTGGTGCTAATGGCCTTCGGCCAGGTGCTGGCCCGGCTGGGCGTCCTGCAGGGCCGCCGGATCCGTGCCATCAGCCAGTCGGCTGCCTCCCGGCAAGTGCCGGCAAACCAGCCCGAACGGGACGCCAGCCGGCGCCCCTGACTGTGAAGGAGTTCGCCGATGCCTGCCCAAAGTCGGTTCCTGCAAGGCTCGTTCGCCCCGGTGGCCAGCGAGACCACGGCCTTCGACCTGCCGGTCACTGGCCGCGTGCCTGCCGGGCTCGACGGGCGTTACCTGCGGAACGGGCCCAACCCGCTGGGCCTGGACGACCCCAATTACCACTGGTTCCTGGGCGCGGGCATGGTGCATGGCGTGCGGCTGCGGGACGGCCGCGCCGAGT